>Ga0114975_10000016_pt1 | contig 110927 bp, 112 predicted proteins | sample S_130626_EF_Meta_FD_87031 | JGI IMG/M metagenome (GOLD analysis project Ga0114975, IMG submission 87031) | Freshwater microbial communities from Lake Simoncouche, Canada to study carbon cycling - S_130626_EF_MetaG | ecosystem: Environmental > Aquatic > Freshwater > Lake | place: Lake...
CAATAAGGAAGCGGCAGAAAATACCATTTTTAAAGGTCTCATCGCCAGTGGATGGCAAACGGGTTCTTTTATGATGCGCATGGTTTGTGACGGCTTTATCACAAACTCTTCATCGGTTGGTTCGCCAGGACTTGAGAGTCTGAAATGGATAAAACCTGTTCGTCCAGGAGATACTCTAAGAACCGTTGTAGAAGTTCTCGATACTCGTCCACTCAATAGCAAGCCCCATCTTGGCATGATTCAGTCCAAGTGGTGTTGTTATAACCAATATGATGAACTTACCACAACGATTGAAGCAATGAATATGTTTGAGAAACGTCCGAGTGGAAAGTAGTTAATGAATAAATTACATGTTTTAACTAATAAATCAGAGTTAAAAAAAGAACAACTGCATGATAAAGTCGTGATTGTTCTTGATATCTTGATTGCAACTACCTCGATAGTGACAGCAATGGCAAATGGTTGTAAGCAGATTACTCCTGTGAGAAATTATGATCAGGCTTTATCTTTGCAAAACAATCCTGATTATTCAAACTACAAGTTTTCAGGTGAACTCAATGCAGATACTTTATCCGGATTCATTCAACCAACACCAATCGCACTTTTACAATCAGGCATGGAAAATTGTTATTTAGTGTATTGCACGACAAATGGTACAGTCGCCTTAAATGATTGCAAAACAGCAAAGAAAACATTGGTTGGCGCTCTTCTCAATGCTCAGTCGATTGTTCAGCATGTTATGAGCTATTGGCAAAATGAGACGATTCTTATTGTCTGTTCAGGGTCAAATGACCAATTTAATATCGAAGACTTTTATGGTGCTGGATACTTTGTAGAGACTTTTATGAATCACCATCGTGGACAAGATTTAGAACTATCCGATAGTGCAAAAGCTGCAAAGGTATTTCACGATAGTGGATCGGCTATCGACGTACTGAATACTTCACGTGTTGGAAAATTGTTAAACGATAGAAGATGGAATGAGGAGCTAGTTTTTGCTGCTCAAAAAGATATCTATCCTGTAGTTCCCTATTTAACATCTGAGGGTAGAGTTGAATTAATTTGAGTATTAATTTTGCTTCAAGTAATAGATATTGAATTGCTAGAAAATAAAGGAATAATATATGAGCCTTACGCATTTCGAGACTATAAATCAGGTGGCGTTAATCACCATGAATCACCCGCCCGTCAATGGCCTAGGTTATGACCTACGTATGGCAATTATTGAGGGGATTCGACAAGCTGTTGAAAATCCGGTTATTCAAGCAATTGTAATTACGGGATCAGAAAAATCATTTTCTGGTGGTGCCGATATTAAAGAATTTGGGACTTTAAAGGCACTTACTGAGCCTCACCTCCAGTCTGTGATTCGAGTGATTGAAAATTGTCCTAAACCAGTTATTGCTGCAATCCAGGGTGTATGTATGGGAGGTGGAATGGAATTAGCACTGGGATGTCATTACCGAGTTGCTAGTCCTAAAGCATCCTTTGCCTTACCCGAAATTAAACTAGGTCTAATACCAGGCGCTGGCGGCACACAACGGATGCCTAGAGTCATTGGTGTCGAAAAAGCACTTAACTTTATTCTTTCAGGAGATCCCGTACCTGCTGCTACATTTAAAGGTACTCCTTTAATTGATGCCATCTTTGAAACAGACTTGATTCTATCTGCGATTCAATTTGCAGAGCAGATCATTGAAGAAAAAAAACCTCTTAAAAAGATCCGAGATATGCTTATTCAATATCCGGAATATGAGGGATTTTTACAGTTTTCAAGAAATACCGTGAAGACAATTGCTGCGCCCTATCCTGCTGCGATGAAAGCGATAGATGCAATTTCTGCAGCAATTACTCTGCCCTTTGAGCAAGGTATTGCTAAGGAACGTGATTACTTTTTAGAGTTAATGAATACCTCTGTTTCACGCGCCATGCGTTATGCATTTTTTGCTAAAAGAAATACGATTAAGGTAGCCGATATTCCAAGTGATACGCCATTACGGGAAATAAAGCATGTTGGCATTATTGGTGCTGGAACTATGGGCGGTGGAATCGCGATGAACTTCGTGAACGCTGGAATACCGGTGACGATTTTGGAGTCCTCGCAAGAAAAACTGACGAAGGGATTAAGTATCATTAAATCCAATTATGAGGGCTCAGTCAAAAAGGGGAAGTTAACAATCGAAAAACTCCAGCAAAGAATGGGGTTAATTAAAACTTCCTTAGACTATCAAGAATTAAGCCAGGTGGATTTAGTGATTGAAGCAGTATTTGAAGACATTGGGGTAAAAGAACAAGTGTTTAAGAAGCTTGATGCCATTGTCAAATCAGGCGCGATTTTAGCAACCAATACTTCTACACTTGATGTGAATCAAATTGCGCAGTTTACAAGTCGTCCCCAAGATGTAATTGGCATGCATTTTTTTAGCCCCGCAAATGTCATGCAGCTTGTTGAGGTGATTCGTGGTGATCACACTTCAAAAGACGTTATTGCTACGATCATGAAGTTATCCCAAAAGATGAAGAAAACTCCAGTAATTTGTCGAGTTTGTGATGGTTTTGTTGGTAATCGGATGGTGGAACAATATTTAAGAATGGCTGGATTTTTGTTGGAACAAGGTGCAACTCCATGGCAAATTGATCAAGCTTTAGAAGATTTTGGTATGGTCATGGGGCCATTTCGAATGAGCGATTTAGCTGGAAATGATATTGGTTGGGCAATACGAAAGCGCCGTGCAATTGAGCAGCCTGAATTGAAGTACTCAGCATTTGCAGATCAGATCTGTGAAGCTGGCAGATTTGGTCAAAAAACAGGAAAAGGTTGGTATCTCTACGAAAAAGGAAGTCGCAAGCCTATTCCAGATCCAGGCCTTGAACAACTCTTAGTGGAATTTAGAGCGAATCATGGAATACAAGCAAGAGAGATTTCGAGTGAAGAGATTGTTCAATATTGTATTTTTGCGTTGATCAACGAGGGTGCTCGAATCATCGAAGAAGGAATCGCTCAAAGAGCATCGGATATTGATATTGTCTACCTTACAGGTTATGGTTTCCCTATCTATCGGGGGGGGCCTTTGAAGTATGCTGATGAAGTTGGTTTATTTCAAGTCATTCAAGTTTGTTTGAAATTCTATGAAGCAAGTAAAGATCCATTTTGGCTTCCTGCTAAGTTATTGCAAGATTCTTTAACTCAAATGAAAACCTTAACTGGTTCCTAATGATTAATTCATGGAGATATTATGACTGATGCCGTAATTGTTTCAACAGCTCGCACTCCTCTGACGAAGTCTTGGCGAGGTGGTTTTAACATGACTCATGGAGCAGTCCTTGGTGGGCATATTGTTCAAGAGGCTGTTGCTCGGGCTAAAGTCGATCCTGCCGAGATTGAAGATGTCATGATGGGTTGTGCAAACCCCGAAGGTGCGACCGGTTTAAATATTGCTAGACAAATAGCCATTAAAGCAGGACTTCCAGTAAGCGTTGGAGGCGTAACGATTAATCGTTTTTGCTCATCAGGTTTACAAGCGATTGCCATGGCTGCACAAAGCGTGATAGTTGATCAAGTTCCTGTCATAGTTGCTGGTGGTGTTGAATCTATCTCTTGTGTGCAACTAGAAATGAATCAACATATGCTTCTTGAACCAACCCTCCAAAAAACTAAACCAGAACTTTATTGGACGATGCTTCAAACGGCTGAGCAAGTAGCAAAGCGCTACAACATCAGTAAAGATCTTCAAGATGAATATGGTGTTCGTAGTCAATTGCGAGCAGCCAATGCAAGAGACCAAGGCCTCTTTGTTGACGAAATATCGCCAATAAAAGTCACCATGGGAGTTGTAGATACAGATACCAAAATGCTTTTAACGAAGGAAGTGACTATTTCAACGGATGAAGGTATTCGTGCAGATACTAACCTAGAAGCTGTCAGAAAAATTCGTTCAGCTTTGCCTGGTGGTGTTATTACTGCAGGGAATGCTAGTCAATTTTCTGATGGAGCAAGTGCTGCGGTGGTGATGAATGCAAAATTGGCTGAAAAAAGAGGCTTATCACCGTTGGGTATTTTTAGAGGTTTTGCTATTGCTGGGTGTGAACCTGATGAAATGGGGATTGGACCGGTATTTGCTATCCCAAGGCTATTAGAAAGAGCTGGGGTAAAAATTTCAGACATCGGGCTTTGGGAGCTTAATGAAGCTTTTGCTGTTCAAGTATTATATTGTCGAGACAAACTTGGTATTCCAGATGAAATTTTAAATGTTAACGGTGGTGCTATTGCTGTTGGCCATCCTTATGGGGTTTCTGGTGCCAGAATGGTTGGTCATGCATTAATTGAAGGAAAGCGTCGGAAAGCCAAATATGTCGTCGTCACCATGTGTGTTGGTGGTGGACAAGGTGCCGCAGGTTTATTTGAAGTTTGTTAAGGACGAAAAAAATTGAAAAAAGAATATTTTGGTATACATGTACCCTTTATTGCGCATCTTGGAGTTGAAGCGCGAGAGATTGTTGAAGGTGAAGTTGAAGCTACGCTGGAGTTAAAAGATCATCACCTCAATCCTATGGGGTTTTCCCATGGAGGGATCTTAATGACATTGATGGATTTTGCTATGGCGATGTCTGCAAAATCTAAAGCAAAACATCATGGAGCAGGCTTGACCATCGATATGTCTATTGCTTTTATGAAAGGTGGTCAAGAAAAACTTATCGTCCGTGGTAAGGTTTTAAGAAGTGGTAAATCGATCCACTTCTGTGAAGCCACAATTACTGATATCACTGGTGAAATGGTTGCAAAAGCAATGGGAACATTTAAATTGGTCGATGTTAAAAAATGAGTGATTTTTCTGGCACTAAATTATTGAGCGAGGAAAATACTTTCTCTAGCAATGATTTTTTAGCTTGGGCTAAGGATTATCTTCCCAATATCGACCCCAAATTACCGCTAGAAGTTAGCCAGTTTAAAGGTGGCCAATCTAACCCTACTTTTTTATTGAAACACAATGAATCATCTTTTGTTTTGAGAAGAAAACCCCCAGGCACACTTCTGCCAAGTGCCCATGCTATCGATCGTGAATATAAGGTCATAAAGGCTCTGCATCAACATCATTTTCCTGTAGCTCAACCACTTGGATATTGTTCCGATACAAATGTTATCGGATCTGAGTTTTATTTGATGAGTTATCTTCAAGGGCGGGTTTTTTGGGATCCACGTTTAACCGAATTATCTCATCAAGATAGAAAACAAGTATTTGATGCCATGAATGCAGTGATTGCTCAAATGCATTCTCTCGATCCAATAGCGATTGGCTTGGAAGATTATGGCCGTTTCGGCGGGTACGTTCAACGCCAAATAGAACGTTGGACGAAACAGTATCGATCTTCAGAGACTGAAAAAATTCCTGCAATGGACAATCTAATGGATTGGTTACCTCAACATATTCCAGAACATGATGCAACAAGTCTTGTCCATGGTGATTTTAGATTAGATAATTTAATCTTCGACCCTGTTGAACCCAAAATAATTGGTGTTTTAGATTGGGAGTTATCTACACTTGGGAATCCATTGTCCGATTTTGCATATCATGCCATGGTATGGCGCCTTTCGCCTGATTTGTTTAGAGGTTTAGGTGGGGTTGATGTTGAAAGTCTTCATATTCCAAATGAGGCAGAATATTTAAAAGCTTACCTCAAACGAACTGGCCTGGTTATCGCACACCCTAGAGATTGGGAGTTTTATATTATTTTTAATATGTTTCGTTTAGCGGCTATCTTACAGGGAATTATGTCAAGAGCTCTTCAGGGAAATGCCTCAAGTGATTCCGCAATGGATGCTGGCAGAAAAGCTAAACCACTGGCTGAACTAGCTTGGGAACAGGTTTTGACATCCTCCGCCGCTTAAACGCGAAGGAATTTATTATAAATTTTCTTTAAAAATACAAGCGGATCAGCATATCAGCTACACAAGCGGGTTTTTCAATGCCGTCAATCTCAATATTGATTTTCCACTCGATTTGAATACCCCCTTCAATAGCGATGACTTCTTGCACAAAAAATTTGCCTCGTAATTTACTATTAACCGTGACCGCATGAGGAAACCGTACTTTATTTAAGCCGTAATTAATCGATCTTTTGGCAAAGGGATATTCGATGCAAGACTCTAAAAAAAATGGTATCAACGATAGAGTTAAAAAGCCATGAGCAATTGTGGTGCCGTAAATAGACTCCTTTTTTGCTCTTTCAACATCAGTATGGATCCACTGATGATCGTTTGTACAATCTGCAAATGTTTGAATCATCGATTGTTTGATTTCTAACCATTCACTTACAGCAACTTCTTTTCCAGTGAGTTGAGTCAATTCATTTGAGTCATGAAACAAAATCTTGGTCATGGATGGTTATCCTGTAAAAAATCAATTTCCATATCAGTAAATCCGGCTTGTTTACGAGCTTCAATATTAAAAGGCCCTCTCAAGTGAGGTGCTTTGTATTGCTGACACAAGAACTTAAAAATTTGGATTGGGTCAACCTCTCGCTCTATACACAAAAAATTAAACCAACGATTGCCTATTTCCACATGCCCAATCTCGTCTTTTAGGATGAGATCTAAAATTTCGACCATTTCAGTATCTTTGGCTTGTAAAAACCTAGCCCGAATCAACGGAACTGCATCTAATCCTCTTGCCTCCATCGTTCTTGGTACAAGGGCCATGCGAGAAAGTATATCCCCTTTCGTTTTTTCGACCATTTCCCATAAACTATCATGCGCCGGAAAATTTCCATAATCATATCCGAGTGATTTGAGATGATTCTTTAACATAAAAAAATGTTTAGCCTCTTCCCCAGCAACCTTAATCCAATCCAGATAATATTGTTTCGGCATATTCGGGAAACGCCAAACAGCGTCAAGAGCAAGATTAATCGCATTGAATTCAATATGAGCTAATGCATGAATAGCAATCGCTCTTCCCTCAATAGTGTGCATCGATCGTTTTTTTACTGATAAAGGATTCACTAATTGGGGCTCTTGAGGTCGTCCTGGAATCAGTGCTTCTTGAATTTCGTGAATGGGAGGATTTTGAATACAAAAATCTTTTTTAATAATACATCCCACAATCTGATCGACCATGGCTTTTTTAGGCAAAGGATCCCTTTCTATCAGTGCTTGATAAGCCAGAAATCGAATATTGTCTTCAGAAAAATGTTGTTGTCGTGACATAGGCATTCATGGATGAGAAACATTACCTTAAAAGTGGTAAATTATATGAATATTAATTATCCCATTGGAGCAGACCCATGAGAATCATCACCTATATTGTTGCAACTCTTTTATGCTTGCCAGGCATCTTGCTTGCACAAGCTTATCCCACCAAATCAGTCAAAATCATTGTACCCTTTGCTGCTGGAGGGCCGGCAGATAATTATGCGCGTTTTATGGCCCAAAGATTACAAGATGAGCTAAAACAATCATTTATTGTTGAGAATAAGCCTGGTGCTGGATCTATTATTGGTACCGATTTCGCTGCAAAATCTCCTGCAGATGGTTATACCCTATTGATGATGTCCAATACACAGACCGTTAATGAATCCTTGGTTCCCAATAAGCCTTTTCAATTAATGAAGGATTTTATTGCAATTGCTCCCGTCAATTATTCTGATTTAATTTTGGTGGTTAATCCAAAAATACCCGCTAAAAACTTAGCAGAATTACTCGCCCTCGTTAAAGCATCGCCTGGCAAGTATAACTATGCTTCTTCTGGTAATGGAACACCATATCATATGGCTGGTGAATTATTTAAATCCATGGCTGGTCTTGATATTACCCATGTTCCATATAAAGGTAGTTCAGGTGCAAGAACAGATGTTATAGGTGGTCAAGTAGATATGATGTTTGACGCTGTCACAACAATGAATGAGTTTGTGAAAGAAAATAAAGTAATTGCCCTTGCTACGACTGGTAAAACTCGTTCTGCAATTACACCAAATATTCCAACGGTAAATGATGCTGGAGTACCTAGATATGAAGCCACCATCTGGTTAGGGTTCATGGCTCCAAAAGGAACTCCAACTGAAGTCGTTACTACTTTAAATAACGCGATTAGGAAAATCATATCTCAACAGGATGTAAAAGAGACTTGGGCAAAACAAGGCGCTCTTCCTCTTGTGATGACTCCAACGGAGTTCACGAAATATTTAGATGCGGATATTGCCAAATGGTCAGCCATTGTCAAGTCTGCTGGTATTAAACCTGATTAATGTGTAACTTGGAATTAGATAATGATTGAAATTAGAGTATTAAGTGGTGGGGCCGCAGCTGGAGTTGTTAAAGGTATACAAGAAGATTTTGAAAATACGCATCAATGCAAAATTAATGGCACATTTAGTGCTGTTGGTGCTATGCGTGATTTGGTTTTGCAAGGTGAAGCATGTGACCTCGTGATCCTCTCAAAATCTTTAGTTGATGAACTTGTGTCGTCTGGCCATGTAGATCCTATCACCGTCAAGTCGTTAGGAATAGTTCCCACTGGAATAGCAATTCCCAGTAAAAGAACCTCGCCATCGCCAAAAATAACAACGGTTGATGAACTAAAAGAAGCTTTTATGTCTGCGCCGGCCCTGTATTTCCCAGATATGCAAAAATCAACTGCTGGCATTCACTTTATGAAGGTAATGAAAACTCTTGGTTTAGATAAGGAATTAGCCGATCGTTTTAAAACCTTTCCGAATGGTGCAACAGCGATGGCGCAAATGGCCTTAGATCCTAATACGAATGTCATTGGCGGCACACAGACTACGGAAATTAATATCTGTCCAGGTGTCAATTTAGTTGGTTTGTTACCACAGGCACTTGAGCTGAATACGGATTACACACTTGGTATCTGTAAGAATTCTAAAAATCCTGATTTAGCAAAAATTCTTGCGAATGTCTTAGTTGGTAACGATTCATTAGCAATTAGACAACAAATTGGTTATTTAATCTAAGCAATTTTTCTCAAATTTCTTCATGGATTAACGCCAATCAGTCCATAAGATGATTTTGCAACCTTATCTTGATAGACTAAATAAATATTTTTACCATTATCTTTAATTACTACTCCTTTTTTTAATTCAGATAAATTTTTAAATTGATTAATAACTTTTGGTTGAATGCATTCTCTACTAGATATAATTTGACTTGCAAAAGCTTGAGTACTTACAGAAAGTAAATCCACCATCATACGGGCAGAATTAAAGTCTTGACCATTGCCAGTTGGGTCTACGCATATAACTGCTATATTAAATTGCATTTTTTGCATCCTTGACCATCTCGCTTGTGCATCGATGTTGTTGTCATGAGCTTTGACTGTTAATTGTGCAGATGAGTCACCCCCTTGGGCAGCTAACCTTGACCATTTAATCCCCTCTTCTTCATTTTTAGGGACGCCAAGACCATATAAATAAATCAATCCAAGCATTCTTTGTCCCGCAGGATCACCCTTTTCCGCAGCAATTTTTGCCCATTTGAATGTTTCTTTTTGATCTTTTTGAACTCCATCACCTTCCCAATACATACTGGCTAATTCGCGAGCGGCAACGGAGCTTCCCTGATTCACTGAAAGCTTAAACCACATTGCTGCCTCTGGACCATTTCGAGGAGTGTCCTCAGTACCCTTGCGATACATTTGCCCCAATCTAATTTGATCACTTACATCTAAAGTTCTTGATATTTGCACTTCAGATACATTGACCGTTTGACTAACCTTAAAGTTATCGTTTTCCCAAATACCTTCTTTTTTAGATTGACCATTGCTAAATGTGTAAATACCTCTCCCATGATAATTATTTTCTTTAAATTCCCCAATAAATTTATCACCATTTTTCATATAATGAATCCCGAATCCTTCCCCGGCGTCATTGACTAACTGACCAAAATATATATCACCATTTGATAAATAATACTTTCCATATCCATTTTTTTTACCATTTTTATAAGGGCCGTCATAGCGAGAGCCATCTGCAAAACTTGCTTTAGCAAGACAATTATTCCAGGCCGAAATAATTTCGCCAACGCACGGTGAATAAGTATTTTGTGCAAAGGATAATGAATGAACTAAAAATGCAGAAAAGAAAAATATAAAGACCTTGTATTTACGCATTAGTTTGCTTTCAATTGGATAAATAGATAAAAACTTATTCCCACTCAATCGTTGCCGGTGGTTTTCCGGAAATATCATAAACCACTCGATTGATGCCCCTTACCTCATTTATGATTCTATTAGATACTTTACCTAATAAATCATGGGGTAAATGTGCCCAATCCGCTGTCATGAAATCTTGCGTTTGCACTGCTCTTAATGCAACAACATACTCATATGTTCGGCCATCACCCATTACCCCAACAGACTTAACAGGTAAAAACACTGCAAATGCTTGACTTGTAAGTTCATACCAGGACTTGTTAGTTTGCGGATCAATTGTTTTTCTAAGTTCATCAATAAAAATATCGTCAGCCTTTTGCAGTAAATGAGCAAACTCACTTTTAACTTCTCCCAAAATTCTGACAGCTAAACCTGGCCCCGGGAAAGGATGGCGATACACCATTTCTTTTGGTAAGCCTAATTCGACTCCCAACTGTCTCACTTCATCCTTAAATAATTCTCTTAAAGGCTCTAAAAGTTTTAAGTGCATATCATCGGGCAAACCACCAACATTGTGATGGCTCTTAATCGTATGAGCGCCTTTTTTGCCTTTGCCTGCAGATTCAATCACATCTGGATAGATGGTCCCTTGGGCGAGCCATTTGGCATTCTTAACTTTCCCAGACTCACTTTGGAATACTTCAATAAACTCACGACCAATGATTTTTCTTTTTTGCTCAGGATCTGCAACCCCTACTAATTGAGACATAAATTGATCAGCCGCATCAACATGGATCACCTTAACTCCGAGGTTACGAGCAAACATATCCATGACCATGTTGGCCTCATTTAACCTTAAAAGACCATGATCTACAAATACGCAAGTTAACTGATTACCAATTGCTTGATGAATCAAGGCGGCAGCAACTGAAGAATCTACTCCACCAGATAAACCTAGAATAACCTCATCAGTTCCAACTTGTTGACGAATATTATCAATAGCTTCATCAATATAGTTACCCATTTCCCAATCTGGAACACATTGACAAATAGTTTTGACAAAGCGATCAAGTATTTCTGTACCCTGGAGAGTGTGCGTTACTTCTGGATGAAACTGAAGTGCATAAAATTTTCGATATTCATCTGCCATTCCAGCAATAGGACATGAATCTGTTGAAGCCATTAATTTGAAACCGACTGGCATTACAGTAACTGAATCACCATGACTCATCCAGACCTTCAAAACACCATGCCCTTCACTCGTGGTGAAGTCAGCTATTTCATTGAGTAATTGTGTATGCCCTCTTGCCCTGACTTCAGCATAACCAAACTCGCGAGCTTTACCCAAGGATTCTGCAGTTTTTACTTCTCCACCAAGCTGTTGCGCCATGGTTTGCATACCATAGCAAATACCAAGAACTGGAACCCCTATAGTAAATACATTATCTGGCGCTCTTGGTGTATCCCCTTCAGTAACTGAGTTTGGCCCACCAGATAAAATGACCCCCTTGAAGCCCTCATTCTTAATTTTTTGTTCCAATTGATTAGGATCAATGTCATAAGGGAAAATTTCTGCTAAGACTTGCAAATCCCTAACCCTGCGGGCAATCAGTTGAGTCACTTGAGACCCAAAATCTAATATCAATATTTTATCGTGCACGAATCAAATCTTTTTTGGAATAAATTAATCAATGTGGTAATTGGGTGCTTCTTTTGTAATCATCACATCGTGAACATGTGATTCACGAACTCCAGCTGAGGTGATTTCAACAAATTCTGCTTTGTCATGCAGTTCAGCAATCGTATTGCAGCCACAGTAACCCATAGAAGCCCTTACGCCACCGGTCAATTGATGAACAATTGCCAAAACACTTCCTTTATAAGGAACTTGCCCTTCAATACCTTCAGGAACTAATTTATCTACGTTGGCGCTATTATCCTCTTGGAAATATCGATCGGCTGCACCATCTTTCATAGCACCTACAGAACCCATTCCTCGATAGCTCTTAAATGATCTGCCTTGAAATAGAAAGACTTCTCCAGGGGCTTCTTCTGTACCTGCAAACATAGAACCCATCATGACTGTATGCGCACCAGCGGCAAGCGCCTTTGAAACATCTCCAGAATAGCGGATTCCACCATCAGCAATCAATGGAACTCCAGTTCCCTTAAGAGCAGATGCAACGTTTTCAATTGCGGTAATTTGAGGAACACCCACACCAGCAATAATTCGGGTCGTACAAATTGAACCTGGTCCAATACCTACTTTGACGCCATCAGCACCATGTTTCACCAAATCAAGCGCAGCCTCCCCAGTAGCGATATTACCGCCAATAACCTGTACATTTGGATAATTAGTTTTCACCCATTTGACACGATTTAAAACACCTTGACTGTGACCGTGGGCCGTATCAACCACAATGACATCAACACCAGCTTTGACTAATAGTTCGACGCGTTCGTCGTTATCTTGACCAACCCCAACTGCTGCTCCTACAATTAAACGCCCAAGGTGATCTTTCGAAGCATTTGGATGCTCTGTAGCTTTCATAATGTCTTTAACGGTCACTAGGCCTTTTAATTCAAAAGCTTCATTAACAACCAAGACCCGCTCTAAACGATGCTTATTCATCAACCGCTTAGCTTCTTCTAAAGTGGCACCCTCACTTACAGTAACCAATCTCTCACGCGGCGTCATTTTTGACTTCACGGGGGCATCTAACTCTTCTTCAAAACGTAGATCACGATTGGTAATAATCCCAACCACTGTCTTTCCCTCAAGTACTGGGAACCCTGAAAATCCATGTTCTTTCGAGAGGTGAATAACTTCGCGCACAGTCATCGATGGCGGAATTGTAATTGGATCTCTCAATACACCCGATTCATAGCGCTTGACTTTAAGTACTTCTCTGGCTTGTTCCGCTGGCTTGAGGTTTTTGTGAATAATCCCAATACCTCCTTCAGATGCCATCGCAATTGCTAATCTTCCTTCTGTAACGGTATCCATTGCAGCGGAAACGAGAGGAATATTTAAGGAAATTTGACGTGTAAGTTGGGTACCTAAAAGAGTATCCCTAGGTAAAACCGCCGAATAGGCAGGTATTAATAGCACATCGTCAAAGGTAAGTGCTTTTTTAATTAGACGCATAAAAACCCCTAGACACAAAACATGATTATAAATGCTTCAGACTACAAGGTCATAATTCCTTTAATTCTTTGCGCTCTTTTCTCATTTTGGCTTTAGTTTTTAATTCTGCATCTTTATTTTGATTAGCTTTTTTTCGTCTGATATTTTTTGGATCAATCAAAATCGGACGGTAAAGTTCAATTCGGTCTCCGTCGTAAATCGGATCATCGGGTCCCAAGGGAACGCTAAATACTCCAACTGATCCTTTTTTTTGGAATAGTACATCATCCTTGTCTTTCACAATATTCATATATACAAGAGCTTCAAGTAAAGATGGACTTGAAGCTTGAGCAGGGGTGAATGAGAAAAAAAATTGCTTGGGGGGAGATTCTCGAGCGTCAAACAATTCCAACTCAATTGTTTGAACTGATTTATTCTCCATATAAATCGTCCGCTCTTTTGACAAAACTGTTTACAAATGTATTTGCAATGACACTAAATACGGGGCCAATTAGTTTATCTAAAACAAAATTAGAGAATTCATACTTTAAGGAAAACTCTATTTTGCAAGCATCCTCCCCTAATGGAGTAAAAATCCATCGGCCTTCAAATTTTTTGAATGGGCCTGAAACAAAGGTCATATCAATGTTGGTAGGAGAGTTTTGAATATTTTTGGTATGAAAGTATTGTTTTACCCCCTTAAAGTTAATGTTAATTTTTGCTTCCATTAACTCAGGAGTCGACTGAAAAACTTCAACACCACCACACCAAGGTAAAAATTCAGGGTATTTTGTAACATCAGTCACCAAGTCATACATGCGCTTGGCTGAGTGCTGAATAAGTAGTGATTTTTGAACGTCTGCCATAATTCTTCCAATTTCATACTATTATCAATGATTTAGGAAAACAACTCCAACTTTTTGTTGGAGAAGTAAATATAATGTAACTATGAGCATTGTTGAAAACAAAAAAGCATTTTTTGACTACTTTATCGAAGACCGCATCGAAGCAGGTCTTGTTCTTGAGGGTTGGGAAGTCAAAGCAATTCGAGCAGGACGTGGCAACATCAAAGAAGCCTACGTAGTGATTCGTCAAGCGGAATTGTATTTAATTGGTTCTCACATTAGCCCCCTGCCAGAGGCCTCGACCCACATTAATCCGGATCCTGTAAGAACACGTAAATTATTGATGCATACAGAACAAATCAATAAATGGATTGGTAAGGCTGAGCAAAAAGGCTATACCCTTGTACCACTGAATCTGCACTACTCCAAAGGTAGGGTCAAGTGTGAAATTGGTTTAGCGAAAGGTAAAAAACAGTTTGATAAGCGTGAAACTCAAAAGGAAAAAGACTGGGTAAGAGAAAAGGCCCAAATTAGTCGCGGCAAGTATATGTAAATCAATTGCACTATTGCAGTGCAAAAATGTATTTTTTAGTACATTTACTATCATTTACTCACAAGAAAGCTGTATCTTGTATCTATGACAACACCTTTTGATGAAATGTATGACGAGCATGGTCATGTTCGTCCTCACTACAAAGAGTTTGATAACTGGCTTTCACGTCAAGTTGAAGGTCATATTGATCATAAACGAGCTGAAGCTGAATTAATCTTTCGTCGGATTGGCATTACTTTTGCCGTTGATGGAGATGAAAAAGGAACTGAAAGGACTATCCCATTCGATCAAGTCCCCCGTATCATTCCGTTAAAAGAGTGGAGTGTATTAGAGGATGGCCTGAAACAAAGAGTCAAAGCTCTCAATATGTTTTTACATGATATTTATCATGACGAAAAAATCTTAAAAGCAGGCCTTATTCCTAAGGAGCACATTTATAACAACTCTCAATATCGACCCGAAATGCGTTTTGTCGATGTACCTCGGAATATTTATGCCCATATTGCGGGAATTGATATCATTCGTGCAGGTCAAGGTGAGTATTATGTTTTGGAAGATAACCTAAGAGTTCCATCTGGTGTGTCTTATATGGTTGAAAACCGTAAAATGATGATGCGCTTATTTCCCGAGTTGTTTGAGCGTCATCGAATTGCACCAGTTGAACATTACCCTGATTTATTGCTGGAGTGTTTAAAAACCGCAATTCATTCAAACTCAAGAAAACCTAACGTAGTTGTATTAACTCCAGGCATGTTTAATGCAGCTTATTTTGAACACTCTTACCTTGCACAACAAATGGGTGTTGAATTGGTCGAAGGCAAGGATTTATTTGTTAAAAATGAACAAGTATTCATGCGAACTACTCAAGGACCACAATTAGTCGATGTGATCTATCGAAGAATTGATGATGATTATTTAGATCCTTTGTCACTTCGTGTCGATTCAACTTTAGGTATACCAGGGATTTTAAATGCCTATCGTGCGGGAAATGTGGGTATTGCAAATGCAATTGGAACAGGAATTGCAGATGACAAATCAATCTATCCTTATGTCCCAAAAATGATTGAGTTTTATCTCAACGAAAAACCTATCTTACAAAATGTACCTACTTACCAGTGTCGTATTAAAGAAGATTTGCAATATACCCTCGCTCATTTAAAAGACCTAGTTGTTAAAGAAACTCACGGTGCTGGTGGTTATGGTATGTTAATTGGGCCATTAGCAACTGATACCGAAATTGAAAATTTCAGAAAATATTTAATTGACCATCCGAATAAGTATATTGCTCAACCGACGCTGGCATTATCAACATGCCCTACTTTTGTAGAGTCTGGTGTAGCTCCACGTCATATTGATTTACGTCCTTTGGTGTTGTCAGGTAAACAAATAAAAATGGTTCAAGGCGGTCTTACTCGTGTTGCGTTAAAGGAAGGCTCTTTAGTCGTTAACTCCTCCCAAGGTGGTGGTACTAAAGACACTTGGGTGCTGGAGTCATAATGCTCAGTAGAACAGCCGACTGCCTCTATTGGATGGCCCGCTACAACGAGCGTGCTGAAAATACTGCTCGTATGTTAGATGTTGCATATCAAACTTCTTTAATGCCTCAACCAGTCGAATTGATGCATGAGAGCTGGCGGAAGCTTTTGAATGTTTCACTCCTGGAAAATTTATTTGAAAGTAAATATCCTATTTATAATCGTGAAAATATTTTGAAATTTATGATATTTGACGACGATAATCCATCTAGTATTGTCTGTTGCCTGAATGCTGCTCGTGTCAATGCAAGAATTATTCGGGGAACAATTCCATCAGAAGTTTGGGAAACCCAAAATTTAAGTTGGCTCAATTTAGAACAATTTTTGCCAGATAATCCATCCCATGATCCGTCAGCATTTTTTGAGTGGGTAAAGTACCGTTGTCATCTCTTTCGTGGCGTTGTATTTGGTACGATGTTATCGAATGAAGCACTTCACTTTATGGAATTTGGCACCTATCTAGAGAGAGCAGATAATACGGCTAGAATCTTAAAGGCAAAATACCGCTCTCAAAATCAACAAAGCTCGTTTAATAATCATCAAACAAGTCTGTTAAAGATTGAAAATACCTCAGAAACTATTGATTTTTATCATTGGGTTTCTCTACTGAGGTCAGTATCTGCATTTGAGATATTTCGACATACCTACTCTGATCAAATTACTCCTGAACGTATTGTTGAATTATTGGTATTTAATCCTCAATTACCGCGATCGCTCAATAAGTGCGTTAATCAACTTTTGCAATTAATTACTTTACTCAAAAATAGTAAATCAAAAAAGATCGAACGTTTAATTGGTAAATTAAAATCAGAGTTGGATTATTCAACGATTGATGATATTTACACCGAAGGTCTAGATCAATTTATTCAACGATTTTTAGAAAAAATTAATCATATTGCAGATGAATTTAGTAGCACATATTTAATCCCATTATCAGGTTAAAAATTATGCGCTACATCATTACTCATCGAACCGAATATTTGTATGAACGATCTGTCCATCACTCCATCCAAGAGCTTCGCCTCACCCCGCAAGATTCTACAAGTCAATTACTTGAGCGTTGGAAAATTAATGCCCCAAGTAAATTAACAGAATCAATTGACGCCTTTGGAAATATTTGCCATGTTTTTGTCCTTGATCATAACTATTTAGGAATGTTGATTGAAGCTCATGGGGAAGTTCTTACTAAAGACCAATGTATATTTACAGATGCTAAGTCAGCGGTTTCACCATACTATCTATTACAACAGACCTCATTAACCGAACCATCTGATGAGATGAAGCATTATTTATTAGGTAAAAAAATAACAGCCCCAACCCCAGAATCTATTATGCAATTAGCTATCGATGTTCAAAAAAAAGTGACCTATATTACAGGGATAACCAATTCAAATACGAGCGCCGCACAGGCTTGGATACTGAAAAGTGGAGTATGCCAAGATCACTCTCATATCATGCTAGGTCTTTGTCGTTATTTAAAATTACCAGCACGTTATGTGAGTGGCTATTTTTATGATGAAAACTCTTCCAATATGGCTAGTCATGCCTGGGTAGATGTTTGTTTTGATATTGAAAATGCGATATGGCACAGTATCGACATTACGAATAGTTGTTTTAGTGATGAGCGGCATATTCGTCTTGCTATTGGTCGTGATTATTCACATGTTGCACCGGTCAAAGGAATTCGTTCAGGTGGTGGTGTTGAACAGTTAAATTCTAAAGTATCCATAGAAAAGTGTTAAATTGATATATTCATAGAACTATTTATTTACTGTCATGACCTATTGCGTCGCTATTTGCCTTAAAGATGGATTAGTGTTTTTATCTGATACACGAACGAACGCGGGGGTTGATGATATTGGCACTTTTCGTAAGATGACCATATATCAAAAGTCAGGCAATCGAATTTTTACTCTGCTTAGCGCTGGTAATTTAGCAATTTCTCAATCTGTCCGCGAAATTCTTACTCAAGGTACTTTGTTTGATGGCGCTAACCTTTGGAGCGCAACAAGCACCTACGATGCTGCAATCGTGGTTGGAATGGCAATTCGTAAAGTAAAAGAACGGGATGAAAAATCATTGCTGAGCGCTGGAATTGACTTCAACTGTAGTTTTATTTTCGGCGGTCAAGTCGGCGAGGAAAAACCACGTTTGTTCAATATTTATTCTGCAGGTAATTTTGTTGAATCCACTTTGGAAACCTGCTATTTCCAAATTGGAGAGGCAAAGTACGGAAAGCCCATTCTCGACCGTGTTATTAAATATGAAACACCACTCGATTTAGCAACTAAAGCTGCTCTCATATCGATGGATTCAACTTTAAAAAGCAATATTTCAGTTGGTTTACCATTAGACCTGTTTGTATACCCTACCCATTCATTTTCAAAAGAAAAAGCTATCACCATCGATGAAAATAACCCCTATTTTTCAATGATTAGAAATGTGTGGGGGCAAAAATTAACTGAAATTGTGACATCCATTCAAGAACCCAATTGGGAAAATGACCAAGAGCTCTTAACGATACTTTCATTACCTAAAAAATTAGGCCCAATTCCTGTCATTGAGAATTAAGCCTATTTCTAATGATATTTAGATTGAAGACTTTCCTAAATCTTCCCAGGTTTTAATTACAGTATCTGGATTTAAAGAGATGGAGGTTATTCCTTTGGCCGTTAACCATCTTGCAAAATCCGGATGATCAGAAGGTCCTTGACCACAAATACCAATATATTTACCTTTGGCTAAGCATGCTTGTATTGCTTTTTCTATCAGGTACAGAATCGCCGGATCTCTTTCATCAAAATCAATGGCCAGTAATTCCATTCCAGAATCTCTATCTAAGCCTAAAGTCAACTGTGTTAAATCGTTCGAACCAATAGAAAACCCATCAAAATACTCTAAGAATTCGTCAGCCAAGATGGCATTTGAAGGAATTTCACACATCATGATGATTCTTAAATCATCTTGACCACGCTTTAAGCCGTTAGAAGCTAGTAAGCCAATGACTTTTTCAGCTTGTTTTACAGTTCTCACAAATGGAATCATGAGTTCAACATTATTTAAACCCATGTCATTTCGAACGCGTTTAATCGCAGTGCATTCCATTTCAAATGCTTTTGCAAAGTCTGCTGATAAATACCGGGACGCTCCTCTAAAACCTAACATAGGATTTTCTTCATCAGGTTCATAGCGAGATCCACCGATAAGTTTTTTATATTCATTCGACTTGAAATCCGACAAACGAACAATGACAGGTTTTGGATAGAATGCGGCGGCTATAGTAGCAATTCCTTCTGCCAGTTTATCGATATAAAAAGACTGTGGGCTTGCATGTCCGCGAGCAATACTCTCAACCGCAATTTTCAAGTCAGAGTCTATATTAGGATATTGCAATATGGCACTTGGATGTACGCCAATATTATTATTAATAATAAACTCAAGCCTTGCAAGGCCAACTCCTTGATTCGGCGTTTGACAAAAGTTAAAGGCTAATTGAGGATTGCCCACGTTCATCATGATTTTGACAGGAATATCTGGTAATAGTCCACGATGCACTTCACTCACTTCTGTTTCTATCAAACCATCATAAATTTTGCCTTCATCTCCCTCGGCACAGGAAACCGTCACCATTGCACCGTTCTTCAGAACCTCTGTAGCATCGCCGCAGCCAACTACTGCAGGAACCCCTAATTCTCGGGCAATGATCGCAGCATGACATGTTCTACCACCACGATTAGTAACAATGGCTGAGGCTCTTTTCATTACAGGTTCCCAATTAGGGTCTGTCATGTCAGCAACCAAAACATCACCAGGTTGAACTCGATCCATTTCCGATGGGTCATGAATGATACGAACTGGTCCGGCACCAATTTTTTGACCGATAGCTCGTCCATGCGTAAGAACAGTTGAATTACCTTTTAGCTTGTACTTTAATTCTGCTTGATTTCCAGCTTGGCTTCTTACCGTCTCTGGTCTAGCTTGTAAGATATAAATTTTTTGATCGATACCATCTTTACCCCACTCTATATCCATGGGTCTTTGATAGTGTTCTTCAATAATTAAAGCGTATTGCGCAAGTTCAATCACATCATCATCATTTAATGAATAGCGATTTCGAGCTTCTAAGGGAACTTCAACTGTTTTAACGCGCCCCTCTTCCCCTGCTTCTGTAAAACGCATTTGTATTAATTTAGAGCCTATGTTACGTCGGATGATTGGGTACTTACCTTTGCGTAAGGAAGGTTTAAAAACATAAAACTCATCTGGATTAACTGCACCTTGGACTACTGTTTCACCAAGACCGTAGCTAGAAGTAATAAATACAGCATCTTTAAAGCCTGACTCCGTGTCTAAAGTAAACATAACTCCTGATGAGGCCTTGTCAGAACGAACCATGCGCTGTACTCCAGCAGAAAGAGCTACCTCAGCATGTAAAAATCCTTTGTGCACGCGATAGGAAATCGCACGATCGTTATAGAGTGAGGCAAAAACTTCTTTAATCCTGAATAAAACGTCTTCTATGCCGACAACATTTAAATAACTTTCTTGCTGTCCTGCAAAAGATGCGTCCGGTAAATCCTCTGCTGTTGCAGAAGATCTGACAGCAAATGAACCCCGACCATCAACATCCAGCTGAGTAAAAGCGACGCGCACTTCTTGTTCCAATCGTTCCTGAAGTGGTACTTCAATAATCCATCGACGAATCTCCTGTCCAGCAAGGGCTAAAGCTTTAACATCGTCAATATTGAGCTGAGATAGTCGATCGATAATACGTTGGGTCAATTGATGGTGGTTTAAAAAGTCACGAAAAGCAAGTGCCGTCGTTGCAAAGCCAGTCGGTACACGAACTCCTTTAGAATGAAGCTGTGAAATCATTTCTCCTAAAGAGGAGTTTTTGCCGCCAACTATTTCAACGTCAGCCATGCGTAACTCTTCAAATGGAATAACATAAGCATTTTGGTGGGACACTGTAGACATAGATACTCTCTAAAAATTGAAAATTCTTTACTTATTAATGACTTAATTTTATCAGCCAAAATTTATATGACAAATAAACCACGTACTGTATTTATTGTTTCAGATGGCACAGGTATTACCGCTGAAACTTTTAGTCACTCTATTTTGGCTCAATTTGAAACTGAATTTAAACAAATTCGGATACCTTTTGTTAATACGATTGAAAAAGCGCGGCAAGCGCTCATAGAAATTAATAGTAATTCCCAAAAAAATGGTGTAAAACCCATCGTATTCAGTACCTTGGTCAATCCTGAGATTAATGCCCTCATTGCCACTTCACATGCAATGGTTTTAGACATGTTCCATACCTTTGTTGCTCCTCTTGAGGTTGAGCTGGGGCTGAAATCAACCCATGCAATGGGTCGTTTTCATCAAAATATTGAAACAGAGAGTTATAAAAATCGTATTGAAGCAATTAATTTCTCACTCGCTCACGATGATGGTCAGTCTCATAAAAATTTAGAAGAAGCGGATATTATTTTAGTGGGGGTTTCACGAAGTGGTAAGACACCGACATGCCTCTATTTGGCAATGCAGTATGGTATTAAATCAGCAAATTACCCGTTAATTCCAGATGACTTTGAAAGGGGTGAACTTCCTTCAGAGTTGAAGAAATATTACTCCAAACTTTTCGGTTTAACCATTGAAGCGCAAAGGTTATCACAAATTCGTAATGAAAGAAGACCTGGTAGTAAATACGCTTCTCTTGAAAATTGTCGATATGAAATCAATGAAGCTCAAGTCATGATGGAACGGTATAACATTCCGTGGTTGTCCTCTACCCATAAATCAATTGAAGAAATTGCTACGACCATCTTACAGCTCATCAGGTCTGATAAAACTGCGTATTAGTTTGATCTGTGACGGAGTCGTCTTGCTTCAAATAAGCAAATGGCAGCAGCGGCAGATACATTTAAAGATTCAACACCAGCTTCTTGTGGAACAAAAATCTTGGTACTGCGGTCTAAAAATATGGGACTAACCCCCTGCCCTTCATTACCAAAGACAAACGTGTGGGATTCTAGTAAGACATCTCCTAATTGGTACAAATTTTTAGCGGATGCATCTACAGCTGTAGCATAGATGGGTTGCAATGTTCGTTCAATGAGGGTTTGTGAATCGACCATTTCTACAATATCGAGGGCTAAATGCGCACCCATCGCGGCCCGTAATACTTTACTAGACCAAATACTTGCTGTTCCAACCGTACATAAGATGCGCTTATAACCTGCAGCCAAAGCTGTCCGTAGGATAGTTCCCACATTTCCACTATCTTGAATCGCATCTAAGACGACCGTATTTATTTGTTCTTCAAGTCGAATCACCGTTTTTGGCATATCAATCAGAGCAATCAAACAAGGTCCATTAACAACACTACTTACAGAAGACTTCATCTGATCTTCAACCATAATCAAATCCGGAAATTCCAAATCATGATCTTGACATTGTGCAATCAAGTATTGCAACGTGACTGAAATCTCGGGATGGTGGATATCCTCTTGGGTAGTAACGATTGTTTTGATTTCTTTGAGCCGAAAGGAGCGTATCCATGCATCTACTAAATGAATTCCTTCAATGCAAGCCTGACCAGATTCTTTCCGCAATTTAGCTGACTTTGAGCCACCCTCAAGGTGTATTTTAATTTGTTTTACTACCTCGTTTTGAGGTGATTGTATAATCCTAAAAAAGGAGGCAGTATCAACCATGTTGCTCTCGAGAAATGATTTTTTTGATGGGGCCAAAAGTTAAACGATATCCTGGAATGACTCCTAATTCTGTCAATTTTTTTAAATGATGAACTGTCGGGTAACCCATGTGTTGATCAAATCCATATTCTGGATATTGTTGATGCAATGCCATCATTTCTTTATCTCTAGTTACCTTAGCCAGTATGGATGCGGCAGAAATGCAAGGCTGCGTCACATCGCCTTTCACAATCGTTTGTGTTTGGATTTCTATTCTTGGGGCACGATTTCCGTCAATTAAGAGTAATGAGGGCATTATTTGAAATTGCAAAGTCAAGTGTTCTACAGCTCGTTTCATCGCTAACATTGTCGCTTGTAAGATATTGAGTTGATCAATTTCTGTTGGACTTGCGTGTCCAATTCCCCAAGCTAAAGCATGATTTAAAATTTCTTGATATAAGAACTCTCTTTTTTGTGGTGTAAGTTTTTTTGAATCTTTCAATCCATCGATCGGATGGGCAGGATTTAAAATTACGGCACCAGCTAAAACATTACCAACCAATGGTCCCCTTCCTGCTTCGTCAACTCCACATGTCAGGTCCATAGGGATATTTAATGAGATTTTGTATGAATCGTTTGCACAATTGCTTGGGCAACAAGTTCTTCAGTGGGCTGCTTCAGAAGGATGTGCAACTCCTCGAAAATAGATACTAAAGAAGCTACTTGATTCGGCCGATCTAACCATTCTAAGGTGCCTCTTGCCAATACTTCAGGTTTTGCTTCCTCTTGCAACAACTCAGGCACAACAAAACTTTGACAAAGAATATTTGGTAATCCAACATAGGGTAAATAGCCTTGACGCTTCATCATTTGAGCAGTCAACCAGGGTACAGAATAAGAAATAACCATCGGCTTCTTCCACAAAGCAGCTTCTAAAGTTGCTGTTCCACTAGCAATTAATACGGAGTCAGCCGCCTCAAGAATAAGGCTTGAGTTTTCTGTGATTAATTCAATTTGAATATCAGGACTTTGCTTTAAAGTTTCTTGTTTTAGTAACTCTAAGGCGGGACGTAATTTAGGTGTTGCTACAGGAGTTAAAAATCGTATTTTATTTCCATGGGTTTGATGCATGATCGCCATGGCTTCAAAAAAGCCTTTTGCAATGTACTTTATTTCTGATTCTCGACTTCCGGGCAAAACAGCAATGATAGTTTCATTGGAGGCTATGGGACCATAACTTAATAAATCCTGATTGGATAATTGGTTTCTTGCTTGCGCAGGATTAGGTTGCATGGGGATTTGATTGGCAAAAGGATGACCTACATAAGTTGCTTGCATGCCAACATCACGATAAATTTTAGGTTCAAATGGAAATATGCAAAGCATATGATCTACAGATTTTTTAATACCATAGATACGGTTATATCGCCATGCCCATATGGATGGGCTGATGTAATGCACCGTAGGAATTTTCATATGACGACATTTTTTTTCCACCGCTAAATTAAAATCAGGTGCATCAATTCCTATATAAACATCTGGTCTCTCTTCGTGTATTCGTTGAGTTAGTTCACGTCTTATTTGTAAGATCTTTGATAAGTTACCTAGAACCTCTACATAACCACGCACACTCAAGGTGTCCATCGGCCAGGAAGACTCAAAGCCATAAGCCTGCATTTTTGGACCACCTATTCCAAAAAAGCGACTATTAGATAACGCCGGATGTTGTTGGATGCCATGTAATAGCTGCCCAGCAAGCATATCACCCGAGGGTTCACCTGCTACGCAGGTAATCAGATAAGACATAAATTAACGAATAATTCCACGCGTTGAAGCACGAAGAAATTTTAAAAATTCATTAATTTTTTCGATACCATCTGGTAATAATGAAGTGCCTTCAAAACCGGCATTAATCATCTCTTGAATCGCCAATTTAGCATCTTCAAAAGTTAATCCATCTTTATATAAAAGACGATAAGCATGACGTAATGCTGTGATCGTTTCTGGTGCAAAACCACGACGCTTAAGACCCTCAGCATTTAAACCATGAGGCTGCGCTTTATCACCAGCTGCAATAACAAAAGGCGGAATGTCCTGTACAAGAGCTGAAGCTCCACCCAACATAGAATGTTGACCAATACGAACAAATTGATGGACGCCAGACATGCCACCTAAAATAGCCCAGTCCTCAACCACCACATGACCAGCAATTTGGGCGTTACTTGAAAAAATGGTATGGTTTCCAACCACACAATCATGTGCAATATGGACATAAGCCATGATCCAATTATCATTTCCAATACTTGTAACACCCTTGTCTTGTACTGTACCAGTATGTATTGTCGTGAATTCACGAATGGTGTTTCGATCACCAATAATCAATTGCGTGGGTTCCCCACGATATTTCATATCCTGAGGAACTCCACCTAATGACGAAAAATGACTAATGATATTGTCTTTACCAATTTGTGTATGGCCTTCAATGACCGTATGAGAACCAATAGATGTCCCTTCACCAATCTTTACGTGTGGGCCAATAATTGCATAAGGTCCAATAATCGCTTGAGGATGAATGACCGCTTGAGGATCAATCACCGCTGTAGGATGAATCAACGACATGTTAATTTTCCCTTTTTCTTAAAGCGCACAATAAATCAGCTTGGCAAACAATATCCTCTCCCACCGTGGCAAAGGCTTTAAATTTCCAGATACCACTTTTATATCGTTCGACTTCAGCGTTAAGTATTAATTGATCACCTGGCAACACTGGTTTTTTAAAACGGGCATTATCAATACCAGCAAAGAAGTATAGAGAATCATCATCTTTTTCTTCCGAGAAAGCTAACAAAGCTGACGCTTGTGCAAGTGATTCAAGGATTAAAACGCCTGGCATTACAGGGTAGTCCGGAAAATGTCCTTGAAAAAATGGCTCATTCACCGATACATTTTTGAGGGCCTTGATTCGCTCTCTAGGATCAAGCTCTAGGACTCGATCAACCAAAAGAATCGGATAGCGATGGGGTAAGAGCTTTAATATTTTATTGATATCTAAGTTGACTTCATTAACCATTTTTTTCTTTCTACTTCACTTTTTTTATTAAATCTTTAATTTGTTGACGTAATTTGTCAATTCCACGAATAATTGCAGCATTTTTTTCCCATTGAGAATGGGATGTAAAAGGAAATACACCTGTGTAATGCCCCCCTGCTTCTTTAATAGATTTCGTAATAGAAGATCCTCCAGAAACAGTTGTTCGATCTGCAATTTTCAAATGCCCTGAAAAATTAGAGTATCCACCAATGACGCATAGACTTCCGACCTCGGTGCTTCCGGCTATACCTGAGCATCCGGCCATAACAGTATGAGCACCAACCTTTGCATTATGCCCAATTTGTACTTGATTATCGAACTTGCAACCATCGCCAATAATTGTATCTGCCATAGCGCCACGATCTACGGTCATTGATGCGCCACATTCAACATCATTACCAATAATAACTCTTCCAGTTTGAGGAATTTTGACCCACTCACCCCCCTTAGCTGAAAAATCAGGAGCAAAACCAAAGCCATCTGAACCGATGACAACACCGCCGTGCAAAATACATCGTTTACCTATTTGGCAATGATCATAAATAACCGTCATAGGATGTATCGTAGTCTCTGAACCAATTTGGACATTTACACCTAACTTGACATGAGAAACTAAGTGAACTTTTTCACCAAGTATCACTCCAGAACCAATGGAGCAAAATGGGCCAATGGTACACGACTCAGGAATGATGGCCGACGGGTCAACATCTGCCATTGGATGGATACCTGACGGTAAATGGCGCAGATTTAATTTTTCAAAAAATTGACCAATTCTGGCGAATAAAGCATACGGATTGGGGGAGATTAAATATGAATGAGTTTGTTCAGAGGCTTCTTTTACATAAACGTAGTCACTTTGATTCAGTATTAAAACTCCAGCTTTACTAATCAGAGCCTGTTGACGATAAATAGGATTGACTAAGAAAGAGATTTGCTGACTTTCAGCAATATCCAAAGGGGCTAAGCCCGTTAACGATAAATTGGAGTCACCATCCAAATCTACGCCAAAATGAGATGCAAGGTTACCTAGGGTGATGGGTTTATGCATGCTCGCTCACTTCCACATGACCTGCAGAATTATTTGGCGTTAAGAGCTGCTATAACTTCGTTAGTGATATCAACCCTTGGGCTTACAAAAGCTGCTTCTTGCACAACTAAATCTAATTTTTTCTGTTCAACAATGGTTTTTAAGACTTGATTGGCTTTTTCGAAAATCTTGGCACGTTCTTCAGCTCCTCTACGCTGAGTATCTTCAATTAGTTCACGTTGTTTACGTTGAATTTCTCGATCGCTATCTGCCAGCTCACGTTGTTTCCGAATTCGTTCTGACTCTGGCATGACTGCAGCATCTTTATCAAGTTGAGTTGCTTGAGTTTTAATTTTAGCAATGGCGTCACGAACTTCTTTTTCGCGGTTACCAAAATCACTCTGCATTTTAGCTTGTGCATCTTTCGCCATTTTTGACTCACTCAAAATACGCTCTAAACTAACAAATGCTATTTTAGTTCCTGCCTCTTGAGCATGAACAGATTGTATAAAGAATGATAAGCCAATAAAACCAAACATTGACAGGTAGTAACGAATTTTTAACTGCTTCATGCCATTTTCCTTAAAGAATTAAAAAGTTGTTCCAATTTGAAATTGGAAGTTTTGAATTTTATCCAAACTAGTTGTATTAAGAGGAATACCATAACTAAATTTTAATGGGCCTAATGGAGAAATCCAAGTAATACCAGCACCATATGAATATCTTAAGTCTCCCACATTGGGGGCACCATCATACACATTACCAGCATCAAAAAACACAAAAAAGCGCAATGTTTTATCTGTTCCAGAACCAGGTACAGGGAATGCATATTCTGCATTAAAGACTGCTTTGGATGATCCACCCGTCGGTTGATAAATCGCTAAGTTAGGATTGTAAACCTGAGGGCCTAAAGAGCCTGGTGTATATCCACGCACCGAGCCAATACCACCTAAATAGTAATTTTTCGTGATTGGAAAAGGTTTATCTCCATAAGCCATCCCGTAACCTACTTGTCCACTCAGCGCAATCACATTGGTTTTTGTCAGAGGATAATAGTATTGGTGCTGGTAGAACAAGCGATAGTATTGCATTTGATCAATTGGCATTGATACTTCAGCATTTGCCACTTGATAATTACCACTACTTGGAAGTAAAGCACTATCTCGACCGTCTTTCGACCAACCTATAGACAAGGGTATATTCCACGAACTTCCAGAGTAATATCCTCGATTAGGATCATTAATTCCATCGACTATAGATGGATCAAAGCCAGATATGCTAGCGGCATATTGCTGATAAGTTAACGGTGAATTTTGGGTGGTATTGAGCTCTAATCTCTCTACAGCACCGCCAACAAAATAACGACCTTTTTCTGAATAAGGAATACCAAAACGAACCGAGGTTCCTGTATTAATAATAGAGTAATCCGAGTCCCCAAGGTAATATAGTGGACGAGAAGTTCTGTAATAAACATCCGTGTATCGGCTAATACCATCTTCGGTAAAGTAAGGGTCAAATTGAGATAAGACCAAAGTTCGATTCACTTGACTCGTATTAATATTAAATCCAATACTGGTTCCAGTACCAAAGGCATTTTCTTGGTTAATACCCGCCGAGAGAACAACTCCCTCAGAGGATGAAAATCCAGCACCTAAACTAAGAGATCCAGAGGGTTTTTCAGCAACTTTCACATTTAAATCAACTTGATCATTCGTCCCAGGTATTTCCTGAGTTCCTACATCTACTTCAGTGAAGTAACCTAAACGATTGATCCTGTCTTTAGATAATTTGATTTTTTCACCATCATACCAAGAGCTCTCTAACTGCCGCATCTCTCGACGAATCACTGTATCTCTTGTTTTAGCATTCCCAGAAATACTTATATTCCTGACATAAGCCCTTTTTCCAGGGTCAACCACCAATAACATATCAACCAGTTTTTCCTCTTTCCTCAAATCTGGTTGAGGTGTAATAGTTGCAAATGCATACCCATAGGTACTTAACGCATCAGCTATTGCTTTTGTACCAAGATTTAACTTGGCCGAGGAAAAAATTTCGCCCGGTTTTAAAGGAATCAAAGCTTTAAACTCTTCCTCTTTACCAAACATTTCCCCACCCAACTTAATATCTTTCACTTTGTACTGTTCACCCTCAAAAATATTGATGGTGACATACATTCCCTTCTTATCTGGGGAGATTGATATTTGGGTAGAGTCAATACGAAACTCTAGATAACCTTGATTCAAATAAAACGAACGAATGTTCTCTAAGTCAGCAGATAGTTTTTGCTTAGAATAACGATTATTTTTTGAATACCAAGAAAACCAACCTCCAACCGAAAGTTGCATTTGGTTTCTAAGTTCTTTTTCGCTGAAAGCTTTATTACCTATCAGGTTGATTTCAGAGATTGTAGAAACGATACCTTCTTCAACATTAAAGTACACAGATACTTGATTTCGCTCACCTGGAGTAACCGTGGTAACAATTTCAGCATCATAAAAACCTTTACCTACATACTGGCGCTTAATTTCTTGCTCAGCTTTATCAACAAGTGCTTTATCAAAATACCTTGCATCAGCTAATCCAATGGCTCTTAAAGCTTTTAAAATAGCCTCTTTCTCAAATTCTTTCATACCAGTAAAGTCAACTTTTGAAATGGTTGGTCGTTCTTCAACCAGAACAATCAGTACATTACTTTCGACTTTAACTTGGACATCTTTAAAAAAACCAGTGTTAAATAGGCTTCGAATCGCATCAGCACCCATAGATTCATCAAATGTCTCCCCAACTTTCACGGGCAAATAACTAAAAACAGTTCCGGGCTCGACACGTTGAAGACCTTCAACACGAATATCTTTCACAACGAAGGGTTCAGCCGCAAGGCTCAGCTCGCTGTGAATCATGGTTCCTAGGCTAAATGCTAGAGCAATTGCGAGATGTAATTTATTTTTCTTAATATTCAACTAAATAGCTCTTAAATTCAATGTAATTATTGTCAGATTAATGTATAAAATCCAATAACTTAGATTCTACACCCCATTATCCATGAAAAAGCCGAGATAAATCATTAAAAACAGCAATCCCTGTAAGGATAAGTATTCCAAGTACACCTAGCTTGGATGTAAATTCACGCACGTCAGTAGATACTGCTTTTCCGCGAAGTAATTCAAAAAAATCAAAAACTAATTGGCCACCATCCAGCATAGGTAAAGGTAATAAATTCATGAGGCCTAAACTTATACTAATAAGTACTAAAAAGCCAATATAGGCGGTAAAGCCAGAATTAGCTGATTGACCAGCCATACTAGCAATTCCAATTGGACCACTGATCTGGTTTAGAGAGGCCTTACCGGTGACTAAAGACCACATACTTAGGGCTGAAACAACTGTTATATCTTGAACTCTTTCAAATGAACGAGAGATTGATTCCGCAAAGCCAAGCTCTAAGCGAAAAGTAGGTAACGGATTATCTTTACTTAAAATCAAGCCTAATTGAGAAAACATATCGTTTTTGAGTTGAAGAGATTGTATTTCATCATGTGTAAAAGCGACTCTTGTATCACCACTGCCTTCATGAGCTACTTGTAATACAAACCCTTGCTCTCCAATCATTGCTCTTAAAAGTTTCCAACGTAATCGATTCCAACTATCGATAGGGGTAAACTCAACACTTAGGTCAACACCATCAGAATCATTTGGCAGGAAGGTAAATCCCCTAACCTCATCACCATCTACTAATCCTACTTTTGCTGCAATCGAATTTGCCGGTGGCTCATCCAAAACTGCTTTTACTTGTAAAGGTCCACTCAAATACAAAATGAATAAAAAGATAAACGCCAATAGAAAATTTGCAAAAGGACCAGCCGCAACAACGCTTGATCTCTTCCACAAGACTTGCTGATCAAATGCATGTGCAATTTGTTCAGCATTTAAATTACTATGCGTTCTTGTATCAATCATCTTGACATAACCACCTAGGGGAATTGCGGACAAAACGAACTCAGTACCTAAGGGTTTGCTTGATTTTTTTCTAAGTAATACGGGCCCAAATCCAATAGAAAATCGCTCCACAGCAATACCGCACCACTTCGCAACGATGTAGTGTCCAAATTCATGAAATCCTACTAAGATAACAATTGCCATTAAAAAAGAAATCAGGGTCATTTGAGTGTCTCCAAAATATATTGTTTTGTTTTATCTCTAGCAAGTTGATCAACCGATAAAACCAACTCTAATGAACTAGCTGGTTCGGAGGGAGTATTTTCTAATACTTGAGTAATAATTTGGACAATTTGTGGATAGGTAATCTGACGATTCAAAAAACTATCTACAGCAACTTCATTGGCGGCATTCATTATAGCTGGTGCTGTTCCTTTCAATCTAGCAGCTTCACGGGCTAAAGTGATTGCAGGAAATCGTTTGACATCTGCAGGCATAAAATGAAGTTGACCAAGCTGCATCAAATCTAACGGCTTTACGCCAGATGAAATTCTTTGAGGCCAGCCTAAACCAAATGCAATTGGCGTTCGCATGTCAGGCTCACCTAACTGTGCAAGTAATGAGCCATCTACATACCTTACTAAAGAGTGTATTACGCTTTGTGGATGTATCACAATCTGAATTTTTTCTTGAGGCATTTGAAAAAGCCACATGGCCTCTATCAACTCAAGACCTTTATTCATCATCGTCGATGAGTCAACTGAAATTTTTCTCCCCATCACCCAATTAGGATGTGCGCAAGCCTCTTCAGGAGTGACATGGATCAATGTGTCGATAAGACGATTTAAAAATGGTCCACCTGAGGCCGTAAGAAGAAGCTCTTCAATCTCTAAGGGGTTATTTTCTTTGTTGTGAGGTAAACACTGGTAAATGGCATTATGCTCACTATCGATGGGTAATAATTCTGCACCACTATGCTTCACCACATCCATCAAAATTTGACCTGACATCACCAATGCTTCTTTGTTAGCTAGCAAAATTCTTTTCCCGGCTCTCGCCGCTTCGATGGTCGGCAATAAACCAGCTGCACCAACAATAGCCGCCATCACAGTATTCACTTGATGATGCATAACCGCTTCAATCAAGCCATCTGGCCCAAATAGCACTTGAGTAGAAGAATTTGGTAAAAGTGATTTTAATTTTTTGGCTAATTCAGAATTGCCCACAACTACAATTTCTGGTTTAAATTGCACGCATTGTTTTGCTAATTTTTCTATTTGCGTATTAGCGGTCAACGTTTTCACTTTAAATAAATCTGGGTGACGAGCCACGACGTCTAGGGTATTTTCTCCTATTGATCCAGTAGAACCCAAGATACATAAACCTCTCATGATATTCCTTGAATACATAATGCCGCAATTGGTAAGACTGGTAATAGTGCGTCCAAACGATCCAAAACCCCGCCATGACCGGGCAATAATCCACTACTATCCTTCATGCCAGATAATCTTTTGAGCTGGGATTCAAACAAATCTCCGACAACACTCATTCCAGCTAAAAATATGCTTAAGGGTATTAAAACCATCCAGCCATAGTGGTGCCCAATGACATTGAAAAAGTTCATAGAAGAAATATGAAAAGAAAAGAAAATTAATCCTAATATACAAACCGCTAGCATTCCTCCAATTGCTCCTTCTATAGATTTTCCAGGGCTTAATTGAGGTGCTAATTTATGTTTGCCTATTTTTTTTCCGGTGAAATAAGCACCTATGTCAGCAGTCCAAACAATCATGAGCACAGCAAGTAATACACATAATCCTTTATCTCGCAAAAGAATAAAGGCATATAAATTACTTGTAAAAACAACCAATCCAGCAATTGCGAGTAAGGGAGTATTGTTTTTTATCGAAAATTGTAATTTTTTACTTAAAATAAATGGTACAACAACTAGCCAAAAAATAATACTTACCCACAAGATGAACATCATGAAATCACTGAAAATAGAAATAAGTTTCGGATTGTTGCCTTGAAGACAATAAATCAATATAACTAGTAATATTTGAATCATGAGACTGTAAAAAATAGGGTATCGTGATTGCACACCCCAGATGAATCTGCCCCACTCCCAAGAAGCCATAGAAATAATAATAGAAACCGCTAAAGAAAGAATAATAATTGGACTAAAAAATAGAATAGGGATAAATAAAGCTAATAAAACAACAGCAGTAATAACGCGCGTTTTAAGCATTTTTAGCGATGGTTTTTTCTAGGATCTGCAATCCAGTTTGACCAAATCGACGTTCACGTTTTCTAAACCAATGTAGACTTTCAGCAAACGCTTCTGCATCAAAGTCTGGCCAGAATATATCTGTGAAATACATTTCTGTATAGGCTAATTGCCACAACAAAAAATTACTGATGCGCTGTTCTCCACCAGTGCGGATAAATAAATCAGGCTCTGGTGCAAAAGCCATGGAAAGATGTGGATGAAGCCATGCTTCATTGATCAGTGAAGGATCAATATTGGGATTATCAGCAAGTGCTTTACGGGTAGCATTTAAAACATCCCAACGGCCACCATAGTTAGCTGCAATCGTCAAAACTAATCCGGTATTATTTTCGGTTAAACGCTCAGCTATTTCGATACGTTCTTGGATGTTTTCTGGAAATCCACTCATATCTCCAATCAGTCTTAAGCGGATATTATTCTCATGAAGACGGGCAACTTCCTTATCTAAGGCTTTAAAGAATAATTTCATTAAAAAATTAACTTCATCTTTTGGACGACGCCAATTCTCTGAACTAAAAGCAAATAATGTTAAGTACTCAACGCCATGTAAAGTACATTGCTCAACGATATTCCGAACGGTCTCTAAGCCTTTAGAGTGCCCGGCAACTCGGGGTAAAAAACGTTGATTTGCCCAACGACCATTACCATCCATAATGATCGCAATATGTCGAGGTATAACACTAGTCGTAGGCACTTCTATAGTGGAGCTATTTATATAAGAATCCATTGGTTTAATTATTTAAATGGCTAAACAGTCATAATTTCTTTTTCTTTTTCTTGCACAATCTTATCAATCTCTGTAACAAAACGATCGGTACGCTTTTGAACATCATCTTGTGAACGACGCTCATCATCTTCTGAAATCAACTTATCCTTGGTTAATTTTTTGAAAGATTCATTGGCGTCACGTCTTAAATTACGGATAGCAATCTTCGCATCTTCACCTTCTGATTTGACTACTTTTACCAAGTCACGACGACGTTCTTCAGTTAAAGCAGGCATTGGAATACGTATTACATTTCCTTGAGTCGCCGGGTTTAAGCCTAAATCAGAATCCCGAATAGCTTTTTCTACAACTGCAATCATATTTTTTTCCCAAGGGGTTGCAGTCAGTGTTCTCGCATCAGCTAAACCCAAAGCGGCAACCTGAGAAATTGGGGTTGGATTTCCATAATAATCGACTTGGATATGCTCGAGTAACCCAGTACTAGCTCTTCCTGTACGAATTTTCGCTAAAGCATTTTTTAAAGCCTCTAAGGACTTATTCATGCGTTGATCTACATTGGATATAACTTCATTTGCTGACATAACAGTTCCTTAATTAAACATGTACTAAAGTGCCTTCTTGTTCTCCATTTACTACTCTGAGCAAAGACCCTTGTTTAAATATTGAAAATACTTTAATCGGTAGTTGGCGATCTCGACATAAGGCAAATGCTGTTGCATCCATTACTTGCAAGTTTTTAATAATCGCCTCATCAAAACTAATCGATTCATACAAAGTAGCATTTGGATCTTTATTTGGATCACTGGAGTAAATGCCGTCAACTTTGGTTGCCTTTAAAACAATATCCACACCCATTTCAGCGCCGCGAAGTGCAGCTGCTGTATCAGTCGTAAAAAATGGATTTCCTGTGCCGGCAGCAAAAATAACTACCTTACCCTCATTCATGTGTCGAATGGCCCTCGGTCGGATGTAGGGCTCAACTACTTGATCCATTCGTAAAGCAGACTGAACTCGCGCTTCAACTCCTTTTTTACGTAAGGCATCCTGCAGCGCTAAAGAATTCATCATGGTTGCAAGCATTCCCATATAGTCTGCTGTCGCGCGGTCCATTCCAGCTGCTCCACCTGCAACACCTCTAAAAATATTACCGCCACCAATTACAATGGCCAGTTTGATACCTTGCTGAACTACCTTAGCGATTTCAGTCACCATCTGGTCGATTGTCGTTGGATTGATTCCGTAGGAATCATTACCCATTAAAGCTTCACCAGATAATTTAAGAAGTACACTCTTATAGGCCGGCATATGGGTTCTTTCTGTTTACGATATTAGTACTATTATAAGGGCTAAAAAAGAGGCGCCTAAAAAGCGCCTTTTTTTAATAAAAACAAACGCTTAGGCACTACCTTTTGCTGCCGCAACCTGAGCTGCAACTTCTGCCGCAAAATCGTCTTGACGCTTTTCAATTCCTTCGCCAACAATGTACATGGTGAAAGATTGAATACTAGTATTGTTTTCTTTCAGCATTTGCTCCACTGTCTGTTTGTCATTTTTTACAAATGATTGATTTAAAAGAGAAACTTCTTTTAAATATTTTTGTATTGAACCCTCAACCATTTTTGCAACGATTTCCGGTGGTTTACCGGATTCCGCAGCTTTTTGTTCGGCAACGCTCTTTTCAGCGGCAATTTTCTCCGCAGGAACATCCGCAGTTGATAAAGAAACTGGCTTCATTGCAGCTATATGCATCGCCACATCTTTAGCCGCTGTCTCATTACCGGTAAACTCGACCATGACACCAATACGAGTTCCATGCAAATAGGAAACCAATGCGGCGCCTTGATGGAATACTTTGAAACGACGAATTGAAATGTTTTCACCAATACGCCCAATCAACTCGGTACGAATTTGCTCAACTGTCTTTCCGTCTAATGGCAATGCAGATAGAGCAGCAACATCATCATTTGCAATTTGATGTTGAACCGCTAACTTGGCACAATCTTGGGTGAACTTTAAAAAATCATCATTTTTAGAAACGAAATCAGTTTCACAATTAATTTCAATCAATGTACCTTGGGTACCATTAATATAAGAAGCAATGACTCCCTCAGCAGTAACTCGAGATGCTGCTTTACTCGCTTTACTGCCTAATTTAACGCGCAATATTTCTTCTGCACGGACCATATCTCCTTGTGCTTCAGTTAACGCTTTTTTACACTCCATCATGGGAGCATCGGTCTTGGCCCGAAGCTCTCCCACCATTCCAGCTGTTATTGCTACCATTAATCTTCCCGCCCTTCTTCGACTTGAACTTCTTCAGTTGTTTCTTTAATTGACTCTAATACTTGGTTAACTGCGTTTGCCTTACCTTCTAGGATGGCGTCTACCATTCCACGGACGTAAAGAGTAACCGCTTTACTTGAGTCATCATTTCCAGGAATGATGAAATCAACACCCTCTGGTGAGTGATTAGTGTCCACCACTGCAATGACAGGAATACCAAGTTTTTTGGCTTCTGTTAAGGCAATCTTATGATACCCAATATCTATGACAAAAATCGCTTCAGGAATACCGCCCATGTCCTGAATCCCACCTAAAGATTTTTGTAATTTATCTATTTCGCGCTCATTCATCAAAGCTTCTTTTTTGGATAAACGCTCCCACTCGCCATTCTCCTGAGCGGCAGTCATTTCTTTTAAACGCTTAATCGAGCCTTTGACTGTTTTAAAGTTGGTTAAAGTACCACCCAACCATCTTGCGTCAACGTATGGCATGCCAGCACGAGTAGCTTCTTCAGCAATAATTTCTTTTGATTGGCGTTTTGTGCCCACAAACAAAATCGTGCCACGCTTAGAAGCAATATTTTTGGCAAATTTAATCGCCTCTTCGTACATCGGAAGAGTCTTTTCTAAGTTAATAATATGAATTTTATTGCGATGACCATATATAAATGGAGCCATCTTAGGGGACCAGAATCTGGTTTGGTGGCCAAAATGGCAACCAGCTTCGAGCATTTGACGCATTGTCACTGACATAATTTCTCCTTAGGGTTTAAACTAAAGTCAAATCCTGATTACGCTAAAAAGCGGCACCCCGGATGGTTTGACTCGTAATTCTTTGTTGATCAATAAGAGTATTCATCTAAACAAAGTTATGACATTATAGCTGACTTTGAGTCATAATTCCACTATGAAATCTATATTTAAAGATGAATCTGACCTGAATGGTATGCGGCTTGCTGGAAAATTAGCTAGTGAAGTGCTGGATTTTATTACCCCACAGATTCAAGAAGGCGTCAGTACCGAAACGATCGATCGTTTATGTCATGAATTTATGCGGGATGTTCAACACACCATCCCCGCACCACTGAACTACCAACCTCCAGGATATCCGCCTTTCCCTAAATCCATTTGCACTTCCGTGAATGATGTGATTTGCCACGGTATACCTGGGGAGAGAATCTTAAAATCTGGAGATATTGTAAATCTTGATATTACGGTCATTACCCCAGAGGGTTATTACGGAGATACTAGTCGCATGTTCTTGGTTGGCGACGCTTCGATTATGGCAAATCGATTATGCCAAATTACCTTTGAATGTATGTGGTTAGGCATTGCACAAGTAAAGCCGGGCACTCGCTTGGGAGATATTGGTTATGTGATTCAAACCCATGCTGAAAAAGCGGGCTACTCTATTGTGCGTGAGTATTGTGGGCATGGCATCGGCAAGGTTTTTCACCAAGACCCTCAAATTTTGCACTACGGAAAACCTGGAACTGGCGACTCTTTAGTGGAGGGAATGACTTTCACCATTGAACCAATGATAAATGCAGGTCGTCGTGAAATTCGGACAATGCCTGATTTGTGGACTGTTAAAACAAAAGATCGTAGTTTGTCTGCACAATGGGAACATACTGTGCTCGTGACCGCTTCTGGAGTAGAAGTTTTAACTGTGTCTGAAAACTCCCCTTCCCCACCGGAAATAGTCAGGCCATTGTTTCGCGACTCCTTTCCGCCAAAATCTTAAGCCATGAATTATTTTCTCGAAATGAAGACGGAACTCTTTAAGTCTTTTGAGGAAAACCATCAGGTACATACATTAACAAAAGGCTTGAGTATCGCGGCAGGTAAAGTTTTAGAAAAAGCATGGATTGACTGCGGAATGGATAACTTGCCTGCAGAGGAATCTCCAAGCTTAATTGCAGTTGGAGGATTTGGTCGTAACGAGTTATTTCCATTTTCTGATGTTGATATTTTGCTCTTACTCCAATCATCTCCAAGCAACGAGCCCAATTCACTTCTTACCCAAAAAATTGAAAAATTTATCACTCTTTGCTGGGATTTAGGCTTGGAAATCGGCTCCTCGGTTCGAAGTATTGATGAGTGTATTGAAGAGTCCAGTAAGGATGTGACTGTTCGTACTTCATTACTAGAGGCTAGATTTTTGTTTGGTAACAAGAAATTATTCCAACGATTTGGGTCTAAATTTAATGAAATTTTAGATCCTAAATCTTTCTTTTTAGAAAAACTATTAGAACTTCGCCAGCGGCATCAGAAATATCAAAATACACCTTACTCACTTGAGCCGAATGTAAAAGAAAGTCCCGGTGGACTTAGAGATATTCAAGTTATTTTGTGGATAACTAAAGCAGCAAAGTTTGGCCATACATTTCGTGATTTAAATAAAAGAGGTATCATCACAGGTCGTGAAGCAACCGAATTAGCAAAAAACCATAAACTTCTTCAAACCATTCGCGCGCATATTCATTTAATTAGCCATCGCCGTCAAGATCAACTTGCCTTTGAAATTCAAAATCCATTAGCTGAAAAGTTTGGTCTAGTGAGTACTCCTGAAAAAAGAGCGAGCGAACAGATTATGCGCCGATATTACTGGGCGGCAAAAGCAGTTTCTCAACTAAATGAAGTTTTGATTCAAAATATTGAGGCCTTATTGTTCCCGAAAGAGGCACAAAATATTCGGACTATTTCCGAAAATTTTATTGAACGTCAAGGTCAGTTGGACATCATTGATCCTTTGTTATATAACAAAAGATCTGATCAAATTTTGGCAACTTTTGTTGTGCTAGCGAATACAACTGATTTAACAGGGCTTTCCTCCCAAGTCCTTAGAGCTCTATATAATGCGCGTGAGCTGATGGATGCAAAGTGGCGCAATAACCCGGTGAACCGCGCCCAATTTATGACGATTATTCAATCATCTAAAGGGGTTTTTCGGTCTCTGAACATCATGAATCAAACAAGTGTTTTAGGTAGATATCTTCCGCCTTTTAGAAAAATTGTTGGTCAAATGCAGCATGATTTATTTCATGTTTATACGGTAGATCAACATATTCTGACTGTATTGAAAAATGTTCGACGATTTTTTGTTCCCGAACTATCTCATGAGTTCCCATTCTGTAGTGAGCTAGCCGCCAACTTTGATAAACCCTGGTTGATTATTCTTGGTGCTTTATTTCATGATATTGCTAAAGGACGAGGTGGCGATCACTCAGAACTGGGTAAAAAGGATGTCAAATTATTCGCTACTCAACATGGTCTTTCAAAAGAAGATACTGCGCTTGTGATTTTTCTTGTAGCGGAACATTTGAGCATGAGTCAAATCGCCCAAAAAATGGACACCTCAGATCAAGAGGTCATTGCGATGTTCGCTAAAAAAGTGGGGGATGAGAGGCATTTAACTGCTCTTTATTTGCTAACTGTTGCAGATATTCGTGGTACCAGTCCGAAAGTTTGGAATGCCTGGAAGGGTAAATTATTAGAGGATTTGTATCGTCTTACCCTTAATTACCTTGGTGGGGCCAAGTTTGATACTTCCTCGCAATTAAAAATCCGTCAGCAAGAAGCGATCAATCAATTACGTTTTCATGGGCTTGCACAAAATGCTCACCTTGAATTATGGCAAAAGATTGATATCGGTTTTTTCTTAAAACACGATGCCCAAGATATTGCTTGGATAACCAGACATCTCTACGATGTCATCGATTCCAAAATCCCTATCGTGCAAGCACGCTTGTCACCTATTGGAGAAGGTTTACAAATTGTCGTTTACGTGAAGGATCAGTCTGATCTTTTTGCTAAGATATGTTCCTACTTTGATCACAATGGGCTTTCAATTCAAGATGCCATTATTCATACGACTAGACATGGCTATGCATTAGATACATTTCAAGTGTCTTATTTGCAAGATATTCAAATATCCGAGTATCGTCCAATTATTCAAATGGTAGAACATGAATTAGTTGAGATGCTAAAGCAAGATGGTCCTCTGCCAGCTGCGCAAAAAGGCCGAATCTCAAGACAGTCGCGAACATTTCCCATGCAACCAAGAGTCCAGTTAATCCCTGATGAAAAAGGTGATTTATTCATCCTCTCTCTCACAGCTAATGATCGGGCAGGTCTTTTATATAGCATTTCTAAAATTTTAGCGAGCCATCAAATTTCTTTAAGAAATGCAAAAATTAATACCCTTGGCGAACGCGTTGAAGACATTTTATTGCTAGATGGTGATAAGTTAAAACTCAACCCGAAACTGCAAATTCAAATCGAAACTGAATTAATCGAAGCACTATCAAACTAAAGATCTGTATCTAATAGCTTTAAAAAATCAGTTTCATCAATGATGGTAATACCCAATGTTTGAGCTTTTTCTAATTTACTACCAGCATCTACTCCAGCTAATAAATAATCTGTTTTACTAGAAACAGAACTAGATACTTTTGCACCAGCTCGCTCTAAGAGTTCTTTTGCTTGGTCTCTGGAGAGCTCTGCTAGAGTACCAGTTATAACGACCGTTTTGCCAAGGAATTCGGTGAGTTTTATTTCCTCAGAAATTTTTTCGATTGGATTAATGCCACAAGTCATCAATTGCTCAATGACCTCAATATTATGCCCCTGAGATAAGAAGTCTCGAATCGACTCAGCAACTACAGGACCAACGTCTCGCACCTTCAATAAGGTAATATCATCAGCGAGAATAAATGCATTTAAAGATCCAAAATATTTGGCCAAATCTTTTGCTGTTGTTTCACCTACGTGCCTAATACCAAGTGCAAAGATTACTCGCGCCAATGAACATTGCTTCGACTCTTCAATTGCTGTCAATAAATTAGAGGCTAACTTTTCCCCCATTCGATTTAAGCGTAATAAGGCATTCAAACCCAAACGATATAAATCAGAAGGGTTTCTAATTAACTGTTCAGCAATTAATTGTTCAATTATTTTTTCGCCCAATCCATCAATATTCATTGCTCGACGATGCGCAAAATGGATAATTGATTGAAGTTTTTGCGCATTACAAAATAATCCGCCAGAACACCTAGCAATTGCTTCACCTGGTAGCTTTGAAATTTGTGAATTGCAAATAGGACAATGTGTTGGCATACGAAAGACTGCAGTATCTATCGGCCGTTTTTCTTGAACAACCATTACAACCTCAGGGATGACATCCCCTGCCCTTCTAACGACCACGGTATCGCCGATGCGAACATCTTTTCGAATAATCTCATCCTCATTATGTAAGGTGGCGTTTGTCAGAGTAACGCCACCTACAAGTACGGGTTCAAGACGTGCAACAGGAGTAATTGCTCCCGTTCTACCTACTTGAACTTCAATGGCTAAAACTCTTGTAAATGCTTCTTGTGGAGGAAATTTATGAGCAATAGCAAACCTTGGTGCACGAGACACATATCCTAATTGTTGCTGTAAACGATATGCATTAACTTTATATACAACGCCATCAATATCAAAAGGAAGTTGCTCACGACGGCTTTCAATTTTCTCAAAAAAGTGCATTAATTCCATATAACTATGCGCAATATATCGATCTTCACAAACAGGTAATCCAAGAGCCACCATTTGATCCATTAAGTCTGAATGTCGCTCAGGCAACCATTGCTGTGGCACAAGTTCACCTACCCCATACGCATAAAATGATAGTGCTCTTTGCGCGGTAACCTTAGAATCAAGCTGTCTTAAACTACCCGCAGCTGCATTTCTAGGATTAGCAAATTCTTTTTCACCTAAATTTCGTTGATCTTCATTTAACTGACGAAAATGTTCATGTGTCATAAAGACTTCGCCACGAATTTCAATTCTTTGAGGCAAGTCCACTCCTTTTAAACGATGTGGAATTTGCGAAATTGTCTTGATATTGGCAGTAACATTTTCGCCTACAGTGCCATCCCCGCGTGTCGCAGCTCTTACTAAAAATGAGTTTTCATAGAGTAAAGAAATAGCCAACCCATCAAATTTAAGTTCACAGGCGTATTCAACAGTTGAAGACTCTAAAACCTCTCGGCAGCGCTTATCAAATGCAATTAATTCGGTTTCTGAAAGGGCATTATTAAGCGATAACATGGGGCTTCCATGGACGACCTCAGAGAATACTTGGTTGACATATCCACTGACTTTCTGTGTCGGAGAATCAATAGTTATCCATTCAGGATAATTTTTTTCAATTGCCTGTAGTTCGCGAAACAACTCATCATACTGAGCATCTGAAATCAGCGGACTATCATTGAGGTAATATGCCTGATCGAGATGGCTTATCTGCTCTTTTAGCCAAGCATAACGTTGATCGAGTTGCTCTGACATCCAAAAATTAACTGAATAATCTTGCCGCAGATGGTGATCCTGCAGGTATCTGGCGTTCTTCCATCATCGCGTAAATTGGGTGAAGTTGCGCCACAATCAGATCAATAGAACTTAACTCTAAGACTTGGCCATTATCATCCAAGACCCGACCATCAAGTTCCTCGGCAATCAGTTTTGAGGATTCAAACATCTTGGAAAATGGATTAAATTCTTGCGGAACTAAAGGCACGTCTAAAGCAAATAGAACGCTTTTTACCCGCAGGATTTGTAAATCATCTGTCAAGAGGTTTACACCTGGAATTTGTGCTTTAAAGATAATTCGATTATTTAACACGTAGTTAAAAAATAGACCATCCCTTGACAGCGAGAAGCCATTTTTGATCAAAACGGCTTTGACATCTTTGGTTGACCAACTAATCATGTTGGGCACAATGTTAAAACTCAATTGAATATCAGACTGAACTGCAAATTGATCCAAATCCTGGGCTTGAGATAAGACCTGAGGTATCGGCGGTAAATCAATTTCCGCATCGAAATCCTGAGCTAATTGTGATGCAAAACCGACAAACTCTGCCAAATCCTCTTTACTAATGGGGCCGCGGCGATTAGCTAATTGAATACTTAGTTGTAATTCACTATACTCATGGTCGGCTTGTGTCGACTCCCAAATTGGATGATCATCCTTTTCACATAAGCCCTCACAAACAATACGATATGTTGGATTGATTGGCCAATGCGACATTTTCTCGATGACTTCTTGTCCATGAATCAATAATGAAAATTTAAGCGCAACAACGCAGTCAATATTAGGATCCATCCGCGAACTGAATTGTTCCTCAGGATGTTCATCTTCAATGATAGGCGCTGAAGAAACATGACCAACAGGCGAATTAGCCAGATTTTGTGCCGAGAATTGGGTATTTTCTGACTGACCTCTAACCATTTGTTGATCAGAATGAGTAGATTCGGAACCAAAATGTGGTTCAAGCATCTTTTCAGGATTGAAAGACTCTTGTATAGCGGCCTGGGCAAAGTTGCTCATCAAGCGCTTTTTGAGTCGCAGTGAACGAAAGATGTTGTTGATAATCAAGGCAAATACAATCAAAACACTAATCATTAATAGTGCTTTTTGTAGATCTAACTGTTCAATTAATTGCAAAACACTTTCAGGCATTTTTACTCACTCTGGGTCAACGCAGTGGCAGCTTGTAAATCTACGGCGACTACTCTAGATACCCCCTGCTCTTGCATCGTAACACCAATCAATTGATTAGCAATTTCCATCGTTATTTTGTTGTGAGAAATAAACAAAAATTGTGTTTTTTGCGACATTTTGGCAACAATATCAGAGTACCTTGCGGTATTTGCATCATCCAAAGGCGCATCAACTTCATCTAGTAAACAAAATGGTGCTGGATTTAACTGAAATAATGAAAATACGAGAGCAATTGCTGTAAGTGCCTTTTCTCCACCAGAAAGTAAGTGAATTGTTGTATTTTTCTTTCCAGGTGGCTGCGCCATGACTTGGACACCAGAATCCAGAATTTCTCCACCGGTCATCATCAACTTGGCATTACCACCACCAAATAAGGCAGGGAAAATTTGTGAGAAATGGAGATTCACTTGATCAAAGGTATCTTGCAAGAGACTTCTTGTTTCAGCATCAATCCGCATTATGGCATCAGTTAATGTGCTCATGGCTTCATTTAGGTCGGCGCACTGGGCATCTAAGAAGCCTTTTCTTTCACTAGATGACTTTAACTCATCTAATGCGGCCATATTGACTGGGCCAAGGCCTTGAATTTGATTTTGTAATTGATTCACTTCTGTTTGCAATTGCGATACACGATGATCTGGTGTTATTTTTGATTTAATACTTTCGATGTCAGCATTATGTTCCATGAGTAAAGTGTTAAATTGCTCAACGGTGAGTCTAGATGCTTGTTCTTTTAATTGAGCGGCAGTAATTTTTTCACGAATTGGTTCAATAAATTTTTCAATGCCCATACGATTTTCATCGGTTGACTTAATTTCGAAGACTAAGGCATCAAAGATAGTTCTAGCTTGCGCAAGGGCATTTTCTCTATCTAAGCGGAAGCCCAATTGTTCCTGCAATTGTTCTTGTAGCGATGCATCAGAAAATTGTTGTAAATCTTGATGAATATTTTGTTCTGAGTTTTTAATTTGCTCAATCTGCTCAGTAGACATCTTTATTTCACTATTTAAATCATTTTGTCTCTGGAGAAAAGTTCTTAATTGATAAGATGCCTCTTGAGCTTTTGAGATTAAACTTTGATGATGTTTCAGAGCATCATCTCGTGCTTTTTGTAATTCTTGATGATCTACCTGTGACTTTTCAAAATGGGTACGAGACTCAATAATTTCTTGTTCAAGCTGATGGATATCAAGTTTACTCTTCGTTAAAGTGGCTTTTAAATGAGTAATCGATTGTTCTGTTTCGGCAATATCATTGTTTACTTGATTTGCTTTAGTGGCATATTCTTGCTCAGCTTGCTTGAGCTGCAAAGTTTCCATTTCAAAACGATGTGCATCTTTTACAGTTTGTTCAGCAGCTAAGCGATCATTAATAGCTTGCTGGTGCGCCGTCTGATATTGCGATTGCATTTTGGAGTGTTCACTTTGAGACTCATCAAGAATGATCTGTTCAGATTTAATTTGCAACTCTAAACTTTCAATTTCTTTAGCTCGTGCGATTAAACCTGACTGTTCATAATCTTCAGCATACAACTGAATACCGACTCGTGAAATGATATGGCCTGACTTCGCCACAAAGACTCCACCAATTGGTAAATCTTGTCTTCTAGATAAACCATCTACTACAGAATCAATTACAAATACATTGACTAACCATTCTTGTAATACACCCACTAATGCCAAATCTTTAACCACAATTCGACTGAATAAAGGCGTTAAATTACTGACATTCGCTGGTTTTGAAATAGCTTGATCACTAGAAGCCTCAAACCAAGCAACTCGGCCTGGAGGGGGCATTTCAACAAACTTAACTGAATCATTTAAATCGCTTGATGGGATTGCGCCAGTTCTTTCTCGGAGGATAGACTCAACTGCAGATTCCCAACCATTTTCAACTTGAATTTTTTGCCATAATCTTGGCAACTGATGCAACTGATGCTTCTCTAACCAAGGGCGCAATTTACCTTGAGCCTGAACTCGCTCTTGAATACCCTTTAATGCCGATAATTTTGCTTGCGTTTGACCCACCAATTGATTTGCATGCTGAAGCACTTGTTGGGACTCTTGTCTTGCTTTATCGGCTAATGGAACTGCCTGTTCAGAAGCTTGTAATTTAATCTGGGCTTCGTCTCTTTTCTTTAAGGCACTTTGACTACGATCAATTGCTGTATTTAAAGCATCTTCATTGGGTTTAATCAGTTTGTCAAAATCAATTTGTAAACGCGCTAAGCGTTGCTCTGATTGTTGAATTTGAGTACTAATGCCTTGAATAGAAGCATATTTACTAACGACTTGCTTATCTAATTCGTTATAGGTGTTTCTCAATCGGTTTACAAGTTGCTCGGAGTTTAACCATTGATCATCGAGGTCAGGCAAACCTGCTTCGTGATGTTTCACTTCCGTTTGACAGATCTCATCAAGATCTTGAGCCTGCTCAATTTCAACCTGAACTTTAGTTTGCTGATCAGATGCATGATCAAATTGTGCTTGCCAGCGGAATAGTTGCGTTTGTAGGCTTTCTAATTGATTTTCTAAACGTTGTTTTGAGTCATTTGAAAATTTAATTTCAGACTCAATCCTCGAAATCTGGGCATTTACTTCGTATAAATCGCCTTGCGCTTTGGATACATTATTCTGAAGTTCGTATTGCTGATTACGTTTTATTTCTAAATCTGATTCGATTGACCTTACAGATGCAATTTTTTCCTCTAAATCAATTTGCGCTTGACGAATGATTTGTTGTTGTTGATTCTGATTCTGTTCACCTTCAATGAATCGCATAACCCACAACATTTGTTGCTGGTCATACATTGCTTGTTGGTATCCCGTATATTTTTGGGCAACTTCTGCTTGGGACTGTAATTTAATTAATTGGGCATCTAATTCTCGCAAAATATCTTGCACACGTGTCATGTTTTCTTGGGTGTCTTCGAGGCGAGCTTCAGTTTCTTTTCGTCGCTCTTTGTATTTTGAAACACCCGCAGCTTCCTCTAAAAAGACACGTAACTCTTCTGGCTTTGATTCAATAATCCTTGAGATAGTTCCTTGGCCAATAATGGCATACGCCCTTGGACCAAGACCTGTGCCTAAGAACATATCTTGAATATCTTTACGACGGACAACTTGCTGGTTAATTAAATAATTAGAGGCACCGTCTCTCGTTAATACCCGTTTAACAGAAATTTCACCAAACTGAGCCCACTGACCTTGAGCGCGCCCATCGGTATTGTCAAAAACCAATTCAACACTCGCTCTGCCTGCTGGCTTTCTCAAACCAGATCCATTAAAAATGACATCTTGCATCGATTCGCCACGTAATTCACTTGCGCGTGATTCCCCAAGAACCCATCTGACCGCGTCGATAATATTAGATTTTCCACAACCATTTGGCCCTACAACGCCAATAAGTTGTCCGGGTAAGTCAAAAATGGTTGGGTCTACGAAGGATTTAAACCCCGCTAGTTTGATTGATTTCAGTCTCACAACGATCTACATTTTTTCACCGTTAAAACATGATGATATCAATTTTTGTAAATGATTCTGTGTTTTTACAACATTTGCCAACAAAGATATAAAATAATCACATTAAATTGCCCTAACTTCTGAAAACTCTCTTATGACAAATATAAATAAAGATCAACTTCAATCAATTATTGACCAAGCTTGGGATAACCGCGCTCAAATATCGAATCAAAATGCCACCCCCGAATTGCGCGCTAGTATTGCCGAGGTTATTGAAGGGCTAAATTATGGAGAAATTCGTGTGGCTTCGAGGGAGTCTGTTGGGGTATGGACGGTCCATCAATGGGTTAAAAAGGCGGTTTTACTGTCATTTAAACTGCAAGATAATGTATTAATGAGTGCTGGAGGTTACACACAGTTTTTTGATAAGGTGCCTTCGAAATTTGAAAAATATACCCAAGAAGATTTTGTAAAAGGTGGCTTTCGTGTGGTCCCACCAGCAGTCGCAAGACGGGGCTCATTTATCGGAAAAAATGTCGTTTTGATGCCCTCTTACGTCAATATTGGTGCATATGTCGATGAAGGAAGTATGGTTGACACTTGGGCAACTGTTGGATCTTGTGCCCAGATAGGTAAGAATGTTCATTTATCAGGCGGTGTTGGTATTGGTGGAGTTTTGGAACCGGTTCAAGCTGGCCCTGTCATTATTGAAGATAACTGCTTTATTGGGGCGCGTTCTGAAGTTGTGGAAGGTGTAGTCATCGAAGAAAATAGTGTTTTATCGATGGGCGTTTACATAGGTCAAAGCACAAAAATTTATGACCGAGAAACGGGTGAGGTTCATTATGGACGTGTGCCTGCAGGCTCTGTTGTAGTCCCAGGATCTCTTCCTTCTAAAGATGGTAAATATAGCCTTTATGCTGCAGTGATTGTAAAAAAAGTGGATGCTCAGACAAGGGCTAAAACGGCTATTAATGAACTTTTACGAGATTAATGTCTCGCATGTCCATTATCCTTTACGGCATACCCAACTGCCAGACCGTTAAAAAGGCACGAGTTTGGCTCGAAAGTCATCAAATTGATTACCATTTTTATGACTTTAAAAAACAGGGCGTGAGTGAGGAACTGATCCATCAATGGCTAAAACATGTTGAATGGACTCAATTAATAAACCGCTCAGGCATGACTTATCGAAATTTGACTGATCAACAAAAAGAACAATCTCAAACTCAATCTGGGGCGATTCAATTAATGATGCAGAATACTTCTATGATCAAACGTCCTATTGTGGCTAATTCAAAAATGCTTTGTCTTGGTTTCAAAGAAACGGATTATCAATCCTTATTTGGAGCTTTATGAAACCTTCTTTAACGACTACCCAGATATTAGCTCAAGAATTTATTGCCCAGCCGTCAGTTACGCCTCAAGACGGTGGGATCCAAACTCTGATTGCAAGCCGACTGCGTTCATTAGATTTTAATTGCGAAACTATCTTAAGCGGCCCCGAGGATTTTCGTGTAACTAATTTATGGGCTATTCGTTCTGGAAGTGGTTCTAGTGATGCACCCTGCTTAGTTTTTGCAGGCCATACTGACGTTGTCCCACCTGGACCTCTTGAAAAATGGACTTCTGATCCTTTTATTCCGCAAATTCGGGATGGTCATTTATTTGGGCGTGGTGCGGCTGATATGAAAAGCTCATTAGCTGCTTTTGTGGTTGCTACCGAAGAATTTGTTGCGCAATACCCCAAGCACTTTGGCTCCATCGCTTTTTTATTAACCAGCGATGAGGAGGGTCCAAAAAATACTGATGGTACTGTGGTCGTTGTCAATAAGTTGCAAGAACGTCAAGTTCGACTAGATTATTGTATTGTTGGTGAACCAACAAGCTCAAACAAGTTCGGCGATATGATTAAAAATGGCCGTAGAGGTTCTTTGTCTGCGAAATTAACGATTAAGGGTATTCAAGGTCATGTGGCTTATCCACATCTTGCGATGAATCCCATCCATCTCGCAGCGCCTGTTTTATCTGAATTAGCAGCTATAGAGTGGGATCAAGGGAATGAATACTTTCCTGCGACCACTTGGCAAACCTCGAATTTTCATTCTGGAACAGGGGCACTCAATATCATCCCTGGAGAAGCTATTATTGATTTCAATTTCCGCTTTGCCACTTCGAGTACTGCCAAAGGATTAATGACTCAGGTGGAAGATATCTTAAAAAAGCATCAACTCAATTACGATATCTCCTGGAATCAAGCTGGTGAACCTTTCTTAACTCCTCAAGGTACTTTATGCAAAGCATTAAGTAAGGCAATTGTTGGAGAAGTTGGTATCGAGCCCCAGCTTTCCACAACTGGTGGCACAAGTGATGGACGATTTATCGCTAAAATTTGTCCACAGGTGGTCGAGTTTGGCCCCATCAATGCCTCCATTCATCAAGTGAATGAAAACGTGAACTTGGCGGACATTGAGTCCTTGAAAAATATTTATCGCCGCACCCTCGAAGAATTAGTACGTTCATAGTGCAAAACGCTGAATTTTCTTTTAACGCTGCCTGTGACGTCTTAAGTGAGAGACTTGCTAAAGCCAATTTATCCTTTGGTCATGGTGCTCCCGATGCTGATAGTGAAGCTTTCTGGATACTATCGCATTGTGTTCATATTGCGCCGATCGATGCTCTGGATCGTTTAGATGAGCCCTATCCTAGCCTAGCATTTGACAGAGCGAACGCTATTGCTCAACAGCGAATTACCTCACGCAAACCGCTCGCCTATTTATTAGGTGAAGCTTGGTTGATGGGGTACGATTTTATTTGTGATGAACGTAGTATCGTTCCACGATCCTTTATTGCTGAACTCATTTCTGATGAAATATTGGAACCCTGGTTACCGCCTGGAGGGCGCGCACTTGATTTATGTGCGGGAAATGGCTCTCTAGCAATCCTTTTAGCGATCGCTTGTCCAGATATGATCGTTAGCGCTACTGACATCAGTTCAGATGCTCTGCAGCTTGCCGCTTTGAATATAGAAAAATATCAACTCGAAGAATCGATTGAGCTCTTTTGTGGGGATCTTTTTGATGGATTGCCCCCTCTTTCAGAAAACGGCAGGTTTGATATCATTTTATGTAATCCACCCTACGTCAATGCAAGTTCTATGGCGCAATTGCCACATGAGTACTTGCAAGAACCGTCTATAGCATTGGCTGGAGGCTCAGATGGAATGCTTATTATTCGAAAAATTATTGAACAAGCTAAAGATTATTTAAACGACTCGGGTGCTTTAGTTCTAGAAATTGGCAATGAGTATGAACATTTCAAAAAAGCATTCCCGAAGTTAAATGTGACTTGGTTGTCCTTGTCTTCAGGAGAACAGCAAGTTTTACTGATTACTTATAAGGACTTACCATAGTTATATTAAATCATAATTAAGATTACAATAGGATCTTAATAACTTTATTAAATCACACTATATGAACATCATGAAACCTTTAAAAAATTTAGTTTCTTTTGTCGGATTAGTCATTTTTTCAATTTCAATAACCGCACAAGCGGAAGAATACCCGACTAAACCAGTTATCCTCGTAGTGCCCTTTGCAGCTGGCGGCCCCACAGATGCTGTTGCGCGTTTGTTATCGATTCCTATGACCAAATTTTTAGGACAAACGGTGATTGTTGAAAATACCGTTGGCGCTGGTGGTACGATTGCCGCTAATCGCGTCGCAAAGTCGCCTAAAGATGGCTATTTAGTTCTTTTACACCACATCGGCATATCAACAGCCCCAGCCTTGTATTCAAAATTACCCTACGACACCTTAAACGACTTTGAATATATCGGTCAGGTTGTTAATGCGCCGATGACATTGATAGGTCGTAAGAACTTACCAGCGACTAACTATAAAGATTTATTAGCCTACATTCAAAAAAATCGTGATAAAGTGACTCTTGCTAATGCAGGCCCTGGTGCAGTTTCTCAACTTTGCGGTATGTTATTTACAAGCCAACTAGGTATCCCATTGACTCAAATTCCTTACAAAGGGACTGGTCCTGCGATTACCGATATTTTAGGCGGTCAGGTTGATTTGTTATGTGACCAAACGACAAATACCCTTTCATATATCAAAGCAGATAAAGTCAACCTTTATGGCACAACCACTTTAAAACGTCTGTCTAGCCTACCAAATGTTCCCACGCTCAATGAGCAAGGATTAAAAGGCTTCCAAGTCGTTGCATGGCATGGTATGTATACCTCTAAAGGCACTCCAACTGCAGTGACAGAAAAACTTAACGCAGCATTGAAGTTTGCCTTAGCTGACTCTGATGTCAAAACTCGCCTTACTGAATTAAACGTTGAAATTGCAGCCCCAGAAGACGTAACTCCTGCAGGTCTTAAACGTCAGGTGGAGTCTGAGATTAAAAAGTGGGCACCTATCATCAAAGCATCAGGTTCTTATATTGATTAATTTGCTTTGACCTTCAATAAAAAGGAAGCTTTGCTTCCTTTTTATTTGACTAGCATAGCTTCAAATAGAGATCTGTTTTTTTCTGGTATGGAGACTGGTCGATGGGTTTGCCGATCTACATATACATGTGTAAAAGAACCTAATGCCGATAAAGTATTCTCTTGGTTTTTAAATATTCCCAAACGATAAGTGACACTAGAGTTTCCAATTTTTTCGACAGCGACTCCAACATAAACCACATCCGGAAAAGCGATCGATGCAAAAAATTGACATTGATTATTCACAACCAAACCAATTACATCACTATTTTCAATTTCTAATACACCATGTTCCAAAAGGTTTTGATTGACTGCTGTATCAAAATAAGAAAAATAAATGACATTGTTTACATGTAAATAAATATCATTATCAGACCACCTAGTAGAGATGGTAACTAACTTCGGAAAATCTTCTCTTTTATATTCTGGAACACTTGGCATATTACAAATCTCTCACTATTTGAAGCGCAATCTCGATTCTTTCGACACTGATCAATTCCATATTATCAAATTGAGATTTCTTGGGTAGGTTTGCTTTAGGAATAATAGCCCTTTTAAATCCTAGTTTCGCGGCTTCTTTTAATCGCTCTTGACCGCGTGGACACGCTCTAATTTCTCCAGCTAAACCTACCTCCCCAAAAACAACCAAGTCTCTTGGCAAAGCTTTATTTTTTAACGAGGATTGTATAGCTAAAAGCACTGCAAGATCAGCCGCAGGTTCAGTAATTTTTACGCCACCTACCGCATTTAAAAATACATCCTGATCAAAACAAGCTATTCCCGCATGACGATGCATGACTGCGAGTAACATCGCTAATCGATTTTGCTCTAACCCTACGGCCAATCTTCTCGGGTTAGGTACATGTGATTGATCCACTAACGCTTGAATTTCAACTAATAAAGGTCTTGTGCCCTCTTGAGTTACTAGCACACAGGTTCCAGGAACACTCGCATTACTTTGCGATAAAAATAAAGCGGATGGATTACTCACGCCTTTCAGCCCCTTATCTGTCATCGCAAATACGCCAAGTTCATTAACAGCACCGAAACGATTTTTAATAGCCCTGACTAAACGAAATGAAGATTGAGGATCGCCTTCAAAATAGAGAACCGTATCGACAATATGTTCTAGGACACGTGGCCCCGCAATATTACCTTCTTTAGTCACATGCCCTACGAGGAGGATCGATATTCCTGAAGATTTTGCGAGGCGCGTTAACTGTGAAGCGCATTCACGCACTTGTGCTACTGATCCCGGTGCCGAACTCAAAGCTTCAGAATAAATAGTTTGGATTGAATCGATGACTGCAACTCGGGGCCGAATAGCCTCTAGGGTAGGGATAATTTTTTCTAATAAAATTTCTGGATAAATATCTAAATCAGGCGCAAATGAGCCTATTCGTTGTGCGCGCAGAGCAATTTGTGCAGGTGATTCCTCGCCACTGATATACATTACAGACTCACCAGCCTGACTTAAACTGGCTAATGTCTGAAGAAGCAAGGTGGATTTACCAATACCAGGATCTCCACCAATGAGAACCACTCCAGCATCCACAAGCCCCCCACCCAACACACGATCAAATTCCGGGATGAAGGTTGATATTCGACCGTAATCTTCTAAAGTGATTTGAGATAATTTTTGGGACGGTGCAGTCTTCGTTAATCCAATAAAACGTTGATTCGCAGACTTCTCTAAAAACTCTTCTAGTGTGTTCCACTCCTGGCAAGCTGCACACTGGCCACTCCATTTGGGAAAGCTGGCCCCACAACTTTGACAAACATACTGAGATTTAACTTTAGACACGTTTAATCGAGGGGTGAAGTTTTACGATTTTCTTTTGCACGCTTGTCCGCATCTTTCCGGCGCTCTTCCAATTCAGCTTCACGTTCAGCGCGCAGGCGCTGTTTTTCTTCATAATTTGCCCTATTATCAGCACGTTCTTTTACCTTTTTAGGATCTTGATACTCGGCAATACGTTGCTGATCTTTTTCATCCTTAATGACTTCATTCACGACCCTTTGTCGGGCGTGTAAAGCAATTTCCTGATCACGCACAATCTTTTTTTCTTTTAAAAATTCCAGCCGTGCTTTATCAAGGCAACGTTGCATCCAAAATTTGCTATAACAATCAGATACTGCCTGATCATACCGATACTGAACCCATTCAGACTGAGTATTTAAATTATTTTGAATGAGATCCATTTCCTTTAATTCTTTATCTTGAGCAACACCTGCAAATGTTTGCGAATGTGTGACAAGTATCATCAAAATACTTGCAAAAAATAAAGAACGATTGGGCATTAACTTCGACTCATTGCTAAATGATACAAGTTAGTAGAACGAGCGCCACTGCGACAAAAAGCCAAGATAGGCTTAGGCAAAGAATCAATTAATTCAGCCATTTGGTGAATCTGATCTGGTGTGATCGCGCCGCTAATGACTGGCAAATAGGCAAACTGCATACCACTAGCTATAACTAATTTTTCAATATCGGCGTGCAGTGGCTGTTCATGCCCCCCTTCAAAGTCAGGGCGATTATCAATCACACTTTTAAAACCTAGGGTAGCTACTTCCTTAACTTGTTCTGGACTAATCTGTCCTGTCGTAGAAAATTCCGGATTGTGAGTAGTAATATCAACGGTCATGATTTATCCTTTCGATGAATTAATGAGAGATAAGCCTCGTAAGAGGTCATTTTTTAAATCGCTAACATGCTCTAAGCCAATGGATAGTCGAATTAGGCCTTCAACCAATCCTACTTTTTCTCGATCGCTAACTGGCATGCGTCCATGGGTCGTTGTCGCTGGATGCGTAATCGTTGTTCTGGTATCACCTAAATTCGCAGTAATTGAACAGAGCTTTGTTGAATCGATGACTTTCCAGGCGTTTTCTCGACCACCTTTAACTACAAATGAAACAATTGCGCCACCTTTTGATTGTTGGCGCATCGCTAATGCATGTTGAGGATGTGACGGTAATTGTGGATGATAAACTCGTTCAACCATCGCACAGCTCTCTAACCAAGAAGCGACCTCAAGAGCATTATCACTTTGCTTTTCAACTCTTAAAGAAAGTGTTTCAAGCCCCTTCAATAGAACCCAGGCATTAAAGGCAGATAAAGTTGGACCTGTAATACGGTTAAATCCAAATATCTTTGAGATGAGTTCTTTAGAGCCAAGCACTGCTCCACCTAAAACCCTGCCCTGACCATCTAAAAATTTGGTTGCTGAATGAATAATGACATCAGCACCTAACGCTAATGGCTTTTGTAACACAGGTGTACAAAAGCAATTATCAACAACAAAAAGAGCATTTGCCGCCTTGCAAATAGAACTAATAGCTCTAATATCAGCAATTTCAGTTAAAGGGTTCGAAGGGCTTTCTATATAAACCATCCGGGTATTTGGACGCATTGCTGCGGAGAATTCTTCTACCGAAGTTGGGTCAACATAAGTCGTTGTTATTTCAAATTTAGACAAAATATTGCTAAACATTTGTATGGTTGAACCAAAGACGGCTCGTGAACAAATAATGTGATCACCGGCTTTAAGAACGGTTAAGGATAAGGCAAAAATTGCCGCCATGCCAGATGCGGTTGCAATACAAGCTTGTGCCCCCTCAAGAGCAGCTAAACGCTCTTGAAACATTGAAACAGAAGGATTAGTGAACCGCGAATAAATGAATCCTGTCTCAGCATTAGCAAATCGATCTGCAGCTACTTGCGAATTTTCATAGACAAAACTAGATGTCAAAAACATCGCTTCAGAATGCTCGTTAAACTGGGAACGCATAGTACCTGAACGAACCGCTAAGGTATCAGGATGCAAACCTTCGAATTGATCTTGATCTGACATGTACTTTATTTCCTAATCAAGCCCAGTGAGCTGTAAATTTAATTGTGAACGAGAAAAATCACCTATTTCTGAACCACGATCCTCCATCGCATTTGGGGACATTCGTGAAGCTTCTAATGCATCTAAATAGGAATTAGTAATATTACCAGTAATGTAATTGCCATCAAAACATGAGGCCTCAAATCCGTTAATAATTGGATTGATATCTCGGATCGCTTGTTTCAAGTCTTCCACATCCTGATAAATGAGCTGATCAGAACCAATTAACTCATTGATTTCCTCTACAGTTCTGCCATAAGCCACTAACTCACCACGTGTTGGCATATCAATCCCGTAAACATTCGGGAAACAAACGGGTGGCGCCGCAGAAGCAAATATAACTTTTCTTGCGCCAGCACTTCTTGCCATTTGAACTATTTCGTATGAGGTTGTTCCCCGCACAATCGAGTCATCCACAATCAATACGGATTTATTCAGAAACTCAACATGCATCGCATTTAACTTTTGACGAACTGATTTTTTACGGACTGCCTGTCCTGGCATAATAAATGTGCGTCCGATATAGCGGTTTTTGAAAAAACCTTCCCGATATTCTATGCCTAATAATTTAGCTACCTGCATCGCCGCAGGCCTGCTAGAGTCAGGAATCGGCATTACGACATCAATATCAGTGATATCCGTTTCTCGTCTAATTTTATTCGCTAAGTAATCACCCATTTTCATACGCACATCAAAAATAGAGATGCCATCCATAAAGGAATCTGGTCGGGCTAAATACACATACTCAAATACACAAGGGTTAAGACAGGCATCTGCCACAATTTGTCGACTTGCAAAATTACCATCAAGATCTACAAAGATAGCTTCACCTGGAGCAACATCTCTTACAAATTCATAGCCAATGCCCTCAATGGCAACAGACTCTGAACTTACCATCCACTGTGATTTACCTTGGCCGACATCCATTCTGCCAATACATAAGGGGCGTATACCATGTGCATCACGAAATGCCAGTAAACCATGCCCAGCAATCATTGATACCACCGCAAAAGATCCCTCTAAACGTTCATAAACACTCTCTAATGCATGAAATGCTGATGAAGCATCCATGATGATGTCATTCGTAGAGCGTTGAATCTCATCCGCAAGTACATTTAATAAAACTTCGGTATCTGAACTTGTATTAATGTGACGTCGATCGCGGTGAAACATTTCATCACGCAACTTAGGTGCATTCGTTAAATTGCCATTATGGGCAAGAACAATCCCAAAAGGAGCATTCACATAAAAAGGCTGCGCTTCCTCTTCACTACTCGCAGAACCTGCGGTAGGATACCTGACTTGACCAATCCCAGAATTACCAACTAAACCCCGCATATTGCGTGTTCTAAAAACGTCTCTAACTAAGCCATTCGCTTTATGCATATGAAAAGTAAAACCATTATGTGTAGCAATACCTGCAGCATCTTGACCACGATGTTGTAATAGTAACAACGCGTCATAAATCAGTTGATTGACTGGTTCATTAGCAATAACCCCAACAATTCCGCACATAAGATAACTTTCGAAGATTTAAGGTAATTGACGAATATCAGTAGCATTTTTTAATTGAGTCGCCCACTCTTCGGGCATCCAACTACGAATCAATCCTACCGCCATTTCTATTCCAGGTTTTGTTAAAGCATCTTTCCACTCAGAACTTTTAGGTATATCAGTTAAAGCGAACAACGTTGACAATACAACGACAATAAGCCCACCTCGGATCGTACCAAAAAAAGCACCCAGTAAACGGTCAAAAAAAGATAACCCAATTTTATTAACTAAGCCACTAAATAAATTTGAAATAATTTTTGACAAAATTAAGATTGCTACAAAAACTCCAATAAAGGCTAAAGCATTCTGACCCGTCATGCCACCTGGAACAGAAGTTAACCATTTTGTCGCAATGACACCAGAGAAATGATAAGCTACATACATAGCGATAGCAAAACCAACAAATGAAAAAGATTCACGAATAAATCCACGAATCAAACCCAATATTGCTGAAAAGGCAATAATTCCTATCACAATGAAATCAATCGTTGTAAAGGCGAAGGTATTCATTATTGAGAGGATTTCATTTCAATAATTTTGGGAGTAACTTCAAGCTCAGCCATTTTTTTAACCGCGGCTTGAGCATCCTCTCGACTGTTATATGGTCCTGACCGGAGAAGGTATAAAGTCGTATCCTCCGCCTCTTTTTTTCTTTCTACAACATACGAAGATATTTTTAATTCTTTCAGCTTGGCTGACATTTTCTTCACTCGATCATTCGTCGAGAATGTTGCAACTTGAATATAAAATTTCGCCTTACTTTTATCTGTTTCTTTAGGAGCAGACTCTGAAATGACAACCTCATTATTATCTAAAAGAGAATTAGAGCTAGATTTTGTATCCTGAATTTTCGTGCTATTAACAGTAGGAATTTTCTCATCTAGGGAGGAAGGTAGTGCGAATGTATTATCAACCGGTGGTTTTTCTTCATTGGAATTGACAGAATCACTAACAGAACTAAGAACTTTAATCACCACATCATTTTTAATTATTTTTGGTTCGGCGTCAAAAATTCTTGGCAGTCCAATGATAGCTATCAATAATAAAAAAACGGCGCCCAATAATCGATGTCTAGCTCTCTGAACTTCTGGGTTTTCTGACATCGATTCTTGATTATCATCATCGAGAACTTGACGACGAGATTTCATCGTTGGCTCAGTGCGAACAGGACTATCTTCTGAATTTTTATTATTTTTAAATTTAAAAAATGAGGTCATTACTATTTATTTGCACTTGTAGAGGTATTTCAATGTTTTTGTAATTTCTGCAAAACCATCACTGCACTTACCGTTAAGAAAGATCCAAACACCACCATTCTATCATTTTGACCAATCAGCTCAAAGGTTTTTTGATATGCTTCATCAACCGTTAAATGACTTGTAATGCCCGATTCGTTGGAGTTTTTTACACCTAGGCTTTCCAAAGTCTGTTGAATTTTAAGAGCAGTTGCAGCTCTTGGAGTGGGTAGATTGACACAATGCCAATAATCCACGAGCCCCAACATGGGTCGAATCACCCCTTCTATGTCTTTATCAGACATGACACCGAAAATAGCATGCGTAAAAGGGAAATACCCCATCTTATCTAAACTAGCCGCCAATGCACTGCTTGCATGGGGATTATGAGCCACGTCCAGCACAACTGTAGGTTGTCCTGCGAGTACTTGAAACCTTCCTGGCAAATCGACCATGGCGAAGCCGTTTCGAATTGCCTGAACGCCTACTGGCAATACGTCTCTTAAACTCATTAAAGTAGCAATTACCGCAGCTGCATTGATTAATTGATTAGCCCCTCTAAGCGCAGGATATGCCAAGCCATTAACACGTCTTGTTCTTCCCGACCATCCCCACTGCTGTTGGTCACCGGAAACATTAAAATCTCGACCATGTAGCCATAAGTCAACACCCAATTTTTCTGCATATTCAACTAAGGTGGAAGGCGGCAAGGGATCTGCACAGATAGCAATTTTTCCAGGCCTCATAATTCCTGCTTTTTCAACGGCTATTAACTCGCGAGTATTACCTAACAACGCCGTATGATCAAGATCAATACTAGCGATAATTGCACAATCAGCATCGATGATATTAACTGCATCTAGCCGTCCCCCGAGTCCAACTTCTAAAATCACAGTATCCAATTCCATAGAAGCGAACAAATGCAAAATGGCTAAAGTTGTGAACTCAAAATAGGTCAGACTAACTAATTCATCCAGGGAGGAACGTGCCTTCTCAACAGCATGAAAGTGTTGCAATAATCGTTCTTCAGAAACACTTTGACGACCAATACGTGCTCTTTCTGTAAAGTCTAAAAAATGCGGCGATGTATGGCAAGCAACCCGATATCCAGCCTCTGAAAAGATAGACTCTAAAAATGCACAAATGGAGCCTTTACCATTCGTACCAGCAACCATAATAACAGGACACTGAAACTTTAAATTGAGAGCTTCTTGAACTTTTTTGATGCGAGTCAAACCCATATCAATGCCGACAGGATGAGCAGTCTCTAGAAAAGCTAACCAGCTTTGTAGATCTGAAAAATAATGAGTCTCTTTAGAAAACACTAGGATATTAAGCGATAGAGTCTGTCGGTTGTTTTTGTAACAAAGCTAACAATTGAGCAATTTCAGTTCTCATTTGGCGGCGATCAACAATCATGTCGATGCCCCCTTTCTGCATTAAAAATTCAGATCTCTGAAATCCTTCAGGCAACTTCTCTCTGACCGTTTGTTCGATCACTCTCGGGCCAGCAAAACCAATTAAAGCTTTTGGTTCTGCAATAACAATATCGCCCATAAATGCAAAACTTGCAGATATTCCGCCCATGGTAGGGTCTGTTAAAACGCTAATATAGGGTAACTTTGCTTTTGATAGTTTGGTTAACATAGAGTTCGTTTTAGCCATTTGCATTAGTGATAATAGGCTTTCTTGCATTCGAGCACCGCCTGTAGCACTGATACAGATGAAGGGGACTTTTTGATCCAAAGCCGTTTGTGCGCCTCTTGTAAAACGCTCGCCAACCACTGACCCCATCGATCCACCCATAAACTCAAATTCAAAACAAGCAATAACAACTGGTAGTGTATGAATCGATCCACCTAAAACCACCATCGCATCTGTTTCACCGGTACTTTCCATCGCTTCTTGTAAGCGATCGGTATATTTTTTCGTATCCTTAAACTTTAAAGGATCAATAGGCACTATTTCTTGGCCAATTTCATAACGGCCCTCTTTGTCCAATAAAAAGTCCAAGCGCTGTCTAGCGCGTATGCGCATATGATGGTTACACTTTGAACAGACATATTGATTGGCCTCAACGTCAGTTCGATATAAAACCGCTTCACAGGATACGCACTTTACCCACAAGCCTTCGGGAACAGATTTACGTAAACTAGGATCAGTTTGCTGAATCTGGGGAGGTAATAATTTATCAATCCAACTCATATCATTCCTCTAGTTATCTATTCAAAATGCTCTACTTATTACCTATCTAACGCTGTACGAATGTCGCGAATAAAGCTTTTCAGTGATTGTAACCTTGTATCAGAAGAGGACTCCTCTAATATCTGTACCAACTTACTACCAATAATGACGGCATCTGCACTTTGACTTAATTTTTTAGCTGACTCTGCATCACGAATACCAAAGCCAATAGCAAGTGGTGTCGAAGTTTGCGCTCGTATCTGATCTGTGATGGTCGCAACTTCTACTATATTAACGTTGCTTGCCCCAGTAACACCTTTTAAGGATACGTAATATATGTACCCACTTGAGGCCTGTGAAACATGGTTAATACGTTCTTGTGTTGATGTTGGTGCCAATAAAAATATGGGACTTAAACCGGCTTTTTTTAAGATACTTGCGAATTCAGTACATTCTTCAGGTGGATAATCAACCACCAAGACCCCATCAACGCCTGCTTCTTTAGCTTTTTGAGTAAAGACTTCAATTCCCATGCGCTCAATTGGATTGGCATATCCCATTAATACGATTGGAGTTACTTGATTTGTCGACCGAAAGTCTTGAACGATTTTTAAGCACTTTAAAAGAGTCGTCCCATTGGCAAGTGCTCTTTCTGATGCCCTTTGAATCACAGGACCATCTGCCATTGGATCTGAGAAAGGGATACCAAGCTCAATAATATCTGCGCCAGATTCGACCAAGGCATGCAAAATAAGTAAGGTACTTGCTAAATCAGGATCCCCAGCAGTTACGAAGGGAATTAAGCCTTTTTTACCAACCGTTTTAAGCTCTTGAAATACTGATTCAATACGTCCCATAAATAAATCAACCTTATGCTGGTGAAAGTTTAATTTTGTCAGCTTGAGCAACTGTATGCATATCTTTGTCACCCCGACCGGACAGATTAACAAGAATCGTTTTATCTTTAGGTAGTGTTTTCGCTAACTGAAAGGCATATGCAATCGCATGACTGGTTTCTAATGCTGGAATAATCCCTTCAATCTCACAACAGGTATGAAATGCAGCAAGTGCTTCGTCATCCGTAACAGCGGTGTAGGTTGCTCTATTGATATCTTTTAACCAGGCATGCTCTGGGCCGACCCCAGGGTAATCAAGGCCTGCAGAAATAGAATGGGTATCCATAATTTGTCCATCCGCATTCTGAATCAAGTAGGTTCTATTACCGTGTAAAACTCCTGGTGTACCAGCACACAAAGCAGCAGCATGCATACCGGTTTCAATACCGGAACCCGCAGCTTCAACACCAATTAATTTCACATCAGGATAGTTAATGTAAGGATAAAAAATACCCATTGCATTCGACCCACCACCAACGCATGCTAGTACATAGTCTGGTTGTGCACCAGTCATCTCTGGCATTTGATCAATACATTCCAGTCCAATCACACTTTGAAAATCTCGCACCATCATTGGGTAAGGATGTGGACCGGCAACTGTACCAATGATATAAAAAGTATTTTCGACATTAGTAACCCAATCACGCATTGCTTCATTCAAAGCATCTTTCAATGTTTTAGAACCAGATTCAACGGGAACTACTTTTGCACCGAGCAACTTCATACGGTAGATATTTTGAGCCTGTCTCTCGACATCAACACTACCCATGTAGATCACACACTCTAATCCAAATCTTGCACAAATCGTTGCTGTCGCAACGCCATGCTGCCCCGCTCCTGTCTCTGCGATTACTCGTGGCTTACCCATTCTTTTGGCGAGTAATGCCTGACCAATTACATTATTAATTTTGTGAGCTCCGGTATGATTTAAATCTTCCCTTTTAAAGTAAACCTGTGCTCCACCAACCTGCTCGCTCCAGCGTTTTGCATGGTAAATCGGGCTTGGTCGACCCACAAAGTGTTTTAACTCACTGTGAAATTCTGCTTGAAATTCAGGGTCATGTTGGTATTTGGCATATATTTGCTTGAGTTCCTCAAGGGCAAACATGAGAGTCTCAGATACAAATACTCCTCCATAAGGGCCAAAATGTCCACGTGTATCTGGAAAGTCGTACATAAGTTATCCTTTTTTATACTAGTAAGAAGATTGATCAATCATCCTGACTTGCATTACAAATTGTTTCATTAATTCGGGGTCTTTTTTTCCTTTAGAAATCTCAACCCCACTGGATACATCTACTCCTAATGGTCGAAAATGTGCAATTGCCTCTGCAACGTTGCTTATTTTCAATCCACCACTCAAAACGACCCGATGCGCGTTTTCTGTTATCCATGACTTCGGTATTAAATCCCAATTAAACGTTTTTCCACCACCACCGTAACCTTCAACCACAGCATCTAATATCCAAGCAGATGCATCCCTATATTGTAGGCAAAAATCGTCAAGTTGGAATTTTTCATCAACCCTTGCTGCTTTTAACCATGGTAAGTCCCCAGCGATTTCAGAACAACGCTGTGGAGTTTCATTCCCGTGAAACTGCCATATATCTATTTTGCAATGGTCTTTGATACTTTTAATCAAATGATCATCGGCATCGACCACTAAGACCACATTTTGCAAAGTGCCATCGTGCAATCGTGATAAAGTCGCCCCTTGTGTCATATCTAAACATCTTGGACTCGGCGGATAAAAAACCAGTCCAATCGCATCAACACCTAGGTTCATCGCTGTATGAATATCAATTGCAGTGCTCAAACCACAAATTTTTATTCGTGTGTGAAGGGAATCATTATTTAATAAACTCATTCTTTAGATCTTCCAGTGCCTATGGACGGAATGCTTTGTGTAAATATGCTGAGGGGATCACACTAAAATCAAAATGAGGTAAAGGTATTTCAAATTGATCGGGATAGCCAACCTGAGCTAAATATAAACCATCTGCGGAAAACGTGGGCGCAGCCAAAGATCGATCTTTTTTTAATAAAAGTTCACCAAACCAGTCCGCTGATTCTTTCCCAAAACCAACGTGCAGCAAACTTCCCATGATATTGCGAACCATATGATGTAAGAATGCATTCGCTCTGAAAAAAAAGAATACTTTCACCCCTTCTTCAATGATATCAATTTGATATAAATTTTTCACAGGAGTTTTACTTTGACATTCTGATGATCTAAAAGAAGAAAAATCGTGTTCGCCAAGCAAATACGTTGCTGCGCGGCGCATTTCATCAACGCGCAAGGACTTATTCAATGGCAACATATGAAAACCAGCTTTGCGATGTAAAAGAGGTGTTTTGACTGGTGATGTGATTAAATAATAGGCGTACAGTCTTTCATAAGCACTAAATCTGGCATCGAATTCAAATGGCACTTCTTTTGCCCATTGAATGGATATAGATGGTGGTAAAAAACTATTTAAACCTCTGACCCATGACCAATCGGGTCGTTCAACAACCGTGTCAAAATGAGCCACTTGGCCCAATGCATGAACCCCAGTATCCGTTCTTCCAGCAGCAGTTAAGCGAATGATCGGCTCTTTAAATCCTCCAATAAAGTGAATAATCGCAGACTCAATATGGTCTTGTATTGTTGCTTGATGAACTTGGCTTTGCCAACCGCAATACGGTGAACCATCGTATTGGATCCCAATGGCAATTCGTCTTAATTCATTATTATTGTCTGATGGAGCTTGAAAAATCACGAAATTTCCACAAGTAACTCAGTGGCTTGGGTCAAGATCTCTCTATCAGCATTGTCACCAAGCTCTACCAAATCAGTCAATAAAATTCTAGCTGTCTCAAAATCTTTAATTTTTAGATATGAACGAGCAAGATTAAATCTAACTTTCTGTTCATCTGCATTCAGTAATATCTTGGAAAACTCTGATGAACTTGAATTAGGAAGAGTAATGCCCCCTAAGTCTTGAGAATGAGGAATTGGCGATGTTATTAAAGCTGCCGATGCAATAGGTGCGGCTTGATTTTCCAGCTCAGGACTTGTCTTTACTTCTGACTTGACCGGATCAGACGATAAGTTCAAGTCAATACTAGAAAACAACTCTTTAATATGCTTTGGAACTTCATGATGATCCGCATGAATGTCTGATTGATGAATCCTCACCGTAGAATCATCCTCTTGCTTTTCATCATTGGTATTTGCCTCAATGACCGGCGACATCTTGGGAATGATATGTGTTGGTAAATAAGATGATGTATCAGAAGATCTATCTGGAGCAATTTGATAAGAAGAATTGCGTAATACACCGAATAAAAATATCCCTGTTAAAGACAAGATACCCACAATAATTCCGTATTGTTCAAAATCAATCGACTTAAAAACGACTGGCACAGTCGGTTTTTTCTCATTCATTTCTTTTAAATCTGCGATATTACGTTCCAACTCTGCAATGCGCTGTTGTGCCTCTTCCAACATTTTTTTTTGGGCAATCATTTCTTCATTTAATTTGGCTTGAGCAATCGCTTGTTCAGAATCGGTTTGTGATGATCCAATCTTTAAACGATCTTTAAAACTCTCTGGAAGTTGAGTTTGTTGATAGGTGCGATTATTACTTTTTAAACTTTCCTCAGTAGACCTATTTAATTGACGTTCACGATAGTCTTTGGCGGCGGTGGCAGCAAATTCTCGTGCTTCTTCTGTTGGAATTGATGCTGCCATAATTTCAGTAGGTACATTTAATTTCTCGCCCTGCTTTAAGCGATTGATGTTACCTGCATAAAATGCTTTAGGATTTAATCGATATAAAGCAACCAATACTTGATTGAGCTCAACGCCACTTAATTGTGGCATTATTTGACTCGCTATATTCACCAGGTTATCGCCCGCTTGTACTTGAATCTCTTTAGATTGGGTATTTAATATTGTGTAGACACGAGTAATTTTTCCGGAGGACCAACTGAGTTCAATTACTACATCGTTAAAAGTTTTCTTTAGCTCAATACTTTTTTGAGAAAACTTGATAACGATGGCAATCGGTTTGCCCATGTTATCTTTTTGAATAGATATATTGGGCGAAAATGTATCACTCGGTTTTTGTATTCCAAATTTCTCAAAGAGGCTTTGGTCAGCTAAGCGAGCTTCAAATTGACCAAGAGTTGTAGACTCCTTGGAGCTCATCAGAATCAAAATTTTTGCTTCTAATGGTTCGTCTTGAGAAGATTGGGTACTCAATGCGCCTAAAGACAAGGCAAATGTAATTTGACAGAAAAAAAGACTCCAAGTCATAAAAAGACATTTTGTATGGAGTCTTATATTCATTACTTCGATTCCAATAGAATGCGTAATATTCTTCTCAGAGGTTCTGCTGCGCCCCACAACAACTGATCACCTACTGTAAACGCTCCAATATATTCTGGCCCCATCGCTAAATGGTGCATACGACCCACTGGTATCTGCAATGTTCCAGTAACCGCAGCCGGGGTTAAATATTGTTCCGTCATTTCACGCTGATTAGGTACAAACTTGACCCATTCATTGGCATTTGCGATTAATTGTTCTAAATCACCAATCGGGACATGTTTTTTTAACTTAATAGTCAATCCCTGAGAATGACATCTCATCGCACCGACCCTGACACAAATACCGTCAATCGGAATACTTCCAGATTCTCTAAATGGTGGTAATCCAAGTATTTTGTTACATTCAGCGCCACCCTTCCATTCTTCTTTGGTCTGACCATGCTCAACAGGTACGTCAATCCATGGAATTAAACTTCCTGCTAAAGGGGTATTTCTGAAGTTGGTTTTAGGATATTCACCACTTTGAAGTGATTTAGTCACTTGGCGATCAATATCTAAAATAGCAGAGCCGGGGTTAGCAAGGTCAGCTTGCACACTATTGTATAAATAACCCATTTGTTGCAACAACTCCCGCATATTCTGAGCACCAGCGCCAGAAGCAGCCTGATACGTCATCGCGCTCATCCATTCAATTAATCCCGCCTTGAATAGTCCATGCAAACCTAATAACATCAGGCTAACCGTGCAGTTTCCACCTATCCAGTTCAAATTTCCACTGGAGAATGCTTGATTGATTACGTGACGATTCACAGGATCAAGCACAATAACTGCTTCCGAATTCATTCTTAAACTACTAGCTGCATCAATCCAATGCCCTTTCCAACCACTAGCTCTTAAGGGCTCAAAAATGGCTTTGGTGTAATCCCCACCTTGTGTTGAGATAATGTAATCACATTTTTTTAATGCTTCAATGTCATTCGCGTCTTGCAATAACTCTTCATTTTTAGTTAAAGTCTGACCAGAAAATAAAGGCACCTTTGCTCCAGGGTTACTGGTACTAAAAAATATGGGTTCAATCAATTGAAAGTCATTCTCGGCCAGCATCCTTTCCATAAGAACGCTACCAACCATACCACGCCACCCTACCAAACCTACTACAGGAAGTGCCATTACTAAACCTTATCTAAAAATTATGAATAGGGCTCTATTTTATTACTTCTGAGCCCTATATGGAAAATTTACTTGAATTTAAACGAGTGCAGATAATACTGCTTGACCCATTTCAACGGTACCAACTTTTTGTGTGCCAGCGGTATAAATATCAGCAGTTCGATATCCCTTGGCAAGAACTTGTTGCACAGCTTTTTCAATACGCAAGGCCTGCTCTTCTTTACCAAGAGAATATCTCAGCATCATGGCTGCAGATAGAATGGTTGCAAGTGGGTTAGCGATGCCTTTTCCAGCAATGTCGGGAGCTGAACCATGGCTAGGTTCGTATAAGCCTTTATTGTTGATATCGAGTGATGCAGATGGCAACATTCCAATTGAGCCTGTGAGCATCGCTGCCTCATCCGACAAAATATCGCCAAATAAATTACCCGTAACTACCACGTCAAAAGCTTTTGGCGCTTTTACCAACTGCATTGCCGCATTATCTACATACATATGTGTTAGTTCAACATCTGGAAATGATTTACCTAAGTCAATCATCACATCTCGCCAAAGCTGAGAAGTTTCTAGGACATTAGATTTATCAACGCTACAGATTTTTTTATTTCTTTTTCTGGCGGCTGTAAATGCTACTTGCCCAATCCGACGAACCTCTGGTTCGCTATAGCGCATTGTGTCAAAGCCCTCTCGAGCACCGGGGAAAAGACCATCGGTTGCCGTACGAATGCCTTTCGGTGAGCCAAAGTACACATCACCGTTGAGTTCACGAACAATCAAAATATCTAAACCTGAAACAATTTCTGGCTTTAAGGATGACGCTGCCGTTAATTCAGGGTAACAAATCGCCGGTCTTAAATTCGCAAACAAAGCTAAATGCTTACGCAATCCCAAAATAGCCTGCTCCGGACGCAACTCTCTAGGCAAATTGTCATATTTAAAATCACCAACTGAACCAAATAAAATGGCGTCGGCTTCTTTAGCTAAGGCTAATGTTTTATCTGGTAAAGGATGACCTTCAGCCTCATATCCAGCTCCGCCCACAGGTGCCTCTTCGATTTCAAAGGACTCACCCAACGCATCTAACACCAATCTTGCTTGTGCAATGATTTCTGGACCAATACCGTCCCCAGGTAAAACTGCAATTTTCATAATTAATCCAAACTTAAGGTAGCTTTGTATCCAACCAAGGCATTTTTAATAAACGCTGTGATTCAAAATTCTTGATTTTATCTGAATGACGTAAAGTCAAACCAATATCATCTAATCCATTAAAGAGACAGTACTTTCGGAATGGGGTGATGTCAAAGTCATAAGAATTACCATCTGCAGCAATGACGATCTGCTTATCTAAGTCAATGGTTACTTGATAACCATTAAAAGAAAATGTCTCATTGAATAAATGATCTACTTGTGTATTGGAGAGAACAATCGGTAATAAACCATTTTTATAGCAGTTATTCATAAAAATATCTGCAAAGCTTGGTGCAATGACTGCACGAAAGCCATACTGCACAAGCGCCCAAGGGGCATGTTCACGAGAACTACCACAACCAAAATTCTTTCTCGCAAGTAAAATACTGCCACCTTTGTACTGTGTTTGATTCAATACAAAGTCTGGGTTAATGGGACGCTTCGAACAATCCACCCCAGGCTCACCTGCATCTAAATAACGCCAAGCATCAAAGAGATTTTGTCCAAAACCCGTCCTAGCTATTGACTTTAAAAACTGCTTAGGAATGATCGCATCTGTATCGACATTTTCACGATCTAACGGCACAACTAAACCTTGATGTACATTAAAAGCTTGCATAGTTATTCATCTATTTAATTGGGGTTACAACAGCACCCGATGGTTGTTCAATCGGCTTTGATTCTTCCAGCTTTACTGATGGTCCTGCAGTTTTTTCAATCGACTTACCTAAACTTTGTAAATCACGCCCCATACCCTCCATGGTTGAGCAAGAGATTAGTACATGAGATATAACCAGAAAAAAAATACATTGAATAATTTTCATCGATAGACCTTTTATTAATAATTATGCAATTTTACGCACATCCACAAAATGACCTTCAATCGCAGCAGCAGCAGCCATTGCAGGGCTGACTAAATGAGTCCTGCCCCCAGCTCCTTGGCGGCCTTCAAAATTACGATTAGACGTAGAAGCACACCGCTCCTGTGGCTCCAGACGATCGGCATTCATAGCTAAACACATAGAACATCCTGGTTCACGCCACTCGAATCCCGCCGCAATAAAGAGTTTATCTAACCCCTCTTTTTCTGCCTGTGCTTTGACCAAGCCAGAACCAGGAACCACAAGTGCCAACTTCACATTCAGTGCAACTTTTTTCCCTAAGCGCTCAACAACTTTAGCTGCCGCACGCATATCTTCAATACGGCTATTGGTACAAGAGCCAATAAATACCTTATCAATCATGATGGAGTCAATTGGCGTATTAGGTGTTAAGCCCATGTAAACCAATGCATGCTCAATCGCCGACCGCTTATTCGGATCTTTTTCTTTTTCGGGGTCAGGTATACGATCTTCAATCGATAAAACCATTTCTGGGGAAGTGCCCCAAGTGACCTGAGGTTTGATCTCTTCGGCACGTAATTGAATCACTTGATCAAATACAGCATCTGGGTCTGAATGCAGTCCACGCCAATACTGTATTGCCAAACTCCAAGCTTGGCCCGTGGGTGCATATGGACGATTTTGTACGTATTCAATAGTTTTTTCATCGACTGCAATTAAACCTGACCTTGCCCCGGCTTCAATCGCCATATTACAAACCGTCATACGACCTTCAATCGATAACTGTTGAATCGCCTCACCAGCAAACTCAATGGTATGGCCCGTCCCACCTGCAGTGCCAATCTTTCCAATAATTGCAAGAACAATATCTTTGGCCGTACAGCCTGAGGATAATCTGCCATCAACACGAATTAACATGTTTTTGCTTTTTTTCATGAGCAATGTTTGGGTTGCTAAAACATGCTCGACTTCAGAAGTCCCAATGCCAAAAGCCAATGCCCCAAAGGCACCATGTGTACTTGTGTGAGAATCACCACAAACAATCGTCATACCGGGTAGTGTTGCTCCCTGCTCTGGACCGATGACATGGACAATACCTTGACGTAAGTCATGCATTTTATATTGCGTGATACCTAAACGATCACAATTGGTATCTAAAGTATCAACTTGTAGTTTAGAAATGGGATCGGTAATGCCTACGGATCGATCTGTAGTCGGGACATTGTGGTCTGAAACAGCCAAATTGGCTGAATTGCGCCATAAAGCTCGCTTAGCAAGTGATAGGCCTTCAAAAGCCTGAGGGCTGGTTACCTCATGCAAAAGATGACGATCGATGTATAAAACCGCAGTACCGTCTTCTTCTGCATAGACCACATGGTCGTCCCAAAGCTTGTCATATAAGGTACGAGCCATGCAATCTCCTTGATTATCGTTTGTTAATAGATAGAACTGACCGAGTTTGATAGCCATTAAATAACTGACGCGGACGCCCTATTTTATACTCAGGATCTGTAATCATCTCCTCCCACTGCGCAATCCAACCAACTGTTCTTGCTAATGAGAATATGCAAGTGAACATTTCTGTTGGAATTCCTAATGCACGCTGGACAATTCCTGAGTAAAAATCGACGTTTGGATATAGTTTACGGCTAACAAAGTATTCATCTTCTAATGCAATTTTCTCTAATGTCATGGCTAATTTGAACAGCGGGTCGTCTTGCAAACCAAGCTCATTGAGAACTTCATAACATGTTTCACGCATTAACTTGGCACGCGGGTCAAAGTTTTTATAAACTCGATGACCAAAGCCCATCAAACGAACACCTGATTCTTTATCTTTCACTTGAGCGATAAATTCACCGATTTTCTCTACCCCACCCATGGCTTGGATATTTTCAAGCATTTGTAAACAAGCTTCATTGGCACCACCATGTGCAGGACCCCATAAACAAGCAACTCCAGAAGCAATTGCTGCAAATGGATTAGTGCCAGAAGAACCAGCCAATCGGACCGTTGACGTAGACGCATTTTGCTCATGATCAGCATGTAGAATGAAAATTCTATCCAAAGCACGAACCAAAACATCATTGATTTGATATTCTTCACAAGGATTAGCAAACATCATTCGCATGAAGTTTGCTGTGTAAGATAAATCATTCTTTGGATAAATAAATGGTTGGCCAATCGAATATTTATAAGACATAGCTACCAAGGTTGGCATTTTTGCAATTAAGCGAATTTGAGCGATTTCTCTAACTTTTTGATTACTATAATCGAGACCATCATGATAAAAAGCTGCCATTCCACCAACTAAACCTGTTAATACAGCCATCGGATGAGCATCTCGACGGAAACCTCTCAAGAAGAACTGCATCTGCTCATGAACCATTGTATGTTGCATGACAAGCCTGTCAAAAGACTTTTTCTCATCAGCATTCGGTAATTCGCCATTAATAAGCAAATAACAGCTTTCTAAAAAATCACAATTTTGAGCTAATTCTTGAATGGGGTAACCACGATAAAGCAACTCACCTTTGTCACCGTCAATAAAGGTAATCTTTGAGTTACAAGAAGCTGTAGACATAAAACCAGGGTCATAGGTAAATTTACCTGTTTGTCCATACAATTTACGAATATCTATTACATCTGGGCCAACTGTCCCTTTGTAAATTGGCATGTCGATAGCTGGTGATCCGTCAGAAAAAGATAGTGTGGCTTTAATGTCAGAGGGGGTCATTGCAGGATTTCCTTCCATTCAAATTATTATATTAATAGAACACAGCTCGTTACTTTTTCATCTTCAACACCAAATTTTACATTTGACGCAACATTTGTAATATTTTAATCACATCTGGTTTGTCTAGAGCCCCTTTAGGCTCAATCCTTTTCAGGAGCAAATCTAGCAAATCATTATCACTAAGATCAAGCAACTGATCCATCGCGAACACATCTTCCACCGTCAACGTATTGATATATCGATTAAAAAAACGCTCAATAATCAAATCATTTTCAAGTAAACCTCTTCTAGCACTCCAGCGAAGTCTAGAAAGGGTTTGTGCATCAGCAATCATACTGAGCGACGAACCATTAATTCCTTAATTTTACCAATTGCTTTGGTAGGGTTTAGACCTTTTGGACATACGTCTACACAATTCATAATGGTGTGACAGCGGAATAATCGATATGGATCTTCCAAATTATCTAAACGCTCACTCGTGACTTGATCGCGACTATCCGCAATGAAGCGGTAGGCCTGTAATAAACCTGCCGGGCCTACAAATTTATCGGGGTTCCACCAAAAAGATGGGCAAGCTGTAGAGCAAGATGCGCACAAAATACATTCGTACAGGCCATTCAACTCATCACGCTCTTCAGGGGACTGTAAACGTTCTTTTTCAGGAGGCGGTGTATCGTTAACCAAATAGGGACGAATCGAGTGATATTGCTTGAAAAAATTCGTCATATCGACAATCATATCTCGTACAACTGGCAAACCTGGCAATGGTCGCAATGTAATTTTGTTGGGCAAAGTCAACATATTAGTTAGGCAAGCCAAGCCATTTTTACCGTTAATGTTCATGGCATCAGAACCGCAAACACCTTCGCGGCACGAGCGACGGAACGATAGTGTCTCATCCAATTTCTTAAGCTTTAATAAAGCATCCAATAACATTCTTTCACTGCCATCTAGCTCTAACTCATAGGTCTGCATACGTGGGGCTGCGTCCTGATCAGGGTCGTAGCGGTAGACTTCAAATATTCTCTTTTGACTCATGATAAACCTCTTAGAAAGTACGAACTTTAGGTGGAATGGACTCAGCAGTTAATGGCTGCAGATTGACTGGCTTGTACTCCAAACGGTTATTTTCTTTAAACCAAAGAGTATGTTTCATCCAGTTTTCATCATCTCGATTTGGACAGTCATCATGGGCATGAGCACCACGACTTTCCTGTCTGGCTGCTGCAGAGTACATGGTTGAATTAGCCGCTTCGACTAAATTAGCTAACTCTAAGGCTTCAACACGTGCGGTATTAAAAGTCTTTGATTTATCTTTTAGGTGAATGTGCTTGGCTTTTTCAGTCAACTCTGCCATTTTGGCAACACCTTCATCCATGATTTTTTGCGTTCTAAATACGCCACAATGTTTTTGCATAGCATTACGTATTTCATTCGCCACATCCTGGGTATATTCACCTGAACTTGAGTTATCCAAAGCAGCAACCCGTGATAAGGCGTAATCGGCGGCATCTGCAGGTAAAGCCTTATGTTCTTTTTGCTTTAATGAGGTTGAAACAACATGATTTCCTGCTGCACGACCAAATACTAACAAATCAAGCAATGAGTTTGTTCCAAGTCGATTTGCTCCATGAACAGACACACAAGAACATTCTCCTACAGCGTAAAATCCATTAACAACAGCATTGGGATTACCATTCTTGGGAGCTACCACTTGACCGTGAATATTCGTCGGAATGCCACCCATTTGATAATGAATGGTTGGCACTACAGGAATTGGCTCTTTCGTAACGTCAACGTTAGCAAAGTTAATACCAATTTCAAAAACAGATGGCAAACGTTTATGAATGGTCTCTGCACCAATATGTGTTAAATCTAATACAACGTAATCACCATTAGGTCCACAGCCACGACCTTCTTTGATCTCTTGGTCCATTGCGCGTGACACAAAATCGCGGGGTGCTAAATCTTTGAGCGTAGGTGCGTAACGCTCCATGAAGCGCTCGCCATCTTTATTACGCAAAATACCACCCTCGCCACGGCAACCTTCGGTTAACAAGACTCCGGCACCTGCAACTCCGGTTGGGTGAAACTGCCAAAATTCCATATCCTCTAAAGGAACTCCTGCGCGAGCAGTCATGCCCATACCGTCACCAGTATTGATAAATGCATTGGTAGAAGCTTGCCAAATACGGCCAGCACCGCCCGTTGCAAACATCGTACATTTAGCTTCAAGGATGTGGATATCACCTGTTTCCATTTCCATGGCAGTAACACCAAGAACATCTCCATCTGCATCACGAATTAAATCTAAGGCCATCCACTCGACAAAAAACTGCGTACGTGCACGGACGTTTCTTTGATATAGCGTATGTAACATCGCGTGACCAGTTCTATCCGCCGCAGCACATGCTCTTTGTACAGCTTTTTCGCCATAATTTGCTGTATGGCCACCAAATGGACGCTGATAAATGGTGCCATCGGGATTGCGATCAAATGGCATACCAAAATGCTCTAACTCATATACGACCTTAGGAGCCTCACGGCACATAAATTCAATCGCATCTTGATCACCTAACCAGTCTGAACCTTTGATCGTGTCATAAAAGTGATAATGCCAATTATCTTCACTCATGTTCCCAAGAGATGCACCAATCCCACCTTGAGCTGCAACAGTGTGTGAACGTGTTGGGAAAACTTTTGATAGCACAGCGACATTCAGGCCCGCTTCTGCCAACTGCAAAGATGCCCGCATCCCAGCACCACCTGCCCCAACAATCACCACGTCAAAACGTCTGCGCGGAATAGCTGATTTTATAGCTGCCATTTAAACCCTCCAAAGAATTTGAGCAGTGTAACCAGCACAACCGACTAGCCACAACACAGTAAAAGTTTGTAATGCTAGACGTAATCCAGCAGAAGCAATGTAATCCATCCAAATATCACGGATTCCAACCCATGCGTGATAAAAAAGGCTTAATAAAGTGAGGAATGTGACAATCTTGATGAACTGATTGGCAAATAAACTAGCCCAACCTTCATAACTGGCATTGCCATAAACTAAATAAACACCTAAAAAAAGAACCGTAAAAATGACCATAATCACAGCTGTAATACGTTGTAATAACCATTCTGTTAAACCGTAATGAGCACCGACAACAAGTCGATTTACACCAATATTATTTTTTGACATGTTCACCTCAGAATAAATTAAAAAGTTTTGCCCCAAGAACCGCTGTAAGAGATAAGCTCACAACCAAGACAGTGACTGCGGTTTTTTGGATTTGTGTTTTTTCAATACCCTTGTGAAGATCTAACATCAAAAAACGAATCCCAGCACAAAAGTGATGTAAAAAAGCCCAAATTAAGGCAAGTAAAAATAATTTAATGAGGGGATGACCTATAGCTTCTGAAAAAGTTATAAAACTAAGTTCAGAAGTCAAACTCTGCTCAAAGAGATAAAGGATAAATGGCAAGGATAAAAATAGTAATGCACCACTAGCGCGATGCAAAATAGATACTTTTCCAGACCAGGGTAATTTATAGGAAGTTAAAATTTGCCCGTATCCAATATTTTTGAATTCTCGGCGAGCTGGCTTAGGGCTCGTGTCAACAGTTTCAGACATGTTGTTCCTTTTAAATTGTATGTGCTGTAAAAATCTTATTACTACTCTTCTTATTTTCACAAACTTTTGTGTAATTTCATTACATAAATAAATTTGTATTTCGTAATTTTGTCATATCCTGAGATTTCATGATTTTTTTTTGTCAAAACTTGAGTTATTTCATCAGTTAAGCTTAACTAATTCGATTGAAATAATGGTGTTCTGTCGTGATGTATTGGGCCTGACGAACTTCTACTGGCCTATTCCCATAGGTGTAAGCAACCCGAAAAATATCTAAAACCGGAACTAATGCATCAATTCCTAGATATTCTGCAGCCATATCGCTTGGTAAAACTGCATGTATGCGCTCTTCTGCATGGGTCATATGCACCCCAAAATGACTTTCAAATAAGCCATACATCGATCCCGACCATGAAGCTAATAGTTCTAGGGATATATCGCCAAATAATGGGCAGGGTAACCAAATATCTTCAAAAACAATAGGTTTACCATTAAAGCTCATTAACCTGCGTATATGAACGAAAATATCTTCCGCTTGCATTTTAAATGGCAAATAAACGATTTTAGGAGCCTTTTGATGGGTGCAGAGCAAAATTTTGTTCTGGGAATCCTCTATGACCCCAGCAGAATTGGCTAAATGCAAAAACCTATATTTACTTTGCTCTTCCTGATGCGTCGCCACAAACGTCCCACTCCCTTGACGACGAATCAGTAACTGCTGCTGGACTAGCTCATCAAGTGCCTTACGAATAGTGCCTTGGCTAACCTCATAAGAGGTCGCTAGGTCAGATTCACTGGGTATGAGATTCCCAGATTTCCAGAGGCCTTGCTCAAGAGCCAGCAAAATTTTGTGCTTTATTTGTTCATAAAGTGGTAAATCTACATATTTTTCTGCTGAATTGTCTTGTTTGGTTTCCATAATAGATATCATATATACACTGTGTGATAAAAAATATGAAAAATTTTTCATCAAATAGCCTTTATTTTTAATTATTTTGGAGCTAGTTATGTCAAAAGCACCCCTGCGCGTAGCAGTCACCGGAGCGGCCGGTCAAATTGGATACTCTCTTTTATTCCGTATCGCAAATGGCGATATGTTAGGAAAAGATCAACCAGTTATTTTGCAATTATTAGAAATTCCTGATGAAAAAGCTCAAAATGCTTTAAAAGGCGTCATGATGGAACTCGACGATTGCGCTTTTCCATTACTGCAAAGTATGACTGCACATGGCGATCCAATGACGGCATTTAAAGATATTGACTATGCGGTTCTCGTCGGTGCCCGTCCTCGTGGTCCAGGCATGGAAAGAAAAGATTTACTCTCCGCCAATGCTCAGATCTTCACAGCTCAGGGCAAAGCCCTAAATGCAGTGGCAAAAAGAACTGTTAAAACTTTAGTCGTTGGCAATCCAGCAAACACCAATGCTTTCATTGCAATGAAGTCTGCCCCTGACCTGCCAGCAAAAAACTTTACTGCCATGTTACGTTTAGATCACAACCGTGCTTTATCTCAGCTTGCAGCTAAATCTCATATAGCAGTGGCAGATATCGAAAAATTAGTCGTTTGGGGTAACCACAGCCCGACGATGTATCCAGATTATCGTTTCGCCACAGTCGCTGGAAAATCCATCAAAGAACTAATTAATGATGAAGATTGGAATAAAAATACCTTCTTGCCCACTGTTGGTAAACGTGGTGGAGCAATTATTGAAGCTCGTGGCTTATCTTCTGCAGCTTCTGCAGCAAATGCTGCGGTTGACCATATCCATGATTGGCACCTTGGGACCAATGGTAAATGGGTGACGATGGGTGTGCCTTCCGATGGTTCTTACGGCATCCCTGCCGAGGTGATGTATGGCTTCCCAGTCATTTGTGAAAATGGTGAGTACACGATGATTAAAGATCTTCCTGTTGATGCGTTTTCCCGCGAACGCATGGACTTTACATTAAAGGAACTTCTTGAAGAGCAAGATGGAGTTAAGCATCTCTTGTAATTCAAGGCAAATTAATGAAGCCATCGGAAGTTCTCTTCGAAGGTAAGGCCCCTAAGGCCTTACCTGTCTGTGATCACTATTGTGGTACAGAAGTTCGTATGGAAAAGGCCCTCGCCTTGCAACAAGAGCTTGGGCCTTGTTTTGATATCACTTTTGACTGTGAGGACGGAGCTCCTATTGGCGCGGAAGAGAACCATGCTTATTTAGTGGCTCGTCTAATGAATAGTTCAGAAAACCAATTTGGTCGAGTTGGGGTTCGAGTTCATGATCCACAAAGCCCCCACTTCAAACAAGATTTAGAAATACTGATAAAAGAATGTGGAAATCGTCTCGCCTACATCACCATTCCAAAAGTAGAGTCGGCTGTCCAAGTAGGTTATTTAATTGAACAAATTAACTCGAAAGCATTTCAACACGGAGTCACCGTTCAGATTCCGCTTCATGTATTAATTGAAACACATGCATCGTTAGCAGATGCGATGCAGATCGCGTCTTTATCGCAAATTGAATGTCTCAGCTTCGGTTTAATGGATTTCGTTTCCGCACATTACGGCGCTATTCCAGCTAGTGCTATGAATATAGACCAATTTAACCACCCTTTGATTCAACGCGCTATGCTGGAAATATCTGCAGCCTGCCACCGTTTTGCGATTGTTCCTTCGCATAATGTCTGTACAGAGATTCATGATGTGGCTCGAATTCGAGATGATTGTCTAAAGGCTAAGGATTTTTTTGGATATACACGTAAATGGAGCATCCACCCAAACCAAATACCTGTTATTGTTGAGGCATTCAGCCCCCAGAATCATCAAGTAGAACAAGCAGTACAGATTCTTCAAGCAGCACAAAATGCGCATTGGGGACCTATACAATTTGATGGAAAGCTTCACGACAGAGCAAGTTATCGTTTTTATTGGATGGTTTTACAACGTGCGCAAAACTCTGGGAAAAATTTTTCTCAGTTGAACTCTTTAGATTGGTTTAATTAATGATAGTTCAAAATTTATCTGCTTCAGAAAATTACAATAAGCACTCCTCCTATCATTTCACACGTTTATTTATTGCGAGTACATTTTTATGCGTTATCTTGTTGGCATATCAATCAAACGCACATGCCCAAAAGAAAAATACCAATCAAACTGCTTCTAAAGTTAGCTCATCAGAAGATGAAAAGAAGTTTGATATGCTCAAATCCAGTAAAGAGACTGTTTGGACTTGCGAGAACAATGTCAAGGTAAAAACGGCGCAAGCTGGGGGTCAATATTTATTTTTGCATAATAAGAAACTCTACACAATGAACGGGATAGAAGCGCTGAATGGCGTTTCTCGATTCTCTGACATTGTGCATCGTATCGATTGGATTATTATTCCAGGCAAAGCAATGCTATTTGATAGTAAGGCAGGACAACGCCTACTCGACTACTGTAATCACCCTGATTTAGCTTTTGTAGATAAATCAAAGGAAATTGATTTAATGAAATAAAAGGTGTTGTGCTGGCGTATCTTCTGGCATTTCAGCATGTACTACTTCAGCTGATCGGTTCGGGAATAAGGGCACTCCACAATCTTCACACATCTCTGGCGCGAATAACATGGCATGTTTAAATACATCTCCTACGCCTGCCAAATGAAGTGTATCTGAAATTAGTTCAATCGTCGTGTTTCCACTTCCACCATTTTCTATATCATCCATAGAAACTGTTTCACGGTCATACAAGGGCCAAACTACCCCATAAATAATATCGGGATGCCCCTTAATTGCGAAAGAAATACGGAATTCATCGGTAATCTCATGACCAAATGGAGCGACAACACAGGATATCTCCTGTGGAGTAACACCAAGTTTTGACTCCAAATAATTTACAGCAGCCATTAAACTTAGTGGTCTGACACGTTTATCCGCCTCACGACAATTGGTAAAAAAAGCATCTGGTAATAAAATATCAAACTCGCAACCAGGTAGCAATTCTGACATGACAGAATGCATCGACTCTTGCCACTGTTTGAGCGCCAAACTCCTCTCAAGGCGAATGGGCTCTTCTGCTTGCCAAATAAACAAGGGTTGACCAATTTCTGAAGCTACGGCACACAGAATAAATCGAGGGTCTGCTAGGACAGGGACAGTTTCTGGCATTTCTTTTAATTGGTAAAGAACGTCCGATTGTTCAACGGCTGATTTAGCCATTTTTTCTAACAACATTCTGGTTTGACTATAAGACTGTGGAATTTGGTCAATGCTATATAACCAAGGCACAATCGATAAATGAATTTGTTTGGTAAAAATAAATTCTTTTAAGTACTCAACAGTTTCTGCAATTAAACCAGTTCGGATCGGGCCGGATGGAATTACATAACGCGTTTGTGCAATCATCGGTATTGCCAGCAGCAATACTTCGTAATATTTTCCTTCGAATTCATAGACCAAGGATTCAGATGCTGTTTCAATTGCATCGGCAAGTATTTCAAATGCAGCCGTTTGAGATTTAAATGTTTGATCTAATGCCGCATCCAATACCGCTTGATTTTGATTACTTAGTAAGCGATTTAAGCGTTCAAATATTTTTTTTTCCCAAAAATTATCTTCCACCTTACTTCCCGAGGCAGCAAGAGCTAATGACTCAGCAACCAACTTTTCAACCTCAGGAGAATTTCTTGACTTCGTCGGTATCCGTGTCGACAAAACTGGTTTTATAGCAGGTTTGGAGATGGGCATTATTTTTGTTGCTTTCTCTGAAAAACAGGTTGATGAGCCTGAGATTGTGCTTCAACATAATGATATCCCTCAAGATCAAAATCTTGTAATTTGATTGGGTCATGAATGGCATTTTGTATCACATACCGCGCCATTAACCCCCTAGCACGTTTTGCATAAAATGAAATGATCTTAAACTTTCCATCTTTTTCATCTTGGAATACAGGTGAAATAACCGGATAGCCTAAGGAGTTCGCTTGGATGACTTTAAAATACTCTTCTGATGCCAAGTTGAGTAACATAGGCTTTTTTTGCGTAGCCAATTCTGCTTGAATAAGTTTCGTTATTTTTGAACCCCAAAAACTATACAAATCACTACCATGTTGATGTTGTATGCGAGTTCCCATTTCTAAACGGTATGCCTGCATCAAATCAAAGGGTTTTAATACACCATATAAACCTGAAAGGATGCGAAGATACTTTTGAGCAAAATCTAATTGCTTTTTATTCAAAGTTTTAGCATCTAATCCTTCGTAAACATCACCGTTGAAGGCGAACAAGGCTGCTTTGCTGTTTTGATTGGTAAATGTCTTACTCCAACTCGAATATCTAGCGGCATTTAATTCAGCTAATTTATCAGATAAAGACATCATGGAAGCAATTTCTTGGGTCGAGAGTTTTTTTAAATCAGAAATTAACTGACTCGCCTCAGGTATGAACTGAGGTAAGGTATTTGGCAAAGGCAACTCAAACTCATCAAAATCTAAAGTCTTTGCTGGAGATAAGATGATCAACATAACTTGAATAATAATGTAATTAAGTGAATTATATTTATACCAATACTTTTGCATCATTCATAGAGAAAAATGATTCGTCATGCTAATGCCCTATCAGTTTACAATTAATCAATTGACATGAGGGGAATTTAGTGGATTTTACATATTCAAGCAAAGTAGAAGAATTAAGACAACGCTTATTAAGTTTCATGGACGAACATATTTATCCTAATGAGCATCGTTTTTATGAAGAGGTAGCTGCAAACCGTCAAGCTGGAAACGCCTGGATACCAACCCAATTGATTGAGGAGTTAAAACCTAAAGCCCAAGCAGCCCGGCTGTGGAATTTATTTCTACCACGCTCTAACCGCGCTCCTGAAGGACTTAATAATCTTGAATATGCGCCTTTGTGTGAAATCATGGGGCGCTCCCATATTGCACCAGAGGTCTTTAATTGCAATGCACCAGATACCGGCAATATGGAAACCATCGAACGTTATGGCTCCGAAACCCAAAAAGATCTGTGGCTCGAGCCACTTTTAAAAGGTACTATAAGATCAGCTTTTTTAATGACGGAACCTGATGTTGCTTCTAGTGATGCCACAAACATCCAATGTAGTATTCAAAAGGATGGTGACGAATACATTATTAATGGCCGGAAATGGTGGTCCTCTGGCGCTGGTGATCCACGCTGTGCAATCTACATCGTCATGGGTAAAACAGATCCCGATGCGCCACGCCATACTCAACAGTCTATGATCCTGGTACCGTCCAATACTCCTGGAATTCGTGTAGTTCGTCCTTTATCTATTTTTGGTTATGATGATGCTCCTCATGGGCATATGGAAGTGATTCTTGATCAAGTACGTGTTCCTGCAAGTAGTATCCTTCTTGGTGAAGGTCGTGGTTTTGAAATCGCACAAGGTCGTTTAGGCCCCGGTCGAATCCACCACTGCATGCGTTCCATTGGTGCTGCAGAACGTGCTTTAGAATCCATGTGCAAGCGTTTAAAAGAACGTGTGGCCTTTGGCAAACCAATTTCTGAACAAGGTGTTTGGCATGAGCGCATTGCTGAATCAAGATGCATGATAGATCAAGCGCGTCTATTAACTCTTAAAGCAGCTTATACGATGGACACTGCTGGTAATAAAGTAGCGAAAGCAGAAATCGCTATGATTAAAGTGGTTGCCCCCAATATGGCTGCCCAAATTATTGATTGGGCTATCCAAGCCCATGGTGGGGCTGGTGTCAGTCAAGACTTTGAACTTGCATATCAATATGCCTGGCAACGTATTCTGCGTTTAGCAGATGGGCCAGATGAAGTTCATCGTGCCGCAATCGCTAAAATTGAGCTTGGCAAATCGCTGTAATTGGCCCTGCTATTGGAAGATCACCGTACTTTTGCCGTTTAATAAAATACGGTGCTCTGCATGCCACTGAATCGCCCTCGCTAACGCCATTGACTCAACATCCCGACCAATTGCAGTAAGCTGATCGGGAGTCATTGAATGATTCACACGAGAAATCTCTTGCTCAATGATAGGTCCTTCATCTAAATCTGTTGTGACGTAATGTGCAGTTGCGCCAATTAATTTAACGCCACGTTGATGAGCCTGTAAATAAGGTTTTGCACCCTTAAAACTGGGTAAGAAAGAATGGTGAATATTAATGGCTTTTCCTGCTAAAGCTTCACATAACCGAGGTGATAAGATTTGCATATAACGTGCAAGTACAACTAAATCAATATTTTCTTTTTCAATCAGATCCAACAACTGCAGTTCAACATCATTTTTACGCCCATCTGTAGCAGAAGTAATTGGGAAAAAATGATAAGGAATTTGATAAGACTTTGCCAAATCATTGAAATCATGATGATTTGACCCAATTCCAGAAATCTCAATCGGTAAACTACCCGATTTAGTTCGAAATAAAAGATCATTCAGGCAATGACCAAATTTAGAAACCATAATTAATACACGTGGGTGTTGCTGCAAATTATAAAATTTTGCATCCATCTGAAAGCGGTTCTGAATACTCGAAAAACTCTCCTTAACTAGATCTAGCAGTAATGGTTTTTCTATCTGCTCAAAATGAATACGCATAAAAAAACGACCCGAGAAATGATCCGTATATTGAGCAGAATCAGCAATATTACATTGCTGCTCAAATAAAAACTGACTGACTGCATAAACAATCCCAGGGCGATCTGGACAAATGATTGTCAAAATATAACCTGGATGAGGCGAAGTTGAAGGGTTTGTGGATAATGTATTCATAACACTATTATCTTTCAATTTTCAATATCAATAAATAATTCATCATGCTGAATCATTCAAAAGAACTTTGGCCTCACAAACCTTTAGCTGAAGTCATGCGTCCTATTCGAATTGAGGATGTTGTAGGCCAAGAGCATATTTTAGGATTCAATAAGTCATTACAAATGGCATTTCATGCAAAAAAAATGCATTCCATGATTTTATGGGGGCCACCTGGTGTTGGTAAAACTAGCCTAGCACGACTCATGGCTACAGCCTTTGATTACCATTTTATTGCTTTATCGGCTGTTCTTGCAGGTGTCAAAGATATTCGTCAAGCTGTCGAAGATGCATTGCAAGTCGAACAACAATCGAGTAAAAAAACTATTCTCTTTGTCGATGAAATCCATCGTTTTAATAAAAGTCAGCAAGATGCTCTCTTGCCTTATGTGGAATCCGGACTGCTCACTTTTATCGGTGCAACCACAGAAAATCCTTCCTTCGAGGTCAATTCAGCACTTTTGTCTCGAGCTCATATTTATGTATTAAAACCTCTAGAAGAAAAGCATTTGAGAGCTTTACTCGTGCGTATCCCTGAAGTAACAAAACGACCTTTAGATATTTCAGAGGAAGCAATTCAAACGTTAATTCACTTTGCGGATGGTGATGGTCGAAGATTTTTAAACGCTATCGATCAAGCTCTAGCTAATCAAATCTCCAATGATTATTTTTTAATTGATCAAACCTTATTAGATCAAGTGCTTCAATCTCAAGGGCGACGTTTTGACAAAGGTGGAGAACACTTTTATGATCAAATCTCTGCCCTTCATAAATCTGTCCGTGGCTCTCATCCAGATGCCGCTCTATATTGGCTGTGTCGCATGCTAGATGGTGGTGCTGACCCATTATATTTAGGTCGTAGAATCATTCGAATGGCTTGGGAAGATATTGGTCTTGCTGATCCAAGAGCTATTCAAATATGTTTAGATGCCATACAAACTTATGAACGTTTGGGCTCACCTGAGGGTGAGTTAGCCTTAGGTGAAGCAGTTATTTATTTAGCTTTGGCCGCAAAAAGTAACTCTGCCTATAACGCTTACAACGCCGCAAAAGTCTATGTTGCCAAGGACACTAGTCAGGAAGTTCCTCTACACCTGCGCAATGCTCCAACTCAGTTAATGAAAAATTTAGCTTATGGGCAGCGATATCGGTATGCACATGATGAACCTCATGCGTATGCCGCAGGAGAATCCTATTTACCTAGTGGCATGAAAAATCCACAATGGTACTTACCTACAGACCGTGGTTTAGAAATTCAAATTAAAGAAAAAATGGCTTTATTAAAAAGTCTTGACGAACAGGTTTTAAAAAAGAAATAATTTAATTTTGCACAAATCGAACAAAGTCCTGAACAGGAATGCGTTCTGTGAGGAGTTGATTTTCTGGAGCCTTTTTATTTTCATAGCCTAATGATATACAACAGACCAACTGTTCATCTTCAGCAAAGCCAAGGTGCTCAGCAACAATTTTGTGATAAGAAATAAAAGCTGCTTGAGGGCATGAACCAATACCCCTGCCATTAGCTGCAATCATAATATTTTGTAAAAACATTCCGTAATCCAACCAACTTCCCTGCTCCATTATTCTTGGTATGGAGAAAAATAATACGGTTGGAGAGCCAAAAAAATCAAAATTTTTCGCCTGTTGTTCATGCATCTTTTGATTTTCACCGCGAGCAATGCCTGCTAATTTATATAAATCAAAACCTACTTTACGACGTCTTGATAAAAATGGTTCAACCCAGTTTATTGGATAATAGATATATTCTGGCAGATGCAAAGATCGTAAAGTAGGATCATTAAATACTGCCTTCACGGAATTAGACAAGCGCTCTTTTGCAGCACCTTCTAAAACATAAACTTTCCATGGTTGAATGTTCGAACCCGAGGGTGCTCTTCCAGCAACTTCGATAATATCTAAAACAGTTTGATTAGGTATCGGTGTTGATAAAAATGATCGAACTGATTTTCTGGTTCGAATTACATCATCAACAATCTCGCTAACATGCTGTTTTGTCATGAGTCTTACTATCTACACGCGTTCAATCATCATGGCAATTCCCTGCCCTACACCTATACACATGGTACAAAGTGCATAACGGCCCTGACGATGTTCTAATTCATAGAGAGCCGTGGTGATGAGTCTAGCGCCACTCATACCTAAAGGATGTCCAAGTGCAATAGCACCTCCATTGGGATTTACTCTAGAATCATCATCAGCGACACCGAGCTCACGAAGAGTTGCAATTCCTTGCGCAGCAAAGGCCTCATTGAGTTCAATAACATCTACTTGATCAATGGTCATTCCTAATTGCGCTAAGAGTTTTTTACTTGCAGGTGCAGGTCCAATCCCCATAATTCTTGGGGCTACACCAGCGGTTGCCATTCCTAAAATTTTCGCTCGTGGTTTTAATTGATATTGATTCATTGCTTGTTCGGAAGCAATCAATACAGCACAAGCACCATCATTGACACCAGAAGAATTACCCGCGGTCACACTTCCATCAGGTCTAACAATCGGCTTTAATTTTTGTAAGGCCTCAATTGTGGTTGAACGTGGATGTTCATCCAAAAGAACCGTAGAGACATCACCTTTTTTGGATGTAATATTGACTGGCACAATTTCTTTACCTAAACGTCCGTTGTTCTGAGCAATGAGTGCTTTTTTCTGACTTCTCAAAGCAAATGCATCTTGATCTGCGCGAGATACTGCATAATCATCAGCCACATTTTGTGCAGTCTCAGGCATCGAGTCAACGCCGTACATTTTTTTCATCAATGGATTCACAAAACGCCAACCGATGGTCGTGTCATAAACAGCATTATTTCTGGAAAATGATGTTTCAGCTTTTGGCATCACAAATGGGGCACGACTCATACTCTCGACACCACCTGCTATACCTATCTGGATTTGACCAGAAGCAATTGCACGTGCTACTACACCAATCGCATCCATACCAGAACCGCATAAACGATTGACGGTTGAGCCTGGAACATCCATGGGCAATCCTGCTAATAAAGAACTCATGTGGGCTACATTACGATTATCTTCACCAGCTTGATTGGCATTTCCATACACCACTTCATCTAACTTAGACCAGTCAACAGTGGGATTTCTGGACATCAAGGCTTTCATTGGTATTGCACCTAAATCATCAGTTCGGATACTGGATAAGACACCGCCATAACGACCTATCGGAGTTCTAACAGCATCACATATATAGGCAACAGGTATTGCATTCAACATGTTAATTTCCTTTAATTAATTGGGCTTGAGTGACTGCTTGAACAGTTTCGATGCTCATGCCATTAAATAATTCTTTGACTACAAAACCTTGAGGCGTAATCTCAAAAATGCCTAGATCCGTAAATACCATCGCTACGCAAGCAACTCCGGTTAAAGGATAGGAACATTTCTCGACTAACTTACTCACGCCATCTTTCGTCTGATGTTCCATCATGACAAAGGTTTTTTTGGCTCCGACTGCAAGATCCATTGCTCCACCAACTGCAGGTATTGCATCTGCTTCACCAGTATGCCAACTTGCTAAGTCACCAGTTTGTGATACTTGAAACGCTCCTAAAACACAGATGTCTAAGTGGCCACCACGCATCATTGCAAAGGAGTCCGCTTGATGAAAAAATGCACCACCAGGTTCGAGGGTCACAGGTTGCTTACCCGCATTGATTAAATCCCAATCCTCCTGTCCTTTTTCCGGAGCAGGGCCCATCCCTAAAATGCCATTTTCAGAATGCAAAAAGATATCTTTATCTTTGGGCAAGTAATTAGCTACCAATGTTGGCATTCCAATGCCAAGATTGACATAAGAACCCTCATCGATATGAAGAGCAATTTTCTGTGCAATTTCATTTCTTGTAATGGGCTTTAAATTAGTTTGACTCATGCCTAACCTCTTACTAGTGCAACGTGTTTCACAAAAATTCCAGGGGTAACCACAGTCTCAGGATCAATCTCGCCAATCTCAACAATTTCACTCACTTGCGCTATAGTTGTTTTGGCAGCCGTCGCCATGACAGGACCAAAATTACGGGCGGCTTTACGATAAACCAAGTTACCATAACGATCTGCCCGCAAAGCTCTAATGAGAGCAAAGTCAGCTGCCAACGGCGTCTCAAAAACATAATTTTTACCATTAATGAGTCGTGTTTCCTTACCATGTGCCAATAAAGTTCCATAAGCAGTTTGAGTAAAGAAACCTCCTAAACCAGCTCCTTGAGCTCGAATCCGTTCTGCCAGATTACCTTGTGGAACCAACTCTAGTTCAATTTGCTTTGATCGGTAAAGTGTTTCAAAGTGATGAGAGTCAGCCATTCTAGGATAAGAACATATAATTTTTCTGACTCGACGCGCTTTTAGTAAGGCAGCAATGCCAGTCTCACCACTACCAGCATTATTGGTAATAATGACAAGATCTCTAGCGTCTTGCTGTACGAGACAATCTATCAAATCATGTGGGATACCAGATCCCCCGAAGCCGCCAACCATAATCGTTGCACTATCCTTTAAACCACTAAAGGCGTCTTCCATCTTAGCTAAAATTTTATTAATCATTCAATATCCACACTATTTATTCCGCAGGACCAATATACAAATCTAAACTTCCTAAATGATCAATATTGCCGACCAAATGATCACCTGTTACAACAGGTCCAACGCCCTCTGGAGTTCCTGTATAAATCAAATCACCCGTATTTAAATGGTAGTACTCAGATAAGTTCGCAATAATTTCCGCCACACTCCAAATCATATCTTTTAAGTCTGCCTTTTGTTTCGTTACGCCATTTACCAATAAATCAATGTTTCCTTGATTGAGCTCACCAATTTCTGATTTAGGTACTAACGGTGTAATCACAGCCGAATTTTCAAATGCCTTACCAAAGTCCCAGGGACGTCCAATTTCGCGACTTTTAATTTGTAAATCTCTTCTGGTCATATCCAATCCACAGGCGTAACCATAAATATAATCCTGCGCATTTTCAACAGATACTCTAAAAGCAGGTTTACTAATCGCAATCACTAATTCCATTTCGTAATGAAAATTCTTGGTTCCAAGTGAGTAAGGAATTGTTGCACCACTTAAAACTAAAGCATTGGCTGGCTTCGTAAAATAAAACGGTGGTTCACGGTCCGGATCAAAGCCCATTTCTCGCGCATGAGCAGCATAATTTCTGCCAACACAGAAGATGCGAGAAACAGCATATTGTAATTGTGAGCCACGAATTGGCACACTTGGAATAGGTTCTGGAACATATACATAATCCATGATTCGTCACTTTTCAAGTTGTTTTCATTAATCTTGTTAGGATGATAAACCAAAAGAAAAAAGTATCTATACTCATGATGGCTTTTATGCCCCGTAACTCATTGAATTGGTCGTATTGTCTAGTAACACCACTGGTATTTTGAAAATTTTCGCCAAACATGCCCGACTCAGAATCGATCTGAATCATCAATTGAATTCAAGTCATCTCAGAATTTTTTAACAGCTATCTACGTAAATATTGGTAGAATTTATTAATCTGATAACTCTATTAAAAATATACGGCAAACTCATCTTTTTTGTCATAACAACAACCTATGTCGACAATCAATTACCTGACTCAAATTCATATCGAATTCGGCGCCTTAGACAAATTACTCGCTGAGTGTGAGCGAATTGGAATCAAACACCCGCTTATAGTAACTGATCAAGGCATTAAGCAGGCCGGAATTCTATCTCAAGCACTCCTTGAATTAAAAGATCTGCCAGTCACAGTCTTTGATCAAACCCCTTCGAATCCGACGGAAGCCGCTGCTCAAGAAGCTGCTAAGATTTATAACCTGGCTCAGTGTGATGGACTAATCGCTCTAGGGGGAGGGTCATCAATCGATTGTGCTAAAGCCGTAGCGATCCTCGCGACTCACCCTGGCCCCTTAAAAAATTATGCAACGATAGAAGGTGGCTCCTCAAAAATTACCGTAAATACTGCTCCGCTGATCGCAATACCGACCACGAGTGGGACTGGTAGCGAAGTAGCAAGAGGTGCAATTATTATTTTAGATGATGGTAGAAAAGTAGGGTTCCATTCATTGTTTTTAATGCCTAAGGCAGCGATTTGCGACCCCCTACTGACGATCGGCTTGCCTCCTCAATTAACAGCCGCTACAGGTATGGATGCCATTGCGCATTGTATGGAAACTTTTATGGCTGCACCTTTTAATCCACCAGCAGATGGTATTGCATTAGATGGGTTAAGAAGAGCTTGGGCACATATAGAGAAAGCCACTAATGATGGTCAGGATCGACATGCCCGTCTGCAAATGATGTCTGCTTCCATGCAAGGAGCGATGGCTTTTCAAAAAGGCTTAGGCTGTGTCCACAGTCTCAGTCATAGCTTAGGTGGAGTTAATCGCAAACTACATCATGGCACCCTCAATGCCATTTTTCTTCCAAGTGTGATTCGCTTTAACCAAGATGCTCAATCCGTCATTGCTGAATCGAGAATCTTGCGTATGGCGCAGGCTATGGGCTTATCCTCTGCAACAGATGTTATTCCTGCAATTGTCGATTTAAATCAACGCTTAGGACTACCGAAGGGTTTAAAAGAACTTGGTGTAAACCATGAACTATTCCCTAATATCATCCAAGGAGCAATCAAGGATCACTGCCATTTAATGAATCCAAAAATTGCAACTTCTGATGATTATGAAATGATGCTTCAAGAGTCAATGTAAGATATTTCAGTTAAAATGATATTGTCGTTTATGCCTTGTTAACTAAATGTGAATCATTAATTAGTTATTTTTCAAATAATTAGGAAATAATGAATATTATAAAAAAACTCTTAATTTTTTCCTTGGTAAGTCTTTTCAGTTTTATTCACCTATCATCTGCCGAGAACCTAGCCAAATCAACTGGAACTATTACTGGTAAAGTAATTGGTATTTCAGACGGTGATACCATCACCATCCTTAACGACAAACAAGAGCAAATTAAAATTCGTCTTGCAGGTATCGATTGTCCAGAAAAATCTCAGGCATTTGGTAATCGTGCAAAAATTACGCTAAGTGATAAAGTTTTTTCCCATAATGTCAAAGTAGAAACCCGTGACAAAGATAAATATGGCAGAACTTTGGGTATCGTTAAAGTCGGTGATGAAGATATCAACGAATATATGATCTCTCAAGGAGTTGCTTGGCATTATAAAAAATATGCAAAAACCCAACCGTTAGAAGAAGCAAATCGTTACGCTAAAGCGCAAGAACTTGCCAGTCAAAATAAACGTGGCTTGTGGATTCAAGATAACCCAATGCCACCTTGGGAATTTCGTGATCAAGCCAAAAAATCTAAAAAAAGTAATTAACCTCTTAACTTAATAAGTCATTTATGCCTACATTTTCAGCAAATCTTACAATGATGTATCAAGAGGTTGATTTTCTTGACCGTTTTGGTTTAGCCGCTGCAGATGGTTTTGAGTATGTTGAATTTTTATTTCCGTACACCTATCCAGCCCAAGCCATTGTTGATCAACTAACGACCCACGGCCTTAAATTACAGTTATTTAACTTACCGCCAGGTGATTATCAAGCAGGTGAAAGAGGTTTAGCAATTCTGGCTGATCGTCAAAAGGAATTTGATGACGGTTTAGCTCTTGCTATCGAATATGCCCAAGCCATGGATTGCCCCAACTTGCATCTGATGGCAGGTATTATTCCCAAAGGTATTTCTCATCAAGAACTCAGAGCTTGTTATTTAAAACGTATTGAACAAGCGGCAATTGCCTGCGAACCTTGCAATATTGATGTGGTCATTGAGCCAATTAATTCCACCACCATGCCAGGATATTTCCTTAACTATCAAGAGCAAGCCATCGAAATCATCCAAGAACTTCTTTTACCAAATGTCAAGCTAATGATGGATTTTTTTCATGCGCAAATGATGCAAGGTAATTTGGAAAATCTTCTCACAAAAAATTTACCTCATATTGGCCACATTCAAATTGCTGGCGTGCCTCATCGCAACGAGCCCAATCTCGGTGAAGTCAATTATGAGTATCTATTGCATCTTTTAGATACTTTGGATTATGAAGGTATTGTTGGCTGTGAATATAAACCACTTAAAGGCACTTCTGAGGGTTTAAAGTGGTTAAGCTTTTATCGTTGATTCGTATGTATTTGAATGACGTCTTCAACAGTAACTGGCACAACGGTTGTGTATCTTGTAGTTAAGTCTCTTTGTGGAATTTTGTCCAGCTGATAATCTTGACAAACACGTTTTCCATCAATGATGTTATAGAGTTTGCAGTCTTGATCAGCCACCCCGGATATCAAATGTTCTGATACGCCCTTACCTGTCGTCAAATAACTCGCACCATTAATTGCGGCACTTTCTACGAATGTCGCAGATGTGACAGCAGAAAAGGCCGAACCTGCAAACGGCGCCAAAGCACAGCCGGATAAACTCCCGCAAGTAATCAGGAGGCAAATATATATGCGCATAACAATTTTTTGCCTTAAATACCTAAAATATTAATTGTCTTTAAAATTAATTTAATACTCTATAGCCACGACCGGCTAAACAACGCTTAATAATCGTCTCTTGTTCAGCATTACCAGAATATAGCCCTGAAGCAACGCCAATAACCCCACCAACTCCGGCCGCTTGAGCAATATTTGTACCATTACCGCCACCAACCAAACCAATCAAAGCGCCTATTGCTGCTCCACCTACTGCTTTTTTAGCGCCGTCTTTACCAGCTCCTTGAGCTTCAGTAGATAGGCTTTGACATTCAGTTAAATCTCGCTGGTACTTGATCTCATCAATACCCTGCTTATCTATGATGGGAGAAAAGTTCGAACCTGTATTAGAGCAACCCGTTAAAGCTACCAAAACGAGCAAACTTATTAATTTATTTTGATTTGACATCGACGCTTCTCCCCAAATGAAATAATACCTATTAATATACATAGTACATCTTACATTTGTTAAAAAATCAATCTTTTAAAATGCACAATCCAGTTACTGTATGCGCCGACTGCGGTAATCCAAGAAACCTTATGGCACTTGATTGTCCTTTCTGTGGCTCTAGTGAGTCATTTATGGATATTCATTCTAAATGGCAATGCCATGTGATGAATCTTGAATCTAACATGCCCTTGGTTGAGGAGGCTTTTGAGCGTATACACCACCATTTAGAAAAATTACGTGGTAGAGGTCTGCGTGCTATTAAAGTCATTCATGGTCATGGATCTTCTGGTCGGGGTGGGAAAATTCGTCGCGAATTTCGTCAGGCCATGGAATATGGCCTTTGGGGTGAGGCGATTATTGAAGTGTATTTCGGAGAAATGCTTCTCCCCCACCTACCCCAATATCAAGATTTACTAAAGACGTATCCGGCACTTAAAAACTCGATCACCAAAGACATGCAAGGTAATCCTGGGATTACTTTATTAATCCTTGATAAGAACTATTAAATTTTCACTACAATTCGGCCAGTAACTTGACCAGCCATCAGGGCAGCTGCATACTCAGCAACTTGATCGAAGGTAATGTCTTCAATCATAGCCTCTAATTTTGTGATATCTAAGTCGCGACCTAGTCTTTCCCAAGCAAGTTGTCTTTTGACTAGCGGCGCCATCACGGAATCAATTCCTAAAAGTTGAACTCCACGCAAAATAAAGGGCATCACCGTCAAAGACAAATCTGCACCTTGTGCTAATCCACAAGCAGCAACTGGTGCTCCATATTGCATTTGAGCACAAAGGTTCGTTAGGGTATGTGATCCGGCAGTATCAATTGCCGCTGCCCAACGCTCTTTCTGCAAGGGTTTGCCAGCTGCCACAAACTCTTGGCGGTCAATAACCCTTCTCGCCCCTAATGCTTTTAGGTAACTTTCTTCTGTCATTTTTCCTGTGACGGCGACCACTTCAAAACCTAAGCGACTTAACAGAGCGATGGCTACACTTCCTACACCCCCTGTCGCCCCAGTAACTACTACTTCACCTTGTCCAGGCTTGGCTCCAGCATTTTCGATGGCCATCACACACAACATCGCAGTATAACCAGCGGTTCCAATACCCATCGCCTGTCTAGGAGTAAATGCAGATGGCAATCTCACCAACCATTCACTTTTCAAATGGGCTTTTTGCGCTAAGCATCCCCAATGGGTTTCACCAACACTCCAACCATTATGAATAAATAACTCCCCCATCTTCCAATCCGGATGACTAGAATGAGATATGGATCCAGCACCATCGATTCCTGCAATCATGGGCCATTGTCTAACGACTGGGCCTTTATTCGTAATGGCTAATCCATCTTTAAAGTTTAAGGTGGAGTATTGCACTTCGACCGCAATATCCGTGACAGGTAAACGCGCTTCATCGACCTCTTCGATTTGTGCTAAAAATTGGGGTTCTTTATCTAATACAAGTGCTTTAAACGTCATGTTAGATTTCCTTTTAAACTAAATTTTCAATACAAGTATTCAATTGATTACCAATGACCCTTATGACTCATCCAATGGCAACAATCGTTCGTCATCCTGTTCATCAGAAAATATGCGTAACTCACGACTGGCTTTAGTAAAGAAGTTTTCAATATCCTGATGCGTTTTAATGGTCGATAGGATGCGATGATCAGACATTTGTTGTCGCCATAGTCTTGCGCCACCTAAACCATGTGCTAACCCAAGTATATGGCGTGTGATGGCCGCAATATAAAAAGATTCACCATTTTTTTGACACTGTGTTAACCATGCTTGAGCATACACAATGATTTTTTTCTGGATCTCTAACCAGGTTTGATCATTTAAAAAATAACCAAACTCAAGACCTTCGCTTTCAAGCATCCGATCCCATCCAAGCATGATTGCAGGCGTATGGTATGCGGCACGTCCAACCATCACACCATCAAAATCATGCCAATGATTTGCCAACAATTGATTCTGATCTAAGCCACCGTTGAGCAAAACCTTTGTTTTAGGAAACTGCTTTTGCAGATCTTGCCTTAGACGCTTAGCGACGTCATATCGCAGCGCTGGAATCGATCGGTTTTCCTTTGGTGATAACCCCTTGAGTACAGCATTTCGTGCATGAATGGTTAGTTGACTGGCGCCCGCATCTGCAACACCGGCCATAAAATCCAAAACAAATTGATAATCGGTATCTAATCTAGGATCCATATCATCTAAACCCAAACGATGTTTGACCGACACAGGGATAGATACTGCATCTTTCATAGCTTTTATACAGTCGGAGACAAGGCCTGGCTCGGACATTAAGCAGGCCCCAAAAGATCCTTTTTGAACGCGCTCAGAAGGACAGCCGCAATTAAGATCAATTTGATCATAGCCCCAGTCTTGCGCCTTTTTTGCTGCAATCGCTAGATCAGATGGATCACTTCCACCTAACTGAAGTACGACATAGTGCTCACTAGTATTAAAGTCTAAATGACGATGGGCATCTCCATAAATAATCGCACCCGTATTAATCATCTCTGTATACAGATGAGATTTTTTAGAGAGCATACGATGAAAGGATCGGCAGTGTCGATCAGTCCAGTCCATCATAGGTGCAACAGCTAATATTTTTTGTGAAGATTCCATTCTCATATTGTCTCAAAACCTGTTCACATGATCTTTTTTATCTGTAAGGTGTTGATACAAATGATGGATAATCAAATTTTGCTCTTAAATACACTCTATGAAAAATATTGTTGATGATGTCGGTGCTTTGATTGATGCAACTTGTGTAATTGCAGGTGAGCCTTTTGGTTCGTTGCAGGGAAAATCGTTTGTTTTAAAAGATATTTTTGATGTGAAAGATTTTAAAACAGGCTTTGGCAATCCCGCCTGGATGAATACTCATCCACGCGCAACCCACACCAACTCATCAGTTGAACGCCTTCTTCTTGCTGGCGCGTCTTTACAGGGCAAATCCCATTGTGATGAACTAACCTACAATCTCTTTGGAAATAATTTTCACTACGGTACTCCAATCAATAGCGCAAGCCCCTTACGCATGACGGGCGGATCTTCCAGTGGTTCTGCCGCAGCTGTCTGTGCTGACCTTGTTGATTTTTCTATTGGATCAGATACCGGTGGCTCGGTTCGCGCCCCAGCTTCTTTTTGTGGCCTGTTTGGGATTCGTCCTACTCATGGGAGTATTTCCTTAGACCATTCGCGTGGTTTAGCTCCAAGTTTTGATACCTTGGGGTGGTTAACCAAAGATGCTTCTTTACTTCGTCAAATTGGCACTTTTTTACTACCAAATGATTCCATTGCAGCACCCTCTGATTCATCAAGTCCAAAACTTCTTTATCTCAAAGAAGCATTTGATGTAATTAATCCTGAAACTGCAAATGTACTTCATCAACAATTTGCTAAATTTGGTAACTTTACTGAAGTTTCCCTAGGCAATGAGTCTCTTATGGAATGGGCTGATCAATTCCGTATTTTGCAAGGCGCAGAAGTTTGGAAAAATCTTGGGGCTTGGGTCAGTCAGCATTGGGACGATGTTAGTCCAGCCATTCGTGCGCGCTTTGAAATGGCAAGTAATTTAAGTTCTGAACAACAAATTCAAGCCCAAAAAAGGTGGCCTAAAATTCAATTAAAGATGAATGATTTGTTGCAAAACAATTCAGTTCTCATTCTTCCCACGGTTGCTGGTATAGCGCCTCTTCTCAACGCCCCGAATAATGAGCTAGAGATCTATCGCAAACAATGCTTTCAGCTACTCTGTATTTCTGGCTTATCAGGAACACCACAAATCAACTTACCGATTTGCACCCTCGCAGGAGCACCCTTAGGAATTTCAATATTAGGTGCTAAAGGAAGCGATTTACAACTACTGCAAATCGCCGACGATCTTTTTAAGCAATAACAGGATTGTCTTCTGATTGGCCAATGGCTTCATTTACTTTTGGTATCACTTCTTTAGCCATCAGCTCCATTGAGCGTTTGGCTAGGGGAATATTTTTCCAATCATGGCAAGCATATAGTAAGTTACCAAAATCACCAACCTCTTCTCTGAACTTTAGCAATTGATCGACAATTGAATTAACTGTTCCAGCGAGAACTAAACGATTTGTAACAAACTCTGGAGTGACCTCAGAGTCCGGCATATTGGGGTCTACTTTAAATAGATTACTACGACCACCATTGACTAATTTACGACTTAAAGACTTGAAATAAGAATAATATGGGCCATCTGGACCACGACCATAACTTTCTGCAGTTGCTGCATCATCAGCAACGAATATACTTTTGGCGACACGCCATTCACTAGCATGTGGAACTGCACCGATTGCTTCTCGACCTTCGACATATTTAGGCCAATGAGTTTTGACCCATTCCGGCATTAAAAAGTTTGCTGAAATCGGTTGCCATCCACGTTTTGCCATTTCCGTAACACCTTTAGAAAATGGCGCTACTGCTGTTCCGACGATTAAAGGATGCGGCTGTTGGAAAGGCTTCATAATATACCCCTGTCCAATATCGGGAATCATCGTGTTTTGTGTAGAGATTTTCCAGTACTCTCCATCGATGTTATAAGGTGCCTCCCCCTCCCAAATTTTCAGAATCGTATTAATACTTTCAACAAACATTGCGTTACGATCGCTCTTGAAATTTCCAAACACTTCTGCATCAGACATTAATCCACCTGGGCTAATACCCATAATGAATCGACCTTCAAGCATATGGTCCATCATCGCCGCTTGTGCTGCAATAGCTGCTGGATGGGCATTCGGTAGATTAATAGTGCCAGTTCCTAACTTAATACGCTTCGTGTGATAAATCAAACTGGATAAAAAAATCATCGAGTTAGTAATTGTCTCAGCAGCGTCGGTAACATGCTCACCAACATATGCTTCACTGTAGCCCAAATGATCAGCAAAAATAACAGCCTCACGGTCCTCATTAAATGTTTCAGTAAGATTTCTACCTGGTGGATGAATCGGCATCATAAATGTACTTAATTTCATAGCATGTCCCCGTTAGGATTCGGTCAATATAAAGAATTTGTTTATTATAAACAAAAAGTAATCAATTGATCATTTATAAGAGTGAAAATAGGTCTAATCAATAGGTAAAAACCCTAAATAATAAGTAATATAAACTTTCATTAGCACACCTAGAGGGCCAAAAAAAAATGAATAATACTCTATAAAACAGTTATTTAATCTTGTTTGATTAACATTGGAACGACGGTTTTAGCACCTGATAAATAGGTAATGATCGTATGTTCAATAATTAAATCAATATCGATATCAAGGGGCACATTGAAAATCCATTTTCTTTGCCCTAGATAAAAAATTCGAGAGTTGATACCCCATGCCAGCTCTACTTCACTCATTTTGAGCGGAATCTCATCTGGCGAAGGTAAACCCAGTTCTGCTCGAACCTCAATCGCAATGGGCTCTAAAATACGACTTCGCAGAAACTTCAAATAACGGGTATTGATGTCCTCGCCCTTCAGACCAGAAAACATAAATATTCGTACCCAATCATAGGTCAACGAAATCCTGGAGTAATCTTTATATAAACGTATTAAACGGTCTTGCAAGGGAACGGTACGATCAGCGATGATGGTCTCCCAATAAGGGTTCCATCGACCTACATAGACCTCTTGATAAACCCGCTCAATTAAAGCAGCTTTATTAGGAAAATATCGAAAGATTAAAGACTGAGTAACACCGAGTCGCCTAGCTAGCTCACGTGTGTCACCATCAAAGCCAACCTCTGCAAAAAAAGCAACTGCTGCCGCCGCAATCTCACGATCACGATCTTCACGCTTCATACGCTTGCGAGGCTGAACTTCGACAGACCCTACTTCAGTGAAATTATTTTCTGCAGACATATTATTTTTTTAAATCCATAAGGTCATTTTAACTGATCACATGGTCAATTATAAACACTTGTTTTATAGAGAATTACCCTTGAATTAACTCAATCTTTTCTGACGCTGCAGATCGCATGATCGCTTCTAATGCGCCAACATTGGCTAACATTTCTTGGTGAGAGACTGGATAAGGAGTAACTCCCCTGACGCCCTTGGCGAAAGCCTCTAAGTTAAACCGTACCGTAGGAGCTGGTGGCATAAAGTGCGTTTTCTTCTCTTCGCCTCGCAACTGGGTGGTGACGTTCCAACCGGTTGGGTGCTCTGGGTGGGTATTATCTCTAATCTCCATCCAACCTTTTGAACCGTATACACAAAAGCGACCGTCAAAAGGCGTTGCTAAAATAGCGCTAATCAGTGCATTTGCTCCACCTGGAAATGCCAGCATAATGCCTAAGGTGTCACCATTTTCGAACTGACTTCCCCTGGTTGACAATCTCGCCCAAACCGATTGCGCAGGCCCCAATATAGCAATCGCTAAATCAACTAAGTGAATTCCTGTAGCAGTTAATGGACCAACGGGGGCAAACTTATTAGACAAGCGCCAGTTATCTGGCGGCAGTGCAAAGAATTTATCTTGTGAAAAATTAGCCTCAATTTGTAAAACAACCCCTAAAGTTCCTTTAGCAATCTCTTCACGCATCGCCACTACAGCTGGCTCAAAACGTCTTTCATGACCAATACCCAACTTGACACCGGCGGCATTACACGCAGCAATGGATGCTTGTGCATCTTCATAAGTTAAACATAAGGGTTTTTCACAGAAGACATGCTTACCCGCTTTCGCCGCTAACTGGATTTGCTGAGCGTGGAACTGATGGGGTGTGCAAAGAACAATTGCCTCAACTTCAGGATGAACCAAGGCTTCTGAAAAATCTTTACCAACTGAAAAATGCATTGTTTTAGCAGATTCTTGAGCGATTTCATGGACCTTGGGATCACTCTCAATAACTAATGCGACATTTAATAATGGACTAGCTTCTAAGGTGGCGGTAATAATCTTTCCCCACCAACCATAACCAATCACAGCAACATTCAAAGGTTTAACAGACACAACGATCTCCTTATTAATGCGCAAGCATAAATGTATTAACGATACGAGTGAACTCAGGAGCACACTCCAAATTGGCGATATGCGCGCCAGGAAGTTCCGCATATTCACTATTCTGAATAACCGTACGTAAATTGCTAACCTCAGTTGCAGGCGCTCCCCCATCGAATTGACCACCAATTAATAACACAGGGCAACTGACTTTGCCAACATAAGGCCTTAGATCATAGTCTTTGACTGCATGACCACAAGCCATATAGCCATCTGGTTCATTGTTACCAATCATGACGCGCAATGCTTGATCAATGCTTGGATTGGCCTCTCGAAATCCTTCTGTTAACCAACGATCTGCTGTACCGGCAACAATTGCCCCAACACCTTGCTCGGCAACCGTCTTGATTCTGGCTTCCCACATTGCAAAGGATTCTGGTGTTTGATAAGGCCTAAAACAAGCAGAGGCTAATGCTTTAACTTTTTGCGGGTAATGAGCCGCAAAATAAAGACCCAACATAGCACCGAGTGACAATCCTACCCAGTAAATTTTTTTAATATTGAGTGCATCCAAAAGCTCATTGACATCATCTGCTAAATCTTGTGAGGTGGCAAAATTGCCAACGGATGTTGTACCACCATGACCTCGATAGTTATATCTCAATACTTGAAAGTTCTTTTTCCACTCCGCAATCTGTGGATCCCACATTGAATAATTTGCTCCCAAGGAATTAGCTACTAAAAGTACTGGTGCACCTAATTTACCTTCAAGAACGTACGCAGTTTTTGTCATGTTTGTCTCACCTTTTTTTATGTATGAATAAAATAGCCTCAATTAAAGAGATCGTTCGATCACTTTATAATATGTTTTTTGTTTTGACAAGTGATATGAATTAGGATTTTACGAATCATTATTTCCCTAGGGTTTTCCCTAGACGGTTTATTATTATCCTAATTTACTATTGTTTTCAATTAATTATGTTTTATAGTTAATGCTATTTTGTAAAATAACATTCATTGACAACTAATGATCAAGCGATTACTATTTATGTTATTAAGGCGAGATGACCCAATGACAAATCCAAAAAGCGCAAAAGACACACCAGAACAATCTCCTGAATTCGACCAACGAGATTTTAGAAATGCATTAGGACATTTCGGTACCGGGGTGACTGTGATTACCACCAAAGATGCATCCGGCCAGATGTATGGTGTTACTGTCAGCTCCTTTAACTCCGTTTCACTCTCTCCTCCTCTAGTGCTTTGGTCACAAGTAAGAGGCGCGCCAAGTCATCAAGCATTTGTAGACTCACCTTATTTCATTGTGAATATTTTGTCTGAATCGCAAAAAGATATCTCAAACCACTTTGCTAAACCAAGCGAAGATAAGTTTAAAGATATTGCCCACCATCTGAGCCCAGAAGGTATCCCTATTCTTGAAAATACTCTGGGGCACTTTATTTGTAAAAAAGAACGTGATGTAGATGGTGGTGACCATCTGATCTTTATTGGTCTCGTCATGAGTTATTCTTACAATACTGCTGAGGATACTGCCCCTTTATTTTTTTGGAAGGGTAAGTACCACTGCGCAGCAGACCACACTTCATAATTTTAATAAAGGATTCGTATGTCAAACGTGAATTTAGAACAAGCAATTACCATCGCTCAAACGGCTTTAAAAAAAGGGCGTGAAATGAATTTTCACCCACTTACTATTGTTGTTCTTGATGCAGGCGGCCAAATGAAAGTCCTCCTTCGCGAAGATCATTGCAGTATTTTGCGTGAAGATATTGCTCGCGGTAAAGCATGGGGTGTCTTAGGAATGGGCTTTGGTGGTCGTGAAATTGCCCGTCGAGCTGAAAAAATGCCGGGCTTTTTTACTGCTTTAAATACCATGTCCGAAGGTAAAATGGTGACCGTAGCTGGCGGTGTTTTGATTCGTGATGCCAATAATCACATTATTGGCTCCGTAGGAGTTACTGGCGATACTTCAGATAATGATGAAATTTGCGCTATAGCGGGTATTCAAGCCGCTGGACTTACCCCCGATACCGGAGATAAGTAATACCTCCATCAATCAAGCATTAGCTCATCAACTCGGCTAATCGATCAGGAGTCAAGGGTAGGTGTCTTGCCCTAACTCCTAATGCTTGCTCGAGAGCATTGGCAATTGCCGCAGCAGTCGGCCCAGCTGATGCTTCTCCACCCCCTAAACTCTGAACACCAGGTTGATTCAACAGTTTGACCTCTACTTGTGGAACTTCGTCAAAGTTTAATATAGGATAAGTATCCCAAGTTGCTGATGTTACCCCCTCAGTATCCCATGTGACCATCTCTTTTAAGGTCCAACTAATCGACTGAATAATACCACCTTCAATTTGATTTATGAGCCCATCCGGATTAATGACCTCGCCAGCGTCACAGACTGACCAAACATGATCGATGTAGATTTTTTCTTCTGCACGTAATTGAACCATCACTCCGCAGTAAGCACCACTGTTTTTATACCGAGCAAAACCCATGCCTAAACCTGTACCTTCTGGTAAGTTTGCTCTATTTGACCAATTTGCCATTTGTGCAAGTGTCTCAAGCAAGGTAATCGATCTTGGATCTGATAGGTGTTTTTTTCTGAACTCTAGACTATCTTGTCCCAATGCTCGCGCAACTTCATCCATAAAAGATTCCATAGCAAAAACATTTAAATAAGCTCCAAGACCTCTTAATGCAGAGGTTCTTAAAGGTGCTTGCGGAATCATGTGATGTTTTACTTGTTGATAGTCAACGTTGTACAAAGTGATCGCATTGCGCAATCCCCCCCCCTGAGGCAAGGGATTGTCTTTTGTTTCGTCGACAGGGTGCGGCGGATCAATCATCCAAGCACCTAATAAATTAAGCTTTCCAGCCCACCCTGGACGATGAATATGGGTTGGTGACCAAACCTCCGACTGCCAATTAATGATTGTGCCTGATTCATCAACACCAACCTCAAACTCAACGACGCCAGGTGAACCAAATGGTGAGGCAGTTAACTCTTCTTCACGACTCCACTGCACCCGAATGGGCAGTCCAGTCATTTTGGCAATGAATGCCGCATCGAAAGCAACATCATCGGCACTGTTATGGCCGTAACATCCAGCACCATGGAGATGAATTACTTTGACAGTACTTGGATCTTGACGCAATCCAACTGCAATTTGATTTTTAACTAAATGAGATCCTTGGGTATGCGACCAAACGGTTAAGATACCATCGCTTTCCTGAGAAATTGCACAGGCAGGACCGATTGAGGCATGGGCAATAAAGGGTCTTGAGTATCGCGCCTTGACCGTTGTATGTACTGTGTCAGCTGTGCCTTGTTGAAATGCAATTTCATCACTCGCTTGAAGTGCGGTAATCATCTCTTCCGTAGAAGTTTGAGCTTGCACATATGCCGGTGTCTGCCAAGATACAAAGGCTTGGGCTTTTTCTTGTGCAAGTACTATTAAAGCTTCATTACTCCCCACAACAGCAAGGAAGCTACCGCTATGAACCACCTGTTCAACACCAGGTAATTGTTGAATTTTCGGAATATCTACATGAGTAATGGTGGATTGAACATGCTTGGCTCTAATCATGCGCGCATGGCGCATATTGGGCAATGTAAAGTCGTGGATAAATGCAGCTCCGGATAACTTACTATGCAAGTCGTCGCGAGTAATACTTCTGCCGACCCACTTGGTCATGACCTGTTGTTTACTGGTGATAATCTGCTCATTCGAAGTGATTTCAACATCAAGATCCAAATGATTGGCAAGCTGTGCATAAGTGATCTGTTGCTGAGAGTCTTTACTACTAAAAATACCATGCTCAATGGTGATCGAATTGGCGGTTACACCTAATTGCTTTGCAGCAGCTTCTAGGGACAAGTACCTTGCATATCCCAAAGCGGTCTTGAGTGCGGCGCCACCATTTTCAATCGACAAACTTCCGGCGGTATACCATTCATCAGGAGATAAATGCGTATCGCCAGCAATCCAATTGATTTGCTGTAAATCAACGCCTATTTCGTCAGCAGCAATTTGCTGTAAGGCGGTTTGTATACCCTGCCCTAGCTCAACTTTGCCGGTACATACAGTCACCAAGGGAAGCTGATCTAAACGAAACCATTGTGATAATTTGGGGTTCGAAACAATATTTGCTGGAAGAGTGAGATTACTCATGCTGCCCTCTTTTCATTTAGCTGTTGAATCACACGGTCGATTGCACGCAAAATACGTACATGGGTTCCGCAACGACACAGATGTCGATTTAATGACTCCATTAATACTTCTTTGTTGGGTTGAGGATTTTTCTTCAATAAGGCCACAACACTCATCAAAATTCCATTAATGCAATAGCCACACTGAGCTGCTTGTTCATCAATAAACGCTTTTTGTACTAGCTGACCAATTGCATCGGCAGCTAGACCTTCTGCAGTAATGACCTCTTTTCCAGTAGCGGCCCATAGTTGCATATCGCAAGATTGCATCGCCTGCCCATCGACGATGACAGTACAAGCTCCACAATTACCGGAACCACAACCAAAACGAGTTCCTTTGTGTTCAAGGTCATTGCGTAAAACATAAAGTAAAGGGGTATTTTCTGGAGCGTTGACAGTAACGCTTTGTCCATTGAGAAATAGTTGAATAGAGGTTGTCATTGTTCTTTTTGAGAGTTTATTTACAGTAAGTTTGAATGAACCAAGCCGGCACAGCAGTACCATCCTTATCGCCAAGGCCTGCAGCAGAAGTTTTATCTAGCTCAGCAAGGGCTGCTTGGGTAACCGGAATACTCCAACCGTTCGACTGAGCTTCCTCAATCATTGTTCTTAAATCTTTACGAATGTTATCCAACGTAAATGCCGCAGGCGCTTGAGGCTCACCTTTGAGTGTGGAGACCAATACTGGTGTTCGCGCTTTCATCATACTGGGAGCACCTGAAGTGTCAGACAAAATATCAATCAATCGCTCTGGTGAGATATTTAATTGGGATGATAAGGACAAAGCTTCACTAAATGATTGCCAAAATACTAATAATGGTAAGTTTACGGTTAATTTTAAACGAACGCCTGAACCGCTTGGTCCAACATGCTCTACCCGACGACATAATTGTTCCAAAATCGGTCGTGCACGTTCAACATCTTGATCTTCACCACCAACTAAACCTAATAATTTTCCTTCTCTAGCAGGACCTACTGTCCCCCCCACTGGACAGTCGACCACGGCCCCACCCTTGGCTTTAATATCTGCAGCAATTGCTATGGCAGTAACAGGTCGGACAGTACTCATCTCAATAAATAATTTGCCAGCAACTGAAGTAGTCAAAACCCCACCTGAAGCTCGAAAACAAGCATCAATTGCTTGTGCGTCGGTCAATATAGAGATAATGATCTCTACTTGATCCACTAACTGTGCCGGGGAAATAGCCACCGTGGCACCTTTAGCCACTAACGGGGCAGTTTTTTCAACGGATCGATTCCAAATAACCAACTCATGGCCACAATTGATTAAACGCTCCACCATGGCACTACCCATTTTTCCTGTGCCAAGAAGTCCAATTTTCATACACGTCCCCTTCAATTGTTGAATGTTTACTTCATTTTAAATAGGCTAATCATCCAGTATTATAGTAATGATCAAACAATCATTAAAAATCCTTTTGGTGATCAATCAAAATATATTTACTTTTTAAATATTATGTTAATTCACATTCCCTCGTTTTGTCACATGACAATAGCTAAGTAATAACCCTTATGTTTTATCTAGGCATATTCGATTAATCTTGTACTATGATGAATTTTTGTAATTAAAAAACTTAAGTAAATCACTCATAACTCTAAATGATCAAATAATCATTTAGAATAATTGAATATTTAAATTTAACCCATTTGGAGAGAATATGACTTTAGATCGTCGTTCGTTTATTCAGGGCTCTGCCGCTGCCGGACTTGGACTCGCAGTTCCTAATTTACTTGCACAAAGCAATGAACCTATTCGTGTTGGCTTACTGACCGTTAAAACGGGTCCGCTCGCATCTGGTGGAATCGATATGGAACTGGGATTAAAGCAATGGTTAGCAGAAAACGGCAACATGTTAGGTGGACGTAAAGTTGAACTTACCGTCGCTGACACGGGTGGCGTTCCTGCAAATACAAAAACCAAAATTTCTGAACTAAATGAAAGAAATAAAGTTCATGTCATCATGGGGCCCCTCGCTGCCTTTGAAGCTTTAGCGGTCGATGACTATATTCGTGATAATAAGATTCCAACACTTTCAGTTGCTGCCGCTGAGGACATGACACAACGTAAAGCAAACCCTTGGTTTGTCCGCCCTACATCAACTTCTTCACAATGCGCTCATCCAATGGCTGAATATTGTGCGAATATCAAAAAATATAAGCGTATGGTCGTAGTTGCTGATGATATTGCGTATGGTCACGAAATGGTTGCAGGCTTCCAACGCGTTTTTGAAGAGAATGGTGGCAAGATTGTCCAGCGTTTATTCCCACCTCTTACAGTTCCAGATTATGGTAGCTATCTTGCCCAACTGAAAACGAATGCTGATGCAGTCTTTTTGGGTTTTGCAGGATCTAATGGATTCCGTTTCATTCGTCAAATGAATGAGTACGGCCTCAAAGGCAAAATTGCGATTGTTGGTGGTATGACCGCTCTTGATGAAGCTGTACTAAAGAACATGGGTGATGAAGCGCTTGGTATTGAAACGGCTTGTTGGTATTCAGCTGAATTAAATAATCCAATTAATAATAAATTTGCTCCAGCATTCCGTAAGGCACAAGGCTATGATCCCGGCTTCTATGCAGCGGCAACATTTACCAATGCTGCCGTTCTTGATGCTGCCTTAAAATCGATTAATGGCAATGCCAGCAATAGGGAAGCTCTGATGGCAGCTCTGAAAAAGACGAACGTTCCAACAGCAAGAGGTCCAGTAACCTTTGATACCTATGGTAACGTGGTTGGTGATGTCTACATTCGTAAAGTTGAACGTAAAGAGGGTCGTTTAGTGAACGTCGTTACAAAAACTTATACCAATGTGAGCCAATTCTGGAAATATGATCCTAAGGCATTTTTAGCAAACCCTGTTTACTCCAAAGACTGGCCACCAGCTAGAAACTTAGAATAATCATTTTTACAGAAATTATTATATGCAATTTTGGGTCATTCAAACCCTGAATAGTCTTGCGCTCGGAGGACTACTGTTTATGTTGTCCTCCGGTTTTGCTTTGATATTCGGGCTGATGCGTATCGCTAATTTAACGCACGGTTCTCTATTTATGATTGGGGCTTACGTTGCAGCCTCGGTCTTACGTGGAGGCTATAGTTTGGTCTTTGCCGCTTTTGTAGCCATGGCTGTAGTCGGTCTTTTGGGTGCCATCATAGAACGTTTCATTTTGCGTAGTCTTTCAAATAACTCGCAAGGTCAAGTATTAGCAACTTTGGGTCTTTCATTTATTGCCGCTGATGCTTGCCTCATGATCTGGGGGGGAGATCCAATTCCAATTAATGCCCCAGAAATGTTACGCGCCCCAATGGAAATGTTTGGCTTTATGTTTCCAACCTATCGTTTAGTTGTACTTTTAATTTCAATGATCTGTGCCGTTTTACTCTATCTCTTGATGGAAAGAACCCGCTTAGGCGCCATGATCCGTGCTGGTGTTGACGATATGCAAATGGCACGCGCTGTAGGTATTCCTGCTTCACGGTTATTTACTATTGTTTTTAGTCTTGGGGCACTGATGGCTGGACTTGGAGGAACAGTCGGTGGTCCAATGTTAAATGCCTATCCAGGCCTAGATGCGGATATGTTACCTCTAGCATTGATTGTTGTTATTTTAGGCGGTGTCGGTAGTCTGGTAGGCACTTTCGTCGCTAGTTTTATCATTGGCTTTATCTATACCTTCGGTATTGCATTAGTGCCTGATTTAGCCTATGTGATTTTGTTTTTACCCATGGTATTTGTGATTGCATTCCGTCCATCGGGTCTTTTTGGAACAATGCGCGCATGATGAAAAAATATGTACTTTACTTATTGCTCGTTGCCATTCTCATCATCTTGCCATTATTTTTTGGTGAGTATTATGTGAATCTGGGAAGCCAAATTATGGTCGCTGTCGTTTTTGCTGCAAGTTTAAATTTACTGGTTGGTTATGGTGGTCTTACCTCGCTAGGTCATGCCACCTATTTAGGCTTGTCTGCCTACACCTCGGCGTGGTTATTCCAAAATTTTGGTATGACGCATGACTATACTGCTCTCATTGCTCTGGTATTTACGACCTTTGTAGGAGCCATTTTTGGTTGGATTTCACTGCGCGCTTCTGGTCTGAGTTTTTTAATGCTGACGTTGGCGTTGTCTCAAATCATTTGGGGTATTGGTTACCGCTGGGTTGGTCTAACCAATGGTGATAACGGAATCGCAGGGCTGACACGCCCAACGCCTTTTGGAATCAATCTCGAGAATTCAAATAATTTTTATTGGTTCTGCCTCATCATCACTATCGCCAGTCTATTCTTTATTGCTCGTATTGTGAACTCACCTTTTGGTTCTACTCTCAAAGGCACGCGCGATCAAGAAAAAAGAATGAGTGCTTTGGGCTATAACGTCTGGATGATCCGTTGGGTGACTTTTGTGATGGCGAGTTTTTTTGGTGCAGTTTCAGGTCTTATGTATATCTACCTGAATAAATATATTCACCCTAGCGTGATTTCCATTACATCGTCAGCAGAGGCTCTTCTTTGTGTGATTGCTGGTGGTGCTGGCACACTTGCTGGCCCAATTCTGGGGTCGATTCTGATTGTTCTTCTAAAAAATTATGTATCTGGTTTTGTGGAGCGATGGAATATGTTACTTGGAATTATTTTTGTCTTTATTGTGATCTTTATGCCGGCAGGTATGGCGCCAGGTTTCACACAACTTAAGAATCGGTTGTTTGGGGGTAAGAAGCCATGACACTCGCTCTTGAAGTGAAAGACCTCAAAAAGAGTTTTGGTGGTATTGCTGTAACCCAAAACGTTTCCTTAAAAGTAAATCCTGGTGAACGCCGTTTAATTATTGGGCCAAATGGCGCAGGAAAAACGACTCTCTTTGCTCAAATTACTGGGGATTTAAAACCTGATTCAGGCTCAGTAAGTATCTTCGGTAATGAGGTGATTAAAAAACCTGTCCATGCAAGAGCCCATATGGGTATGAGCAGAACTTATCAAATTATTACTCTCTTTAAACAAGATACTTTGGCGCACAACGTGGTCTTGTCGCTGCTAGGGATACATCAGCGTAAGAAAAATATTTTTAATTCGCTTACCACTGAAGATGAGTTATATGATCATGCGATTGAATTCCTGGATAGCGTTGGTTTGAAGCAGCAAGCATTTAGGAAAGTGTCTGAAATTTCTTATGGTGAGCAACGTCGTGTTGAAATAGCCCTTGCCTTAGCCCAAAAGCCTAAATTGTTGCTTTTAGATGAACCTTTAGCAGGTTTATCTCAAGATGAACGTGTGGTCGTAGCTGACTTAATTAATAACATCTCGAAAGAAGTAACCATTGTCATGATTGAACATGATATGGAAATGGCCTTAGCTTTTGCTGAAAAAATTCTTGTTTTGCAATACGGCAAGGTCATTGTCGATGGCGACCGTGATGCAGTAGTTAATGACCCCAAAACACAGGAGGTCTATCTTGGCCACTGATGCATTAGTTATCGATAAAATCAATTCTTACTATGGAGATAGCCATGTCCTTCATGATGTATCTTTGACTCTTAGAAAATCCTCTTTACTTGCTCTTCTTGGAAGAAATGGCGCTGGTAAAACAACGACGATGATGACAGTTGCCGGTTTGGTAACCGCTAAAACTGGAGAGATTACTTTGTTTGGTAAGCCTGTTGCTCGTCAAAAACCAGAAAATATCGCTCGCGCTGGCATTCGATTAGTACCCCAGGGTAGAAGAATTTTTCCGAGCCTTTCAGTAGAGGAAAATTTAAAAGTAGCGGCGCAAAATAGAGTAATTCAAAACCCTTGGAACATTGCTCGTGTTTTTGATCTCTTCCCTCAATTAAAGGATCGTATTAAACAACGCGCTGGAACGCTATCTGGTGGTGAACAACAAATGCTCGCGATTGGGCGTGCCCTCATGGGTAATCCTGATGTTCTCTTGCTTGATGAGCCATCAGAGGGTCTAGCTCCTCTAATTGTTGCTGAAGTTGCTCGGGGCATTAAAGAAATTAAGAGTGAAGGCTTGTCAATTATTTTAGTTGAACAAAATTTCCAACTAGCAATGTCCGTTGCTGATGATGTGGCTGTTCTCAATACAGGCAGACTTGCTTATTATGGAAGTGCCTTAGAAGTTCATGCCAACCCTGAGCTAGCAACGAAACATCTTGGTGTGTTTTAAAAATCCTGTCATCTTTTCTATTTACAATCACAATCAATTACTCATCACTACTTTAAGAGGCTTTTATGTTCTATACCTGTTCCGCACAATGCTCAGACCCAAGTCATCAACATGGCTCTTATGAATCTCCTCAAATGCTTGCTGGCAAAGCAGTCGCAAAAGCTGCCAGCAAAAAAAGTGTTGCCACTGTAACCCCGAAATCTACAGCAAAAAAATTAACAAGTCCAACTCAACGTGTTGTTAAAAACCGTAAGGGTCAACATGTAGTTGTCGATATTCATTGCCATTATTTGAATCCCGAAGTAAATGCAAAAACTATTCATTTAAATGCGGCATCATATGATCCAACGGTGATCTTTGCTACTGAATTGACCAATCAAACAAATGTATTACAAATGAAAACGCGTGCTCCAAAATTAATGGGGGTCGAAGAGCGTTTAAAGGATATGGACAAAATGGGCGTAGATATCCAAGCTGTTGCACCTGCTCCTTATCATTATTTTTATTTTACAGAACCTGAACTCGGCGCAAGTCTTGCTCGTGAAGTAAATCATGGGATTGCTAATGTAGTTGCTGGTAACCCTGATCGCTTCGTGGGTATGGGCTCTGTACCTTTGCAAAATGTAAATATGGCAGTAAAAGAATTAGAGTATTGTGTCAAAACTTTAGGTCTTAAGGGAGTAGAAATTTGTACGAACGTGAATGGCAAAAACCTCACTGATCCGAGCTTAGGTTTAGAAAAGTTTTTTGCTAAAGCAAATGAACTCGGATGCGTGATTTTTATGCACCCATTAGGCTTTACTCAAGGTGAACGTTTAACCAATCACTACTTCAATAATGTGATTGGCAATCCTTTAGAAACGACTGTAGCCGTAAGCCATCTGATTTTCGATGGTGTCGTTGCACGTTATCCTAAAATTAAATTCATCTGTGCACATGGTGGCGGTTTCTTAGCTCACTACTGGGCACGTATGGATCATGCCTGGGGAGCTCGTAAAGATACGCGTACCGTGATTAAGAAAAAGCCTTCATCATATTTAGAGAAATTCTATTTTGATACGATTACACATGATTCAGAAATGCTCGGTAACTTGATCCGTCGCTTCGGCGCTGATCACGTCATGCTTGGCACTGACTACCCATACGATATGGCAGATGATCATCCATTGCAAACCATCCGTGGAGTGAAAAAATTATCAGTTGCCGATCGTCAATTAATTGAAGGTGGTAATGCCGTCAAAATGATGAAAATTAAGCTGTAGTTTTCATCATTAAGAAAAAGGGTTCAATTGTATGAGCCCTTTTTTTATTTCTCTATATTATTAGAGGGTGGATAATCTCTGGAATATACCGGATTAGCTAAAAACTCTGAGCTCTTATATTTCCAAAATTGTGTCACTCCTGGGTAAGTTTTC
>Ga0114975_10000018_pt1 | contig 107679 bp, 144 predicted proteins | sample S_130626_EF_Meta_FD_87031 | JGI IMG/M metagenome (GOLD analysis project Ga0114975, IMG submission 87031) | Freshwater microbial communities from Lake Simoncouche, Canada to study carbon cycling - S_130626_EF_MetaG | ecosystem: Environmental > Aquatic > Freshwater > Lake | place: Lake...
GATTCTATTGAAAAGTATCTATAATTAGTTGTCCAATTGGTATTCCAACGAATCATAGTGTTGTAAATTCTTACCCATCCGTTACGCCAATTAAGGCACCACATAATGTTGCCTTTAAGATTATAACGACTGAACTTACTTTTACTTTTCACAAACTTCCTTATGGTGGACCTGGGGGGATTCGCACCCCCGTCCAGAACACCGTTCTCTTCACTTCATACAGCAATAACTTTTACTTATCAGTTTTGTATCAGTACCAAACGATAACAGTTGCAGTTGGCATCCAAGATGTTTTCATAATGGTAGCCAACGGGTGTTTGTGTTTGATACACAACTTGCGGCTGTTGTTGTACTATAACAGGTTGTGCTGGTCTTGTCAATGCGTATGTTACTATACCACCTACAATTAACGGAGCCACCCAGTCAGCACGTGGTCCATAATAGCCACCACCGTGATGTCCGTGGTGACGATACTGATCTGCACTCGCTCCCACACTTGCCAAACTCAACGCCAAAACTGCAATTAATTTACGCATGGTTTTCTCCTTGTGTACATATATAACGCCTTGCTCCGGGTTCTTGTTGACAGGATACTGCTTCATACAAATATTTAGTGAGTGCATGCTACACCCAAAAGAAAGCCCACTGCGTAGAGTGGGCTTTCAGTGCGACAGCGTGATCGCTTAGGCAGTAGCAGTTGCCTTAGTAGACGCTTTAACTGGAGCCTTGGCAGTGGCCTTGACTGTGACGCCAGCGACTTTGACAGTCTTCTCGCCATTGTACTTGGCGTCAGCGGCATCGATAGCGGCCGCAAATTCCGGACGCTGATAGAGCTCAGTGCCTTTGAGGAAGGTAACCAACTCAGGCTTGTCCATTGCCTTGGGCAATTCCATAAGCTCGATCTCAGTGTGGCCAGTTTTAGCCAGCACCTTGACACGGGTCATGTCGTTTGCAAAGCGAACTTTGAACGAGCCCTTGAGTTTAGAAACACCAGCGATTTTGAAAGATTTGTCAGACATGCAATTTCTCCTAGAGAGTTAAAAAAGTATAGTACACTGTGTACCATACCGTTAGTTTACTACCTTTTTGTTTCAGAGTCAACCTCTTTTTGGTAGGTAGTTTAACCAAAATTATTTTGCGGCTTCCTTAGCCACCTCTTGGACCTTGCTCACACTTGAGTCTAAGATTCGAGCCACACCCGAAAAGCCCACAGTTGCCACAACCAGTCCAAGAATGAATCCAATGAAAATGTTTCTCACGATGCGTTCTCCTTTAGTTCACTAACACCAATCCACAACATAACCAAACCAATCACACTCCATACACAGGAGTAAAACAGTTCACCGTCTGTGACACTGTTCTCAATGCCACCCACGCCAAATGCAACAAACAAGAATCCCATTATGCCTGCAAAGCCTGCCCACATATCAAGCCTCCACTGCTTCGTTTTCGAGCACTTCGCTCAACAACACCAGGCGCTTGTAGAACGGATCGCTTTCGTGCATGCTACCATAGTACCACTGACCATCTTCCATGATGTAGTAGTACTCAGCGCCTGAGTGTTCGCACTGCTCCAGGAAGTCTTCAAAGGTGTGAGCCACTTTGAACTCAATGCCAGTCTCGCCGCGATCGCGACCGTAAAAGGTACACATGTTTTCAGTCAATGCCAAGAATGCATCCACTTCTTCTTTAGGCACTTCAAACTGACTGAACGCATGCTTCTCGCCAATGTTGGCTTTGAGGCTTGACAAGTCGCCAAGTGCTACCAGATGATTGGCTTTGGAACTGTCATAGTGCTCTTGCAGGATCACACCGTTGTGTGCAAGATAACCATCCCAATGACAGTAGATGCTCTTGCAAACTGTGCCATGCATGACTGCGATACGACTGTTAGTGCTCATTTCCAAGTTCCTTTTTAAGCTTCAATACAAGTATTGTACAATAATTCGAATTAATGGTCAACCGTTTTATTCTGCTACAGAATAAGTGGCTTGCAAGAATTCTTTGCAAGCTTCTGCGGTGCGCTTGGTCACAACAACCTTGCCACCCCAGAAGCCCACAAACAGATTGCGGTGCTCCACGAACTTGATCTCACCGTCAGCACCTGTGTGCTTTTGACGCAAGGGAGCCTTGACAGGCACTTGCAAAGCCACTACCGTGGTTGCCTTTTTGACAGCCTTTGCAGGCGTCGTGGCTTCCGTTTTGGTAACTGGCTTTGCAGGTGCAGTCACAAAACCATGTTTCTTGTCGTACTTGGCAATCTGCTCTGGAGTGAACCCCCAGGTACCAATCAGTCGTTTGACTTCAGTGCCTGGCAGTTGATTCCAGTTGATGCAAGTGTCTGTCCAATTTTTCATTTCAGCTCCTTGTTACTTAATATACTTCGTATTTTAGATTATTTGGGTTTTTTCGTCAACCGTTTTTTGGTCTAAAATTTGTTGCGTAAAAACAACACCACCCAGGCCCACGCGATACATTTCTGCAACATCTTTCACGTAAAACTGCATGATCTTGCCAGTTGCTGTGATCAGTGTGTACGGCATTGCGAGCTCCTGTTTTCTTAGTATGCCACTATTATAGCAAAAACGGGCAGATTGGTCAACTGTTTATTTGTTGTAAAAAAGCCACAAAAAAGCCCTTGATCAACAAGGGCTTTTAGGTAGTACTTGTGTTTTAGAAAGCGTAGTAGTTAAACTTGCTTTCTTTTTCACGTACCAGCACCAGCTGATCACCTGCGGTGTTCACGAACACAAACTTGCCTTCAGCAGGTTCAACCTTCTTCAAGTCACGTTGCATGAACTGCATGTTGTACCAATCACCGTCGCTGTTGTCTGGCTCTGGGTCGTAACCGTAGTGCCAGTTCTTCTCTGTCATTGGGTTACCTTTCCAATTGCCACTGCCTTCCAACTGACGATCAGTCAATGGCTGGGTATGCCCCACAGGCATCACTGCAACCCGGTACATGCTACCGTCATCAAACTCTGGCTTGGCATTGAGCATCTGCATGGCTTCTTGAGCAGTTTCATTGTAGCGATTCATTTCCTCAACCAAGGCCTTGAGCATGTCAAAGTTGAACTCAGCAAACAAACTGGCCACGGTGCAAACACCATCCACGTTCTTCAAGCTGGCATCCTGCAAATTGTCGTAGCAGTACTCGCGGATGAATGCCTGATCTAGACCCTTGAAGTCCAGCATGTAGAAGATACGACCTGGACGGTTACGCATGTGTTGGTTCACCCGCCATTTGTCGTTACATGTGATCAAGAACAGTTTCTTTGAAGGAAACACACCGTCGAGCAAGGTCAACATTTCTTCCTGCTCGTCGCTGTCGTAGACCTTTTCAAACTCGTCGAACAACACCATGCACGGTTGGCTGATGTCCTGCAGGAGGCTGTTGAAGGCTTCGCCACGCCAGGGTTGATTGATCAGGAGGGTGGGAATGCCTGCCTCTGCACACTTGACGCTCAGGCTCTTGGCCAGCATGGTTTTGCCTGAACCCTTCTCGCCTGTGAGCATCACACCTGTGCTCACCTCGCGATCTTCAAAGGTGTTGAAGATACGGTCACGATGGCGCAGTGCATCGCCGTAGACCTTGCCCTTGATTTCAAAGCTGTCTACCACCTCCAAGAAGAAGTTGCCAAACTGATCCTGCTTCACAATGTAGTTGCCAGCTGGCAGGTGGTCTTTGATGTCCAGCGCATCTTTGTCGGCAACCTTGAATGTATTGCCGCTTTTGATAAAATAGCTCATTTTGTACTTCCAGAAAGTGGGGGCCGACGCCCCCGGGTTCAATTACTTGTTGCTAGCTTGTGCGGCCATTGCGGCCTTCACTGCGGCTTCCACAGCAACCTTGATTAAATCAGCAGTTGCGGTGTCAGTAGCGGCTTCTGTTTGCACAGGTGCAATGAAAGCTTCGTCCGGATGCACCCCCAATTCACCAATAACTTCGTATCGGCAGGTGCGACCCTTCGTTGCGTTGTAGTCAGCTGGAATGCTTACAACATCGCGGGGGTTGATCTTCAAGATCACAGTGCGGCTATCACTGCCGCCAAAGTGGTTCAAGTATTCCTTGGAGCAGAAGTGCAAGCCTGTGGAACATGTGTTATTCATGTTGTCATCCACAGTATTACGTTCCATCTCAACCACGTTGCCAGGAGCATTGCTCATGGTGCCTGAGTGGATGTCCAAAAAGTCCTTGCGCACTTTCTTGTAAGCCAAGAAGTGACCGTCTGGTGTCAAAGGCAGGTTGCCTTTTTCCAAGAAGCCATACAGTTCTTCAACTGCTCGCTTGCTAGGGTTACTCATCAAGTTCTCCATGAACAAGATCAATGGCTCTACAGGAAAGCCTTCTTGGTACATGTCAATCAGTCGAGCAGTCATCACACCCGACATTTCACGTTCTTTGTAGAACACCTTGGAGCCTTGTACTGCCACATGACCTGCACCGTAGCTGAGGATCTCCCGGGCAGGATCTACCACTTGCTTAACGGTATCCCAGTCATTGTCCTTGATAGCCTGCTTCAGCTTCTCATAGCCAATGTGAGTGGATGTTACAGTGTAGGGCTGGTTGTCAATGATAACAACAATGTTCTTGCCCTGGATCAGATATGGAAACGCCATTTTAAGCCTCTTTGTCAATCAAGTTAATGTACTGTGCCACGGCATCTGCATTGATGTCGTAGTCACGCAAACTGCTCAAGAGTGGATAGCGATTACGGATGGCAGTCAATTGATCCGTAAGGCCCTGGACAACCGTGTCCACGTCAACTGGTGTTGCATAGTCACGGCACAAACGTTCCAAACTGTACTTGTCAACTTTGACATTTTCAACGAATTTGAACTGAGCCAAAAACTTTGAATATGCACCGTTGGGCGATACCAGTTTTGCAATGTCTTTATTATAACGGAAATACTTGTTTGCGTCAATCTGTTTCAACGCACATTGTTGCACAATTTTCGGATCCAGTTTTGCCAAAACTGCACGAATGTGATCTTGCACATTGATCCAGTTCTTTTGGGTTTCAATGAACTTGATGTCTGTTTTACGCACACCAAGAATGTTAATACCCTGCAAGCCAGGAATGCCACTTTCAGTAACCATGTCATTGAAATGGCGCATGTTCTGTATGGCTGGACCATTGCTGATCACACTAAAGCCACTCAAGGGCAGGTAGTAGTAGGTTTCGCTGTTGTCGAATGCGTTGGCCTTGCCTGCATCCTTCCACACCAGTTCACGCTCTTTGTGATAGCCACCGTAGCCACGTTGACCCAGGCGCAGGATACTTACATTAGCACCCATACCTGCGGTGCCAGTCTTGCGATCCTTTTCCATCAACTCACTGGCCAACATGCGCTGACCCACTGGAGGCTGTCGCAGTTCTGCAAAGAAACCAATAGTGTCCATTACCCGGCCTTTCACAGCAGGACTCAACACATACACATTGGTACTGTAGCCCACGCCTGGCAGTTTGATGCCTTTGGCTTCTGCATTACGCCAGTGAAATTTGGCACGGCTCAAGGCGCCAACACGGGTGTCATTGACTACCATGATAGTGCTAGGCTCAATGTTGAATTCCCACACTTGATCAATTTCTGCAGAAGGAGCAGGTTGATACACCTTGCTGGGCTTGAGTTCAGAACAGGTAGCACCTGTGCGGCTCTTTTGGAAAGCCAACACTTCGATGTTGTACTTGCTGGCCAGGTCCTTGACATCATGCTTGAATGGTACACCACGCATGTAGTAGCTGTTGGTAACATCAATCAAGTCAAATTTAGTATCCTGTGCATATTTCACGGCCGCTGACTTGAACAAAGTCTCGCCGCCTTTCTTTTGCAAGAAGTAGGTCTTGTCCCAGTCGTTGTCGATAACGTCTGCTTCTAGTGCCACGTGAACAGCCAGCTGGGCGTTGAGTGCTTCCAACTTGGAACGGATAGCCGTGATGGTTTGTGGAATGTAGCTCAAGCCTTCACGGCTGGCCTGGAAGTCCAGTTCACCAATGTCAAAGTGCATTTCCAAGCCACAGTCCAAGAGCTTGTGGAGATCGCCTAGTGCGGTTTCTGCATTAGGCAAATCGATCGGATAGGAAATATTGCCCATCACAGCACGGCTTGAACGGCCGTCAGTGTAATGCACACCCGGAACAATGTTCTTTTCTTTGTACTCAACATCGCGGAACTTGAAGTGATCGTCACCACCGCTTACCACAGGGCGCAGAGCAAAGTAGGTGTACACATAGCGAGCTTCTTCTGCAAACTTGTAGAAGTCGTTGCGGCTGTCCACTGCAAACTTGATCTCAACGCCATTGGGTTGGTCAGTGTCTTCACTGTGCATGAGCACAATGCTAGGCACGCCTTCACCGTTGATGAACGCACTGTACACATTGCGCCGGCCATCCTTGATAGCAGTCACAGTGAAATTGTCTGTGTAGGAGAAAGGCGACTTAGAACCCAAGCCTAATGCACCAATGAACGCATTGGATTCGGTCTTGGTTGACTCAAAGTAGGTGGTATAGATGTTCTGCACCTGCTCATGAGTCAGGCCAGTGCCATAGTCACGGATGCTGAATGTAGGATCAAGGGTGTTGGGCAAGTGTACGTCAAAGGGCGTGTCTTGCTTGCCTGCGGCAGTGTGTGAGTCAACTGCATTGCAACTCAGTTCGCGAATGATTGCACGAATCTTGTTGGCGTACAAGCCTGAGGAAAGAATGTTAAAGGCCTTGGCACTGTTGCGAATACGGAACTCGCCAATTTCACCTACGTTGGACAGAACAGCTTCGTGGGCTGGTGCGTTATTGATGATCACTTACAGGCTCCTGTTTGTTGACAATACATGTATTATGCATTAAATGGATTTTATGGTCAACCGTTTATGCACTGAACTCGTACATTTTAACAGAAGGATCAATGCTGATCAACTGCTCAGCGGCACGGGTCAGCTGGCGGTACTTGGCTTGCACTTGACTGCGTGGCAGTTCGCCATCGCATGACAAGTTCTCAGGGCTGAGATCAGCGTCAATGCTGTCAGCCACACGCTGGCGACCCTTGGCACTGATCAGTTCAAACTGCTCACCTTTGAAGATGGCGTTCCATTTGTTTTTCTGTTCCACGTAGGCTTTGAGTTCTTTCATATCAGCTCCTGTTTTGTTTAACTTAGCCACTAGTATAGCAAAATGGGCCATTATGGTCAACCGTTTTTTTGTTGTAAAAAAGCCACAAAAAAGCCCTGCAAAATCAATGACTTAGCAGGGCTGTACTAAACTAGTACTTTTTTATGCTGTGACAGCGGGCTGTTCTGTACTGTCAGCAACAGGTATTTTCCCCCAGCTGATGCGGTTGAATATGCGTTCTACAATAAAAAACCAGCCCATGTTGACCACAGCTTGTATAAGAGCCATCTCAAATGAAGTAGCGTCGTCTTGACCTAACACTATTTTGAAAGTAACAAAGGCCACAACTATAATGATAGCACGATAGGTGATGGTTTTGATAAGACTTCTTGAAGTACTATCCTCTGCAGTTGCGGTCCGTTTCCAGAAAGTCAACAACCAAAGACGTTCGTGGATGTAGTAAACAGCGAATCCAATAAAGATCACCGCTAGTATTACTATACCGGTCTGCGCCGCAGTGGCACCCGACGCTAGTACCAACAAGGCAATTGAGATAGTGACCAAGATGCGATAGATTATTGCCTTGGTAAGGCTTCTTGCGTGTGATTCAGTAAATTTTGACATAATTTTTCCTTAACTGTTAAATGTATTCGGGCTTCCGAACTTTCTTTCCTGCAGGCGATCTGGGCAACTCCTCGACCACCTGTATTACACTTGGAACCTCGTAAGGCTCCAATTGATCTTTCAGATACTCTTTGAGACGGTGTTGTATATCAGCTTCTTGAGATTTGGCTATGGCCAATAACTTGATATGCGCTCGATTGTCCTTTGATATCACTGGAACAACCAACACATCTTCTAGTAACCCACTTGCAAGACTACAATTCTCAATCCTGGCTAGGTCAACTGACTTAGCATCAATTTTGAAAATCTCCGACATCCTACCTACAAAATAATAGTTATCATCAGTTCCTCTACGCACTAAATCTTCTGTGGTCATCCACCCATCAACAAATATTTCGGCTTGTTTGACTGGATCATTCCATAGTCCTATTGCATTGGAAGGACTCCGAAACCACAACTGACCCGGGCGCTCATCCGAGATCACATGATTGTTTTCGTCACGCAACTCAATTTCGAGATTTTTTGCCGACAAGCCCAATGCGTCAAACGGAGTACAGTATGCATGATCATCTGGAACATAAAATATTAATCCTGTTTCGCTTGTGCCCATCAAGTGTCTTAGATACTGTCCTGTTGTTTGATGCCAACGTTCTCTAAGGTGTGCAGTGACCAAATCCCCAGCGGCAATGCACACTGCGGGCAAAGGATTTGGTACACAGTTGTGCTTGAGCATCATGCTGTAAATTACAGGAGTGGCACCAAAACAAGTAACACCGTGTTTCTCTATTAAATTTTTAATAGAGTTAGGATTAACTGAGTTGCCAATTACTGCGGTTGCGCCAGCATGCAATGATCCCAACCAATGGGCAGTACCGTAACTGGCCACAAAAGGTACTATGGCTAGAGAAATATCATCTGCATCAGGCATAAATCTTCCACTAGCAACAAACAAAGTGTAATATATGCTTTTGTGTGTGTGCATGAAAAACTTTCCGGAGCCAGTTGTTCCACCAGAATTAAAAAACAAGCAAATGTCTTCCACATCTGCGTGAACATACTTGCCAGGAGCATACTGGTCCAGCGTCTGATACCAATGGTTGATATCTATTGTGCGGTATGTGCCAATGGCGTCTACACTGCTTACTACCAACACAGGATCTATTTTATCAAATTTGGTTTGAATATCTGTTACAGGGATCTTGATAGAAACAGATGCCACAATACCACCTGCTGATATAACGCCCAGTGCTGCCACAACCCACTCAATTGAATCTTGTGCGCAAATAACTACCCTGGGATTGTCAGCAGTGATAATGGTCTTGAAATATGCACAAGCCCGGCTGACTTGATCTCGGAGATCACCAAATGTTATTGTTTGATCTCCGGAAATCAATGCCACTTTGGTGTTGGGCTGATCGTTATACAAAATGTATTCAATTAAGTTGTTCATTGATAATTTCCTTGTAACTTTCAGTTGTTAGTTGTGTTAGTTTTTCTGCTGTCCAGGATTTGAGAGCAATCAATTGATCACCTGTGTTTGTTTTTTCTGCTATCCTGTTGATTTTATACTTAACACACAAAGGTGTCAAGACTTTATTTAATATCATCGTGGTTCGATTATTTACGTCACTGGCCATGAGGTCCTGTTGGCAAGCAATCACTTGCTCTAGAAAATCATTGTTTCCTTTGATCTTGCTCCAAAACAAACCTAACACGACCCAAACTCGCTGATCTTGTTTGTTCTCTATACCAATTATCCATTGATACAATGATAATCTGTGCAAGTTACCAAACACAGCTTGATCGTTCATTTTTTGAGTTAACCGGCTCAGTACCAGGGGTTGTGTATTTTTTAACCAAGATTCCACATCAGGCCGAGGCATCATCAATGCAGGCACTGCAAATTTTTTGGCTAGTTCTGTAAATTCTTTAATGCAGTAAAGATCAGGAAACCTATCTAATATTTCCTGTAACGGTATAGTTGGATATCCTTCTGCATAACAAACAGGTCCGGTATCAACGGTATTCAAAAACATTATACCGTACATTTCATACTGCCTGATTCGTTGTTTAGGCACTACCGCAAACAACCGACTATGCTCACTTAGCCAAATCCCGTGGTACAAGTGGCTCATTATTAATTCTCCGGATTCATTGAGTCCTGAAAGACAACCCCAGCCTGCAGGATCACCAGTGAAATGAACCCAGCTGGCAACTGCACCAGGTGTACGAAATAGTTCATATACTGTTTTTTCATCATCGTCTAGTAGAATAACAAAATCAGACATCAGTTATTTTAATTTTTTCTGTTTGTATTGAGAAACCAAATTTTGGCTAAACTGTTTGGCCAAGTTGAAAAGTGTTTTGGTCTGTGAAGTTTTCAACAGTTGGTCAATTGAAAAGTCTGGGCGACACAACACGTGCAGGCCAAAAGAAGACAATTGAGTTTTGAACCTTCTGTGTTGACTATTAAACTGACGACAAAATTCTTCAGCTTGAAATTGATTCATGTGTGGATTTTGCCATGGCATGATGTCCAACCGCAGATTGTTTTTTCTTGCAACTTCGCCGCTGTATCTGGTATAACCGTATTTTTCAGGATCAATGCTGAACGCCGACAGCACTTGCTCGCTGTTGGTTTGTTCTGGAATCCACAAGGGATTCCATAACAGTTGTTGTCCTTGCCAATTGGCCAGCACCCATTGTTTGGTTTCTTCAAGACTTTGCATGGTTTCGTGTGGTAGTCCTGCAACCAAACTAATAGTAGAACGATATATTTGCCTACCATGTGTTTCAAAATATTGCTTGGATTCAATCAATCCAGGTAATAATCGATCTGGGTGCATGCCTTTGCCGACCACTTTGAGTGTTTCGGGGTTGGTACTTTCAATGCCATAAAAATGACTCAATAGGTTCATGCGCAACAGGTGTTCTCGATCTTCTGGTCTGGCTACCATGAGGTCTGCTCGAATGTACCCGGAAAAGAAAGGTTGAAAATCCATGCGTTCAACTGCATCTGCAAACTTGCGAACTTTGTCAGATCGATCATTGAATGTCTCGTCGGCTATGTAATAATTACGAATTCCATACCTGTGATAGTTTTCCTGCAAGTTGCAATAGAATCGTTCTTGGTCTTGAGTGTAATCACCTTTGACCCCCAGCACAGGAAAATTACAAAACTTGCACTTGAACATGCATCCTCTTGCTGATTCAATTGTCAGCCATTCATTTTCATCTAGGTAATCTCGATCCTCATAGTATATGCTGAGGTCGTTCATGGGGAAAGCAGGATAGTGTGCATTGCCATTGATCACACGTTTTTTTCCTAAATATTTTGGATCCAGGATCAAACTACTTCTAGGCTCATTACCAACTATCACTCGTAACAGTTGAGTAATTGCATGTTCACCAAACCCAGTAACATGATAATCGATTGCCGAACAGTCAAGCATGGGGTGCGTGACCCCACCACAGATTAATGTAACATCAGGATATGTCTGTTTAAGCCATTGTGAAAACAAGTCTATTTCTGTGGTCCATGTGCCAAAGAAACAACTAAAGCCAATGAATTTGGTATCAGCAGTGATGCGACTACGTGCAAACGCTTGCAGTTCGTCCAAGGTAAACAGCGCGGCAAAATCCAGGACTTCAATATCCCAACCTTGTCCACGTAGCCATGTGGCAATGCGGTGTCCGCCAGGAAGTCGTCGAGGGGTATAATTTTCAAACCCCATCGCATCTGCATAAATTTGGAAAACTAGACCATGATTTTTCATACGTCTAGTATTTACTACTAGAAAAAAGTTACTGGATTATTTCAGGATGTTTGCGTACCCATAGCTTCATGAGTATGCCGGCTGCTTGATCTGCTTGGCCTTCAAGTTCGGATAATTTTAGACCATTATCTGTATCGCCAGTGGTACGTTGTTTGTGATGTGACAGCTCATGTGCAATGGTACGCATGATATCTATTAGGTTGCGATGACCGGTGTAGATCCACATGTGGTTGCCTTCAATGTCATAGTAGCCTGTGCGATTTTGATCATTGCTTTCTTTTTCGTTGCTGAATTCTATCTCAGGCGCATCACCGGGTATGTGTAGTTTTTCAAACACCCATGCCACAAAGTCACGAATCTCAGGCTCGGTGCCTTGATACTCATGTGCTTCGCTTTCGGTGATCTGACTGTATCGCATTAGTGGAACATCAAGAAACTGTTTTCCACGTCCAGTCTATTGGCTGCACGATCGCCATGTCCAGCTGGGAATATGACCACGTTCCATTTTGGTTGTGGACCTTCTGGAACTTTCAACATCTGATCGTATGTGATGATGGTGTCTGGATCAATCTTGTACTTGGCAGCTAGGTTCTGTTTGAACTGGTTCCATTCTGCTTCGCCCTTGACCTGTGTGCGACCTTTTTCGTCTTTGACATATTTGCCTTTGGCATCAGTAACAAACAGGCCACGGAACATGTCTTTGGGCAGTGTTAGTCCTTGCTTGACCGGATTGCCTGCGGCCTTGTGGATTTCAATTTTCTTGTCTTGAGCACGTTTGGCACCCGAGCTGAAGTTGATGATAAAGTTGGCAGGCTTGTTGCCAGTGGCCACATCACCCATTTTGGTATAGGCATAGAACTTGACTTCTGGGTTGGCTTCGGCTACACCGTATGCTAGATCCAAATACTCCTTGCTGAAGAAGTCACCTGCATCATGCCAGCGCACAACCAATTGGATATTGCGCTTGTCTGTCTTGGCTTTGATTGTTTTGATTTCTTTGTTGACCACAGCATTGTATCCTTCTGGGTCGTTGACCAAAAAGTTCAAGGCCTGTGCCGCACTCATTGAACTGGCGGGGAACATTACATAACCACCCTTTCTAGCGTAACAAAACAATTGGCATTCGCCTGCACCAGGGCAGGTTGTGATTTCCACAAAGTCGCCGTTCTCTTCGTCCACCACTATGCCGGAAAGTGCTGGTAGCGTAAGGTCGTACACAATCTCGCCTTCGTTTGCTGACTTTTCCATCTTGGCATTGGTTCCAAGAATAGCACGAGGGCGGGTGGTAATTTGTCTTGCTAGGTCGTCTAGGTCCCATTCTTCCCCAGAGTCTGTGGTAATGGCTTTGATATTGCTACCATGAATGATAGGGCTAAACTTGTCTTGTTTGGTTTTGGTACCTGTCTTGATACGATCTGCATAGCCTTGCAGTTCGTCACGGTCTATGCGGCGTTGCGGTGCATTCAGTTTGATTGCTTCATTGACTCCAGTTAGTTTATCAACAGCACGGGCAACACCTTTAAGGCGTTTGTGTGCTTGGTCATCAATGTCAGACCCTGCATCAACTCCGTCACCCGGACGCTTGGCATGTGCCATTGCATCGCCCTGTTGTGAGCCAGCAATGTGTCCTTTGAATTTGGCATCCACTGAGGCTTTCTTGGCATAGCTACCTAGAGTCTTGGGACTTAGTTCGTTCATTGGCTCGTCGTCTACTGTGCCAATATAGTGATGGTCATGTACTTTGTAACCTTTACGGCGATGGTGTGCAATGGCTTGGTTGATGGCCGCTTCACGGTCAGGCACATTCTGTGTGACACGAACTGTTTTATGATAGGTGTCGCCACGCTTGCTGACCATGGGGTGATTGGGATCTGTTACTGTAAGCCCAATACGGTGTGTGACTGGACCTGTGTTTTCGTCAATTTCTTGTCCTTGTATGTTGACAGGGTTGACAGCAAACCCACCCAGGGTACGTGCTTCAGTTGTAAGTTCGTTGTATCTCATGATCGTTTACCTTTGTGTGTATTTATTCGTTGTTTGATTATGTCAACTACAGTGTCTGTTAACACTACTTCGTAATGGTTGTAGTCTACTTCTATTAATTCCATATCTGGATGTGCTCGTTGGCTGGCAATGGTAACAACACCGTCATTTGGGGCCAGCATCCAGGGACTTTGTCCTTTTACAGTAATAATGTTGGTCCACGGGTGTTGTACCTTGATTTTTTCTGCTTGACGCATGGGGTCACTTGCAGGGCCTATGTCGCGCATTAGCCTGCTGAAAGGTATAAAATACTTGGCATAATCCGCTACTTCTGCACCACCATAGGGTGTGCTTAGTGTGACTGCACCAAGTACTTGTTCAGGCATGTTGTTTGCTAGATGCAGGCTGTAGATTCCGCCCAGGCTGTGTGCCACAAAAAACATATCACGGATGTTGACCAGCTGTTGTTTCATGCTGGCCAAGTTGTGCTCAAAGCCGTGATGGCTGTCGTAGTTGATGGCAATGTCTTGGCCGCCAATTTGCTGACGCAGATAGTTGAAACTTTCGCTAGTGGCACTAGCGCCATGGATGTATACCAGGGTCATTTTTTCTTGGCCCTGCCGGCTTTCATATTGGCCAGCCAGTGGGCCATGCGTTGCTTTTCACCTGAGCTATGCTTGGCTGTGTTGCGCAGACTGCTCACACTCGCTTTGGTATTTACTCCCGAGCGTTTGGCCAGGCCTTTGCGTCCAGGATTCTTACCGTCAGCAAAGTTTTCCGCTACACCTTGCTGTATTGTGCTTAGTCTAGCAAGTTCTTGTTCGCCTTCAGGAGTCAAAAACCAATAGCCGTCAGCATCTACAATCCATCCAGCATCATATAAACTGTCATACACTCTGCTTTGAGCACGACTTAGGCTTTGACTATCTTCTTGAAATCCCAATCCATGATCATTTGCAACTTCAATAGCTTTGAGTAGCAAGGCCTTGCCATAACCTTTACCGCGCACATCATCAGTCACTTCTGCCTGATTGTGTACGTCATCAGTTTCGGGATCTCTAAAAAATGAAAAATGCCCAACATTTTTTCCATCAGCGATTGCAGTGACAGTAAAACTACTTTGATAATTGTCAGTAGATGCTGTTTGGAATTGTACTGCCGAAGCGTCAGCTTCATGAACCTGGTCTTCCGCCACACCTTGCTTGCTGGACCAAAGCAATCGGCCTTCTTCTTGTGCTATACGGTGTATGTTAGTTCCTGCCTTGGTGGGCTGTATGTCATAGTTGTCAAAGTGTGAGGACAATTTTTGTAATATTCTCACCACGCTAAGATACTGATCACCCACAAGATCATCAGGTATCACTACCAAGATATCAGTGTCACTGTTTTTACGATGCTGACCTGTGGCACGACTGCCATGGAACCAAATTTCTTGTGTCACAGGCATGACTTTGAGTATGGCATCAACCACTGGCTTTCCAGGTTGTTTGCCTTCCGCCACAGCCGGCTTTAATCTGCTTAGTTCGTATATAACTATATCACCATTGTCAGCACGGAAGGCTCGGTATCCCCAGGCACGAGCATAACGCTGTACCAGTCTGTCGTACAGCTTGGCACGGCTTTCTGGATTGAAGTGTTCAACGTCGTCTGCGTCCATGTCCACTTGTTTGCTGGCTGAGAAACTTAGTCGTTGTGGTATGTACTTTTTGATGTATTTTTGTATGGCATCTAGTACTGTGGCGAAGATACGCTGTGCATCACCTTCGCCTGTGACGTCTTGGCTGTTGTTTCTGTGGAACTCAACTTGCGTAACTTCTTCACCTTCGTCGCCGTACTCCTGATTGAACATGATACTTAGGTTTGTGCCGTCTGGCAGTTTGACCAACATATCAACGCTGTCACTGTACTCACTCTTTTCCCACTTACCTTTGTACGGGTTGTCAAAGGCCTCGTCCAGCACACGTTCTATGTGTACAGTGTAATTGTTGACCCCTTTTTTGGCCAAGAATTTTTCCACAGCAGTTCTTGCGTCGTCAGCAGATCGATAGTCAGACCCCAGCTTTATTTCTTTCTTGATTGTTTGTCCATTCACTTGCATGGATATCTTTGCCACGAAGTCAGACGGTTCGGCGGCATGAACCGGAGAACCCATTGCTGTGGCAGCAGCCAATGCTCCTGCAGCCACAGCCGACCGCCAGCCCTCTTTCATGATCCAAGTATCAGGAACCTGTTTGTATTTGTGTACCCACATGTCGTGTAACTTTTGCCCACTCACACTGTGAGTCTTGGCAATGCGTGTCATCATCTTGTCAATGGTGTCGTAAACTTGATCATCAGTGGCGTCTTGTAGTTTGTCTTTGTGTGCCATCAATGCCGCACGTAGTTCTTCTACAGCACCACCATCTTTGCTGTGATCCATGTTTTCAATAATTTCATTGTAACGCATGTTCAATCTCTTGTTTTATAGTTTGTTGTAAGACATTATCAATCAATTCAACCATACAGTTTACGATAGTCAATTGTGTGATTTCAACACGCGAATCTTGTGTTGTTTTCATTGCTGTTAACAGCTTGGATATCAAGGTGTCTTGCAACAGTTGTTGCTGAATTGTTTTTCTTAACAGTCTGCATCTGTGTGTTTTGATATCTATGTTGTCAATGTCTAGCAATGCTAGATACTCGTCGGCTATGACTTTTAGTTTGTCATCAAGACTGCGGCAAACACCTCGGCTGAGTCTATATGCTGTGGCCCAGTCGTCTTGGTCCCACTGTGCCACAATCAATCGATGCAAATCATAATCCCAGTTTGCTAGATTTTCTTGACTGAGTTTTATCGAGAACATGTTTTTAATATCTTGCAAGGCTGACCCATGTTGTGCTAGCGGCACATGCCAGAACAATGTAGGGTTTGATTTTGTCACTTGTTTGAATAGCGAACTAGAGAAAAATTCCCAAAGCCCCGGAAAGCGGTCGGTCAACTGCCATTTATCAATTGACTGGTTGTGTATGTCTATGAACAAAGAGTTGTGACTGCCCAAACAAACTTGACCAAAAATATAATGCTCTTGATTTCTATTCACCGTGGTAGGGAACAAATAAAACAGGTCCCGATTTTCTGCGGCTATTTGTCTAGGGCGATCTGAATTTGGTGTGTGAAAGCATGTGTGTGAATTAAAATCATCAAACGAATAGCTGGTTGCGTAAGGTACTATTTGTTTAATTTCCATATGCGAGTCCGCATACACTGATTCTAGACCTGTGTTCATCATGCAGATTCCAGTCCCAGTCTACGGTCCTTGAGATTATTCCAATGATTGCGTAGTCTTTGTATTTCACCTGAGGTGCGTAGCATTTTGAATGCTAGATTTTCAGGACTGAATTCTCCACCACGTTCCAATCCGGACTTGCGCATGTTACTGAGGTTGTCAATTAGTCCGCGCACAAGATTCATGTCGTCGCTTTGTAGCGCACGTGCCACACGTTCTTTATAGGTTTCAAATTTTTGTTCTACACTGACATCATCAATTTCAGCTTTTTGTGCCTTTGGAACACTTACCCACTTGTTGTCTTTCACACTGTAGATGCCCATGCTGTGATGTTCTTGTTCCACATCTTGTACATATAGCTCTACATCAAACCCGCGGATTTTGATATTGTGTTGATCGTTGTACTGATATTTTTTGGCATTGAAAAGTTCACGCAACTCAGGATCATGTGCTTCAGGAATCATTACCACTAGATGCAGATCAATGTCCGATTTGGGGGTGTAGGTATATGCGGCGTTGCTACCAGAAATAGTAATATCCAGTATGTCTAGATCATCTAGCCCTAGAAATTCTTTGAAGTCTGCAGAAATGGCCAGCAAGGCTTCGCGTACTTCTGTGCGCATGCGACTGCCCTTCCACAGGGCAGGATTAAGTTCATCGTGGAATACCACTGCAAGATCAAGATTGGCTAGTTCGTCTACACGCATATTTTACCCAAGAAAAAAAGGAGACGGGGTGCGTCTCCTAGTATTTAGCTGGCCTAAAACTTATGCAGTTATCGCTTGGTAATGATTTTATCAATCAACCCGTATGCAAGTGCTTGTTCTGCGCTCATAAACGTGTCGCGATCCATGTCTTTTTCAAACTCTTTGTAGATCTTGCCTGCTGAGTTGTGATCCACATAGATCTGCGTCAGGCGCTTTTTCAAGTAGGTGATTTCTTTGTAGCTGATTTCAATGTCGCTTTGCATGCCGCGAGCACCACCCGAGGGTTGGTGAATCATGTGTCGTGCATTGGGCAACATCATTCGCTTGCCCGGGGCGCCGGCTGTGGCCAACAATGATCCCATGGAGCAGGCCTGGCCCATAACAATGGTGCTCACATCTGGCTTAATAAACTGCATAGTATCATAAATTGCCAGACCAGCAGTGACACTACCCCCAGGACTGTTAATGTAAAATAGAATATCTGCATCTGGGTTTTCGCTTTCTAAGAATAACATTTGAGAAACCACAAGACTGGCTGAATGTTCGCTCACTTCAGTGTCTAGCATGATCACACGGTCCTTGAGCAGGCGACTGTAGATGTCATAGGCACGTTCGCCATTGGCGGTTTTTTCAAGTACGGTAGGTACAAAGTTTGGCATTAGAGCTCCTAGTTGAATTATAGTCAATTATAGACAACTATAGAGCTGTTGTCAACACTTATTAAAGTCCTGATGCCGAAACCAACGTCGTTGTCCGTGTGCTGTTTTAAGGTCAATGCCCCAGTGAGCAAAACGTTCGCGCCAGGCAAAGAAGCTGGGTCCGTGTGCGCCTGAATTTTCACGGATATTAAAACCCGTTTGATCAAACCGTTCTATGTCCCATTGATACTGATGCACCATTTCGTGTGCAAGTGTGGTGCAAAACCATTGTGGGCAAAACCATTTGTCATTCAAGCTGATGCGACACCATGTGCCTTGCTTGCCCCAGCTGGCGCTTTTTTGACGCTGATCTATCCAGTGGCACAGTCCCCAGGTTTTTTGCATTTGATAAAGATCAATTTCGGGCTGTGTCAAGTGGTTGTCGAATATGTTGCGATTCAAACTACGATACAGGGTCACAGCGTCATCAACGCCAGGACGAAATGGCATGCGTTTTTGCTGTGATACACTAGGTAACTGCGCTGTCATATACTGGGTTATTAAGCTGGTTCTTGCCATGAGAAAGCCCTCCACTAGTGTATTTACGTACACCAGGGAGGGCTTAAACAGGAGTGTTATCGTTATTCGGACTTCTTGGCCGCGGTATCCAAGTCTTTGAATTCACGGCTGGCTTCATCCACTGTGCGAAGTTGCAGTTTATCACGCTGTTTTGTACGTGCTAGCACATTGGCATCACCCAGCGGCAAGCCCACTAGCACATACGCATGGAAACGCCCGTTTGCAGTGATGACCTTTTGCTGGGTAACATCTGCACCTGTAACATCCACATCTGGGCACATGTTACGAATTGCAGTGGTTGTCACCCCTGCACTGGCAGTTTCTGTATCCTTACGATACACTTTGGTCTGCCCACGCACAGTACCGCCTGCGGCTTGGCAAATGCCAAAATATGCACTGGCACGAGCATTGTCAAGGGCACCGCTCATGGTGCCGCCGTAGCTGTCGCCCACTGCATACACTGCGTCTTTGCTCACAGGCACTTTGGTAAACCAGTCTGGTGCTTGATCAACAATTTTGTTGACCAGTTTTTCCTGGCGCTCGCGATTTTCAACGGCACGTTTTTCATACGGGTCTGTAGGAGTTGACGAACAGCCAGCCAATACTGCGAGAACTGCACTTGCAAAAAGAATACGTTTCATGATGTTTCCTTAGTTAGAAGGTTTGATTTTAGAAGATGCCCAGTCAGTGCCGGATTTCACGTCCTCGCCCAGACCCTTTACTAGCCCTGCAGATGTACTGCATGCGCTCAGGGTTGCTACAAGAATTAGTGCTACAAAAGTTTTCATGTTAACCTCAAGTTCAAAGTTGCGATGTAGTAATAATACATTTATTCGAATTAATTGTCAACCATGGGTTCCCAACGATTCACAACAGGCCTTGGATCACGGGCAGAATAGCACCGTGTGCCCACTGCGGATCCAGACGGAAAATCCTCTTTTATTGTGACACAATGGGCAGGCTTGGTCCGTGGTGGCGGGCAAAACCTGTTCAAGTACTCAGCATGCCCTAGCAACACTGCTTGAAGTCTGCGATCACTCACATGCTGTCGTTCTGCAAGTGTGCCATCCAAGCGATATGCCACTTGCCCAAACCAACCTGCCACGCCATTGCGATCCACAATGTATTCCCACTGAGTTGGCATCTGCTGACTCAACCATCTCAACTGCTCGTCCTTGCGGGCACAGTCGGGTTTGAAATAGTTTATGTCATTCATGGCCACACGTTGTTGTGTGCTAAATGGATTGGCCAAGATCACTGTGGGCGCAAACGCCAAGGCAACAAAGAGTCGTTTCATAAACAATAGTGCCTTATGCGTTCAATTTGAAGATCAATGGTGCGATCGTAAGTGTACGGATCATCACCGCGTTGTACCGGCAAGTTTCGCAAACTGTTAAGATAACGCACATGCATGCTGGCATTACGACAATCGGGCGCAAGCTCGGTTATCGAAGAGTATGGAGGACGGTGTTGGCTAGCACAAGCGGCCAGCGCCAACACCACCAGCACGGCTATCGACCGCGATACCACAGCGTAACCCGCTGTATGGCCTCTTGGGCCTGGCTGTCAGAAACGCCTGCACGGCGTGTGATGTAGCGAATAGCTCGCTCGGTGCTGTACTGCATTTGCCAGATGGCAAAATTAGCCGCTTCCTCGGTCTTACGGGTCATTGTGACTCCTAGTTGTTGAAAAACTTACTTGGTAATTTTAGTTGAAAACACACCGCCCAGCAATACTGTCGCGGCCCAAGTTTCCAAAGTGTATGGAATAGACAACACTGGGAACAGCGTGTTCATACTCCAGATGATCAGTATTGGGCCTGCGGCCAAAATCAACAGAATACCCGCTATCACTAGCACTAGCTTGATCATGATTTTTCCTTGTTCAATTTGTTAACCATGTACATAGTATATGATTAAATGGATTTATTGTCAACCGCCCGTTTTTTGGGCATCCATATGGCGTTGTGCCAGTATTCTGGCTAGATCCGACACAATATTAGTCAGTGGGCGATCCGGATATTTGATAAAATTGGCATGTTGTGCTTCGACCATTGCCGCATCTTCGGCCAGCACCTGTGTGATGTCCTTGAACATTTTTTCAGTAAGTGATTCCACGCCCGGCAGATGTGCTCTGTTTACAGAGTTGAAAATCTGGCATTGATTTTGATTATTTGGAGTCAGCGCCAGCATCTGCCTTATGTGTACACCATGCGATAAGTTGCTACGATCTTGGTTATACATGGTATCAATTCCGCCCGAATAAAGTACCAAAGTTCCTGGACTGATAAATTCCATTTCCTGCCAGCGATTAATACGTCCCGGAAATTGCATTGCCGCATAAAAAGGTGGTGGCATCACATCCATGTACCAACGAGTAAATTTTACACCAGTGTCAGTCTTGACTGTGTCTTGAACAGCGTTCACATGCGTTTTTGCGTCGCCACCGATTGTGCCTGGATGCAGGTAACCCACATGAGTCAAGTCCATGAGATTTTCCACCATCAACTCATAGTTGGCCTTGATTGTTAATACTCCGCCTGTTCGGCCTATCCAGGACTGGTGGTACGGAAAACTTGGAACTTTGTTGATATCAGCGGCCTCACTGCCGGGCCATATCCATATGATTTGATCTTGTTCATGCACTGCAAAAGATTTTACACACATGGACACAGGTATTGATGTTTGATGCGGTATGTGTGTGCAACGTCCGCTTTCTCCGAACGTGATGCCGTGATAGCCGCACTCAAGGCCGTGTTCGGTTACCTGGCCTCGGCTGAGTGGTACACCTCGATGTGCGCACCGGTCTTCGAGAGCATGTGCTTGTCCAGACTTGTCTCTAAATAGCACAATATCTTCGCCAGCAATCTCTACTGCAATTGGCTTGTGTTGTAACTCTGCGGCCCAGGCCGCCACATACCAACCATTTTTGATAAACATAGATTCTCCTGTGACTAGTAGTATATAGTAGTCTTTACAAAAGACAAAACGGACAAATGTCCGTTTTGCTTAGAGTGTACCAACTTCAGTAGATATCACGATATTGCTTGTGATCCCACTGGCGCATCAAGTGTTCCAGATCAGCCGCACTAGTTGGGTAACGGCTTTCTAGCCATCTTTCCAAATCAGTTGGTTGACGGAACATTTCTTGCACTCGTTCCCACATTTGTTTTATGGTCATTTGTACAACTCCTGGGCACCTTTGATGTTGCCAATACGAGCCAAGTGAGCCGCGGCTCTAGCGGTACCCCAAGATTCGCACAAAGACCATACAGTGTCCAAGAATTGTTTCATGATTACTTGGCCTTTGCAGGTGTAAATGCTTTGGTAAAAGTATCAGCGAACTCAGTGATGTGCTTGCTGTAGTCATACTTGGCAGCTTCTTGAGCTGTTTTGACAACTTCTTTACCAACTGTGGTGAATGTGTCAGTGCCGACCTTGACTGCGGTCTTTGCGGTTTGTGCTTGTGCATCAACCATTTCGGTCAGGCTCTTTGCAACTGCTTCATTCTGGATGAATTTGATTGCCTGCTTTTGGGCGGCGGTGATGGTGTCGATTACGTTTTCTGCTGTGTTGAACATGATTTTCTCCTTATAGACGAATGTTCGATAATGTTACACATGACCCTACCATAGGCATCATGTTTTTACATTATACATTTATTTATGTTGCATTGCAACATTCTCTAATGGTTTCTACTGAGTTTAGTGTCCAATCACTAATTTCGTACATACACAATGAATCCAGACTAAATATATGATATCAACCATTTAGGAGAACCACAATGTTGAAAGCAATCAAAGAGTTTATTTTGGGCAAGCCAGTTGAACCAAAAACTGAAGCACCATATAAAGTTGAAGTCACTGCACCGCCACCTGCACCAGTAGTAGAAGCCGCACCTGTTGTGGTAGAACCTGCTCCGGTTGTGGAAGTGGCTCCGGTTGCAGCCAAGCCCAAGAAGCCAACTGCTCCAAAGAAGCCAGCGGCACCCAAAAAGCCGGCAGCTCCAAAGAAGCCAGCGCCTAAAAAGGCAGTGAAATAAAAAGCCCCGAAAGGGGCTTTTTTATTGGGCTAGTTCCAACCAGGTATGATCGCCCATGTACTTGACCTGTGTCTGATATTCGTAATCTTCTGGAGCACTACTGGACCAGTCATTGGGGCCATGCTGTGTTAACAAGGTGTGTTGCTTGCGTCGGTCCCACACCAACCAATACACATTGCCCATGACTGGGCTGAACTGATACACTGCGCCATGCACTGCATCTGTTACTTCAAGACGACGTTTGATCTGTCTTGCTTGTTTTTCCAACACTGCTACCAATTCCATGATACGATCATATTCTTGCTGGGCAAACATCCTGGCATGATTGATCATTAGATCCTTTTGTTTTTCAACAGGGATCATATCAAACTTTGGTCCACCAGCTTCAGTAGGATATTCACTCACATTCCTGTTGAAGAAAGGAATGAGAGATCCTCCTACGTCAGCATCGTAACTGGTCCTGCCTTTGGCAATGTTGGATTTTTCGGTCATTGGCTCAAAACAAGTCAACTCGTTCCCAAGGCAAGTCAGCTTTACCAAAGTGTCCATAGTTGGTTGTGGAACTGTAGATAGGACGGAACAAATCAAAACGTTTGATGATGCCCATAGGCGTCAGGTCCACGTTGTCCTGCACCCACTTGGTCAATTCTCGGCCCAGTTCTGCATCTGCAACTTCAATGTAGAAACTCATGGGCTGTGCCAGCCCAATAGCATAACTGATCTGGCACGTGGCCCAGTCTGCCTTGCCCGACGCCACAATGTTCTTGGCAATCCAGCGCATCATGTATGCGGCCGAACGGTCCACTTTGGTAGGATCTTTTCCAGAAAACGCACCACCTCCGTGTGGCGAGTATCCGCCATAAGTGTCAACAATAATTTTGCGGCCAGTAAGACCTGTATCGCCATCAGGGCCACCGATAACGAAACGACCAGTAGGGTTGATATGGAACTCAGTATCTCCATCCACAAACTCCATTGGTAAAACTTGACGAATGATTTCTTCCACTGCGGCACGTACCACATCAATTGGTTGTGAGTCACTGTGTTGTGTTGAACACACAACCTTGGCAATACGTTTGGGTGTGCCATCGTTGTTGTATTCAAATGTAACTTGGCTCTTGGCATCTGGGCCAAGCCACGGTAGTTGGCCGCCTTTGCGTACCCGAGACAGGTGTTCCACGATCTTGTGACTGTAGTAGATTGCGCTGGGCATGTGATTGGGTGTTTCATTGCAAGCATAGCCAAACATCAGCCCTTGATCACCTGCGCCAAAGTTGTCTGTGCCCAGTGCAATGTCTGCACTTTGTCCGTGCAACAGGTTGGTAATTTCAAGTGTGCGCCAGTCGAAGCCTGCTTGTTCGTAGCCGATGTTTTTGACCACACGCCGCACAGTGGCATCAACTTCTTCTGGATGCAACATCACGTTCTTGTATTCCCCTGCAAGTATAACGCGGTTTGTGGTCACTAGAGTTTCGCAGGCACAACGAACACTAGAGTCCTCTGTGCGCATGGCTAGGTCTAGAATGGCATCGCTGATAGCATCTGCTACCTTGTCTGGATGTCCTTCTGCTACTGATTCGCTTGTAAATAGATATGTCATTCGATTCCTAAATAATTGATAATTTTTTAGCAGTATCATAAACTGCTTCACTGGCTAGATTTTTACCTTTGGCTTCGCACATGATATCGCCCCAGGCCAGATGCGACACAGCCCATTCATTCACAGTAGTGTTCCAATAGAAGTCACTGTGTGCTCTGAGCTTCTGTTTTTTATAACCTCCATCAAGGAGTCCAGCAAGATCGGGACGAGATCGGGTGCAATGATCCACAAGAATATCTTCGCGACTAACACTGTAATGCAAAGCAGGACGAGTACCACGCCAGCTGTCAATAACCCTGCGAACACGATCATCCGTTGCCAGGATGTAATCGCCATTCGAGTTGATCCAATGATGGTGAAGGTCAAGAACAAGAGCCACATGTTCACCAACAGCAAGAGTACAGTCCAATCCATTTGTCATCTCATCATTCTCGATGGTAATAAGATTCCTAGCTTCAGGAGTGAGTCTACCTAAAGTTTTAAGGAATTTGTCTGGACCACCTTTACCAGACAAATGCACGTTGATCTTGAAGCCATGATCATGCCATGATGCACCGTAGCCCATCCACCGTGCCATGTCAACGTGATATTCAAATTCTAAAATACTGCGCTCTACAATTTCGTCTGACTCTGATGCCAGTACACAAAACTGGCCGGGGTGAAAGCTGAGTCGCACATCTAAGCGTCTAGCAGTTTCACCAATGGGTGCAAAGATCTTCTCACAATGTGCTTGGATCTCTGGGCGTTGCCACCAGTCAATCCAGGACTGCTCAGTGTAGCCTTGTAGCATTTCACTACCCAGTCGTACCATTCTGCGTTCAGCAGGCAGTGTGGCCACACGTTCAATCATCTTCACAGCGGCAGCGGCATTGTGATTCATGATATCCCACTGACGCTGTTCTGCTTCAGCAAGGTGTTCGCGTAGCCAACGCATAGTTGTTGAGCGTCCGTTTAGTTCACGGTCCACTGCATTTACTTTCATGCCGCCACATTCACTGGGGTCGTTGAGCCATTTACAAGCAAAACCAATACGTTTTTGTGTCATTTCCAAGGGTCGCGATCATCAAATTGGTTTAAGAAAAGATCAATCAACTTGACAGCAACAATTATGCACACACAGAACATTCCAAATCCTGCAACATAACCTAATACTGTAAGAAGATAATCGAACATGTCCATAGTATACACAAATTATGAATTAATGTCAACCTAATGTTCCAAAGCTGGCCCAACGTTGGCCACCCAAACACACCCAACCCACTGGTGATCCAATTTCCGGGTTCTCGTTGAATAGCACAGTACCGCGAGTGCTTTCGGTTGTGGGGGTGGTGGCACCGCTGGAAATAGTAATGTTTTTTATCTTGATTGATTCTACTTGTACACTACCATCTGCGCCCAACACAATATTGTCTTTGGCATTGGCTGTCAATATCAAATCTCCGCGGCCCATTATGCCAAAGAAGCCAACATCTCTTTTGCGTTTGCCTGCGCCGAGTTCAATTTCTTCATCCCATACAGTGAGTGCGAATCCAGGTTCCAGTGTGTTGATGCCAACCTTGTCCTTACCCACATACAATGTTTGGTTGATCAATGCTTCACCAGATACTTGTAGTTCTTTCAATTGACCCACACGTGTGATGTTGGTATCACTTATGGCATAGCTCAGCTGATTGCCTTTGATCAGTTCAGACCCATTGATGGTAATACGATTTAGATCCAGACCTTCTTCACGTATCTTGTCAAAGATTACGCTACTGTAATTTGCAAACAAGTTGGCATCCATGTTGTCCAACACACTCTTGCCACTGATGGCCACAAGGTCTTGGAAGAATTGTGTGTCTGTGGGCACCTGGCCGCGCAGGATGATGTCACCTTCGAGTTGTGTTACGCCCTTGACTTCTAGATGTCCAGTGATCAATTTGTTTTCAACCACTGTGGCTGCATCAAGTATGGTGACCTGACAGCTTTCTGCACGGTCATCAATACCTGTGCTACCAAACTTGCGCATGATGCCGCCTGTAACATTGTCCCCTGATAGTTTTAGACCATCAAAGTCCACGGCGCCATGCGGAATGCTTTTGTTGGGAAATTCAATACGTCGAACCAGTTGCGTTACTTCTGCGGCAATGGTGGTACGCAGAGTACTGTTGATATCAATGCCTGCCAGGTGATTGCTAACAGTTGCGTTGATTTGATTTTGTGTGTCAGCTTTGATGCTCTCAAGCACTGTGCCAGCGATAGCAGAGATGCGTTTGTCTATTGCTTTGCCGTCCAGTTCCATTGATGCCAGCATGGTATCCAGTTTCACACTGGCTAGATACGCAATGGTTTTGTTAAAGTCAAAGTTTTCAATGCGCTTGTTTATGGTTGCATTTATGCTTTCGTTCAAGCGATCATTTAACTTGGCTTCGATGTCTTTGACTAGATTATTTACTAAACCTTCAAGTTGGTGGGTTGTATCCATTTTGTTCAAACTTTATTGAAATAACATGTTCATAATTTTTCTTGATCAGGCTCTTGTACATGAGATTTTTGTGTACCAAAAACTCTTGGGCACCTGCGTCCATACTGAATTTTGCCAGCTGTTTGAAATACATATTTCTGCAGGCAAAGCATGGGTGTATCTGTACATCATCTGGTGTAATTTCATACACAGTCCTTGAGCTTAAATTTCGATCCACGAGATCAACATTGTTGAATTCAAAGTAAATTCGGTAGTCTTGTTCGTTGCGTACAATAGCAGGCGAACTAAACTCTCGTTCTTTGAAGTCTTGATTCTTGTAGTCTCTTAATGTAGTTATCACCAATTCGCCGGCTATTCCACAAATGTGGTCCACTAGGTCACGTTGTCCCTGATCTGTGCTGGCAAATGTAAAATACTCATCTGTGGCAACCACGCAATCCACACTTAGATTGCCAATTGATTCACTGGGTATATAACGAAACTTTACGCCCCGGGACGTTAGCCAGTCATTTACTTCTTCGCCAATTTCTGTCACATAAATTGTAGACGCTCTGCAGGCCAAGATCGCAGGATTAAAACCCACAAACAATATGCTTGTGGGATCTAGGTTGTAGTATCTGTAGATACTGTCAAGTATCTCTGTTTTTCGTGATACTATGTCATCTTGTCTGTTGCTGAACACAAACGCACGATGAAAGATATCGGCATAATTCTGAAAATGCATGATATGGAGTAAGCCCTTTAAGAGTATTTATGGACCGGGTCCGTTTTCGGGCTACCCATAAATACTAGAATAATAAAATTAATAAGGAGCCAATCAATGACTGATAAAATCATTGGTGATCTGAACATGCCAAGCACACCTGCTAGTAGTAAGAATGCTACACTTAGAGACTAAAGGTACCCGTCGTGGATCCAATTACTATAGGTCTTGCGTTCTCTGCCGCACAGTCAGCAGTTAGTTACATCAAACAAGCCATTGCCTTGGGTAAAGATGTAAACAGTCTTGCAGGTCAATTTAGTAAGTTTTTCGAATCTTCAGATTCTATACATCGTGAACGAACAAAGTTAAAAGCCAAAGCTAACATACTAGGCAAAACAGATGCAGAGCTAGGTCACGAAGCCTTGCAAATTGCCATGCACAGTGATGCTCTACGTCAAGCAGAGCGTGAACTCAAAGATATGATTCTTTGGCAATTGGGCAAGCCGCAAATCTGGGAACAAATGATTGCCGAGCGCACCAGGCTGTTCAAAGCACGTGCAGACGCACAACGTGCAGAAGAAGAACGCCAGTTAGCACACAAGAAAAAAATGGCCGATACGTTTATTTTTGGCATGTATTTCCTAGCAGGGTGTGTTATTGTATTTGCATTTGCCCTGGGCGGTGTTGGCATCTACGGCCAAATGGAAGAAAAAAGAATTTATGAAGAAAAAGTTGCCAAGAGAAATCTAGTGTTACGTCAACAACAAAAAGAACGTGAAGCTCGTGAAAAGAAAGAGAGAGAAGATTATGCTAAGAATTGACCAAGGAATGTATGTATTTTAATATCATTATCACATTCAATGATCTGCTGTTCCTTCTATGCTTGTCGCCATTGTTTGCGATATTCTGTGTGATGTTTGCCGACTGGCTTAAAGATCGAAAATAATCATGTATGAATGGATCTTAGTACTAGCACTAGCCAAGGAACCAGATGTTAAAAAATGGCCTGAGTGGGAGTGTGTGCGATGGTCCTGGACCGGAGATGTATACAATCGTCGAGTAGTTTGTTTAGAATGGAGAAAGCGGGAGAATAGATGGATCCCTTAACGCTCTTTGCTTTGGCCAACGGAGCAGTCTCTGCAGTCAAGGCTGGCTGTAAACTCTACAAAGACATCAAGAGTGCTGCTGGTGATGTAAAGGACGTGATCAAAGATCTTGACCATCAGTTCCATAGTGCATATGAAGGTAAGGGGAAAAAGCCTCCAGCTGAAGCTGTTAAACAACTTAATGAAGAAAAAGCTCGTGTTAGAGAGTTGAATAAAAAAGCCAATGACAATGAGCATGGTGGACTTTATCAAGAGATCGGCGATCATCTAGGTGCCTATTACGACAACCTCTACAAGTGCCTGGCAGTATTTGAGAACGAAGAACGACGTAGCAAGACTGAAATTTACACAGGGGATGCTAGTCTAGGTAAACGTGCGCTACAACGTGTTCTAATGAAAAAGCAGTTAGAACAGATGGGTACTGAATTACGTGAGATAATGATTTACCAATCACCACCTGAGCTGGGTGCGCTATACACCGAAGTTGAAGAAATGATGAAGAAGCTGGGTGTGGAACAAAAAGCCCTTATCAACAAGCAGATCAACATTGAGCATGCCAGATCAGTGCAACGTGCCAAGCAAATAGCAATACTTAAAAACAGGCTGTATGGTGTAGGCGGAATTCTTGTTGTATTATTATTTTGGATTTTTTGCATGTGGTGGGTGGCAGAAAAACGCATAGAAGACTATCCTGAATACGGAACTGGCTTTTTCCCACGTCTGGTGTCTGACCATGATCGCATCGTGGCCGAACGAAATAAAAAATACTGGGACGCTAAAGCCGCAGAATATCGCAATCGTCAAAACAACCGATAATAAATAGGTTATGATACCCCCAAAATTATTAATTGTCACAGAAGCCTGGACACCATTGCCAGCGAGCGTCACCAGCTACTATGTGAACTGTGTTAAAAAAGCACAGGAGGAGGGTTGGGATGTAGTGGTAATAGAGCCGTCTCAATTTGACGCCACTCACGACTTGGATCGTGAAATTTCTGTCACTATTGACGGGTTTTCTCCTGACTATGTGCTGATTGGGTGCGGTGGCCGCTTGAGCAATTCTGCAATCAATCACTGCAAGAAAAACAACATAGTGTTCAATTCTGTTTATCACACTGACTTCCCAGGGTTCTGGAGCATGCAAGGCAAAGGCAGTATTGACAAACTTAACAACATTGTGAGTCGTTACTACCAAGATCATCACCTGGTGTTTACCCATTCGCCTAGTGCTATAAAAAGTATGATAGACAATGGCATAGGAAAAAAACATGATGTTTGGTGGTTAGGAATTAGAGGAGAAGATTTTGGAGAACCACGTGTGGAGCCAATCGCTCGTGACAAACCTTTGCTTATATCAGTGGGTCGTGTGACCAAACAAAAAAACCTAGAAGTATTTTGTCAATTGGACCACACAAAATACGATCTCATGATAGTTGGTGCAGGCGATGACTTGGAAGAGCTAAAAGTCAAATACCCACATGTGAATTTTGTAGGATGGAAAAGCGGGCGCGATCTTGGGGACATTTATGCACAAGCTGATTGCATGGTGTTTACCAGCTTGTACGATACCATGGGCACAGTAAACGTTGAAGCACCTTGGGCAGGTACTCCAACTGCGGCATTTCCAGTGCAAGGACCAATTGATGCTGTGGATGAAGGGATCAACGGCTACTGTAGAGACAACCTAGACGAAGCAATTGAATTATGCCTGCAACTGGATCGTAGACAAGTTGCAGAATTTACCAGAGCAAAGTGGACCTGGGATCGTAGTTGGCACAGCCTACGTGACAACATACTAAGAACAAACAGCAGATGAGAAAATTTAATCTCCTTGTTTGATATTAGAGATAAATTCTGCTTCAGGAATACGTGTGCGTGTGTTCTTGCTACCCAACACAACAATCGTGCGTTGACCTAGTTCTGTATCCAGTCCCAACACAATACATCCGCCTGCAGGATTAGTAAATCCTGTTTTACTTACAACTATCCGCCTGTCTTTTCCTATCATTGGGTTTGTGTTGTTAAATACCCAGTAGCGTTTACTGACTTTGATTTCAATCTTGCTTTGTTTACTGGCATTAACAATCACTGGGTAATGTCGTGCGGCCTGCACTAACAGTATAAGATCTTCAGCAGTGCTGATGTTGCGGTTATCTAGGCCAGTGGGATCCATCATAGTAGTGTGCATCATGCCAAGATGAGCAACCTTGAAGTTCATGGCGCTGATACAATCAGGTGTGCCGGCCCCGTAGTTGTTGCACAGTATGTTGGTTGCATGATTGTCGCTGTGTACCAGGGCCATGTCAATCAACTGTCGTCTGGTGAGACGTTGCTCAGTCTCAGTTACTTTTTCTTTTTTGTGGCGTTTTTGTTTAGACTTGAAAGTTCTAAAGGTCAACTTCTCGTCGAGGTCTTGTTTGGCATCCAGCACAATCATAACTGTGATCAGTTTGCTTATGCTAGCAACAGGGCGCATGGCCGTGGTGTTTTCACCTTTGATTATTTTTCCATTGTCATCTGCCACCAACCAGCTTTTGGCAGTGACTGGCTGAGCCTGTATTAAAGAGCAAAAGAATAGGCACGCTATGCATAAAAATAAACGCATGAATAAATCTAGCTCAATTGATTTTCAACAGGATCAAGCCTAAAAGCCAACCAATGGCAAATGACCATAAACATGCTGTTATTAACAACGGTATGTAATACCATTCATCATCAATGAGCACTTGCCACTGCATTAAACTTCGTTACCAATGATGGGAAATTTGGAACCGGTACCAACGCCTAGTACACATGCTTGTGTACCATCAAATTGAATCAAAGTCCAGGTGTCTTGTTCGGCATTGGCAGTTATCACATACTGGGTAGGAGTAGGTATATCTTTTGCGAACCACACAGGTTTTTCTTTCCATTCGTCAAACACAGTACGAAATACTGTTTCAACTGCGTCACACATCACAACCTTGCGGCGTTCGATTGGTGCGGCGTTGGCTATAGAGCTTGCTAGGCAGAATAGGAACGCCATTTTTAGCTTGTGCATAATGGCTCCTTAAAGCAGTATTTATTGCCCTGACTTAATTATCTGCTGGAGCAAGACGCTGTATTAGAATGTCGTAAAAACTGTCTAGCTCACCACCAAACTTGCCTTTTAGTGCAGTTGATAGTTCCACCACAATGTCATTGTTGTTTTCTTTGAGGCTTTGGATAAGTTGATTGTGTACTGCCACATTGTCAGTCAACTGTCCCATTTCCATCATGAGTTTTTCTGCAGGTACCACGCAGAATGTTTCCAATGTTTTTCCTTCAACATCAAATGTTTCCAGTTCCAACACTGTGTAGCGTTCACGTAGGCCTTCTGCTACTTCACGGCTGAATATAATTTCCATTAGAATCTCTCAACTTTCCAGTTTTTTTCTTCCGGCTGTGGCGCACTGCCGCCGCCAGTTGCCACTAGTTCTAACAGTGTGATTAGTAATGCTTTGACATCACCAATTTCTGTTTTGATTGTGTCAATGTCATCAACCAACCAATTGATCTGTGTGGTCAATGCTTTGGTGTCTGATTTAATCTCAGTCAGTTGGTTGTCGGTCATTGGAATCCTTGTTTGGGTAATAAATTATATATCTGTTGAGCAAACTTTGCTTGAGTTTCAACTCCAAAGTGGCGCAAGTCTCTTGCCCGTGACTGTTGTGATTTTTTTTGCATTGACTGATGGTCTGAATAATAAAATGGTATTTGGCGTTGGTTGCATAATTGCTCCATTGCTAATAAATTTTTTTTGTGTGAAACCAATGCATTGGTTTCGTCTGTGACCCATACTTTGTAATAATCTCCAAGAGCTCCAAGATGGTGATGGCCGGGCAAGAGAGTATATGGCCTATTATGATAAAATATTTCTGTTCGACCAATTGGTGGCACACATAAAACTACAAACTTGGGACTAAGAACAGATACCCAATGGTCCAGTAATCTAAAACAAGTATCTAAACTGCTACCACCTACTCCCAAATTCCAGACATGAGTACCGACCAACTGACTTAACACTGTAGGCCACGTGGCTTGTTGGGGTATCCCTACTCCCTCGGTGTGACTACAACCCAAGGCTATACCGCAATCTCTATCATCAAACTTATCATCCCTGAATCCGTGGCTGTTATATTTGTATGTTATACAATCAGGATCTGTCCATCCCAACTCAGTTAATAATTTTAATTTTGAAGTACCTTTACAGTTCTCAATAAATGCTGATTGACTATCTGTGCCAGCCCAATTCAGAGTTTGATTCCTGAACTTATAATTGTTATGAAGAACACTATCCATACTATGCGTAGGATCTTTCTCGAGGATTTGGTACCTTGGCTCGCTTGTACACTTCTTGTACACCAATGGCCTGATAGTAACAGTCCATCAAGGCATTGTGTGCTGCCTTGCGATCTTTTTCACGTGGGTCGCCGTGTGTGCCAAACAAGGTACGGCTGTCACGAATCTGCCAGAACTGCCAAGGAGTTGGCTTGGCCAGCTGACGATATAAGTTTTCCAGAATCACAATGTCAAACGCAGGACCTTGACACCAGATGTTTTCCACACCCACCAAAAACTTGTTTAGTGCTCGTGTCATGTCATCCAGGCTCACTCGGTTGCTTTCGCCAAGAGCTTCTTCGCGAACAGCTTCGTCTTGTGTACCCCACCATTCAATTGTGCTTTCTAATACATGCCTGTCCAGGGCCAGTTGTTCGTCCACGTTCACACGCATGTACAAACCGTTTTCAGTTTCTACATCATGCTCCCAAGGGCTGAATTTAACAGCCCCAATGGTGAGAATCACGCTCTCAGGGCGGGTACTCAGTGTTTCCAAGTCTAGCATCACGTCCATGATCAAGCGTCCGCTTCAAGTTTGATTTGTAAAGGAAACCCGTTGCTCCGGGCCAGCATGGTTGCTTCAATGCCTTTTTGTTCAGCAAGTTCATATGGATAAACTGCCACTACCGCAGAGCCTTCTTCGTGAATAACGTGAGTTAGTGCTTCTGCTTCTTCTTCGGTGTACTGGAAGATTGCTTTCAAACTTTCAATCACAAACTCCACAGTGGTTAGTTCGTCATTGATATAGATCACTTTGAACAAGGGCGGTTCCTGGATGTTCAGTTTTGATTTGTTTCTTACTTTAACTTCAATTTCTGTTGATACTGTGGTTTGTCCCATATGGTCCTCAAATTAAATGCAACAAAAGGCAGTTGCCTGCCTTTCATTATACAAGGTTTATTTTGTAAAAGCAATAGGAATTTTCTTCGGCTTTGCTTCTTCTGGAACTATGTTTTCCAAACTAACGGTTAAGATTCCATTTCGTACAGTTACCGTTCGAACTTCAAGGTTTTCACCAAGAGGCCATGAACGTTCAAAGTTGCGTCCACTAATGCCACGATGTAGATATTCGTGTGCATCGTCTGCAGGGCGTTGGCGTTCACCACGCACGGTCAACATGCGTCCTTCCAGTTCTACATCCAATTCATCTTCTGCAAATCCGGCCACTGCGATTTCAATCTGAAACAGATTGTCGCCTGTGCGAATTACATTGTGTGGTGGGTAGTTGTCCTGCTTGGCTGCTGTGGTGAAGGTACGATTGAGTTCTTCAAACAGTTGATCAAAGCCAATAAAGCGGCGATGCAAGGCAGGGATATCGAGAGTTACATAAGTAGTTGTCATTTTATTTCTCCTTTAAGCAAATATGACTTGTAAGACCCCGGAGGCATCTTACACTAGTATTTATACTTGAATCCCATCCAGATGTCAAGTACTAGTAGAGTTTTTTGGGCAAACTGTCTGCTTCAATTTTCTTCTGCCAACGGCGCTTGGCAGCACTTTTGGCTCGCTTGCGAGCTGTGGTTGGCTTTTCGTAGAATTCTCTAGCACGTAGATCTTGAAGAAGTCCGCTGTCGCTTACTTTCTTTTTGAACTTGCGTAGAGCTTTGTCCACTTGATCGTTGACTACTACAACGACCAATCCGGTTACTGGTTTAGGTTTCATATATTGGGTCATGATTGTATTTAACTGTGTCCTCCATTATTTTAATCTTTTTCACTCCGGACGATTTAAGAGTGAGCAAGTCAAACATATAAGGCATAAGCAAACGTTCCATCACGCTTTTGAGTCCACGTGCTCCAGTCTTTTGATCATGCGCTTGTTGTGCAATGGCCAGCAGGGCTTCGTTTTCAAAGTCCAGTTCAATGCCATCAGCTTCAAAAAAGAACTGCATTTGTTTGAGCAAACTGTTGTGCGGTTCAATTAAGATTCTTGTGAGGTCTTCCAACAGCAGTTCTTGTGTTCGAACCATGATTGGAAAACGTCCTATAAATTCTGGGATCATGCCGTACTGTACCATGTCTTCTGGTTCCACACGCTGATCAGTTGTGGTTTCAACTTTGGCACTGGTATTGAATCCCATGCCTATTTTGTTCCTACGGCGGTCCATGATTTTTTCAAGTCCGTCAAATGCGCCAGCGGCAATGAACAAGATGTTGGTGGTGTCTATTTCCACAGTTTCTACACTGGGATGTTTTTTGTTGCCGTTTACTGTGACACTGCACTTGGTGCCTTCTACCAGCTTGAGTAGAGCTTGTTGTACACCTTCGCCAGACACATCTCTGGTGATGGTTGCGCTTTCGCTCTTGCGTCCTATCTTGTCAATTTCGTCAATGAACACAATACCTTGTTGGCAACGGTCAACATCATTCTCTGCTTCACTTAGTAATCGTCCAATCACGCTTTCAACGTCTTCGCCCACATAGCCTGCTTGTGTGAGTGTGGTGGCATCTGCAATAACAAATGGCACGTTGAGATACCTTGCGGCTGCACGTGCCATTAGTGTTTTACCTGATCCTGTTGGACCCAGGATCAACAAGTTGCTTTTTTCAATTTCAATTGCGCTGTTCAGAAACACTCGCTTGTAGTGATTTACCAAGCTAACGCAGAGTGCTATCTTGGATTCATCTTGACCAATAATGTACTTGTCAAGGTAAGTTTTAATTTTAGCTGGATCCAATGCACGAGTAATTTTCTTGTCGGCACGAATACGATCGTTTTGTTCTTTGGTCAGTATGTTGGAACACAGGTCAATGCATTCGTTGCATATACCTGCGTCATTGGCCACAATGAGTTTTTCAACTTCACTGCGACCCTTGCCACAAAAGTTACAGTGAATGTGTTGTATCTTGCTGTCTGTCATGGAATTGAATAAAGTAGTCTAGTGGAGTCTCAATGCGATTGTCAGTGCGAAGATAATTTTTAGGACCGTAGTAAAACACTTTGTCGGTCTTGAGCAAGAGGTGCTTGCAAGCATCTGCAGATCCAGCGCGACTGTTGATTATAATAGAATCCACACGTTTTGCAACCTCCATTAGCCATTCCTCTTCGCCAGCTATGTCTTCGTATACATACACGTTGAAATAGGTTTCCACGTTCTGGCACCAGATGGCTAGTGTTTCAATGTCGTCCCAACTAGCGTCCATGATCAGAACGCTGTGCTTGGGCTCGTCCACAAAGTCCGGGGGTGTTATAAAGTTACTGTAGCTCATTTTCTGTCCAAATATTCCTTGATTCGTTCACGTTCAACATCATTGAGATCATCAGCATCGTATTCTCCGCTGTTGAGCTTTTGTACCAGGTGTTGTATGTAGCTTTCTTCATAAGCAAATTGATCAGTCAGATCCTTGTCGCTTTCGATCCACTTCACACCGTTAAACTTATATAGCTTGCTAGGCAAGTAGTCTACTCTTAAAAACATGTCGCCTTTGACAGGAGAGGCCGGAAACTCTGTACCAAAGCTGGCACTACCATTTGGATCCACATCAGCACTGGCACGTAGGTCTAACACAAGGTCTTGTGACAACTGTGACGAGCGCAGTCTTGTGTTTTCTTGTTCCAGTGCAGTCAGTGCCAGTGCCAGTTCTTCCACTTGTGCGGCTAGTGCCAGTGCTTTGGCTTGTTCTTCGTTTCTTGCGCCTTCCACACCTGATGTGTGAGTTTTGAAATACTCTAGCTCAGTTTCCTTGGCCTGAAGTTCTTTGCTGAGGTCTTCTATTACCTTGGCTGTGCTTTCCAGCAGTTCTGGATCCACCGTGACAGGATCCGGTTGCGGTATTTCTACTATGGGTTCTTCTGGTTCTAGTTCTGCCAGTTGAGCATTGCCTTCTTGTACCATGCGTTCTGCTTCTTCTGCATCCAGGGCTTTGGCAATCAGTTTGCCACGCCAGAAGAAGTTTTCAACAGCTTTCATTTCTTCGGCTTCACGTTGTTCTTCAGTGAGTGGATGTTCAGTAGGTTCGGGTTCTTCAACAGGCACAGTAGGGGTGGCCTCAGTAGTGACTTTCTCAACTGTGGGTTCAGCGTCCTCTACCGCAGGAATGACCACTGCTGGTTTTTCTTCTACAAGCCGATCTTCTTCATCATGTATCCAACCACCTTTGCCTTGACGTGCCCATTCCAGTTGCTTGTTAGCGGCCAGGATCAGGCATAGTGCCAGTGGATCAAACACCACAACGATTAGAATGATCACCCAGCGTACAGCGGCTTCCAGCATGTTTTGGCTGGCGTCATCTCCGTAGATTAACGCCGCGATATACTTGATCGGCCCAACCTCTGATTCAACCTTGCGGAATTCAGCGCGGAGGGGCGCGGCCTCTTCACCAAGGGCGGTAATAGTTTTCTGTTCGGCTTGAATCTCAGATTGAAGGCGGACACGTTCTTTCTGCTGTGCTCTTCGGACTGCAACAGCTTTGTCGGCACCTTTTTCATCACTGCTTCGACCCATAACCTGGTCCACAGCTTCATCCATTTGTTTAAGCGCCTTGCGGTTCGCATCAATATTGTCCTTTGAGATTCGAATTTTTTCGTCGAAGATGGCAACTTTTGCCATAGCGTCACCGCTCACGAGACTTTGATCACCGTGGGCCTTCGACAGGAAGCCAAAGATGCCCATGCTTGTGAGTAGCATGAGGAATACAATAGCAGGAACTAGATATAGTTTGAATGCTATGCTGGCTCGACGCCAGTTGTTGTGTAGCCAAACAGTTGCTACGATTTTGCCTGCTTCTAGTGCGCCGCCCATGATCATGACAGGAACCACAGCAGCCGCAAAAATGGCTGTGAGTCCTACAACCGAGTACCAGGCGGCAATTGCCGAAATCATCACAGAGATGAGTAGAATGAAGTAGCCAAATATCATAGTGTGTATTTACCTAGAAGTTTACTGTCTAAGTTTACTAGACTATTTGGAGAAATGCAAGAGGTTCGGTTAACGACGTTCGATTATAGTCCGTATCGGCCTGCATGTGAGCCGTGATTGTTCAGCATTTGTGTTGCTGTTAGTTCCTGATTATATACCGCTACCACAGCAATATCACCTTTCCAGTAGTTATCAGCTTTGCCGACCAACTGCGGGTTAGTAGCAGAGCTGTATGTGTTCGTGAATGTTTGCCCTGTGGTTACTCCAACTGCTTGTCCATTGAAGTAGAAAGTATAATCCCCATTGGCGGCCTGTGTGGCACCAAACGTGAACCATTGATTGGTTGTAAGTGTTAATGTATTTGACAGTCCGCTACTGATACCACCAAAACTGGCATGGACCTGAAAGACTGGTCCAGCTGTCTTGTAGATGTAGGTGCTAAAGGTTCTGTCACCAGTGGTAACTCCAAATATTGCGTGATACCCGTTTGTCATACTAGGACTAATTCTTGCTACAAAGAATGTGGTCTTACCTGTGTAGGTGCCACTGTATTTTGCGGCTGGCGTAGTAGCGTACTCACCGTCAATGAATATAAAGTAACTAGAAGTGCCTGCACTGGTAAATTCAGGACTGCCAACTAAGGTAGCATTGTTGGTATTAGTGCTCAGGTCAGTCCAGGTTGTGCCTGATGTATAACTGGTTGCATTACCAGCGTCAAGATACAGCATCAGGCCTGCGGTTGTCATGCTGTAGGTTGGTGCTGAAATCCAAGGACGTCCTGGAACAAGACCGCCCTCATTGGGATTGTCAATGATAGCGTTGTCATTGTACTGTGTTGGTAGTTGTGTAATATCGTAGGTTGCTCTTGGATTACCAACAGCCGCACGATCCGTGGCGGCCAGGTCTAGTTTGGCTTTTTGTTTAAGCTCTTTTGTTGCTAACTGTGCAATACCATTTGCTGACATTTTATTGTATCCCTAATAAGAGTATTTATGGCGTTGACTGTGTGATCAGTTTATGCTATATTCAGCTATGAACATACAACATTTGTCCACTCTAGTGGAATCAGCTGAAATCACCTGCCCAAGTTCGGGTAATCAACGTGTGTATGCCGATCTGCTAGAAGAAATGGCCTGTGCTATTGCGCAGGATCAGTTTGCTGAACAATATCAAAAATCACGTTCGGTCAAAAGCACAGAGGATTTTGCACTAGTTGAAAATGGACACACCATTTACATTGATGTAAAAACTCGTCAACTGGGCACGGATCTAAACATGCCCAACATGATCAGTGTGGACAAGCTGAACAAACTCCTGGATGATCCCCATACAGAATTGTACTACTGGATGATTGACTACGAAGTACGAGCAGATGGCACTGCACAGGTTCAACACACTGAAATGCGAGCTGTATGGGACCTGCCTTGGTCAGCCTTGGCCATACAAAATCTTGGACTAGGACAGTTGCAGATTGCCAACTGGGCCGTGATCAATCAACCTGGCCTGCCACGGGCTGATTGGCATGCACAACTCAAACAGGAAATGCGGGCCTTTTACACACGTCAGGCCAGCAAGTTTCAACGCATGGCTGATGCAATAATTTTGTAATAAATATTGGACAATGTCCATTCCATCATCCACAAGAAGCATACTCAATTGGCAAGCACCACCAGTACCCGAGCCTGATCCAATCCCGGAACCTGCGCCGCCAGCACCTGTTCATGTTGAGCCACCACCTCCGGTGTGGCAAGGTATCGCCAACGAAGAACGTGTTAGAATGGAAAGTGCCTGGGGTGAAACTGCCCTGCACACTGAGCCACTGAAACTAATTCCCCGAACTCTGCAGGCCGTGGATGATCACGATCGCAGACTGTTTGTGGGCTGGAGGGTAGAACTGTGCAATACCTTTTTCAATCTGTTTGGGGGCAAGGTCTATATCTATAATCATTCTTTCTTTGGGCAGAACTGTCAGGTGCTGACAGGCAGTCACAGTTCCACAAAAAAGCGATTTGAACGTCAGGCCCTGGAACCACGTCGCGGCAATGATGTGGTGATTGAAGAGGGTGTATGGATTGCCAGTGGTGCAACCATAATTGGGCCATGCCGAATTGGTGCGCATGCTGTGATTGCCGCAGGCTCGGTTGTGTTGCCCGGGGACTATGAAGGCGGGTGCATGTACGCAGGAAACCCAGCAAAATTCAAAAAACGCATTGATTTTGACCCTGAATAAGTGTTGCAAAAATGTAACACTTTAGTACTAGTTAAAAACCCAATAAAATCAACAAGTTAGCGGGCACTAACCTGTAGAAATAGCTCAGAAAACGGTTGACGAAAAACCCGTTTTCGGCTATAATAATAGCATGAACCAAGTAAAGCAGACTCGCAAAAGACGCCAAGATACTAACCATGCTGTTTACTGTATCACCAATACAGTGACAGGTGAGCAGTACATTGGCATTACTGTATGCGGTGGCAATGTGCGCCGGGCACTCCGAGTGCGCATCCAAAAACACGTTCGCCGTGCAGTGACAGAAAACAAAGATTGGAACTTGTGCCGGAGCATTCGTGAACACGGTACACTTGCACACACATACGGACTGGTTGAAATTGTGCGTGGACGCAAGCCTGCTCATGCACGTGAGCGTGAACTGATCCGTATGTACAACCCTGCATTGAATTCACACTAAGGAGATCGCAATGACTAGAGTAGCAAAGATGACAGATGGTCGTGTGGTTGAAGTCGTTCGTGTTGCCGACGCCGTGGGCTTTAGTAGCGAGCGTGGTTGGGTCATGGTCTGCTTTGACTTTGACAAGGTTGATCGCAAGCGCGAACACTTCAAGTGGGTTCCCTCTACTACCCGATTTGACTGGGTTAGAGAATTCGTTTTTGGTTAACACAAGGAGCAAGCATGACAGACATTCAAGTTCTCGTGACCGTGGCAGTGGTACTAGTTATCTTTGCTGTCAAGGTTTGGATTCTCACTAAAATTTAAGGAGCAAAGAATGATTGACCTAGCACAAGAATACAAGGTAGAGCACAAGGGTCGCTCTTACACGTTCACCCATGGTGATCCATTTGATCGTGGCATGTCAGACAGCTACTACAGTCGTATCCCTGGACCACACCGGGGTGGCGTTGGCGGTGACAGCGGCCTTCGCAACATAGACCTTACCCAGCAAGAGATTGCAGACTATATGGCAGGCTACGACTACAACGAATCAACTGGCGACAAAAAGGATTGGGGTTAATCATGGACATCGAAATCAAAGGACTCTCCGCCAAGCAAATGGCATTGGCTGACATCATGTGGACCATTGACAGCAAGGCAGGAGTGGAAAGTTTTATCTCTACCTTGCCTAAAGCTGATCAACGTGACTGTCGCACTATCATCGAGCTCATGCAGTTGGCGTGCATGGACGAGGTTCACAGCGTCGATGAAGCACGGGATCTGCTAGCTCAATTCTAAATTTAGCACACAAACAAAAAGCCCACGCAAGTGGGCTTTTTTGTGGCTCAATGTATTGTTTCGTCACCGTCCCAAGCGGTGTTTATGTCTTTGATGCCTAGTATTTTTAATATGCGTTTGACCTTGGGTGGCGGGTCTAGAAAAAATTCCTCCGGCGCAAACATACTTTTTAATTCTCCATCTGCTCCTAGTATGAAACCGTAATCGCCGTCATCATATTCGTCATCGATGTCAAGTTCGTCTTCTTGTTCTACGTGCTGTTCTGTTGCCTTGTTTGCCATGGCTACCACCTTTGAAGTTACTCAAGTATTTACTTGCGCTGTGTTCTAATTCTAACATAACAGATTGATCATGCGCAAACGTTTTGGCATACACTTGATACATGTCTGCCAAGGGCAAACAGTTGATATCACTGTCATAGTGTACTGCAAGGTCAGCGGCAATGCTGAAACCATATGCCTGTATCTCTTCGCTGTTGCCTAGGTACGCTTGTTCAGTATCTTCACTGTCATATGCCTGACTTTTCTTTCTGCGCAGTTTACGATGCACTTGTTCATGCCCTATGCATTCTGCAACGTCAAAGGCCAGTTGTGCCCAGTTGACTGGACGCAGTTCAATTACGTGTTGTTGAGGTTGGTAGTTTACTGAAATTTCAATGAGGTCATCTTCATGATCGTAAACTCCGCTGATTAAGATTTGGTTTGCAAGTACTGCGGGTGACCTGGCAGTTTTGATTATGATGCCAGGATCTGCCACTGCCCGGCGTATGTGTCGAGTTATCTCGGGTGGGCTCAAGTGTGTTTTCCTGAACCTTTCAGGCATGCTAACAAGCCTGCCGAGATACTGATAGAACATTTACTTGAACAGCATGAGTGCCATGATTACTGCTTGGATCACAAATCCCAATCCAATGGTCACAATGTTCAACATGTCCTTGAGTAACACTGCTCTAAAGAACAGCAGTACCAAGCCGCTCCAGATAAACAGCACCATGTCCACAGGCGGGAAACGATCTGTCAGTCCAGTGAGTGCGGCCAGCAAGGTTGGTATGGTAGCAAAGTGAATGGCAATCGCCGCAATCCAACCCAGTGTATCTGCACTTACTTTGTGAAAGTGTTCTTTGAAAAATTCCGTGATATTTGCACGTGCTGATTCAAAGTCCACTGTCCAGGTTTTAGTTTGATCTTTCATTTAGTTTCCTTTAGCTTTGTTGCCACTGTAAAAAATGTGACGCCCAATGGTTGCAATTTTTTCTTTGCCCCATCCTGGGTTCACGTAATCTGCGTGATAGTATAACGCATTTTTTAGACTTGGAAGATTGAATCCTTCCAAAAGCACTTTACGTGCCACTGTTTGACTTTCAGCAAAGGCTGCTTGATTGATTGGGCGCACCCGATCAGTGGTTTGGCAGTACCAGCTGAATTGACAAATCACCTTTGAGTACACCATATTCTTTTGGTACACGACTCCGCAGATGTCGCTGGGAAATTGTCCGCTTGATGCACGGTTCATAGTTACCTGTGCTACGGCTACTTTTCCTTCAAAGTTTTCGTGCCCTGCTTCGTAGTAGATATTTTTAGACAAGCAGGCAAGTTGACGATCTCTCTCAGCGGCAGTGACAAATGTGATGTCGGCTCCTTTGAGTTCTCTGAGGTCGGCAAATTTTGTTTTCACTACCGTGGTAGCGATAACAGAGCAAATTAACAGTCCGAGGACCACTAAGCATGCTTTTGATAGACTCATCAAGATATCTTGATTTCGTTCTTTCATTAGTGTTGACATAGTTTCTCCTTTCATCCCATGCCTTACGGCAGGGTGTGTTTCTATTTAAGACCCTGGCAAGTATCAAATAATACTACAGAAGTCTTGCAAAGTCAACGTAAATACCGCCCGGACCTGTAATAACGGGTTTTTTAGGTGGTTAAGTACGCAGTTAACCCAAGCAATGTTGGGTTTTAACGATATGTAATTGGATCTTGCCAAAAGTACGGCAAAAAATTAATTACATTTTTGTGACGTTTTTCAAGCCAGCGGCGTCATTTCGAGCAATAGTTTGCCCTTCCTGAAGCCCGGCTTGTATAGCGTCTCCATACTGGGTGTTCACTGCCATGCTTTTTAGCAGGGTTCCAATATTGGTATTTTGGGCGTCAACTCCATAGCTGTGCAGGCTTTGCACAAGACTATAAACTGGGCCCAGTCCATTCGAAGGTTGTGTGAGATCAATGTCAGCTTTTTCTAGATTGTCCAGTTCCAGCGTCAGTTGTCCCACAATGGTCTTCATTGCGTTGGTTGATGTGGTCAGCGCCAGCACCACGGTGCTGTTGGTTGATGAATCAATTGAATTTAACACATTGGTTAGGTTTGTGTTGGCGTAGATAATGCTGTTGGCACCCAGGCCTGCTGCCACTGTGGCGTTGGCAATAGCACTGCTTAGATTTGCACCCAATGTTGTAGCTTCAAACTCAACTGCCACGGTACGGATATCATACAATGCATCTACAACTTTATGCCCAGCGACTGTACCAATCATGTCCAGCACAGTTGGATTACCAAATTCTCCAGACCCTTTGGGCATGGATTCGGCAGCGGCAGCGGCAACATCTGCAGGCAGTGGATCAGTAATAGTATCTAGATTTCCAAAGGATCCAACTTCAATTCCTTCAATAAATGTGGCCATTTCATCTGTGGTCTTGAATTTTCCGCCCATGTTGATCAGCTGATTGCGCAGGCCTTCAAGGTTTTTGTCACGGATAGCAGGCAAACTCTGTGCAGGAAAAATTTTGCCAGCTTCAAGTAAATCATCCAAGCTAGCAATTCGGGTTGCTCCTGGGATAGTAAATCCAATGGCTGAAATGATACGTGCCAGTTCAGGGTCAACTATTTCTTTAAGCACAGCCCGTATAGCAGTAGATGGTTCAAATTCTAAATCCAGCGGATCCATGCCTGCGGTGGTTAGTTTTGCGTTGAGTGATGTATCTGCTAGTCCTTGTGCTTGTAAACTCCTGACCAAGCCGTAGGGCTCGCCAAACGCAAATAAATCGTCCAGTTGATACATTGTGCCTATACCACGCAGGCCATCGGCTAGTCCTTTGAGATTTTGTTTAAGAGTATCTGTGTTTTGTGAAGCGGCATTTTCAATACCAGCAGTGTATCCTGCTGTGCCACGACTGGGATTAAAGATATTACTCAGTCCACCGTTGAGCATGTCACCATAGTTCTTGATATTGAAATCGTAGTCTTTGAAACTCTTGCCGGCAGCTTCGGCCATTGGCTTGGCAGCTTGTGCTGCCTGTGAGCAAAATCCACTGGCTGATCCCAACAATCCAGCAAACTGTTTAACTCCTGGAAACAACAAGTTTATGTGTGTGTTCAAACTAGTTGCCACTGCATTGGCATTGATACCAGTGCGTGGATTAGATATATGAGCCAGTCCAGCAAGCCCGGGCAAGACATCTCGCATCTTGGCCATCATTTCTGTTTTAGGCCACAGTGTTGTGCTGTTGATAGTTGTGACTAAACTGTGCAAGTTGCCGGTGATGGTTGTGGTTTGATATAGGCTAATGTTACTAGAAACCTCATTTGGTATTTCTAGTCCTAGCCCTTGTACCAGCCCAGATTGAGCCAGCACCAGCGTTGGTGTTAGTGTTCCTGCCATGTTATGTTACCTTTATGTTTGCAGGTGCGGCAGCAATGTTGGTGGTCACAATGCTTACATCTGCGGCAGCAGGCAATGTCCATTTTCTGCGAATGTCTGTTACCCGTAGCGAGCCACCATTCAACTTGAAAGGTTGTAGTGTTAGGTTGTTGCCTTGGTTGCCCCCAAGAACCAGCACTCGTCCGCTGATGGGATCAACTGCTTTAACAAATCCAATGTGGCCGCCACCCTGGCGTACAAATACAATGATGTCGTTCATGCGCCACTGGGTTGGGTCATTGAGTGGAATCGCAGTTCCGTAATCAACATAGTTTCTACTGCTGAGTGTTTTTCTTGCGCCTGCTCCAGATTTCTTCAGCATTGCACCTGCGAATGCCGCGCACCATGCAACATCATCATTACCTGCTGGCACCCCAATTGCGGCACTGCATGCCATGATATTTTGATTGCTTTTCTTGGTAGCGGCATAGGATTCTTTCCAGGCACCTGTCTTGGCTTCTTCAATGCAGACTTCTAGGTTTGCTTGTAGTGTTTGCCATATTTTATCTGCTTCTACATTTTCCACAGTGGTTGCGGCTGCTTCGGCCCTGGCCGGTGCTTCACCATTGGTCACACCAGACTTGACATTCTCTGTGTCAGCGGCAGCTTCTCTACGACTTTGTTGTACTGCGGCTTTTTCTTGTGTGCTCAGTGGTGCCTGTGCCTTTTCAGCAGGCAAGCTAACTGCACTCTTGGCAGGGCCACCTCCGCCGCCTCCACTAAGGCCCACAATCACATCCGGTGAGCCGTCCACAATCTGATGTCCACAACTGAGGTCACTGCCAACATACGCCGCACCACGATTGTTGCCAATCACCACACTGCTGGCCGATACAATGGTAGGAGCCGCATGTGGTGGGTGTGGTGGGCCCCAAGGTGCATGTGCGCTTTCAATTGAGTTCAGCAAAGCCATTGGTTTACCATTGACAATAATGTCACCACTAACTGCGCTGGCCACTTGTCCGCCAGCGTTGTCTGGGTCTGATAAACGTGCTGACTTGGGCATTTAGGTAATGATTCCTGATGCAGAAGTTGGCTTGATGCCTGTGACTGTTTGTAGATAGTAGTCAGAAATTTCTTTGACCACTTGGCTGTGCATGAGCACATGATCTCTGCGCAAGTGTATTTCTGTTTCTGACACTGCGGTGAACAGGCTTTGTACTAGTCCAATGCCTTTGGGGCTCGGTAACACTGTGCAAGGCTTGGTAACTACAAATTCATCAGTTGTATCTTGTTTGATACGTGCAACAACTTCGTCGCCGTTGACTAGTTTGAAACACACAATGTCTCCTGAACTGTATCGCTGAGTAGTCAATAACATGATTATCCTTTGAGGGTTTCAAAAAATTCGGCTGGTTGTTTTGCCAAGCCTTGATAGCCACCTTCAACCAGTACCCGGCCGTCTTTGTAGATCTGCGGTACTGTGCGATGGCCTTCACTAAGAACAAATTCCTTAGCGTCTACATCTTCGTCAATCTTTACTTCTTGAAAATCTATACCCTTGAGCTTGAGCAAGTTTTTTGCCTGTACGCAGAAAGGGCAGTTGTTTTTTGAATATACTGTTACCATTTATAAACTAAATCCTTTGAATGAGTCTGTGGTAACGTCTTGTTTGGTTCCGCCCACCACATAAGTAGTTATCTCAGTTTCCTGAGGGGCAACTTGAACTTCAGCACCTGCGATCCACTTGGCAGTCCAGGGCAGGGGATTTGATCCCACACGCATGTGGCAGTTCAGGCCCACAGCATGCATACGCTTGCAGGTCAGCCAGTCAATGTAGTCGCAAAGCAGTTGGTGGTTGAGACCAATCATTGACCCGTCCTTGAACAAATACTTAGCCCAGGCACGTTCTTGTTCAGCGGCCTGCAGGAACATTTTTTCGCATTGTTCCAAGGTTTCTTGTTTGATTTTAGCGTAATCAGGGTCGTCCTGGGGCAGTAATTTCAGCAGGGTCTGCGTTGAACCCAAGTGTACGTTCTCGTCACGACAGATCAGTTTAATAATCTTGGCATTGCCTTCCATCTTCTTTAGTTCTGCAAACGCCCAGGAGCAAGCAAACGATACATAAAATCTTATGCCTTCTAGTGCATTGACAGAATTCAAACACAACCACAATTTCTTTTTAACTTCGTAAGCATCAACCTCAACTGTTTTGCCATTCACTGAGTGTTTGCCCACACCTAATAGATTGTACCAGGCAGCGGCTTCAATCAAGCTGTCGTAGTAACCTGAAATGTCTTTGGCACAGTCTACAATTTCTTTGATGTCAGTCATACCGTCAAAGATAATGCTAGGGTCTGAGTACACATTGCGAATGATGTGTGTGTAACTGCGGCTGTGTACAGTTTCATTAAAACTCCAGGTTTGAATCCAGGTTTCTAATTCAGGAATAGATACCAATGGCAAGAACGCCAGATTGGGACTACGCCCCTGCACCGAGTCCAGCAGGATCTGTCTTTTCAAGTTTGATGTAAAGATGTGCTGTTCAAAGTCAGTGAGCTCTTTGAAGTCTTTGGCATCACGCATGACATCCACTTCTTCTGGTCGCCAAAAGAAACCCAACTGCTTGTCAGTTAGTTTGTCAAATTGCTTGTACTTGAGTGTGTCAAATCGTTGCACGGTGACGCCGCCAGCAGGATCCATAAAGGCCAAACTGTCCAGGTGAGATTTTTTGTTAAGATTGAATACAGACATTTTTATTTTTCTTTTCTCTAATTAGATAACGCAAGACTCGCAGTCAGCGTCGGACACAACTTCGTCGGGCAAGTTAGCGGCAGCGGACATTTTGTCCACATCAATCTCGCCTTGACCATCGTAGGTATTGAAATAGTACAGTTGCTTGCCACCGTACTTGTAGAATTGCAGTAGATGCTGGAGCATGGTGCTCATTGGAATCTTCTCGTCAGCATAGTACTGTGGGTTGTAGCTGGTGTTGACTGAAATGCCTTGGTCAATGTATTTCTGCAACACTGCACAAATGTTCATGTAACCTTCGGGACTTTTCTGATCCCACAACAGTTCATACTTGTTTTTTAGTTTGCGATACTCTGGCACCACTTGTTTGAGTACACCATGTTTGCTTTGCTTGACGCTGACGTAACTGCGTGGTGGCTCAATGCCATTGGTAGCATTGGCAATCTGTGCGCTGGTTTCTGCAGGCATTAGTGCCATTAGGGTTGCATTGCGAATACCTGTGTCAAGTATCTGTTCACGCAAGGCACGCCAGTTCATACGCTCTTGATGTGGTACTAGTTCGTCAACATCTTTTTTACGTGTGTCTATAGGCAACAAGCCATCTGCGTACTTGAGATCTTGCCAGCGAGAACAAGGACCTTGCTCCTTGGCCAAATCTGCGCTGGCTTTGATCAGGTAATAACTCCAGGCTTCTGCATACTCGTCAACCAGTGTCAAGGCACGTGGATCTGAATAGCTGACGTCATTCTTGGCCAAGAAGTAGGCTAGGTTAATGATACCAATGCCCAGTGGGCGGAACTCTTCTGTGGCCAAACGTGCGGCTTTAACTGGATAGTCTTGATAACTCAACAAGGCATCCAAGCCACGTACTGCCAAGCGACCAATGCGTTCGAAATCATGTGGGCTTTTTACATTGCCCCAATTGGCTGCACTCAAAGTACACAGTGCAATCCTACCATCCTCGTCATTGATATCTTTCAATGGTACAGTTGGCAAATCAATTTCAGTACACAAATTGCTCATCTTGATTGGAGCAATCTTTTCTTTGAACGGAGAGTGTGTGTTGGCATGATCCACGTTCATTAGATAAATGCGACCGGTGTCCTTGCGCTCTTGCATGAAACTAGAGAACAGGGCAACAGCTTTGATGGTCTTCTTGCGAAGCTTGGTATTGCGTTCTGCACGTTCGTACAGTTCTTTGAAACGGTCTTGATCATTGAAAAATGCTTCGTACATTTCTGGCAAGTCATGTGGTGAGAACAAGGTGATGTCACCATTGGTCAACAGTCGTTCGTACATGAGCTTGTTGAACTGCACACCATAGTCCATGTGACGCACACGATTTTCTTCTGTGCCTTTGTTGTTCTTTAGTACCAACAGGTCTTCAGCTTCAAGGTGCCAGATTGGATAATACAAGGTGGCAGCACCGTTACGTACTCCACCTTGTGAGCATGAACGTGTGGCTGTTTGAAAATGCTTGAAGAAAGGTACCACACCGGTATGGTAAGCATCTCCCTTGCGAATAGGACTGCCCAACGCACGTATACGTCCTGCGCCAATGCCAATACCGGCCTTTTGCGAAACGTACTTGACAATTGATCCTGCTGTGGCATTGATGCTGTCAAGGCTGTCATCTGTTTCAATCAACACACATGAGCTGAACTGCTTTTGCGGTGTGCGCAGGCCTGCCATGATAGGCGTGGGCAAACTGATGTCGTGTGTGCTGATGGCATCGTAGTATTCTTTGACCCATTGCAGTCGTGTGGCTGTTGGGTACTTCTGGAACAGCGTGGCCGCAATCAAGATATAGGTAATCTGCGGAGTTTCCATGATTTCACCTGTCACACGATTTTGTACCAGGTACTTGCCACGCATCTGTTCCATGGCCACATATGTCAATTGCTCATCACGTTCGTGCTTGATGTAATTGTTCAAGGTGTTCCACTCTTCGATAGAGTAGGCGGCGAGAAGTCCTGCATCATAGAATCCGCTCTCCACGTTTTGACGAACGAGGTTCAGCAGGGGCCACGGCTCATAGTTATTATAAACTTGTTTGCGAAGGTGGTAGGTTATCAGCCTGCCGGCCACGTATTGGTAGTTGGGGGTGTCTTCACTGATTAGATCGGCTGCACTTTTGATCAGTGTTTCTTGAATATCTGCTGTTTTGATTCCGTTGTAAAACTGTAGGTGACTTTTGATTTCAACTTCGCTTGCGCTAACACCTGTGATTCCTTCTGTGGCCCAGAACACGACTTTGTGTAGTTTTTCTAGATCTAACGATTCTCTGCTGCCGTCTCTTTTGGTTACTTGTATTTGACTCACTTGATAGATTCCTCTGTTTCATTTATATTTGTGTATACACAAGTCTTCACTTGTGTACTTGAATTCTAGTGCCAGGTGTTGTTGAAGGTGTTGAGTATTTACTACCTCATCGTGAGATAAATTAAGAACATATTTCCCCTGATCAATCCAAACTAAATTGTAGCGTTCACCGGACTGTGGGTCTTGGTAAATTCTCAGCTCTATATCCAACTGGTCACCATGGCTGGTAAGATATAAAGTATACAGCATTCCCAGAGCTTTTGCAAGATCACAATAGCGATTTTCCGCCAATAGTTCCCAGGGATCGGGCCAACTTTCAACCCACTCAGGTTTAAGATGGCGCGGCACGAACGGAGCATAACTCCATAAGTGCGAGCACCGTTGCAGTGCTTGTTCGAATGAAAGAGTGTCTAACTCTAGTCTAAAGGCCCGCCAATGATCCAATCGATCATCAGGTGATAAGTTCCACATGAACTATTTAACCAAGTTGATCGAGGCTGTCTGTAGAATAGGTTACGTTGGCAAATCCACTGCTTGTGGTGGTGTAATACAACCATACATTGGATCCAACCACTGTGGGTGTTAGGATAGTGCCTGTAGACCCTGGTGGTGGTGCAAGACTTGTGTTGTCTGGCTTTTCCATATAGTCGTCTTGATATTCCATGATTGAATATGTGCTGTTGTAATTAACAGTGATTGTGCCGGCCCGCAATGCGCTGGATGACGGACGAACAATGGTGTAGTTGAAACGACTAAAGTTTTGCGCACTAGAGCATAGTAAGATGCCAGAGTTTGCACCGGTTTGACTAGCAGGTAACGATATACTACGTCCTGAGCCACGAGTGGCAAGACCTGTTGTGATACCTTCATAGTTGTCAATAACAACATTACCAGTGCCGTTGGTAATGATAGGACGTTGCAATGGTCCAGGTGCAGCCGACGATCTAGTGTGTATGTCGCCTACACTGTATACTCCAATGCCTTGCAGTCTGATCAGTTCAGTGCGATCAACGGCACCAAACTGTTTGCCCACGTTGGCCGCAAAGTCATTGCTGGCTGTGATACTGCTGGTTTGTACAGTTGTATTATTGACCAACCAAATGCCTTGATTGTAAATGCCATCAAAGCCGTTGTTGGTAATCTTGACACTGCGAATACTTGTGTTGGCAGTGGTGCTGTCCATGTAGATACCATAGTAGCCACTGCGGAATGTGCTGTTGGTGATCTTGGATACGTTGGCAATAACGTCAATACCTTTGTAGCAGTTTTCAAACTCACAGTTGTCAATGGTAAGGTGGGCGATATCAACCCCCACGGTACTACGACCATAGATACCTGCACGGTCTGTTGCACTGTCTGTGTTGCCTAAGAATCTAACACGGCGGAACACCACGTCTGTGGATGCATTGAGTTCAACAATGTTTTTATCTCTGCGTGTTTGGTTCAATGTCATGCCTTCTAATAGCACACGCGGCGGGTAACTAGGACCACCAACACCATAGTTTGCACCATACTGACCAAAACTATCACTCAATTGTGCTAGTGGGTAGTTGGGATCTGTTTGTCTAATAAACGTGCGGTCCTTGCCATCACCTATCAGGATAGCATAGCCTGGAATTTTCAAGCTGTTGGTAAGCACATACGTACCTGCAGGGAATTTTATAATTCTGCGCAGTTGTGGCGTAGAGTAAGCAAAAGTACCAAAGTAAATTTGGTCTAGCGCACGTTGGATCGCGGCTGTGTCGTCTGTGACTCCGTCACCTGCGGCACCAAAGTTTTTGATGTTGACATCATCGTCCAGTCGATCTTGCAGGGTGCGCTGTACTGGGTTAAGAACGTCTGGGCCAGTTTGTGATGTGTAGCCTGTTTCAGCACCTTGGAATGTGTACTCACGGATTTGATCCACCAGGTTGGTGTTTTCCGTAAGAATCTCTGTCACGCCCTCAGCAGGGGCACCTTCCAACAGAGTACCGTTACCAATGTATAATTTTTGTGTATCTACTGCCCACCCAAACTCTGCTGAAGAAAGATTTGGTAAATCTTGGTCTAGTCCCCTGCGGTGCTGGATGCGGCTTATCTGTACTATTGCCATGTTCTAAATCCCGGAATGTATCCAGTATTTAGCTCATCTGGTAATAGAGCTCAACTCGTTTCATCCATTCCTGGTGCCAGTGTGCAAACTCGTCACCTTCGATAACAAATTCCATGTATTGCGGGGTAGTATAGGTGCCGTCTTCTAGCAATTTTGGCTGTACAGCCATCAAAATCACACCTGTGTTGATGTCTGTGCCGTGTGTTTCGTTGTGTGCGGCAGCATAGGCCGCTAGCTGAACAAAGTAGTCATCAATGTATTCACGCTTTTTGACTTTGTTGCTTTGCTTGAAGTCCATGATAGCGGGCTGGCCTTTCCACACACCCACGCAGTCTGTGGTACCGGCATATAACCCACTATAATACACAGGCACTTCGCTTCCCCAAAATTCATCTACATTGCTCAAGCCTTTGAGGATAACTTCTGCGGCCATAAACCAACTAGGATGAGCATAAGGATTTGTGGGCAAGGGTTTCATGTCATCACTAAGGATGTATGATTCCAGGTAACTGTGCATGCGAGTGCCACGGTTGGCAGCTTCGGTTGTAATGGCCTGCGCACGTTCATGTCCGATGGCCTTGCGCCAGTTTTCCAGTGCCGCTTTGCTTTCTTCGCTTTTGGTACGATCTAGGATTGTGGTCACACTGGGCACTTTGCTACCGTCGGGCAAACAATAGTGTCGCTTGCCTTCCAGTGTGGTTCTGCTCAATGGCTTGTAGTCAAATTTGTTGATAATCATTTATACTCGAAAACTTTCCCCGCATCCACAGCGGTCACGTTCGTTAGGGTTTGAAAATTCAAAACCTTCATTCAGGCCATTGCGCACATAGTCTACTTCTAGTCCATTCAAGTAAACTGAGTCTTTGCCGTTTACCCAAACTGTTGCGCCGTGGTGTTCGTGCTTGAACCAGTCTCTTGTCACAGGCACATGATCTATGTATTCTAACACATAAGCCATGCCAGAGCAACCAGTGGTTCTAACACCAACTCGTATGCCTACTCCGGTGCCACGTTTGGCTATACTGTCTGATATTTTCTTTGCCGCACGTTCAGTGAGTGTGATCATTGTATACGCACCTCATCCCATCCTTCATCCAGTGTAGGAACTTCAAATGAATCTCTCATGCGATTGACCACGTCCACAGGAATAGTTTTGCCTGGCCGCTGTGTTAGTCTGCGTTCTAGTTCTGCTGGTTCTGGAATAGGAAACACGATGGCTATCTTGCGATAGTGATCTGGTATCTGTGCCAGTCTATCAATGCGTCCTTGACGACGCAATGAAGTTTGGTCCCACACAATGTCCATATCCAGTGACACTGCACGAGCAATGTCTGCATCCATCAACGGGCCTGCCTGATCAATAAATTCCTTGAACGCCTGTGTATAAGTTTGTCCTGTGCGGTCAGCATAAGCAGCCACATGATTATCAGTGCCTGTGATAACCGTGCGTTGACGATTGAAACTTCTTTGAGAGATCCAGGTGCTTTTTCCTGAACCTGGAACTCCAACCATGAACCATAAGGTAGGCATCAGTGTTTGCTTTTGTAGTCTGCTATGGCTGCTCGAATTGCATCTTCGGCCAGTATAGAGCAGTGTATCTTGACAGGAGGCAATGCTAGTTCTTCAGCAATCTGGCTATTACGAATGTTATTAGCATCATCCAAATGCATTCCTTTAACCATCTCAGTGACAAGACTGGAGCTGGCGATTGCAGATCCGCATCCATATGTCTTGAAACGAGCATCTCTAATAATGCCATTTTCGTCCACCTTTATCTGTAGTTTCATTACATCTCCGCAGGCAGGAGCACCAACCATGCCGGTGCCCACGTCTTCGTCGCTCTTGTCAAAAGAGCCCACGTTACGAGGGTTCTCGTAATGATCAAGTACTTTGTTTGAATATGCCATGTTGAAATGTCCTTATAGTAGTATAAGGTATTTACTCAGTATTGTCAACTGTTAGGAACGTTTATTTAGGGCCCGTTTCGCCATGCTGGAAACGGTGTTGACTGGACTGTCAGTGTTTTGGATAGGTTGGTTCTGTACACTGTCAGTGTCAAGATTGCTAGTGAGCTCAACAGAGTCTTTGGTCATGGTGGCAATCATGTTTTTTACTGTGGGATTTTCATTTGCGGCAATCAAGGTGTCGTAGTTGAAATCATGGTGCCCTGTGTTGCGCACCATGTTGATCAGACTACGAGTAGAGACAACCGGCTTGAGATTCTTTTCTTCAGAACGAGTCTTTAGAAAATTAAGTACTGTGAGCAAGTTGTTTGTCCCATCGTCGCTACTATCAGCATTTGACGAGTCAAACTCAACTATTCTCACAGTTTATCTCTTTTCTCTGCCTAGGTCTTCTGTACCGCCTGCGGCTGCATCAGTTGCACCAAAGGTATCACCCATGGGTTCTTCTGTGTCAAGATCGCTGGCAGGTGCTGGTGCCATTGCAGTTGGATCAACATCAAGGCCTCCACCGCCGCCCATGCTCATTTCATCGCCAACACTTTCTCCGGCCAATCCACGTGCGGCACTGTCCAACTGCTCACGAGCATCTTGTAGCTGTGTTAGGATGCTACCTAGTACGCCACCAACTTTGCCCTTGAACATGTCAGCTTCGCTGGAACCAATTTGGTCGCGAATTGTATCAAGCAGAGCAGGCATTTGCTCGTTCTGCATTTTGCTTACATCTTCAATGAAGTCTTGTACGCTGTCTACCATATCTTTGGCAGCTAAGATAGCTTCGCTCTTGGCCATTTCGCTTTCGGTGAGTGGACGGTGTTCGTCAATCCAACGATTAAGGCCTTCACGCACCATTAGAAGTTCCATGTATTTTGGATTCTTCTCTGCTGAGTGAGCGCCATAGCTTCTGCGAACTTGGTTAAGGTTTTCGCCAAGCGCATGGCTCATGCGGCGGGCCTTCTCCAGGTTGAGCTTGTCGTAATCAATACTAAAGCCAAAGCGGCTCTCATTGACTTTGTTGATCTTCTTAGAAGATGGTTTGTATCCGAGTTCTTGTAATTTCATGGTTTCCTGTCCCAAACTTTATTATATTTAGCCGCCCACAAGGTTTTTTGTAACCGTTCTTGAGCATGTTCAAGCTGTACTTTAGCCTGTCCTATACGTGTTGTAAACAAGTCCACTTTGAACCAATCCTGGCGAATCAACGCCTGTTTATAACCGTGCTGATAATATCCTATATCATTACTTAGCTTAAAGATTTCTGAATCAACTGTAAGCAGTTCCTGCGCACGTGCAAATGTATTGCGACTTAGATAGTAGCAGTAGAACACTGCCGCTGCCTTGTCATGGAAATCATGCATTCTGTCCCCGTATGCAGTGCATACTTCCCAGACTCGATTAGATGTTCCTTTTACCTTGTATCTACCAATCATATAGCCATTGGCACCATACGGAATGCAAAGTGAAGGATTTTGTTTTATGAGCTCATTGGCTTGTTCTGTGGTCCAAACGTTGAGATATTCCATAAAAAAGCCGACCAAGGCTTGGCCGGCTGCGATCTTTTCACTTCGCTCTTTTTTAGATGTTTTTGTGGTATGTAATGCGCCCGTTTTCATTTTTGCGGTAAAGTACGTCCTTGTTGACCAGTGAGTTTGCGATTACGATATCTCGCTCATTGAGGTCTTGTCTATGCACTTCACCCTCGCTGAATTTTTCTAGTAGGTCTGCTTCTTCGTTGGTAATTGGAAGCTGTAGAGTATTTAAGAGTTCAACTATCTTCACGATTTATTTCATTACAAGATGTACAAGTAAGCCAATTACTGCTGTCATCAATACACCGATAACTGTAGTGCCTATAGTTATTAGTTGTTTGTTTTGCTGGTTTCCAGACTCAGCCAAATGCTGTCGAATGAACACCACGTGTTCTTCCAACTTGTCCATACGGGTTTCGAGTCCGTCAAGTTTGGTTTCCAATTGCTTGTACCTTTCAGCGCATAATTCTACGTGCGCTTCAAGGTTTTCCTTTTCAATATCTGTCGTTGGCATGCCAGCCATAATTATCGCCCTTTGTGGTAATGCTGTCTGATGTGTGCCAGTGTGTGCCAGGAAATGTGCCTTAATGAACGCTGTAGCATTTAATAAATTATTTATCTAGATGTTGTCTAAATCCATCAGTCCATCACGGAAATAGATGTTACGAATCGCACCTTGTGTGTAGAATATAGGCAATAGAAACCTTGCGGTTTCCGACAGGTATGTTATGACCGGTACTTTGTCAAAGTCTTGTTCTAGCAGTGCTAGGTTGTCATCACCTTGACGAAACACACCATCAGCTTCTACAGAAAAATTCCAGGCCCAGACCTTGTGTACGCCTTCATACAATTCGCCAAACTTAACATACTTGAGATTTATTTCTATTGCTCTAGGGCCGTCAATGATAGTGGGCTGTGCTCGCAGGCCTATCGCTTGTAGCACTGTTTCCCAGTTGCGTTGTTGATTGCGTTCAAACTCGTTGGTGCCATTGGCATGAGTAACACCTGTTTGTGTTACATCAACAAGAGTGATTCCTGAGAAATAGTAAGGCGCTGTCATACAGATATTTAGTCACAAAAAAAGCACCCGGAGGTGCTTTTAATGTTTCAGTTGTTAACTGATTACGGACGGCGTAGGTTGAAACCAACTGTGGTTCCTTCAACCAATGCTGCACCAAGTGCGACACCGTTTGTGGTACCAAGTGCTTGCACAGCAGTTTGTGCGGCTGCATTGCCGGTCCAACCACTACGCTCAACCAAGATGCTGATTTGAGCACCAAGGTGACCAGCGACTGATCCAAATCCACCATCAACTTGATAAGCCAACACAGTTGCGTTTTGGCTAATTGTGTTCAATACAGCTTCAACTGCGCCGCCGGCGCCTAGTTGTGCTGCCAAGTTGCCTGAACACTCAACACGGAATGTGGTAAGTGGACCTACAACGCCTGTTGCAATTAGTTGTGCATTTGCGTCACTACGTGTTGCTGAGCCTGTGTTAAATACGGAACGGGCATCTCCGTTTACTCTAGTTACTAAAGCCATTTTATTTCTCCTAAGATGTTTAGCGCATTTCGCGCATGTAGATATTTATGATCTTGCGCCAAAAACTATTTGTTAGTAGTGAGATTTGACCATTGTTAGAATGTCCAACAACGGTGATCTAGAGGAGATATCACGTACCAATTGCCGGAATGCCATGTTATGTTGGGTTTTATCGTGGTCTGCCCAGTCTCCAACTATTCTGCGTACCTGACGTAGATCCTGTGCTTGAATGCCCAAATAACTTTCTAGCTTGAGTAGCATGGATCTGTTTAGTGTGTGCTGACTACCACCATTGATCATGTTTCTAAAATACGTTCTCAACTGTAGCACAGGCGGACTGATCTTTTTGTCCACGTCTATTTGTTCTGCATAATCGTCTTGATTGCTTAATACTGATATCAAGTTGGCTAGATCTGTGGTGCTGGGGCGCATTTTGTCAAACTCATTGAAGCGCATGGTTTGGCTGGCATAGGCACGAGCCGCAGGTTCATTTAGATATCTCAGCATCTCCAAACACAGTATGCTCATGAACAGCATTTCGCCCAGTTCACGTGCAGTTTTATTGCCTAGGTTGCCTTCATATCTAAACAGTCTTGCTTCAGTCAGTTCAGTTAAAAAGTTCATGCGTCATTCTTGGCCAAATTGGCCGCTGTGAATCCCAGTCGGTCCACCAGTTTAATTTTGCTTTGTCCGCCACCAAACACATAGCCTTCGTGACCGGGTTTGTTGCCAGTGAATGCTTGCACATCTGCATCTGCAAGTCCTGCATCAATTTGTTGTTTGATTGCCAGCTTGAGATTGTACACTGCCACCCAGACTGCAAATACACCTTCAAGTCCAGCACGGCCCTCTTTGTATAGATAGCCGTCGGCATTGCCCAGTAGCTTGGCTTGTGCAGGTCCACTCAGTTTGGTTGCTAGGTAACTGTAAAAGCCTTCCAGCATGCCAGAGAAGTTGCCAGCACTGATCTTGCTAGTGATAAAAGGACTGATAGCACTGATCACGCCCTTGGCTTTCATTGCTGTTAGGTCTTGTGTTAGTTTAGAGATTGCAGGTGAGTACTTGCTTAACACTGCATTGGCTGCACCAACTGCATTGTTGTCCACTGCTACCTTGGGTGCGGCTGGCATGTCACCAGACACAAATACCACAGGACCTGTTGCAGGCAAGTTGCCAATACCTGCTAGAGGTTGATCTGGTGCGTCAATGTCTGCAAACATGGTGTGTACTGCAATGCTGGCTACACTGGCACCAATGCGTTTGCCTAGTGGACTATCTGCTCGCACACGATAGGTCACGGTGTTGGGTTTGAATACATAAAAGCCGTTTTGTACATCGGGCTTGCCCACGTACAACAAGTCACCCCAGTAGAAGCCTTTAGTACCTGGTGGTACAATTTTATTTAGAGCCGGAAACAGCACATCCATCTTGGCATACAAGTCGCCACGACTGGCGCCACGGTTGGCATCATATTGACGAAATGCTTCAGGACTGGTCACACGACCCGATCCGTCTTTTTTATCAAACATGTACTTGTCGCATAGTATCAGCTGACCATCTACATTGCGGCCAAATATCAGTGCAGGAAATCCGTCCCACTTGATACTGAGGGTTTTTGTTTGTTTTGGCAATCCAGCCAAGGCTTGTATTGCTCGTTGAGCGCCGGCCACACCTTCGTCACTGAAGATTAGATCTTCAGGGTGATCAATACGTGCGCTTTCGGTTAGGAATTCAAATGCTTTCATAGTGTCAGTAATATCTGTGGCATCATTTCACCTTCGGGTGCTAGTACGTATGTAGTGTTTATTTTGAGCTGTCCTTCCATCTCACTGATAAAGGTAAAGTACTGTGCAGTACGTTTAGGAACACTCAGCATCAATATGCCGTCAAATCCAGAATAGGCTTTGTAGTTTGAAAAGCCTGTCCAAGCAACAGCCTGTTTGATTTCTTCACTAGTGCCTTTGAGCAGTGCATTAGCATACATGCTGTTAGTCACATGAGTAAATGTGCTGTCTGCCATTAACTGGCACAATGGTTTGAGTGCTTTGGGGTTTTTCTGTTGTATGTAACTACGAACAGCAAGCCAATCAGTTGTGTTGATACGTCCCCCAGCAGGCATTGGCATGCCGCCTGATGCTGTTTCAATTGCTTTTTTAATTGCCATCATGTTCATGTTGGCCTTGCGAGGATTGATCCAACGAGCACCCTTTTTTTGTTCTGTTTTTAGTTCAACAAAACCCACACCATCAACTTGCAGGTCGCCGCCGCCAGACTCTTGTCCTGTAAATCTAATCTTGGGGCTCAGGATACTGAATGCCAATTCAGCAGGACCAACTCCTTGCTTGATAACAGGCACCAGATTATCAAACACACGTTGTGGAAATCCCTGTGTCACAAATACATTGTAGTTTACTTTGTTTTTGCTAAACAACTGCTCGAGGTCAATATAGCCATTGGCGTAATTCTCAGCAAATGCCATCTTTTCATCCACAGTGCCTTCCGTGGTAATGATAACTTGAGCAATAGTTTTTAACATGCTGCCAACGTCTTGGTCCTTGTTCAGTGCTGCTGTGAGTCGAGAAGTTAAATCATTGGATTTTAGTGTGGTGTACACACGATGTAACAATGCTTCGTCATCAGTTTGTTTTACCAATCCTGTGACAATGGCTTTGAGTTGTCCTGCGTCTTCTGTAACGAATTCTTTTGCTTTCATATGCTTATTTAACCTACAAAATATTTCTTAACTTGTTCCAGTCCAGTGAGTATCTTCTCACGGTCTGCATTGGCTCGTGCAACAGCATCGGGTGTTTGTGCTTTGTCACGCTTTTTGCCGGCCACATCAATCATGGCTTTTTCTTGGTAGCGTTGCCAAAACTTGTTTATAAAGTCCTGTGCAGAATCAAACTCAGCCAGGTCGCCTTGCCCAAACATGTTGTTCATTTGTGCGCTGGCCGCAAAGCCTTTGATGCCGTTGACCAATTTGCTGATCTTCACATCTGTTGTGTCATTGCCCGGAAACTGTTTGAGCTGGGGTGCAATTTTTGGATCATGTACTTTTTGTCGCTGTGCCAGGTAACGGAACACATCAACAATGAATGTCTGTGGGTTGGTACTCACTGTCACAGTCTGTGTGCCCTTTTGTTTACTAAACGGCACACGTTGACTGTCTACCACTTTCAACTGTACACCTGCATGCTGTATGCTCATGTCCAGCAGTTCACCAAACACTGAAAACATGTTGCCATGTAGCGAACCTTTGACACCACGTTCTGGTGTCACACGGCTGGCACCCCAGTCACGCATCTTTTCTTCGTGCCACATAAAATCCACTTGCACGTATGCATCTGAACCAATCTTTAGGATAGGATGTCCTACCTTGCTTTCGCCTGGATGTATGTAACTGGGATTCTGTGTTTTGACAAATTCGTCTGCTAGTCCGTTCCAGTAGTTGGTAAACTGTCCGTAACTAGCGCCTTCAACTTCAGGTCCAATCATTTGTAGATCAATGTCACCATACACCTTGTCCGGATTGTCGGCTTGGTCTGCTTCATGGTGCGCACTGCTTCCTGTGGGCCGGCCCATGGCCACTGGTGCAATACCTTTGGCTTTGAGATAACGATTGAAGTCTGCAACAAACTGTTGTACCACACCCAATGCAATCTTGACCACAGCCGGTTTGATAACAGTACCTTGCGTTACAGTACTGTCCCAACCACCTTCACGCAGGAATTCTGTTGCTCTCATTTATCTTGCCAGTATGCTTTGCATTTGACGGAACCAGGTAGGTGATCCTTCGTCAAGTTTCTTGGGCAAGGTAATTAATCCTTTGGCTTCATCGTCACGTGCTTGTGCTAGTTTGGCTTCCTTTTGTGGATCATTTTCCAGTGCTCGCATGATGCTTTTGACTGAGTTAAGATCTTCACCTGACGCACGGGGATTCAGCAGGGCCTTGGCCACAGCGTCTCTGTCACGGGCCACAACTGTGTTGTCTTCTCTGCGCAGTAGCTTGGCACCAAATGCATCAAACTTTAGTCCCAGTGCTTTGCCAATTGAGTTCATCAAGATAAAGATGGGCTGACCTTTGAAGTCAGGATCTGCATAACTGTCACGTGGACCATGCTGGTGATAAGGTGCTACCAGTGCGGCATCATGTATGACCATGACATCCACTTGTGCCACTGCATCCTTGTAAGGAATACCAATGCTTACGTTGTTGCCATTGGTTTTGGCTTCAATGCCTTTGCCACGAAAGTATGCCTCCAGTGCTTTTTTAGCACTCAGCACAGGATTTTTGTCAGCTTGTGTTTGAAACAAAGCCACAACATCTTCTGCTTCTACCATGACATCAATGTCGCCTGACTCTATTTTGTAACCTGCTGAGCCAATGTCTGTTTGCATACGCTTGAGCAAGTCTGCAGGTATGGCTTTTTTAGCAGCCGCAACAATGGCGGCCACATCTGCTTTGGCTACTGGAATTGAAGTTGGTATGGCGTTACCGCCTTCTAGTAGGTGTTTCATTTCAATCGCTTTTTAGATTTGTGTAGGTCTGCTTCCAGTAGCTTGCGGAACGCCGCGTACTTTTTGCTTTCCACTGTGGCAAATGCTGTGAGCAAGATGTCACGTAACACACCACGCACTTGTGGAACCATGCTTCCATCTGCTTCTTGGAACTGTTCAAATGCATCTCTCAACTGTTTCCAGTCTTTGATTAGTCCTGTACCTGGTGCCGCTGTGCCTGTAGTATCTCCACCTGGTGCAGCCACGTTGGCATCTGTGGCAGGATCTGTAGCAGGTGCTCCTGGAGCAGGCACACCCATGTCTGTAAATGTTTTACCAATGATATCATCGCCAACACCTGCATCACGCAATACTTTGGCAATTTCTTCGCTGTCAGTTGGACTGCCTGCGGCTTCCCATGCGGCTGTTAGATCTGCGGCTGTGGTTTTTGTTGTGAGTCCCTTGGCTTTGTTTGCCAACCAAGAGGCACCCTTGCCCAGTGCTTGGCCAATGCCTGCTTCTGTTAGTCTAACTCCGCCACGTGGCTTGCTGATCATTTCGTTCAACATCCACATGCGCACAGTTAGATCACGATCAATGTATTCATTGGTTTGACGTGCGGCCATCTTTTGTTTCAAACTTTGACGCTTGGGCGCAGGTGCAGTAGGCGCTGGTGTTGGTGTTGGTGTTGGTGTTGTTGGGGCAGGTGCTCCTGGAGCGGCCGGTGCTTCTCCTGCACCGCCTGCGGCTTGACCTGCTGTGGCAGCGCCTGCTGAGGCCGCAAGATTGGCAGCGCCGTTGATTGCAGTGAATGCAGAATTGACCCATTCAATTGCTTGTTGTTGCTGTGCGGCTACCAATTGTAGTCCGTCAATGTAAGCAGGATCTTTCATTTGTCCCACAAGACCAGCAAATTGTTTGTATGTGTCATACATCGCTGACGTGTCTCCGCCTGGTGTGAAATCTTGAGCAAGGCCACTGAATTGGTCCCACAAGTCTCGTAGTTTTGCTATGTCTTCAGTTTTACCTGCAATTTGAATTCCTCTTTCAAATCCTGGCATGCCCGCAACGCCAACTGAATCACGCATGATGTTTAACTTTTCCACGCCTTCGCCGGCGCCTTTCATCACACCAATTTGTGCAACTAGATCCTTGCCAAGGTCTGCTAGTTTGGCAGCACCTGCGGCAGTGATACCTGCAACTAGGCCAGCAGTGGCCCCGCGGCCAATGGCAGTTGAAGCTTTTTGTCCTTGTAGCAGTCGGTCAGCAATGTTCACAATACCCACAGCAACGGCTGTGCCTGTACCAACTGCCAGTGCGCCTGCAGTGATACCACCAGCGGCAGCAACACCCAGTGCGGCAGCAACAGAGCCGGCAATGGCCAACAAGAACTTGTGTAGGTTAGGACTGCTTTTTGCAAACTCGCCGTACTTGGCCAGCTTGGCAGCAATGTCCGGATACTTGGCAGCAATCTTGCTTTTGATTTCTTCAAACTTGGCATCAAATTTTTCAACTGGCCCGCTACTTTGTAGCATGCCGCCAAACTTGTTGAACCATACATCGCTGATTTTGTCTTTGGCGGCACCAACTGCATCCACACCTTTGCCCAGTGCAGTGCGGTTTGTTTTTTCAACTTGACCAAATAGTTGTTGAATTTGGTCCGGAGTCATTGCGGCTTCGATCAAATAAGGATGGATTTCCTTTTCCCACTTGACAAAGTATGGGTCACGCAGGCCAAGAGATTCAAACAGACCTTGTTTGTTATTAAATTGTTCTAATCTCATTTTGCTAGTTTCCCTTTAATCTTCTTACTTTCGTTAAAGTATTTTTGCTGTAGCGTTGGCTTGGCAGGTGGTGGCGGTGGTGGTGGTGGTATTGGGTTGCCAAATTTATCGTTTGTTGTTTTAGGCAGTTGATTGCCAGCAACAACACTGGTGCCACCTGTACGCATCCACATGTCTTTAAGCACTTCTACCATGCGTGGGTCTGATATCAGCTGATATGGTTGTGTCTGTGCGGCTGTGTATTTGTCCCACTCTGCTTTGAACAGTGCAGGGTCTTTGAATAGTTTAGCAGTTGGATCAACTGTTGCGCCTGCCGGTGCTGTGTTACCTGCTGTGTTACCTGTTGTTGCTCCACCAGGTGTGGGTACATTACCAGTGGTATCGCCGCCCGGTGTGCCTACATTACCTGCTGGGCTGCCTAGTGCGGCTGGATCTGCACCGCTTGCTGGAGCACCACTGCCACCTTCAAACTCGCCTGCCATGTGCAAGCCAACTGCTTTGCGCAGATAGTTGTTCACAGGGCCAGCACCAACTCCTGTTAGCGGGCCCATTGCTTGTGTGATAACGCCCAGGTCCTTCTTAAAGGCTGCGGTGCTGAACCATTTGAGCATTTTTTGCTGATAAACGGCAGCATCATTCATGGGCTGACCAGCGGCATTTTGTGCGGCCACTTGCTGTTGCCAAGCCGCCATCAGCTTCTTGGTTATTGAGTCAAGCTGTGCATTTCCAGCACTGCGATCCATTGCTTGGCTGGCTGTTTTGATAGGGCTAGCTATGGCTCCTGCTACTTTTTTGGCAAAGTCCAGTGGACCTTCGTTTAGGGGTTCTACATCTTTAATTTTCATGATTTCGCAGTCTCCTGACTCCACGTTGGAATTTGGAGGGGTCCTGCGCACGTATGCTGTTCAGCAGTCGACGTTCTAGTTCGCCAGCTGAATCATCATCGTAGTTTTCGCGAATGAGCTTGAGTAGATTTATAGCGGCTTCAATCACATGATCGGCACGGCTTTCAACCAAGCTAGCCATGTCTTTTTTGGCCAGCATGTTGTCTAATTCGTCTAACAGGCTACGGGTTTTCTTTTGCAAGACCAGACTCCAATATATCAACTATTTAGCGAAACCGTGTAAGACCTTTTATGCAAACAATTATTAACACAAGGCGCTAGCAGACCTTGCTCGATAGTTGAATGTTTCCATGTTTGTTCAACTTTATAGAACCACTGTATAGCAGTTTCTAACCCAACTTCTAATGCATTGTTGTGTACGCCGTTAATTAACTTTTTAACGTCCGGTAATCCAATGATATCACGCGGAAATGAACCTGTATAGCAACATGGATATACCTCTCCGTTGGCAGCTAAAAATATAATACCAGCTTCTTTAGTAATACAATAAAGATTAGTTTGATATTCTTTGGGCCATGCTTCTAAAAATACCGGCGACACTGGCTGCGGTGGCTCTGTTCCTTCCTGCATTTGTTTGGCACGATTGTATATTTCTTGCCTAGCATCTTCCCATGATGCATTGGCTGCTGGTTGCTCAAATATATCTTTTACAGGTTTTAGATTGCTTTCTTTTATCCAAATCACACGACCATCTTTGTACACACTAGGAGCATTAGTGCCCCGCACAAATTGAGGAATTTTGACTCCAGAAAATCCCAACTGCTTGCTTAGTTTAATACAATCACGAATCTGATGTTGGTTGTGTTCAAACGGAATAAATTGCCAGTACGCCGGTCCACCGCCTTGTATGTATGCTGTGGCGTTTTCAATTATCTTGTGCCAACTCGTGCCGCGTCGATATATTTCATGAGTGTCTTCTAATCCATCCAATGCAAACCAAACATCAAGATGCCCTTGTGCAACATTGGCCAACTGTTTCCACCAGTCAGCTGATCTCATGCTACCGTTGGTACTAAGACGCATGTGTAGATTGGGATTAACTGTTCGTATGTAGTTGATTATGGGCAGAAAGTCTTTTGCAATCGCAGAATCGCCCAAGTTACCACAGAACATAATATGATCCAGCTGCCTTAGGAAATCATCAGTGAAAATAGTTGCAAATTGATCCAGTGACATGTCATAGTCGGGTAAATTGGGTATTTCTTCAAGCCCAAATATATTACGTTCGCAACCAGGACACTGTGCTTGACAGCGAGTGGTTAGCTCGACCTGTACTATTCGTATATTCTGATATTCAATCATGTGCTTTGTGTTTTCAGTCCAGCCAGCATTTGTTTCAGCTTGTTGCTTTGTACGTCTGCTTTGATTGGCGTAATTTCTCCTGTGCCAGCATCCACGTGCTCACTGTTGGGCATGACCCTACTGCTACTTTTGATCTGATCCATGATAACAGATGGCCTGCGGCTGCTGTCTGTGTTTTCATCGGCACCGTTATCTGTGATACGCATGGTTTCAATGTTGTATTCTAGATCAATTTTTTGTCCAACACCTGTTGAACTACGACTTTTCATACACTGTATCTGATAGCGTCCACGTTCACGCATGGCACGACTTGTGAAAATACCAAAAACGTTATCTGCTGTGTTGATTTTACTGATACCACCGGAGATATGACTGTGATCAAACTCTACTTCTTCTACTGCACTACGGTTCAGCTGACTTGCTGTTACCATCAAGATACCCAGCTCTTTGGCCAAGTTACGCAGTTCTTCACTCACATACTTGTCCTTCACAAACAAATCGTTGGGACTAACCTTTGCACTCACAGGCATCAGCAAGTCCAGGTAGTCAATCATGATAAAGTCTACTTTTTTACCTGATTGAATCTGGAACTCTTTCAAAAATGCACGAATGTCATTGATGTTGCTCTGTGCCGGCAAGGCCTTGACCTGATAGCTACCAGTCTTTTTGCCCACCATCTTGACTTTAAGTGTAGCGGTGTCAATATCCTTGCGAATATCCTTGGTGCTGGTACTGGTCAGCATGGCATCGGTGCGCAAACTTGTGAGTTCTTCTGACAGTTCCAAACTGATGTAAACACCGTTTAAGTTCATTTGCAGCCAGTTCAAGGCAATGTTCATCATGACCAAACTCTTGCCTGAGCCCGATCCACCAGCAAAGATGTTGAGTTCGCCACGACTGAATCCGCCGTATAGCAGTCTATCCATTTGTGGCCAGCCAGTGCTTACTTGCCCGCCCGAGTTGAAGTATTTGTTAATGCGAGCCGCAGGATCATAAAAGTAATCCGTGCCCAGGTCTTTAGTAAGTGATATTTGTACCGCATCTTTGATCAATTTCTCCACAGGGTCATAGTCACCCTTTTCCAGCAGGTCTGCTGCCGCCAGGATTGCACGTTCTAGTTCTTGTCGCTTGGTAAACTGTTCAAACTCTGTCATGAACCAGCTGTAGTGGCTTTCGCTTAGATCCGGCACTGCTTTCAAGTCCACACCTGTTACTGCGGCCACTTGTTCCTTGGTAGGCAACACCTTGTGATCATCGCTGTGTGTTTTGATAAACTCTGCCACTGCCCGTAGACTGCGATCAAAGTTCTGTGGATTGTAGATGTTCTGCACACGCACGTAACTGCCTGCGTCTTGCAACATCATTTCTAAAAATAGTCGTTGTAGGTCGGGTGAATATTCTTTGCTCATAGTCTCGGACAATTATATGTACAATAGCTGGGTGCTGTTTGCTCAATGCTGTTGTAAAAATTCTGGGTTGTTGTTAATATTTCGCTGATGGTATTTTTACTTATATCGTACTGAGACTTGTTCTTATGGAACTCGCTCTTATAGTAAAATCTATAGTCGCCAACATAGCAACAGGGCGTGTAAAATCCTTCAGCAGATATGTAGTGTTGATTATGCACTTTTTTGCACAAAGGGTCAATCTCTACAGCAGTCTGTTTGTGCCACATTGTTATGGTTTGCTCTCTTGCACCGGTGTGCCCGGTGGGCCGCAGTGGGTCTTCTTCGTCCCACCTGTCACTGGGTGTTATTATAAATTGATCTATGCCCAAGTGCTGTGACAGCTCACGTGCTGATTCAATGTCATGTTCGTTGAATGCAAACGGAATATACTTCCATTGTGTGGTTGCTGAGCTGTTGCGCATGGCCAGCATGCCTAGTTCAATTGATTCCCAGTCTGCATTTACCCTGTACTGAGTAAAGTTAGTAGGCAGGCCATCCACTGAGAATGCAACAGAATCCTGTGCTGTCAGCAGTGATGCCAGAGTGTTCCACCATTCCTTGGTGCGGTAACTGCCATTGGTTGTGATATGCAGTCGCGCACCACGATCATGTATCCATTGTATCAGTTCAAACAATTGATCATAGTAGATGGGATCACCTGTGTTGCCGCATAGATCAAACTCTTTACCCGCAAGATCAATATCCATGAATTGATCTAGTGCAGACACACTCAGTTGATGATTACGCCAGGCCCGTGGAAACTGTTCTATGAACTTGGTCCTAGCACATCTAGGACACTTTAGTGTACAGATGTTTGTGGGTTCAATGTGAAATCCAGTCAGCTGATCAAGCATTTTTCTTCTTCATTAGTTCAATTTTCAATCTGCTTTTTTCAACAGAGTCCAGAATACTTTTTATCACAAACAGTTTGCCGTACTTGACCACTGCTTGGTTTACATCTTTGCAGGTTTCGCGCCACACAGGAAAACTCACTGACCAACCGCAGTCCACAGCGGTGTCGATCAGCTGGGCGCCGGGCCATACTGTTTTGCCACGCTTGTCCACATGCCGATCAAAGTCTGGCACCACAATCACTTCGCGAGACAAGTTGTCAATTATGTCAATTTGTGTTTCGCTAGGATGTGATCCTAGCACAGCCACACCGTCAATGCTCATGGCATCAAACGGTCCTTCAACTATGATCACAAACTTGGCGTCAGGCAATTGATGATCTATGCCAAACACATAGCCTGCATCATGACTGTTGTGGAACTTGGGTTTAACGTCGTCTGACAATGCCCGCCCTGTATAGCCAATAACCTCGCCTTGCCAAGTAAACGGCACAATGATGCGTTTGTGCATGTTGTACGCTTCGTCATCACTGATGCTCAATTGATATTTCTTGATATCCACTGATCGATTGTACACATATTCAACAGCATGAGTGACCTGGTCTGGAACCACATAGTCATCATCTGTCATGGCTATCATGGTAGCCCATTCAGTCAATGATGCAGTGTCTGCAGGCAAGGGTCTGGGCACAAAATGAACAGTGGCAATGTCTGTGGCTGGAATTTGTTCTTCGGGTGCAACTGTATCCTTGATACGGATAGCTTCCAATACCAGATACTGTATGGTGTTTTCTTCTGCACCTAACCATTTGAGTAGTTTACGGAACTTGTAGCTAAGGTTCCAGCCCGGCCGCCAAGATGTTTTGAATCCGCAGTTGAAACAATGATAGCTTACTGCACCATCTGGGCTGTTGATCACGCCGCCACGACTGCGAGTGTCTGCGCTTTCACCATTGTGTGAACAACACACTGCATTGAAGCTGATCCATTTGTCAGCCCTCTTGCGCCGTGCAGGCAGCACATTGTTCACAGTGTCTTGTACAACGTTCATGGTCATTTAACAGTATAACATATTTTTTGCATTAGCCAAATCTTTTGTCGACCTTTTCGTTCCATAAATATCTAGTGAATTTGGTTAAACCCGTGAACGACAGAATAATAGATTTATTAAACAAATATCCTTTTGTAAGTTACATAGTGTATGGCGGCAATGAATACATCGGTATCGTACAAAACGTGGATGATTATCTGACCACCGTGTATGATTTGGGCAGTGTCCGCACTGAAGAAGAAAAACTAATCTTCCTACAACTGGGCGAGACTTGGTGGTGGGAAAGCAATAGACTCATACCCATAAATGTGTTCCTCAAACAAGATTGGCAAGTATTCCGTTACGTGCTCAAGACCATGAACAGCAAAGACGTGGACATCAAAATGGGGCCTTATGTCAGTCTCAAAGAAATCGCTGCCAAGAAAACCAAACGCAGATCAATTACCTTGGTTCGCAAGGTCACTCCGTAACAGATTCATATTCACAATCACTAGATGCGCATAGGCCACAGCGTGGCTTTTCTTGAAGTAGTAGGTATCATCTTCTGGACGCACCCAAACATCTTCGCCAACTTCCTGCCAAGCTCGTCCAATCAAATGTCGCTTGGCCGGCCTAATAATAGCCAACAACATGGCCAGTCGCGGAACACTGTCTACTGGCTCAGGCATCTTCTTTAGCACATTCCAGTGGTTGTTTACGTGTATTAACTGTTCAAAGAATGCAGAATCTGTGTTGAATCTTGACCAGTCGGGTGGTGTTTGCATTAGCTCTAGCAAGTGCTGTTCGCTCTGCACTTGCTGGTACAAGTTGACATTCAAAAAGTCCAGTTTCACATAGCCACGATCTTCTGCAGACTCATATGGTATGGTAGCCAATCCTGTGAACGGATCCATTGGGATATCAGTCACATACACACCTGTGTTGTGCGACACCAGTTGATCATTTTTAAGCTGGCTGGCAGCGGTGTGCCTGATCACCTTTAGAATGTCCTGCCGGTTGGCAAAGTCAATGTCAATGTCTGATTGAAACTTCATAGGCCTGCTGCCTTCAACACATGCCGTGTCCACTCAGTGTCTGCCATATAGTCTTGAAACTTCTTTTGCCAGTAATCTGGATCTATCCACGGCGTGATGATTTCTATTTGCCCAGGATCGAGCTTATCCAAGAACTCAATGCCGCTAGCACAATTATAAACAATCCAAGGGCTAATCCGTCCACTTGAAATATGATGACATATCCTATTGCTGTTGCCGTACATAAAATAGTGGCTAAAGCTGGCGAGTGCTGTGTTCTGTTCTGCATGGTCTTGCATTTCCTTTAGTGCTCGTTCAAGTGCATCTTGTACTGACTCTTTACGTATGTATTCTATCAGCCATGTTTCATAGAAACTGTCCTTGCACCATTGGTCCAGTTTCTTGTTGTTCTTCAGCAACCAATCTGCAAAACTGGCCACATTGACTACACGCACATCCACACAGTACCTGCCAAACTTAACAAACGCAGTGTAGTAAGGACTGGTCACAAAATCCTCGTAGCTTTTTAGTTTGGCACTGCCTTGTGTGGTTTCATAAAAACGCAAGTATGCTCGCAGTCCCAGTTGCACACCTGTTTCTTTTTCCTGTTGCCATCTACGCTTTTGCTCGCAAAGATGCGCCGCAAGAGTTGATTCTTTACGGAACTCTTTTTCGCAGTACTTGCACTTATAGCTCGGACTTGATACGTTTGTCATCCCATCCATGTTTTCGTGCCAGGTCTTTAAGATCGTTGATATCATTTAGTTTTGCCATGAGTTCTATTTCATCTTGCTTGGCAAGTGGATAGATTGTGCTGAGAAATTTTGCTGCCTTGTTGTTGCTTTCTTTTTTCTTAGGGCTGATCCACTGATGTCTGCACTTGCCCATGCCCGGACTCACTGTGGTACTCATCAGCCATTGTAGTTTCTTGTGCTTGGTTGTGCTGATGTCAAAGAAGTTGTGATTGAGCTTTTGATTGGTGCTCATCAAGTAGTAGGCTTGCAGTGTGGAGTCACCTGTGACGCAACTGCCCCAACGAATCATAATGTAAGGGCTGAACTTTTTCTTTTCGTCATCAGTCAGCTCATCAAAGAACTCACGATTCTTGAGATCAAACTGCGCCATCTCGTTGCCAATGCTTAGTTTATCCATGTTGTTTCTTCAGTGTGTAGAGTATTTTAGCACGATCCAATGTTTCCAGCAATGCTTGATCGTCCAGATAACGAGCACAAAACATCATGTTGATAAAGTCCGGCAAGTCATACAAGGCATCTGCTATGACCATTTCCTGCATGTCCGGATGCTTGATATACACCACGTCTTTGTCATCATAGTGCATGATGTTTATCGTGGTGATGCTTTTAATGGTTCCGTTTGCCATCAAACACACAGTTGAAAGTTAAATTCATTTCACCGTCATTGATCACACGATGAAAAGCACCGTCTGGAATCAGCACCACATCGCCCGGACTGACTGCAAATGACTCTGAGTCTTCGTCGCCCACAATCATGCGGCCTGTGCCTTGCACAAAGAAGTAAACTTCTTCTTGGCCAGCATGACGATGACCACGTGTGCTTTGTTCTCTATAGAGTTTGGTTGAACTCAACACTAGATTGTTTAGCGTCTTGTTGTCTTTGAGTTCATAGACTTCGTTGCTCTTGACCACGTCACCGCCTATGTTGTGTTGATTGAATTTCATTAAAACACCTTTGAATAGTCTACCACTTCACTTTGTCTGGAGATGTCTTTTACAAAATATGCACACAAGGGCTTGGAGCCTAGCGTGAGTGGGATTGCCAGCAACTGCCCTGGCTTGAGTTTAGGGAAGTACCACTTGACGTCTTGATAGATGTCTACAATTTCAATAGGAAAGAACTCTGGTTTGAAACTGCTACGTGGGTTGAAACAGAATACATTGAATCCTCGATCATTGATACTGGTAAGAGGTACCACCTCAAGGTCGCCTAGGTCTGGTTCACCAATCAGGATCTGCCAGTCCACAGGCATCTTGATCACATTGTTGCCAATGCGTAGTACCAGTGCAGGACTATTAAAGCTCTCTAAAAAGATCAAAGGAATAAAAAAGTAATCTGGTTCCTTGGGGTCTGAATTGTCAAACACACAAAAGCGAAGGTCTTCAACTTCGTCTGGTATGTCATTCATTTCATATGTTGTATTGTCTAGTGTTAATATTCTCATAAATTAGTGTAACATACTTCCTCTGATAAATGCAACCTTATTGCCACGGAGCCTTCTCAATGGCAAAAGGATAATTTGCTTCTTTGTAAAATTGTTTGCGCTTAGTAAGGTGCCGCTTGGCAAATTTACATGTGCTTGTTATGTCCCAGATCTGCACGAAGTCTTTGTCCTCAGCTTTGCGCACACCGCGCCCGATACTTTGTATAACCCTAACAAAACTCTTTCCAGGCTCGACCAGAACCAAGTTAAAGATCCTAGGTATATTAATGCCCACAGCAGCCACACCATATGTGGCCACAATGACCTTGCCTGATGCCGTAGCCACATCGTCATATTCATCTTGCCTGTCCTTTGCTTTGGTTGCTCCTGATACAAATACCGCATCTTGGATCCTTGCTACTAATTCTTGTCCTGCGGCCACACGATCTACCAAGATCAGTGTGTTGCCGGTTTTGCGTATGTTTTCTATTAGATTGCCTATGTAGTCAAGTCGCCCGGCGGTTTCCAACAGGTACTTGAGTTCACTTTGGTAATTTGCGTATTCCACATTGTCTGCCAGTTGCACAATGTTCACATGACAGTTGGCCAGTACACCTTGGCTTTGTAGTTCGCTGGCACTGAGTCGTCCAATCACTTCGCCGAGACTGCAACGCAAGCTCATGAACTCGTATTCCTCTTTGGGAACAGTTCCTGTTAGGCCCCAGCGTAAAGGTATCCGGCTCATCACACCTGTGAGCAAGGTCTTGAGTGCATCTGCTTTGGCCATGTGTACTTCATCCACAATAACGCACACCACATCTTCTAAGAACTCCTGGATGGTGATATCCACATCTCCATTCTTGGTATTCTTCAGCAACACGTTTAGACTTTGCCATGTGCAGATTGTGTGCCGGCGACCAAACTCTTTACGGTCTCCGTAGAACACGCCCACATCCAGTTCCATGTTGATATAGTCAGCTTCTGTTTGTGTGACCAAGCTCTTGTTGGGCACAATAACAATGCTTCTGCCGTACTTGCTGACTGCATTGCTGAGTGATGCTGTGATAATTGTTTTGCCTGCGCCTGTGGCAATCTCCTGAATACACTGTGAGTTTTCCAGGAACTTGTTGATGATATCCACTTGATAATCACGCAGTTGAATAGACTCACCTACCTTGGGATGGTTCTTGGGCCATTTGATGTGTTCAAAGCTAGTCTCGCACACTTGATCAAAATCAAACACAGTGCTGTAGTCTCGTGTGTCTACCAGTTCAACATCGTAGCCACGTTCCTCTAGCCACGGCAGTATCTCGGGCAAGAGGTTGATATATGTACTGCCCCCAAGTTGGAAGAAGCTGACCTTGCCGTCCCAACGGCCAAGTCGCACTGCGGGCAAGTATCTTGCACCGGGTATTTCAAACTTGAACTTGTCCACCAAGGCCTTGCGCTCACTTAGTTCAAGCCCTTCAATCTTTACATTGACTTCGTCACGTATGGTTAGTGTTGCGGTTCTCATGTGGTCTTCATCACATCCGCACAATAAAAGAACACCTTGTTGCTGTGTTGTAGCATATAATTTTTATCTCCGCCTATTAACAGGCCAATGTAACTGATCAATGTTGGTATCTCCCATTCAACCTTGAGTGGACGATGTGTCCATACTAGTTTAACTTCCGGGCCTGGCTGCGTAAAGTTCTTGACATTACCTACCTCCACTGCCTCGCCAGGAGCAAACATGCTGGCATAGAAGTCAAATGTACCCTTGGCACTGGGATCATAAACATAGATAGGTAAACTATTTACTCCACGTGCATAGTCCACAACTGCCTTTAGCTTGTCCTGCTCCAATGGCAACTGTCTCCAGTAAGTGGTTAGGTTTAGATAAAACTCCACACCGTATTCTTGTATCAACTCTTCTTCCAGTGCCATACTAACAGTGTAGCCAAGACGCTTGCTTTGATCTACCAACTTCACAAGATCCTGTTGCGCAAGATCCTTCTCTAGATATTGTAACAGGCTTGCTGGCACATTAGCAATCTCAATTGTGCCATCAGCATTTCGTTGTAATTCAATCTTGTAATCTTGCTTTTCACACTCAAGTATTTCTTGCATGCGACTTTTCAACGCAGGATCAATTTCAAATTCATTCTGTTCACCATAGCTGACCAACCAATTGATATTGAACTCTGTGGGAGCGGCAGTCCACACCTTGCGATCACGGTCCCACTTGATTGGCCCTTGACTTTGCTTGGCACCATCACGCATGCCAGTTATGAGTTTTTCACTGTAGGGGAAACGTACCAGTATGACATCGTCTACCAGCATCATTGATTTGGTTTGATCAATTACTCGTAGTGCGTGTCTGTAACGCGGTGCTGTTTGTAGTGGAGTAACATCAATGCCTTTTGCTGTCAACTGTCTTTGATATTTAAGTAGGATCTTTAGTGCCAGCTCTGCTTGACGGGTGCTCAGTGCTTGGCCCACACTTGTTGCATCTGTGACAGAGTCCAGGAACTGCACATCGTATCTAGCTAGATTAATTATAGGCTCAAAGCCAAGTCCAAACATGGTACTCATGCCTGATAGTCTAATAGAGCCAGGCATGGACTTTTTGCCAGCCACGACTTCTAGATAATCTTCAACTGTGGGTAAGGTATGCATGTTGCAAGTATACAGGCACACTTGTGCAAAGTCAAAAAAAACCCTGCCGTTTTACGGGCAGGGTCAAAAGTAGACTGTGGATAAGGAGCTTAATCAAACCACAGTCATCAGGCGGAATGTAATCCGCCTAATTCTTACGCAACCTTCATACAGGTTGTACGTGCCATTTTTTCCCATGTGTTAGGGAAGCTCTTGTACAGTTGAGCAATCTTGATTGCCATACGCAAGCTCATCTCGCGCAACAAGTTCTTGTTAGTGTCCATGAACTCAATGATCATGTCTTGTCCAACATCACTGATGTCCATGTCTTCAAACAGTGCGCCTGTCTTGGCAATCTGCTTGATACGCAACAACTTGTCACGCATGGTATCCAAGGTCAAGTCAAGATAGTGACAACGTGACTGCAATGCATCCAAGTGGTCCTTGAGCTTTTGGCTCTTCATCTTGTCAAACTTCATGTTAGTGATAAAGATCACAGAGCCACGGAACTCAAAGCTATCTGGGATACCTTCACGCTTGAGCGCAGAGCTCTCTGACAACCAAGAAATCTTACGCTTCTTACCTGAGTCCAGGGCACCTTTGAGCAAGTTCAAAGAGACGTCGTCAAGCAGGATGCTGTCACAGTCGTCAAACACAACCACACAATTCTCGTCCGAGTACTTGTACAGGGTTTGATACAAGCCGATAGGAGTAGCGGCACCTTTCACAACTTCTGCACGAAGCTTGCGTCCAGCAATGTGATCAAACAAGGTAGCCTTTTCGATCTCTTGCTCAACACCGTAGCTCTTGCCCACTCCAGGAGGGCCACTCACAATCATTGCACGGATGTCACCGTTTACAGCGGCTTTGGTCATCTCTGTCAGCATCTCAAAACGCTCAGCGATATCAACCATGCGCTCTTCGTCAGTCTGTGACGCTTGCACCAGTGCTTCAACGTCAGAGTCCATGGGTGCAACAACACCGTCATACTCGCCGTCAGCAACAAATTCGTAGGCAGTGATGCCTTCTACTTTGACGCGGATTTCTTCTGGGAAGCCAGGAAACTTGCCACCGTTCTTCACAGTAACATAGCCACCTTTGGCAGTTTGTTTGTATTGCTCAACCAGCTGGAACACTTGTCCAGACACGTCTGTTGCACGATAAGCACCTGCTTTAACACGAATAAATGCTGTTGACATCTGAAGCTCCTTTTTGTTTACTATGACTATAGTATAGCAATAAACGGATTTATGAGCAACCTCTTTTTGGGCTGTTTTTGTGTTGTTTTTTAACAACACGCTTTTGCTCTCTGCCCCGTTTTCCTTACTATTCCACTATTATGCATTAAATTGAATTAATGGTCAACCGGAAAAAACAGCGTTTTTTGGGCTGTTTTCCTGTGCAAAATCAACGACTTAGCTGTTCTGAGCTTGCACTTAGTTGGCAAAGTAGTAAGAAATGATCGTATGCGGCCTTAATACTTTCGTTTGCCAGCAGTTTTTGTGCTTCTTCCTGCATGGCCAGGGCACCTGCTTCTGCGCATTCTCTAGCACTGGGCCACTCCAACTGTTTTGCGCTGTCCCCAAACTCACGAACCAAGTTATCCCAAGCCGCACGTTGGCCCAGGGTCATCTCACGCTCACGGTCGCTTCGTTGCATACGTAGCTCACCTGCCTTGACCAAGGCTGCACTGATTTCGTCTTCGCAGTATCTGGCCGCGGCCAGCATGGGCACGATGTCAGGGTTTACATTGAAATAACGGCTGGTACAACTCTTGCGTTTGACAATCAGGGTGGCACCGTTCTGTATGTAATCCATGTGCTCAGTGTCGTACTCACCCACCTCAACGTATCGGCGTCCTACCTTTTTGTAAATTCCAGTTTTCATCGCCAACCTTTTTCTAATAAATTTTTTACACCAAACATTTTCATACGATCCATGCTCTGTGCCACATGGATGATCTTTGTTGGGCGCAGTCGATGCTCTCTACAAACTGCATGATACTTGTCTTTGTAATGAGTCCACACATAGTCTGGCTCAACCCGTTGAAGATAATGCAGTGCAATTTGGATTGTTGCCACAGGCAACATCTTGTGTTTATTATAAATGGTCACAGGGTCTTTGTCTACCACCTGTCGTGTCCATCTCACACCTGCCCGATTCCACCAAAGATCCATGCCTTTGCTCAGGCTCATGAACACGCTGGCAATGGTTGGATGATCAAAATAAAAGTCAATGTCTTGCGCGGCGCCAATCCATGCACAGTCAATGTGTACTTCACATGCTTTGGCATGAGCTTCATCTAGTATTTCGTGCTGTTGTGGATGTATGTCAAGCCAACCCGGACTGGGCAAGGCCATTAGGACGGGCTTGCCTGACGCCAGTTGGCCCGGCTTGGCAAATTCTATAGCAGGGGAAAGTCGTTGATAGTATTTGTAGTCATGCTCAAATATCTGCAGACCTTTTGTTCCGTGTTGCATGATCAAACTGTCTATCACATGATTGCAACCCATTGTGGTCTCAACAACTGGAAAGTTCTCCAATCCTTTGAGATTGTTCAGTTTACTGGATAAAAAATACGTTACTGCATGCTGTTGAAATTCATCAACCAACTGCACATAGTCTGCATCCAGATCCGGCCTAAAAGTTCTTTTGAGTTCTTCCAACCAAGGAGTGCTGACTGTGGATAATACACTGGGCAGTGGATCAGACATAGGTGTGTATCACAATCGCTTGCTTGCTGGTAAAATTAACAAATTCGCCGCTGTTGTGAAACACCCGTGTGTCCCACCAGATTAGATCTCCGCGATTCCATTGCCATGACTGTTGACATGTGACAGATTCTGGTGGTTTTCCATATTCTGTTCCGGTGTCTATTTCATTGAAAATATTGGTACTGGCACGGTTGGTCAACATGGGATCATTGTCAACAGAGCAAGGAATAAGACAACTGACATACAACTGCCCGGTACTTGGCTGTATGTCACTGTGAACTGCAAAAGGCTTGGATAGATCCAGGTACATCGCAAACACAAGGTTAAGATCAGCGTCAAACACTTGATTTAATCTCAACATAAACTGCCGCTTGAACCAAGGATACATTTGATGATTTTGATCTAGTCCGTGACAAACTCCAATGCCGCCGGCGGTAAGATTACTATCAAATTTTCTAAATATATCTATTGCTTGTGAAAGGTCAGCACCGGAGATGAAATCAGTTTTGCATCCTGTTTTTCCAGAAATATCTTGCATCAAATATTTAACAGTACTAGAATCATGCTCTTTCGGGCTCGTGTGGTACTGGCAGATCATCATAGTACAATTCCCCAATGTCCTTGAGGTATGCAAGTACCGTGACTTCGTCCACTTGCTCATATAGCACATCATCCCATGCTTGGTGTGGAACAACATTTCTTTCTTTGCACTCTGCCAGATACTTGTCTAGCGTCACAGGATTGTGCCAGCCAAATGCCTGCTCCTGGCCAGGTACATTCATGCCAATTTCATACACTGTTTGATCTTTTGCATCAAACACAATGGTGCAATATTCATTGCCTGCTACATCTGCAAAGTCCATGTGCCGTGCATGTTCACCAAAGCAGTGCCAAAGATATTCACTGCCGCCACAAACACGTGCGCCGGTCACAGTCATAATTTCTAATAGAGTCATAATTTACCTTTCAATGTCTACACGCATGATGTCAAGTTTTCTGCTGAGTTGACGTTCAACTGTGCCCCAGTAGTCTCTTGACCATAAAGTTACCGCAGTGGTGTTGAGCACACGCCGCACTTGTGCAATCCTATCACACAGGAGTTCTAGGTCAGCGTTGGTCACTGTTTCCTGTCGAGTGGTAGTGACCAACTCCAGCGGAATGTGTTTTCGTAGCAACATCAGTTCTCCCAGTCAGTGGATCTTAGTTCAATTTGTTCCTGGATGTCTTCTTGCAGAGCCTCCAGTTGTAACATTATATTGTCACGCACAGGCTCGGGCAAGAACAAAGACGGCACTTGGCAAATTAAATTGTCCAAATCTTCTAACCATTGTTCATTGCGAGTTGCCATTTTATGCTCCGTAGTAAGGGCTGTAGATTTCATCCAGTTCAGGAATGTGTTCTACTTTTTCTTGTACGCCAAATGTTTCCAACGTACCCAGCACCATGTCAATTGGGCAGTCAAGTATCTTTGCAATGCTCCGGGCATCATGTCCGTCAATAAAAAGTTCTTGAATTTCGTAATCCAGTTCAGCCATTTTGCTCATACATTTCTCCAATTAAAAATTAACTCCAGGTCCTGTGCTTTTCTGCAACGGCTTCGTTACCGTCGTACTCGGTAATTTCCCAGTCAACTTCAGCTGGGATCTCAACAACCTTTAGCTCTGCGTGACTCCCATTAGCCGTTGCACCCAGCTCTTCCACCACTGCCACAAGATACGGATCGTCACGTGCCAGGTCGCGATCATGGAACACGGTCTTGCTGTATGCGGCATTGTGTGCCTGGCGCTGTGCAAGAGTCATTGAGTGCCAATCCTCTGGATCGCCTTTGATCTGTTCTTCCGGCGGCACCAGATAGTAGGTAAAAGGAATCAAGCCACCGAACTTGTCATTGGCCTCAGTCCATACCGGTGTTCCACACTTGTCAAGATATGCCAAGATTGCCTTGTGGCTGAGACCAAACCCGCCAAAGCAGTTGTTGATCACAACCTTGCGCACACCCTTGAGGTGCGCAATGAAGCGTTCTTGTTCTTGTACTGTTAGTTCTGACATTATGCTACCTTTTCAGTTGCGATATCAACCAGTTCTTCATAGGCTTCTTCAATAGTGTCAAATCCACACACATCGTAAGAACCATCATAGAGTCTGACATAGAATGCTCCGTTGCCCGGACTGGCTTCTGTGTCCAGGCCTGCTTCACCCACGCTGGGGATAACTCGCATGGTCTGGTCCATCATGCTGCCTTTCTAAAATAACCGTAAGGCAAGCCCACGCAAAAACAAAAATACTCAGCATCGCCATTGGCGCCTTCAGCATCCATGAGCCAGGCAATCACACGCTCACGGTTGGTACCAGTATGCATGAGATTTTGCACACGGTCTTCGAACTCCACAATGGCACGAGCCTCAGCGGCTTTGCGAGCAACATCTTCTTGCTCAATCACCGCACCCAGGCTGGCAAACTCCATTTCAAAGTCAGCTTCAGTCCAGCCGGAAGTATCAACACCGCGGGGGCGAACGCCATAGGCATCCTTGTACATGTCCCAGTACTGACAAGCATACTGCTCCAGAGTGCTCATCTCTTCCCAGCTTTTGAAGTCTTCCATTTGCGGCTCCTTTTGTTGAACAATGCTTGTATTATGCATTAAAACGAATTTCTGGTCAACCGTTTTATACCTTTGGAATGCGGTAAGTAACACCTTGTGCTGTTACAACTTTAGCAATGCCTGCCTTTTCGTAGTCACCTTCCAGCAGTGCCAGTGTCTTGCGGTCACGAACTGTAGCTTTGTCTACTTTGATTGCAATGAACTTGCCACGTGGGTTGATGTAAATGCCTTTGGCATAGTACACCATCTCCAGGCCCAATTTGATACGCTCTGCGCGAGTGCGTTCTGCTTCTGTGTAGTGGCTCCACATTGCCACTGCCCGCATGCGAGCATCACGTGCCGCCGCATAAGCATAATAACCTGCGCTTTGTGTGTCCAGTTCTTTTTGTTTCATTTCCTGCTCCTTTTTGTTAACGTATGCCCATATTATAGCCTTTTTGGCTATTTTCGGTCAACCGTTTAGAAGAAGAATTTGTGTGCTAGTATGCCTAGCACGAACCACAGCATGCTATCTGCTAGCCCTGTGTCCACTACAACTTGGCGGAAAACACCTTTTTGTTGGGCAGAATTCTGTGACTCTGCAAGTGCTTGATCGTATAAACTCATGGAAAACTCCGTTTAGTTGCAATACATGTATATTACAATAAACGGAATTAACGGTCAACCTGGAAAATGTTGCTTTTTTGCAACAAAAAGCGTGTACTAAAACCCTAGAATGCGTAGGGTTATATCGCGGTTGAGAAACTGCTCTTGTGCAAGCCAACGCATGAGATCTGTGTACTGAGTGCTTTTGCGGATCCGGTCTGCTTGAGATGAAATCATTTCCAAGTAGCCTTTTTCTGCCAGGGCCACAATGGTGTGGTGCGCACGATGTATTTCATTCCAGGTGTTAGCAGGTGCGTTTTCAATGTAGAACCAAACAGTGTCTTGGGGCATGAATTTCACAATGTTCCAGAATCCGTGGAAGGCCATGCTGTGGGCACCTGTTCCATTTAGTTCATGACTGAACTGATCTGCCAAAGCAGTGGGTGCAAAGCGGATGCCTTGATTTTGTTCTAACATGAGACGATGTTCGATTGCAATGTAGTTGTCCTCTTGCACACCATGTCGTCCTTCTGGATCTAAGTAGATTTCAGGCATGCGCAAGGCATTTAGAAGATTGCGACTGCGCAGACTGAATCCACCGTTGCCCACATTCTGTCCTTCGCGTTGCCAGGGCCATACTGCACCGATGTAGTCGTAGTTGAGGTATTCATCAGTCCATGCATCAGCATTGTGTACCATGGCATCCCATTGTTGGAATATCATATGACTGGTACCCACATGTGGCCACATGCCTTTGAGCAGGATGTCACAGTAGTCACGCATGGTGTTGGTAGGTTGGATTGGAACCCACGTGGCACCAGGCAAGAAGTTCTTGTCACTGAACACAATCACATTCTTAAACGGAATGCGGCCAAGAGTTTCCTCCATGGCACGACGGGCTAGGTCGTGATAAAAGCATTCAATGGTGACTAGTGTGACGTCATCAAATTTCATTCTAGTTCAACTCGTGGAAAGTATTTCAGGAACTTGTCGTTGGCACTGTCTCTACGGCCTTTGATCTTGCGTTTGATTTCTCGGAAGAAGTTCCATGCCAAGGGCACAAACAAGATCTTGTCTGTGGCTTGAAACTGATCCAAGTGTTCAATGCCCACAACAGGAATGTGTCGACCAGGACTGAGCTTGCCTTGCTTCATAGTATTGTCGTCCACAATAAAGTCCAAGGAGATACCACTGCTGTTGAGCAAGGTATTGCCTTTTGCGGCGGCACCGTAGCCTGCCAGCACAAAGCCTTTTTTGCGATACATTTCCACAAACACCTTGAGTTCGTCTACTAGACGTAGAGTGTTAGCGGCCCAGTGTGCATAGGTATCGTCTGTGTATAATCCCACAGCATCTTCCATGGCAATGATATTTTCCAGACGATTTGGTGAAGCCTTTTTACTCAACACAAACACATAGCTGGTGCCATGTATTGGTGTCTTGATAGCATCCACAAGATGCAGGCCTGCACGTTCTGCTAGAGCCTTCATGCTTTTGACATTGAAGAAGCTGATGTGTTCGTGATAGATGGTGTCAAACTCATCATTGAGAACCATATCAGCTTGGCTGGTGCTGATGAACATCAGTCCGTGGTCCTTGAGTTTTTCTTTTACTAATTTAAGATAGCTGAGTGGATCCACAATGTGTGCAAATGCATTTTGACTGGAGATCACATCAAAGCTAGGCAACTGGTCTGCTATCTCTTGATTCCAAAAGCCGCAGATCACATTGTGTCCTTTGGCAGTGCTAGTAGTGTGCAAGTTCTCTGCAGGGTCTACTCCGTGTGTTTTGAATGCAACCAGTTCGCGGAACGCATCAAGTTGACTGCCGTCATTGCATCCAACGTCTAGCACAGTGTACGGACCCATGCCACCGGGCACACGTGGCTCCAGCGTTTCCAATACAAAGCGAGCATACCATTTCATATAGTCCAGGTATGTTTTGCTGGTTCCGCTTACATACAAGTAGTTCTTGTAGATCAGTTCAGGACTCACTGCATGAGTCAACTGCAAGTGATGGCAGTTGGTACACATGTTCACAGCCAAGGGCCAGGCTGGTTCATGATCCAGGGTGTGGTCAATGAACGCATTGGCTAGTGGCTGGTCTGTCAGGTCTAGCATGGGCAATAGATGATCACTGCCGCAGGCAAGACAAGAGTTCAGGGTTGTTGCGCCAGTTACATCATTCATAGTTTCATAATCTCTTGGAAGTGGGCCACAATATCGTCGCCGCTGAAGTTTTTGTTACACGCCCATTGTTCTTTGTTTTCACATGTCAATTGGCGCACAGGTGTTTGTTGTCTACTATAACATCCCACACACTCAACTGTCGACTGAGATACCCATACACGATCGCCGAACTTGCCGTTGCGCCAAGGCAGAATGTGCTGTGGCATCACATGGCTGAGCATGGCCACAATAGGAGTATTGGTTGTGCCGGCAATATGGAATGGACCAGAGTCACTGCCCATGAATGCTTTGGCTCCCTCAATCAAACATTTGATTTGACCAAGACTTAGATCATCATTGAGACAGATCCAGTTGTCGCGGCCTGCCAGTTTGTAGTCGTGCTGTGCGCCAACACTCACAAACTTTAGATCTGGCCACAGGTGTTCCAGTATAGAAATAATGCCTGCCCATACCTGCAGATCAATGTTTTTGTTTTCCCATGCCCATTTGCGCATGTGAACTACCACATACGGAGCACTGAGTTGTTCAATGATATCTCTTGTGGTTTCGCGTTCTTCATCGCTTTCATACAAGCGCAAGGTACGATCAATGTCTGCAATGTCTTTACCAAATGCACGATGCAGATAGCTGTCCACAAAGTGGCTCTTGGGATTGAGCTCGTAGGCATCGTTCAAGTTGATGTACAGATCCCACGGATCTTGCTTGCTCATGTCTGTGGGCTTGACCACAGCGTCAACACTAGGATTGCCGTCAAACACATCAGCTTCTTCAGTGACCAATTGGATATATCCGTCTGGATAACGTCTGCGAAGTTCATGCAGTACTGGAGTGATCATGATTAGATCACCCAAGGCCTTGCGACGATCCACTAGAATGCGTGTAGGTTTGTCTACTGTTAGTTCAGGAAGTTTATGCATCTTGAGTTTCAGCCATGTAGTTGGTTTCCGGCCAAGGATTGGTAAAGTGCCAACCTGGTTCCTGTTTGCCTGGTGTGCTTGCTACTTCTGCAAACTTTGGATTTTTGCTGCCAATCCATGCTTCATGTTCGTAACGGAAGTTACCTGGATCCAGTTGTATCTTGATATACTTGCTGGGCGTACCCCATTCAATCTTGGTTGGATTCTGCAAGCGGTCCAGTGTCTTGACATAGCTAGCACGGCTCCACCAGAAGTTACCGGAACTGTGCAACCAAGGAGCTTCAATAATGTTGGTGCCCACTAGGTCGTTGCCAGCATCCAGTTGCTTGACTGATTCTTCCCACTGATCAATGGTCCAGTGCTCCATGAACTTGCGCCAGTCTTGTACGTTTACATCATTGGGGCCGCTCTTGAGACCTTTCAAGTGCAAGTAGCAGATGTAAAAGTCTTCGTCAGCAGATTCGCACTCGTCTTGCAAAAAATCCAATGTTGGATATTCAAAGCCGGCAGCATCACCTGCAACTTGTACAAACCGTATGTTTGTAAATTCTGCCAATGCTTGCTTGGCTCCATCAAAGTGTTCTGCTTTGCCATTGGAACAAAGAGTGATTTGGTCTGCGGCACCAATCAAGCCACTTTCGGCCATGCGATTGATTTGTTCTTCTAGTACTGCCCATGCACCTGGCAGATCATTGATGTGCATGTAAACTCTAATAGGTTTTGTCATTTTAGTCCTTTGTATACGCTTTCTGCTGTGGCCACCTGGCTTCGCTTTTGTATTAGTTCCATTATGGCAGGATCATTGGCCTGTTCACCATGTGGTACAAACAAAGCCTTACCACGAGGGTTTGCATTTTCTGCTGGCTCTGTCACATAGTACACTGCCAGGCTTTGTCTTACTGTGCCCTCAGGGCAATGTAAATCAGCCGGTAACCCGTGCCATGAATTTTGTGTGGTATCAAACAACACCGCACGATTGAATCGATTCTCAACCAAGGCCACACGTTCTTTTGCACGACCTGTCGCGTCGTCATGACTCCACAACTCCAGTCCACCACCCCATTCTGGTTGCCAATCAGGAGTCAGATAAACAATCAGATTGTAGTGACGTTGTAATTGTAGCTTGGGATGTATGCTGTAGTCAAGATGTACGTTCAACTTTCCGTTGGTGGTGTGGGCATGCCAACCGCCACCGTGTAGTCCAACATCTGCTTGTACGCCTGTATGGCCCGTGATCGATTGAACTGCGTGTTCGAATGCGGTTCCGCACAGGTAGTGTAAAGCCGTGTAAGTATTTCTTGGGAACTTGTCCCAGTGGTTACAGGCTTTTTTGTTTTCGATTGGGTTGTTGTAGTGAGCATTCCATACTCCTTGTGCATCATAGGCGGGAAATTCTGCCACTAGCTGTTGTACCATCTCGTCAGTGAAGAAGTTGTCAATCACAACATGATGGAATGGTTCCGCTGAAACAAATGCTTCTCGAAAGCCTCTCCAGTATTGGTCATTGAGTATTTTCATATCAATTTACAATCGGTTGTCCATTGGGTGCAATAGCACCATACACACCCACTTCAGGAATCTCCAGCACACGGCCACGGTCAAATGCATAGTACAAACAGTGTTCGATATCAGCATATCCTTTGTCATCCAAGCGACTCTGCATGTAGCCGGCGGCTTTGAAATAGGATTCTACCACATATTCATGCATGCCAACTGGCCAACTTAGCAAGCGACACATGTATTGCATGCTCTGCTTGGTAATGTAATAAGGAAAGTGACTGGGTACACTTTTACCAATCACGATCTTGTCTTTAACAGCATCTGTTTCGTAGAAGCTGTAGTCAAACTTTTCGTTTAGCAAGTAGCGGCCACTCATTTTGAACACACGGTCCACACCCCGGAACGCACCTTGGTCTTTGAGTGCCAGCAAGGCTTGCGGAAAGCAATTGAGTTCAGTGATATTCTTGACCACGTCCCAGTTGTCGCTCTTGTACCATTCTTGCACTTGCACGTTGGTGGTGAAGTCCACATAGTAGTCAGCTGAATCTAGCAGTGCTTCTTCATAGTTGGATTGCAAGCCAGCACCCGACACCTCCATCACTGCAATAACACAGTCAGGCACCCGCTCACGCAGGCACTGTATCGTGGCCAGTGTTTGTATCAGCCGTTGGTCAGGTTGGTATACCCCAAACTTGCTTTGCACCGCTGAGGTTACAATAAATGCTGATTTCATTTACGCAACCAACGTTCGTTAGCCAAGGTCCAATCCACGACTTCTTTCACACGCTCACTCAATTTGATCTTTGGAATCCAGCCCAGGCTTTCTAGCAAGCCGCCATCTAGTGCATAGCGCAGGTCATGTCCTGGACGTGAGCTGTGGAAGTCAACCATTTCGTGTTTGAGTTCTTTGCCTTGTGCTCGAGCAATGATACGTGCCAGCTCAAGGTTGTCAATTTCTTCTGGACCAACCAAGTTAAACTTGGGACACTTGGCACCACCGTAGTCAGCTTCGTGTTTGTAGTCTTGCAGTTGCTCAAGAATAAACATCAGGCCATCTGCCACATCCTTTGCATGAATGTAGTGACGTGAGCCTGCTTGTGTGCGAGTAGGATCGCTGTGTACTGTGACTGTTTCGCCATCACGTACTTTCTGGATCACCATTGGAATGTACTTTTCTGGATGCTGGCGCTCACCAAACACGTTCATTGTATGTGTTACAACAATTGGCATTTTGTATGTGTTTTCAAATGCCACACACAGTTCCTCAGCGCCTGCTTTGCTAGCACTGTAAGGATTGCCTGAATTGTAGCGATCGTATTCCTTGTAGTTAACTCCAGGAGGTGCTGGGCCAAACACTTCATCTGTTGAGAAGTTGATAAAGCGTTCTAGGTTTGGAAGTGTACGTGCCCATTGCAGTAGATTAACTGTGCCCACCACATTGTCCATCACAAACTCCATTGGGTGGTCAATTGACCGATCCACGTGTGAACCTGCCGCAAGGTGTAACACATAGTTGATGTCACCCACCATGCCACTTGTGAGTGGACTGATTTCGGCTTTGAGATCATGAAACACAGGGCGCACTCGTTTGCGAGTTTCTGTATCGTGCTCTTGCATCATGTCAGCAAGACGATTTAGGTTACCACTGAAGTCCAATCGATCCAGCGTGACAATATTCCAGTCAGTTGTACGCAGGATGCGATCGATAATGTGATGGGCGATGAAACCGGCTCCGCCGGTGATTAGAACATTTTTTGACAATTTGATTCTCCAAAGATCGTTGATATCAATATTTATTTGCTGTCAGCGGGGTGATTAAAAGTTTTATCATCTGCCTTGCTTTTAGCGGTTAAATAGCTTACAGTATCAACTATACATGAACTATTCAAAGGATGCAATGAAAAAGGCACTCATAACCGGAATAACCGGACAAGATGGATCTTACCTGGCCGAACTACTACTGAGCAAAGGCTACGAAGTCCACGGCCTGGTACGCCGAAACTCCAGCTGGGACATTCTCCCAAACATACAACACATACGTGAAGACGTGACACTGCACTACAGTGATCTCACTGATGGAGCCAATCTACGCAACATCATGCTCAAACTACAACCAGACGAGGTCTACAACCTTGCGGCTCAAAGTCATGTGCATGTGAGTTTTGAAGTTCCGCAGTTCACAACTGAAACCAATGCAGTGGGTGTGCTGAACATCCTAGAAGCTGTACGTGCGCTGAATGAAATCAAACCTGTTCGTTTTTATCAAGCCAGTACTTCAGAAATGTTTGGTAAGGTACAGCAGGTACCACAGACCGAAAATACTCCTTTCTATCCACGATCACCCTACGGCGTGGCCAAGTTATACGGCTACTGGATCGTGGTAAACTATCGCGAAAGCTACAATCTTTTTGCCTGCAACGGCATCTTGTTCAACCACGAAAGCCCACGGCGTGGCGAGACTTTTGTTACTCGAAAGATCACGCTGGGTACTGCACGTGTGCTAGCAGGGCACCAAAACTCTGTTAAATTGGGCAACTTGGATGCGCTACGTGACTGGGGCCATGCACAGGACTTTGTGGAAGGCATGTGGCTGATGCTACAGCAAGCCACACCAGAAGACTATGTGTTGGCCACAGGCGAACAAAAAAGTGTTCGCTACTTCTGCGAGCGAGTGGCCAAATGGCACGGCATTGAACTAGAATGGAAAGGCGAAGGCAAGAATGAAAAAGGTTGCGATTCCAAGACAGGTCGTGTAATATACGAGGTTAGCGAGGAACTGTATCGTCCTGCAGAAGTAAACACTCTGTTGGGTGATAGCACCAAGGCTCGCACACTACTGCCATGGACACCGCGTCATACATTAGATGACCTCATTGCTGACATGTGTGATAGCGACTGGTACAAGGTAAACAAAAAATGAAAATTGCAACCAAAGTAGTTATAGCCACAGGAGGCTTTGATCCTGTACACTCTGGGCATATTGCCTATTTCAAACATGCAGCCGCACTAGGTGACATCTTGCTAGTGGGACTAAACAGCGATGCTTGGTTACGCCGCAAAAAAGGTCGTGCGTTCATGCCTTACACCGAACGTTCAGCTGTGATTGGCAATCTTGAAGTAGTGCATCAAGTGCTGGAACTAGAAGACAGTTGTGGCACAGGTGCAGATGGTATTCGTCAAGCACGAATACTTTACCCAGATGCAACAATTATTTTTGCCAATGGCGGCGATCGTGGAGCAGGCAATGTGCCTGAACAAGAAGTGTTTGCCAATGACACCAATGTAAAATTTGAGTTTGGTGTTGGCGGAGACTGGAAACAAAACAGTTCACGCTGGATACTAGACGAGTGGAAGGCACCACGTACAGAAAAGCCCTGGGGCGAGTATCGACTGCTACATGACTACGGCCCAGAAGCAAAACTAAAAGAACTTACTGTGTTACCAGGCAAGAGTCTCAGCATGCAACGTCATGAAAAGCGTTCAGAGTTTTGGTTTGTTGCACAAGGACAAGCCACTGTGTACACTATCAATCCACGCACTACTGACAGCGAACTGCTGGGTGTGTTTGGAAAGCATCAAAGTGTTTGGATCAGTCGAGGTGACTGGCATCAGCTGGTAAACGAAACTGACCAACCACTACAGTTAGTAGAAATACAATACGGCGAAGACTGCGTCGAAGAAGATATTGAAAGGAAATAAATGTCACAACCACGTTGGCCCTTAATGAAGAATGCGATTACCTGGGGCGATCGCTTGAAGATGGTAAAGTTCTTGCTCACCAGCGAGAAGTATACCAATGGGCCTAGAGTCCGAGAATTTGAAGCACAGTGGGCAGACTGGGTGGGCAGCAAACATGCACTCATGGTCAGTTCAGGATCAACCGCCAACACCCTGATCATCAGCTCTGTCAAAGAACTGTATGGTTGGAAAGATGGCGACAAGGTTCTTGTGCCAGCATGCACTTGGGTTACCAATATCAGTCCTGTGTTCCAGGCCGGACTAACACCAATCTTCTGTGACGTTAATATAGAGAACTTTAGTTTTGATATTGATCACATGAAAGAGATTGCCAAGAAGCATCCAGACATCAAAGGCATCTTTGTAACTCACTTGTTGGGCTTCTCAGCAGAAAATGAGAAATACAGCGAGATCTTCCCCAAGGCACTTATCTTGGATGACGTGTGTGAGTCACATGGTTGCACTAGCCCATATGGCGTTAAACGTGGTTCCAGTGGATTGGCTGCTAGCTTTAGCTTTTACTTTGGTCACCACATGACCACAATCGAAGGCGGTATGGTCAATACCAATAATCAAGAGCTGTACGAACTCATGCGCATGAAACGCAGTCACGGACTGGCACGTGAATCTGGTAACTTGAAAAAGTATGCAGATCAATACCCAGACATTCATCCGCAGTTCTTGTTCATGACAGATGGCTATAACCTACGCAGTTCAGAAATCAATGCTGTGCTGGGCATGAGCCAGTTACCAAGACTTGATACAATGATTGAACAGCGTCGAAGTAACTTTGGCAGTTTTGTTGAAATCATGGATGCACACCAAGACAAGTTCCATCCTGTTACATGGCAAGAAGGTAACAGTAACTTTGCATTGCCATTCATTTGCCGGACACCAGAGCTTGCTGCCAAAATGAAACAAGTGTTCACTGACAACGGTGTTGAACATCGTCCTATTGTGGGTGGCAATTTGTTGCGTCAGCCATTCCTTAAAGGTCACAAGTTTGGTACACCTAAAAAGGAATACAACGTTGATCTACTGAATGACAACGGGGTATATATTGGTAACAGTCACTTTGTCACTGGTAGTGACATGGATTGGCTTGCACGTACATTAGGAGAAATTCGTGTCTAATCAAATACTAGCACCCATATCAGTTGGAGAACTGTTTGACAAGATCACAATCTTGGAAATCAAACTAGACAACACAAACAGTCTAGTCAAACTAGCTAACATCCGTACTGAGCTTAACAAACTTGTTGAACTCAAGCCAGAAGTTACAGAAGAAGTAATTGCCATGACACAACGTCTCAAACGAGTGAATCAAGTCATCTGGGACATTGAAGACGAGATCCGTGGCAAAGAACAAGGTTTTGAGTTTGGCGCGGCATTCATTGAGCTTGCTAGAAACATCTACAAGAACAACGACCTCCGTGCCGAAATCAAACGTGAAATTAACCTGGCTACTGATAGCCTTATTATTGAAGAGAAGATCTACTAATGAAAAATATTTGTTTTTTTAACCACTGGCACAATGGTGATGTGTTTGCAGGCAAAGGTTGGATGCAAGACATCCAACGTCAATATCCTAACTTGAACTATGCTTACTCGCATATCAACCATGCCAAAGTCATGGGTGATTTGCCAATGGAACATTTCCACTGCGATGACTTACCAGAAGGCCTAGCAGATCGTCAACGCATTGCTGATTCAGATGACGAACTCTATGTCAATACCTGGATTGGCAGCTACGGATGGGACGTGATGCCACAGGGGCAAGATCATGCCAATTGGCTGAGCTTGCATGGCATGTTCAAAATGATCGCACAACAGTTGAACACACTAAATGGCATGAATCTAAACATTGGTGATGATCCACTGAACTATGTTGCATCCAGTGACTGGACAAAGTTTGATATTGCAGGTGCAGATGCATTTGTAGCAAAACATCTAGATCGTCGTTTGCACTTGATCTGCAACGGTGTTGTTCGATCAACACAAAGTAACCTGGGTACCATGGATGGTACCATCGAAACACTGGCCCAGCGTTACCCACGTGATGTGTTTGTTTGCACAGCCAAGTTTGACACAGCACTAGAAAACATTGCGTTCACTGATGACATCTTTGGCCTGGGTAACGACATCAACGAAATTGCGTACCTTAGCACCAAGTGTGCGACCATTGTGGGCAAGAACTCAGGTCCTTATATGTTTGCCCATGTAAGAGAAAACATCTTTAACGAGAACAAGGCGTTTGTGAGTCTAAGTCATCGTGCAAGTGACTGCTATCCATTTGGTATTGAAGGACTCAGTTGCCAATACTACCATTGCTCGTCAGACGAAGAGGCCAATGTAACCCAGGCGATTGAAACTGCTATTCAACGTCTAGGCACAATTGGCCCCGGCCAGGTAGTGCTGTTAGATTAAGTCTCGGACATGTCCTTGGCGTCTATGTACTGCTTGAGAACACGTAATGTTTTTCGAGCAGTGTCATAGACGTATTCTTTTGCGTCATCTTCTGTTGTTACTACCAAGATAAAACCATTTTCCACTTTGCGCAATTCAATTGATTCAAACATTTTGAGCTTCCTAGAGTTGTTGATTACCTAGTTATTATACTGGAATCAACATTAACGGTCAACCTAGTTGATTACCGTTAGAGGCTTGATATCTTTGTGTTTGACAATTATGAAGTTATGGATCGTGCCGTCGAATTTGATTGGCAAATCTAAATGGATCGAAATACGTGGGCCTTCGATGTGGTTGATTAATGTGTCGTCGCCCACTGTGCCCACAAACGGAATCTTGTTCCACCGACCAAACACACGATCGCCAATCCAGTACTTGGGTTTGTACCCTACACGCTCAAAGTAATCGGTTTGATTGCCCATGCGTTATCCGTGGAACTTTGTTGTGCTCACATAGTCACAAACGTCAATCCAGTGAGTCTTGCCCACTGTGTCGGTAAGTTTTGAATTCACTGCTTGAGTAAACTTTTGGTACTGTCTACTGATTTCTACGGGCATGGCAATTTCTTTGATAGTGGCACCTGGATACTTGTTGGCCACTGCTTGTGCAATAGAACCAAACGTGGCACTGCGACCTGACCCAACATTCCACACACCAGACTCAGTTACGCCTTGATCAATAAAGCGAAGATGCACGTCTACTATGTCTTCAATGCAAACAAAGTCTCTACTGTAGATGTTGCTACCTTCAAACAATTCAATCACACCTGTTGTTTCGGCCATGTTGTGAAACTTGTAGTACGGGCTGGCCATTGGCCCTTTGATGCCTTCACCGTTGCCGTACACGTTGAAGTACCGGAATCCTTGCACAGGCGCACGTTTGACTTGTTTGCCGACCCAACGATCAAACAAGAACTTGCTCCAGGCATAGGCACTGCGTGGATCCACAGGTGCTGTTTCTTTTATAGGATCCGTTTTGTCTCCGTATACACTGGCTGAACTGGCATACTGCATAGGAATGCCTGCACTTTGACAGCGTTCAAATAACTCTTGACTGAAGTCCACATTGTAGCTGAGTACTTTTTCTACGTTGCGTTCAGTTGTGGCGCTGATTGCACCCAAATGAATCACTAGGTCTTGCCCTGTCACATCCGGGCAACGTCCATAGTCTGTAAGTTCGGTCACTGTGTGTTGGTGTTTGATCAATGCTGAATGTACGTAGCCACCAATAAAGCCACGACTGCCGGTTAATAATATTTTCATGAGCAAGTATTTAATCTAAAATAAATTTGTGTGTGATTCTTTTGCCTACTGTAGCTCAACAACTATACCGTTTATTGCGTTCTTTTGCCATTGAGATAGGTAGTCTTTTCCTGAGATAATTCGCCCCAGCGGCATTCCGCAGGTGGCAGGACCCGGCTCTATTCCATGAGACTTTAACCATTCCACTACACCAGGATTGGTTATATGGTTGGCTTGATTTCCGGTTATGGTAACCGCAAAGTTTCCGCTATACCCAGTTGGATGTGTGATGTCCCATTGGGTGGGATCGTCATGATCATAATATGCTACATGGTAAGGTTTACCAAGTATTTGATTAGGTACCCATACATCATGAGTAGGATCATTACTAAGGTATTGAAAATCTGTTGGGTCTATAGAGTGCCACGATCCGGTTTTCATTTCTCCGGAAATCTCTGGACTAACATGTGTGTCGAACATTATTTCTAGTTCAGTGAATGTAGATCTAAGTAACTTAATTTTGTTTGGTGTTGCTACATACTCTTCGAGTTTGTGTATTTCGACATTCATACGATGCGTTATTTGATTTATTTTCTCTAAGGTTTTTTGATCATGTGATCCAGTTACAGGTTGACCTGGACCCCAGAATAAATTTTTTCCAATGTCGTCACGATTACACCAAGTAAAGTATCTGTGCAAGCGATTGAGTTTCTGTTGAAGAATGATATCTAAATTTTTAGTTTCTTCTACATCAAAGTCTTCCGGAAATCCTACGTTTAGTTCTTTTAGTTGCGACACTGCTTCTGCAATGCACACGGCAAATTGATTTATACGAGATCTAATAGAAGATGGCCCAAAGCTGGGAGAAAGATAAGGATAAGATGTAAAAAATTGTTTGTATGAAAACTCACCAAGTATTTTTTCTAAATGCCGTGACCATTTTTGTACAAAAGGATTGTTCAACAATTCAATTTCAACTGTCTGGTGTTGATAGACAAGAGTTAGACTCTTTTTATGTGAGTTGACTGTCACCTTTGCCCACTCGATAGTTGTCTTCTACTGAGTCAGGTGTGCTGACTTCAATCACAGTGCCTGCCTCTAAGCAGATCAATTGATGTGGCTTGCATGGCTCGTTGTGCCATACTGCGCCATCACGTAGTTCTTTTTCGTGTAGTTCGGCTGTGGCAGTATCAATCCACCGCACAATAAACCGACCCGATTGCACATACCATGTTTCTTCTTTGAATTGATGAAAGTGCATACTGAATTTGGCTCCAGTATTAAAGTTCATCATCTTACCGCAGTACCGGTCGTTGGTGGCCCAGATAAACTCTGAGCCCCAGCCCTTGGGTACTAGTCCTTTTAATTGTGTCATTTGATTTCCTCTAGGCGTGGTGCATATACACCTACGTGTTGAACCGTCACCGCAGACGCCTTGATCGCGAACTTTATCGCCTCGGGCATGTGATTTGTTTCAATAAACTTGTACACAAGGGCCGCTAAAAACGTATCGCCTGCTCCGCATACATCGGTTACATCTCCCACTGCCTCTGCAGGATAAACCCAGCCATTCCATTCTGCACCTTTGTCACCGTGCGTGACAATAAGATGATCAAGTTCTGGATGGTAGCTGGTCACACGGCTTTTTTCCAGTGCATTGATCTTTACATAGCAACCGCCCATGCGGGCTAGGTCTGTTTTCTTTGTGTCAATAAAAATTGGAACCGAGACGTCTCGGGCCAGTTCCTCTATCAACTCATAGCTTACACTACCTTTGTTGTAGTCGCTGATCACAATGGCATCATACACTGGAGGGATTGCTGTTTCGATTGTAATGGGTGTGCCTTCAATATCTTTGTCCATGCGCATGAGATGCTGTTTGCTACGAATATCAATTAGTCTATTCTTTACACTGGGCTGACTGTGTATAAAGTTAACCCTGCATCCTAGTGCTTCTAGATTCTTGCACACGTTACCTGCCATACCATCACGGTCAATGGTATACTTGGGTTCAAACACAGGCACAGGTGCTTCGGGACTGATACGGTTTACATAACCGTATGTGTAGATGTCATTGCAGGCGTCACCTATCAGTAAGATGTTCAATTGCTTTTGTACTTGAGTATTCATTGATTCTCTTGAAAAATTCTATGCGACCACAATGTTCTTCGCCAATGATTGGTCGGTTAACATAGTCACTGCCCTTGACCATGATGTAGGGCTCATATACTTTAATTATGTGCTCTAGTTCGTCGTCAGTATCAAATATTTCCACAGCATCAACACATTGTAAACTACTGAGCACAAACTTGCGATCTGTTTGGTTAAAGAAGGGGCGACCTGTGCCTTTGAGTTCACGCACTCTACGATCCGAATCTATTGCAACCAATAGATGAACACCCAGGCCACGTGCATGCGTTAACAATGCAACATGACCTGGATGCAGGACGTCAAATGTGCCGTTGACAAATATCTTCATCACATTGTGGGTCCGTTGCCATTCCGGAAACCAACTGTGCCACCTTCTTGCTCGATTCGTGCAATCACTTCTTCAAACAAGATGGGTGCAAAGTCTGTTTGCTCCACGCACACGCAATGATAACGCACATCAGGTTCGTCACTGTACAAGACTTCTCCTGTACGTGCATCAACACCACGAGCCTTCTTCACGCGGTTGGCGTGAGTGTGGCCATGAATGTTCACACCAAAACGACCCATTGAATCACTGTGCAACGGAATATGACTCAAGATCATTCCGTTCATCACGTGGTACGCTCGCAACTCACGAAAGTATTCACGATACTCGTCGTCCCGGAAGATGTCGTGGTTACCGCGGATCAATACCTTGTCTCCGTTCAACCGAGCCAATGTAGGCAATGCTCTGCGGTTGATAACCACGTCACCCAAATGGTACACTTTGTCAGTGGGCTTGACTCGTGCGTTCCACTTCTCAATCATGTCCTCGTCCATCTCCTCGGGAGTGTCGTAAGGACGCAACTTTGTGACGCCATCGTTGCGAGTGAACTTGCACACACCCATGTGTCCAAAATGTGTGTCACTTACCAAAAATACGCTAGGCATATCATGCTCCTTTATTCATCGTCATAATCTTCTGTGTCTTTTAATGTATAACCTTTGAGAGTTCCTACCAAGAACTCTCCTTCATTTACCACAAAAACATTATACTCTTCTCTTAACAAATTTTTCTGCGGAGGAGAATTTCTACGTCCTCCACTCTCAGTCTGTAACGGCCGGACCATTACCTTTGTACTGTTAGGGGTCAACTTGATCACTGTGCCTAGTACTATCCTGTTGTTGTGCGTACAGATTACTGTGGCATCTAACTGAATATCATTTCCTATGATATCTCTAGGCACATACTTCATATCAAACCCTTTCTTTTTTAACACGGCCAATGCGGCTGGCCTTGTTCCAGGTGTATGCAACACCATCTGGTGTTTTTCCGTCCTGTACACTGTCCACTCCAAATCGACCTACTATTTCAACACCATTGCCAGTGATGCTCACAAACTCACCAAGAGTCTTGGCACGTGCCATTGCAAGCTCTAGCGTTTCAAATTGTTCTTCTTTTATTTTATACATTAAATGTCTCCTTGCCGCATGTACTCATCTCCTGCAAGCGGCACGTGCTTTTCATTTTCATCGTAAGTCCATCCTAAGACTTGCATCAATCGATGTTTGACCAGTAAGTTGGGACTGCGAAATCGCTCAGTGTCTTGGAAACCCATCATCACACCAACTTCGCATACTGCACCACTACGGCACAGTCCAGCCATACAGTGTACTATCACATCCATATGATTGTCAAGTGCATGTTGTAGCAAAGCCACAATCTCTTGTGCTTGAGCATCAGTTATTTTGGCTTCGTCTGGAAAGTTGTCACTCTGTTCTGCATCCAGGAACTCAAACCTATGCACTTGCGCAAACTGGTGCTTGGGCACAGGCCACCAGGAACTGCACGGATCCATGATCTGGATCAGCATGGAATTTTCCTTTACTGCCACATGAAATCCTGTTGGAACATCTGCGGCAGCTACATTTTGGATCCACATAAGAAAGCCCTTTCGACTGAATACACAAGTATACAATAAAAGGGCTTTTTGGTCAACCGGAATGATCCAGTGCTAAAGTATTATGGATTTTCTAGGTTGTGTATGCGTTGGGCCAGCTGATCCAGTGCATCAGACATGTTGGATACTGCGGTTGTCCAATTGGTAGCGTTGCCCATCACATAGGCTATGTTACCAAAAATTACTTTGAAGTAGCTAGACTCTGATCCAATATTGTATGTTACGTTGGCTGACGGAATGATGTTGCTGGAGATAGCTTGCAGATTTGGAATTAACAAATTGGCGGCAGCAATGTTTGATTGCAATGCGCCAATGGCAGAGTTGGCTGCTGTGACATTGGCGTCAATACCGGGAATAGTTGTAGCAACAATGTTTCCAATGTTGGCATCAAGACCAGGAATAGTTGTGCCAACTACTGTACCCAAATTGGCATCAAGACCAGGAATAGTTGTGCCAACTACTGTACCCAAATTGGCATCAAGACCAGGAATAGTTGTGCCAACTACTGTACCCAAATTGGCATCAAGACTGGTAATAGCAGAATTGGCTGCTGTTACGTTTGCCTGTAGATTACCAATTGCTGTGCTTTGTGTGCCTAAATTGGCATCTAGAGCCGGAATGGTTGTGCCAACAATGGTTCCAACGTTGGAATCTAATAGTTGCAAACTTAAATTAAAGCCAGTCTGAGCAGACGAAACTGTTCCGATATCCCCGGCCAGTGTCACCGAGTTTCCTTGCAGTTCATCAATTTGTGTTTGCTGTGAAGCTGCGTTGCCCTGTAACGCACCAACGTCACCGATAACTGTTGAAAGGTCACCAGCTTGGCTGGCTGCGTTACCAAACAGTGTGGTAATGTTGTTTGTGACAGTGCCCAGGTTGGCACTGATGGTTTGAACGTTGGTATCCAGTTGTGACACAGTGGCAAAACCTGTACCTGCCACAATACCTGCAATGGCCACATTGGCAGCGTTAACATTGGCACGTATGCCATCAATCTCTGAATACTGTGTGGCAGCATTGCTGAACAGCGTGGAGATATTTGTGGTAGCTGTGCCTAGATTAGCATCCAGTACACCAATAGCACTGTTGGCTGCTGTTACATTGGCCTGCACTGCAACAATGGCTGCATTGGCTGCTGTTACATTGGAGTTAATACCATCAATAGTGCCTGACCCAATGGTGGAAATAATCACATTGGCGGCCGCCACGTTGGCATTGAGTGTGTCAATCAACCCAGACTGAGTTGCGGCGTTGCTGAACAATGTGGTAATGTTTGTGGTAGCTGTGCCTAGATTAGCATCAAGGGTGGTAATTCTTGCATTGGCTGCTGTGACGTTGGCCTGTACATTGGCAATGGTATTGATCACTGTGGTGCTTAGGCTTGCATTGTTGCCCAGGCTGTCGGCAATTTCATACAAGGTGTCCAGTGCCGCGGGTGCGCCATTGACCAAATTGGTAATTGCTTGATCGGCGTAGCTTTGGGCATACAAGTTCACTGCCAGTATGTCTGCATTGGCACCAAGTTGACCAAACTGCAATGTGTCAATTTGGGTCTGTTGTGTGGCAGCATTGGTACCAAGATTTATAATGTCAGTTTGTGCTGTGCCAAGATCTGTTTCAACTGCTAGTATACGAGCATTTGCGGCTGCTACGTTGGCGTTGGTAATCTGTACGTTGCCCTGTGCGGCAACAATGGCTAGGTTGGCATAGATATCAGCAATGCTGACAGCCTGTGCGGCTGCATTTGATGTCAAGGTGGAAATGCTGGCAGTTACTCCGTCAAGTCCAAAAGGTGTGCCGTTTGCAAAATAGTATTTGCTGGCATTTACATTCGTGGTGTTTACGTTGGCTGAAATATAAGCAGTGCGCCATTGGCGGTCAAGGAAACCAAGGTCACGTGTGCTGTTTGTGTCTGGCGCAATAGCTGTGGTAATGTTCTGCAAGTTACCAACTGCATTGATAACTGCATTAGCTGCCGCCACATTGGCGTTGATAATGTCAATTGCTTGACTTTGGGCAACTGCATTGCCTGACAGAATGTTGAGTGCGGTTGCTTGCACAGCGGCATTGGAAAACAACAATGTGCTTAAACTAACCACTTCGGCATTGGTGGCCATTGGAATACCGCCAGTGGTGCTGCCGTCATGCACAATCACCACGTTTTTACTGGTATCTACAGTGATTTCACCTTGAGCACCGGTGAAAGTAGCGTGTTGCGCTGTGGTGCCTCTACGGTATTGTACTTGCTTTGCCATGTTTGATTATCCGTTAATGCTGTATTTAGCCTGATAGGATTTTTAACAAGGTAGAAAAATTCCAGCTAGAAACAGTTCAAATAAGTAATAGCATGACTGATATCCTAACCCCACACGAACACTTTCCCAGCGTGATCTACTCTGTTGCAAAGCCAGAGTTTTTGGACGCTGTGCGAAAAGTAAGCCAACGATACCTAGCACTAAGAAAAAAAAGCGAGCCCCGGCTAGATCCCATGCATCCTGTACAAACCAATGGTTATGCACATGAGCCAGAACTGAGTGCATTCACCGGCTACATTGCACAAGTGGCCTGGACCATACTGAATGATCAAGGACATGATGTACAAAATCTTGGCACCTACATACAAGAAATGTGGACACAAGAACATAACCAATACAACGGGCACGATGAACACATACATAGTCGTGGTGCTCAGATCACGGGCATGTATTTCCTAGACTGTCCAGAAAACGGTTGCAAGGTGGCTGTGCATGATCCACGCTATGGCAAGAATCAGATCAACATACCCGAAGCTGATCTAAACAAAATAACATTGGCCAGTGCCACAGCACTGTTCGTTCCAACGCCTGGCATGATGTATTTCTTCAACTCTTGGTTACCACACAGCGTTACTCGAAGCAGTATCAAATCGCCCACACGCCTGGTACATTTTAATCTGGGTGTGCGAGACCTACCCAGTAGTCCTGCCTCTGTTTTATCCACAACTACTCCTGTGCCAGCACCTGCTACAGCAGCCACGGTGATCTAACATGAACAAGTATCACATTAGATTCAACAAGAGTCGTGGGCAACCCGGACGTGGCACCGCGGATCACGCATGGCGTGTGTTTGAAAACGGTGTGGAGTTTGTGGTCAAACACGTGAAAATCAACGTGCCAGTACATGACGAAGTTACTGGAAATGGGTCAGGCGGGGACGATTGGAATTTTGCTTGCGAAGGTTATATGACCGTGGACAAAGAGTCATCCACGGTCATTATAAATGCAACTCAGGATTAAACTGCGGTAGCGTGACCAACCCAGTCCCAAGTACCTTCGTGGTCTTGGTGACATAGGCTTTTAGCGTACTTGTCGGCACTTTTTTGTGCCAGTTCCTGTGTTTCAAATTCTGCAGGACTTGGGTGACGCTTTTTGTCTGTGTTACTAACAGTCATTCCTTCTTTTTTAACTGAAGTTGCTGTGATGTTGTATTGTGCCATTTTTGGTTTCCTCTATATGTAATTATTTATCTGATTAGGTCTGGATCATCCAGCGATCTGTGTCAATTTTAAGCATTGTGACATAGGTGTCTGCAGGAACATTGATGCTGGCATCTGCTCCAAACTTGCTTAGAATCAAGGTAGTTGTTCCTGTATTGACTGGCTGGATGGTTGTTGGGTGTGCAGATCCTGAGACCAGGGTAACCAGGCTACCAATTGGGAACGCCACATTGGCATCAATGTCAATCAACACATTACCAGTAGTGCCGGTCTTGTAAACATGCTTGCCGGCATCACTCAGTACCAGTGTGTAATCACCTGCGCCTGCTTGTAGATTCTGTGGCAAACTAATTGCAATAGGATCTGCATAGGTTAGTTCTTTGGATGTGGTGTTGTAGTATACGGAATGTGAAGTGCTGGAAGCATTAGCACGAACAGGGTTGATGTACAAGCCTGCCGTGCCTGGATTCAATGAATCAATGCTGGCATTGATTGCAATACTGTTTGCAACCTGACTTAGGTAGCCAGCTTGGTAACCAATAGCAACTGAGTAGTCGCCCTGTGATGAGCCACCACAGGCATCTCCATAACCTGCATAGTATCCAATGGCCACAGCATATTGACCTTGATCGCATGAGCCTGCATAGTATCCAATGGCCACAGCAGAATCCTGTTGGCAATAACGACCTGCAAAGTTACCAATAGCAACTGAGTTAATACCCTGACAGCAGTAGCCAGCATTCTTACCTACTGCCACCGCGCCATGTCCTTGATTGTTATTACCAGCACTACGACCAATGGCCACAGCACTGAATCCTTGACAGCTGGCGGCTGCACTGGCACCAATGGCAACTGCATGATATTCTTGGCAGCATTGTCCTGCATAGCTACCTATCGCAACAGCACCACCACTGCCCCATCCTGGGCTTTGACCCTGGCAGTATTCACCTGCATAGTAACCGATAGCCACTGACTCTTCGTACTGATCATAACGTCCTGCATAGTTACCAACAGCAACTGAGTTGATGCCTTGACAGCAGTAACCAGACAGTTTACCCACTGCCACAGCACCGTGACCTTGGTTGTTATTACCTGCACTGCGACCCACTGCCACAGCACTGAATCCTTGATCACAGTTACCTGCGTCGCGTCCAATAGCAACAGCATGATACTGTTGGCAATCTTCACCTGCATAGCTACCAATAGCAATAGCACCACCACTGCTGGAGCAATTATATGAAATGCCCTGACAGCATTGTCCTGCATAGCGACCAATAGCAATTGAACCGTCGCTTTGACAGCGTTCACCTGCATAGTAACCAATGGCCACTGCTTCACAGCATTGATTGTATCGGCCTGCATAATTACCAATGGCCACTGCGTTGATTCCTTGGCAGTCATACCCTGCATTCTTACCCACTGCCACAGCACCATGACCCTGATTGCAATTACCAGCGGCACGACCCACTGCCACTGCACTGAATCCTTGATCACAGTTACCAGCATCTGCACCAATGGCAATGGCATGGTATTCTTGGCAGCATTCGCCAGCATAGGCACCAATAGCAATAGCACCACCGCTGCCCCATCCTGGGCTACGACCTTGGCAGCAGTTACCTGCACGATATCCAACAGCCACGCTGTATTCACGTTGATCACAGTTACCGGCTTCTGCACCAATGGCAACGGTACGCTGTTCTTGGCAATAACCACCAGCGGCACGGCCCACGGCCACTGCGCTGTCTGCTTGGTCACAGTAGCCTGCTCCGTAGCCTATGGCAATCGCATAGTTCTGCTGGGAGCATCCGCAACATCCACTGCCTGCTTCATGACCAATGGCAATAGCATTGGCACCTTGACAGTATTGGCCAGCGTAGCCACCAATGGCAATCGCATAATCTGACTGGCAGCATTCACCGGCCCTGCGTCCAATAGCAATGGCTTTACAGCCTTGATTGCATTGACCAGCATATTTACCGATGGCAATGGCATCCTCACACTGACTGTTCTCTCCAGCATATGAGCCAATAGCAATGGCATCACAGCTTTGACCAGTTTGGCCTGGTTGGAAACCAATTGAGATCTGTCCATCAGTGCCAACTATGCCGTCACCGTAGGGTAAAGCGGCCCAGGTAAGTGTACCGTTGCCAACTTTTAGTTTGCCAGTATCGGTTTCAAACCCGGGTTCGCCCTGATTTAGCACAGGATTTGTGCTGGCCCAATTGCTGGCTGTGTCGCGTCTAAATTGTATTTTTGTCGCCATTTTAGTATATCTCCAATATTCTTATTTATGTTCGTTTTGTGTTCTTTTGCCCTAGCCTACCAGAAGAAGTTAAATGTGTGTGTGAGGCTGGTAAACCCAGTCAATCCTGTGGGATCGTATGATATTGTCCATCCACCTATGCCGTCTGATTGTCGTAGCGTTACTGTTCTTGTGCCAAAGCCTGCGATGTTGCTGGTTATTCTAGCACCCAATGGAATGCCCTGGAACGCGGCAAGTTTGGGATTGCCCACCAAGCAGAATGTGGTGCCCAGTGTGCCACCCGAGTAAGGATGCACTATTCCAGTCACAGACTGTGGATAATCTGTGCTGTAGGTGACTCCGTAACTGACCACGGCCAGACCAGTGTCACCTTCGTCCTGTACTTTTCTGCTGGATGGGTTGAACAGCAATGGTGTGTTTCCTGCATCCAGCACCGGAAGCACTGTGGGATCAAAGTTGCTGAGGTATTTTGCTACAGAGCAGATGCGTATGTTGGTCAGCTTGCCAATAAATTGTTGGAATAGATTGCTACCTCTACAGCCAATATATAACTCTGCCCCTGAATTGGTAAGGTTGTAGTTCACTGCACTAACTGATTGTGCCACACCGTTGTAGTAGACCTGTGTGGATCCGCCAGTGGTGACCATGGCCACATGAGTCCACACTCCAGCTGTGGGTTCCACACATATTGGTCGACCGTTTCCAGCATTGAGATAGCCGTTGTGATAGTATATATCAATTGCATTCTGACTATCATATTGTCCCATGACAGAATATATCTGTCCATTTGATACAGTTAGATTGGTGGCCTTTTGCCACCATTCAATAGTCCAGGTGGTGCCCAGTCCCCAAGGTGTGGTGCCTGCTGTGCCAATTTTGTAGTAATCAGTGCTATCAAACACTGCACTATAACGTGTGGTAGTGGTTAGGTTTGGATAGTCAGTGCTGAGAGTGACCCCATTACTGTTGGTAATGGTCATGGCACTGTCACCGGTGTCTGTGGTCAGGGCTTGATCAGTTGGTGTCCACAGAAAACGTGTGTGTCCCGGAATGCTCACAGGCACCAGAGCCGGTGTGAATGTGCCGGCATACTGTGCTTGGTCGGTTATGCGTACATTGGTGATCTTGCCATCCAGTGTGCCACCGTTTTGTGGACCAAGACGTCCTATATACAATGGAGCCCATGGATTGGTATAGCTGGCTGTGCCAAATGTACCACTGACCTTGGTCTGCTCAATGCCGTTGTAGAATACTTTTTGTGTGCCTGCATTGTTCACGATGGCCACATGTGTCCATATGCCGGGAGGAGGTTCAGTGTATCTCACATCGTCGTTGGCGCTGCCGGCCCTGGATAAAAACACCAGCTTGGCATCACTCAATGCCACAACGATAGCGTTGGTGGTACTCCATCCTACCTGGTTGAACAGGCCCCAGATGCCTCCGCTGGCCACAAGACTTGTGTTGTTGGCATTTATCCAGAACTCAATGGTCCAGGTTGTGCCCAGAACAAACGGAGCTGTTGCAGGGTCATACAAGTCCCAGCCCTGACCTTTGTAGAGATTGTTTGTGTTTCGGGCATCCCAGTACAGTATCCAGGTTGCGCCACCGTCGACTACACTTGTGAGAGTCACACGATAAGGGCCATCACCGGCATGGCCAATTGCAGTCCATCCCACTTGTGGTTGCGGATAGTCCCCTTTGAATATAGGAGCATCACCAACGAAACCAGCGGTTGCACCGTAGCCAGCACCGCCTGCTGTGTAACTGGGCTGTGCAACCTGTAGAGACTGAGAACTGGCTTCTACAAACAGGCCAGCACCTGGCACAGGTGGCGTCAGGCTGGTGTCATTGACAGTGATGCTGGCACTTGTGGCTACGATTGTGCCTGCTGCGGATCCTGTTCTAACCGATACCGTGAATATCTCGTCGGCACCTGGCTCTGTGGTTAGATCCTCAGCAGGAGTTACTGTGAACGATCCTGTGCCAGAATTGATAGTGACTGTGCCTGATGTGGCAACAAAATCAGCATTGATTGTGGTGGTATTTTCCGTGGTCCAGTACAATGTGGTTCCGTTGGGAACTCCCAATGTAGTTATATTAAATGTTACGCCTGTGCCTTCGTTAACGTTGTACACCGCTGGTGTTACTGTGTATGCCACTGGCGGTAGGGGAACACGAACTCGAATTCCGTAGCTGAGTTTATTACCCGGACGAATAGTTATGCTCATTGTGCTACATAACCCCAGTATACTGTTTGTTCTGATCCGCTGGTGTTGTTGATCACAAAGTCAAATCTATTGGTAGGTACTGTCACAGGAGGATCAGAACGAACTATGGTATTTGCTGTGCCAACAAAGTGATGTGGTATATCTGTAAAGTCAATGGGCGTTCCGCCACCTGTGTAGACCCAGGCGTACTGTTGTCCCAGCACAGGTACATTGTTGTTGGTCACAGTGGCAGTGGCATTCCAGGTAATGATACCGTTGTCACAGGTGCCTCTCACCCACATGGTGTAAGTGCCAGTTTGAGGAACTGTGAAACTATAAGTGGCACTTCCTGTGGTCACTGTCCATGAGCCTGTGACACGTTGATATGCAGTGCCTTGTGTGGTGGCATCTGGGAATGTTATGTTACCATTGGTTTCAAATGCCCAGGCACGAACATTGTTGCCATCATTGACTTCAATTGTGACGTTGCCTACACCAGACTCTGATTGTATCTGACCACCTGATGGCAATATCAAATTACCAACTGTGACATTGCCTGAAAAGTCTGCACTACCAAAACCCTTGATGAATGGTGCAGGACTTGAAGCAAAACTAATCAAGTTACCTGGAATTGTCAAGTTACCATCTGTGCTAAACATCCAGGACGCTGTGGCAGATAGAGACTGTGTGGCGGCTCGTATTTGTATATTACCATTGTTGTTTAATTTAACAAAGTAATTGTCATCACCTAGATACAGCTCACTGGTGTGCAAGTTGCCTGTGGTTAGGTGTAGATGATTTCCTTCAGCTGGTTGACCACCAGTTGAGTAGATCCTCAACTGTTGATCACTATAGCTAACGTTGGCAGGCGTGAGTATGAGAGCATCAGCAAGGCCAACATTGGCTTCTGTGATGGTGCCGCCTGCTGGTAGTCGAAGATTACCATCTGGATCAAAAGTCCAGGTGCTGGTAGAGCCACCATCCTCAGCCCGTATCTGCACATTACCGTCTGTTGAAAGCCTAACATTGGCACTGCCGTCCTGGCCCAGGATAAGATTTGCACTGTAAGTGTCAATGTGAATGTCTGGTCCTGATGTTAGATATATGTCTATGTATGATTCGTCAAGTGCTACATTGGGCTGTAGTCTTAGACTAGACGTTCCAATAACGTTTATATCACTGAATGTTACATTGCCTGTTGACGCACCGCCACCACTGATGGTGTTTGCTGACAATTGAGACCAGGTATTTGATCCATTGCCAATTCTAAGTTCATTGGTAACAATGTCGTAACCAGGTTCTCCGTCGGCCAGCACAGGATCAACGCTGTTCCAGTTTGCTGTTGTGTCTCTTCGTAATTGTATTCTGTTTGCCATCGTTTATGCTCCGCCGCCATCTAAGACGTAATTATCGCCGTTACTGCCATCGTATACCGGATCGTAGTTACCAAAACGTGATGCTGATCCGCCACCATCCGCTACAGGTGGTACTGATATGATGTTGTACACTGTGGCAGCTGATCCGCCATCCATGGACATTTCTGTTTGTACATAGGCACCGTACTGTACGCTGCCATCTGGAAAACGCAAACCGTCGTTGTTCTGGAATGTCCAGGTAGAGGCGTTGGTGCCCGATACTGTGTTGGCTGTGATTTTGACTTCGCCCACATGCTTGATCTCTGCTGTATCAAAGCTGCCATCTGTCATGAACCGCCAGGTCTGTGTAGGGTATACCTCACGGTTTTGATCCATGTCCCACTGAGTGTTGGTCCAACCTGTGCCCACTGCGGCTGTGGTTGCTTGCAGTGTGGCAAATCCACTGGTAAAAGGAATTCCACTGCCGGTAGTGGTCAGTGTTGTGATGCTGTAATCGATGCTACCAATCGCTGGCTCAAAGTCTGTGATCTCAAAATCACCAAATGTGCCTAGCAAACTGCCATCTTGAGGATACTGTAGTGTGACTGTGTTCAGGTCGGGAAATCCCTGGTTGAGGTCTTTGGTTTGAGCTTCGGTAGCAAAGGATATCACAATCAGGCCATCCTGTACATGGATGCCGCTACTGCTTTCCCATCCTGGGTCTCCTACGAAGTTGAGTCCATCATCTCCAGCACTACCAATGCGTCTTGACCACACTATGTTGCCTGTGTATTTGTTCAGCTTGATCAGCATCACATCAGTGTCGTCAATGTTGTCTTGGTAGAATTGTCCCAGCACATACACATGACCGCTACTATATGTCACAGCAGTGGCGTAGAAACTGTCGTCAGAGCCAGAAAGGTCGCCAATACGGCGTTGCCATAACGCACTTCCAGATTCTATTGAACCTGCTGTGCCGCACAGCACCACAGCGTAGTTGCTGGAGATGTTGTTCACTATCACATACACATTGCCATTGGCATCGCAACAGATGTCTTCGCCTATCACATCGTCACCGCCGTGATTATCAACGCCAATACCAACAGTGAGCGGGCCAGCGCCAGCACTGAGAGTTACCATGGCATGGGTGTGACTGCCATCATAGTATGAGCCTACCACTGCTGAAATTGACGGATTTGGTCCCACCGGAGGAAGCACAGTCAGGGCCTTGAAGCTGTTGGCCCACCCTGGGCCGCTGAAATGACCAGCAGTTAGATCTGTGCCAGCAGGCACCACTGTAATATCGTCTATGATCTCAGCGGTGTCAAGGTCAATGCCAGCAAAGGTTGGATAGTTGAGGCCAGTGCCGTCCACATGTAGCTGTCCCACAACCACCACATATGGCGCACCAATGTCAGTGGCCCACTCTAGATCAGTTACTGCAAAATTGTCCAGTCTTGTAGGCAGTCTCACATTGCCAAACTGGTCAACCATGTTGCCTTCCATGTCCATGGTGCCCACATAGCTGATGTTGTTGTTGGGTGTTTGAGC
>Ga0114975_10000020_pt1 | contig 105707 bp, 107 predicted proteins | sample S_130626_EF_Meta_FD_87031 | JGI IMG/M metagenome (GOLD analysis project Ga0114975, IMG submission 87031) | Freshwater microbial communities from Lake Simoncouche, Canada to study carbon cycling - S_130626_EF_MetaG | ecosystem: Environmental > Aquatic > Freshwater > Lake | place: Lake...
CAGCACCTCAAGAAGTTTCAATAGAATTTGATGGAAAGCTGCAAACAATAGGTAATGCCGTAGTCAATTTGATTACAGTTACTGACAACCAGGGTCAAGTAATCTCATCTCCAACATCAGTTGTTGAGGCAAACAAGATTTCAACGAGACTTCAGCTCACTGACATAACTGGGTTAGTTTCAGTGCACTATCGAATAGTGTCAGAAGATGGTCACCCAGTTGAGGGCGATTACAGTTTCACGGTAGGTGAAAACCCAACACTGACTAGTGCTCAAGGTGAAGAAGCTGCTGAGGCAGAATCAGGAATCTCTGAAGAAAGTGGAAGCAACCTACTTGTCAATGGCATTGGATTATTGATTCTGATTGGCATTGTTTTAGTCATCGTAAGGCGCATCAAGAAGTAGACTTAGCCAATGCCCATTTTTGAATTAGAGCTCAATGGTCCCAACCTGATTCAAGAGTCAGAGCGCAAAGGTTCAGCCAGATCCCTTTTTTGGCCATGGTGCGGAGCCAATGTTTCACTCCTAGCTCTCTCTTACGGTGCATTCTTCTTAGGTTTTGGAATCTCATTTAGACAGGCCACTTTGGCGGCCATTATTGGAACGATTCTTTCTTTTCTAGTTGTTGGTTTTAGTTCACTTGCAGGTAAGAAATCAAATACTCCGACGATGATTTTATCGCGTGCAACATTTGGCGTTAAGGGAAATATTGTCCCGGGAGCTCTCTCTTACCTCATCTTCGTTGGTTGGGAAACGGTTCTAGTATCCCTAGCCACCCTTGCCACTGGCACAGTTTTTGCTCGCCTAGGAAATATCAATCATGACCTCTCTTTAATTATAGGTTTTGTTATTGCAGTCTCGCTCACTGTTGTTGGTGGAGTGCTTGGCTTTGCAACGATTATGAAGATTCAGAAGTGGTTAACCCTTGTCACGGTTGTTATGACCATTGTTTATATTGCGCTGACTTTCGATAGCGTTAATTGGCAAGCGGTAAGTGCAATCAAAGATGGAACATCACAAGGTTTTATTGGCGCATTAATCTTTGGCATTACTGGAATTGGTTTAGGGTGGGTGAATTCTGCAGCCGACTATTCCCGCTATTTGCCTCGGACAGTTTCCAGTAAAGCCGTTGTTGGCTGGACAGTATTAGGTGCATCTTTGGTTCCAATTGTTCTAGTTATTTACGGCTCAGCTCTGGCTGGAAGCAGTAAAGAGTTAAGTGATGCAATTGCAATGGATCCAATTGGAGCCCTGACTACTTTGCTTCCAACCTGGTATTTGATTCCGTTCGCACTGGTTGCAGTTCTTGGACTAGTTGGTGGAGCAATTCTTGATCTATATTCTTCAGGATTAACCCTTGTTTCAATTGGATTGCCGGTCAAGCGTCATATTGCTGCATCTATTGATGCCCTCATCATGTTGGCAGGAACGATTTATATCGTGTGGTTTGCTGATAATTTCTTTGCACCATTTCAGGGATTTCTCATCACATTAGGCGTACCAGTTGCGGTGTGGTCAGCGATCTTTGTAGCTGATGTCATTATGCGAAAGAATCCTTACTCAGAAGCAGATCTATACGATCCAACAGGTCGTTACCGCGCATGGAATAAGACATCACTTGGATTAATGGTTGTGGGTTCAATTATTGGTTGGGGATTAGTTACAAACACTTTCGCCTCATGGTTATCATGGCAGGGTTATTTGCTCTTTCTTATTGGTGGCAAAGATGGAGCGTGGGCATACGCCAATGTAGGAGTAATTGCAGCTTTGCTAATTGGATTTGTAGGACACATTCTCTTATCAAGAAAAGCTATAGCTGCGCAGGAGTCCTTCTAAGCCATATGTATCCAGCTAGCCCGGAGATAATCGCTGAAACGAATAGACCTAAACGCACTTGATCTAACTCCACTTCAGAGCGGGCAGCAATATCTGCAATGACCAGGGCAACTGTTAATCCCATTCCAGCCAGTGTTGCAACACCAGTAATCTCTTTTATCCCAATTTTTGCATGGCCGCCAATTTTTAAAGTGGCCCAGGCGAAGAGCGTGATTCCGATGATTTTGCCAAGTGATCTAGCAAGAATGATTGAGATTGTTGTTTGAGATGTGAAGGCATCAAAGTTTATATCCAGCGGAATATTCACGATGATAATTATCGGAACAATGAAATATGTTGATACAGGAGTTAAGACTTTAATTACTTTATGCAGTGCGTGTGTCCGCAATGGCAACAAGAAGCCAATTGTGGCCGCTACCAAAGTAGTCAGAGCCTTAATTGGCTCTAAATCTTCTCCATAGAAGATGGCCAGGACAATAAGGGAGAAGAGATCATCGGCTATTGCAAGAGTTAAAAGAAATAAACGCACATGTGGATTGACTCTCTTGCCCAACAACGCAAGTACGCCTAGAGCAAGTGCAATATCTGTTGGCATTGATGCAGCCCACATATGAGAGCCCGGGTTAATCAGCAGGTAAATAACTGCTGGAACAATCATGCCGCCCACAGCTGCAACTACGGGAACGATGGCTGTCTTGAAATCCTTAATGCCGTTCTTAATTTCTAGTCCAACTAGAAAGAAAAAGATTGCGATTAAGGCATCTAGAAACATGGTGCAAATCTACTATGTCTGGATACAACAAAGCCCGTACCAATCGGCACGGGCTTTGCTTTAAAGCGTTTCTTAGATGTCGAAATACAGCTCGAACTCAGCTGGATGTGGACGCAAGCGAACATAATCAACTTCTTGCTTGCGCTTGAATTCGATCCATGTCTCAATAAGGTCCTTAGTAAATACGCCACCTTTGAGCAAGAACTCGTGATCGCGCTCTAGGTTGTTGAGTACTTCATCTAGAGAACCTGGAACTTGTGGAATAGCTGCAGCTTCTGCTCCAGTTAATTCATACAAGTCTTTATCCACTGGGGCAGGTGGCTCGATCTTATTGATGATTCCATCAAGTCCGGCCATCAACATCGCAGCAAATGCTAGATATGGATTTGATGATGGATCTGGACAACGGAACTCAATGCGCTTTGCCTTTGGATTGGATCCAGTAATTGGGATACGGATACAAGCTGAACGGTTACGAGCAGAGTAAACAAGGTTTACTGGTGCTTCATAACCTGGAACTAAGCGGCGGTATGAGTTAACAGTTGGGTTTGTGAAAGCAAGCAATGATGGAGCGTGCTTGAGAAGGCCGCCGACATAGTGACGGGCCATGTCTGAAAGGTCACCGTAACCATCACCGAAGAACAATGGCTTGCCATCTTTCCAGAGTGATTGGTGAACGTGCATACCTGAACCATTATCACCAAAGAGTGGCTTTGGCATAAATGTTGCAGTTTTGCCACCCTGCCATGCAGTGTTCCGGATGACGTACTTAAACTTCATAACGTCATCACCTGCAGTCAAAATATCTGTGAAGCGATAATTAATCTCCATCTGGCCTGCTGTACCAACTTCGTGGTGTGAGCGCTCAACAAGAAGACCAACTTTTCCAAGTTGCATAACCATCTCATCGCGAAGATCAGCAAACTGATCTGTTGGAGATACTGGGAAATATCCACCCTTCACGCGAGTGCGGTATCCGCGGTTAGGAGTGCCATCGGCATCTTCCTTAATTCCTGTATTCCAAGCACCCTCATAAGAATCAATCTCATGATAAGCAGTGTTGATATCGGTCTTAAAGCGAACGCGATCGAAAACATAAAATTCAGCTTCTGGTGCAAAGAATGCTGTGTCAGCAATTCCTTGTGCACGCATGAAGTCAACTGCCTTTGCAACAACACCACGTGGGTCGCGACTATAGGCAGAGTTATCAACTGGGTTGTGAACAGAGAAGATGATGATCAGAGTCTTCTCTTTGCGGTATGGATCAAGGTATGCAGATTCTGGAACTGGTAACAGTTTCATATCTGATTCATGGATTGACTGGAAACCACGAATTGATGAACCATCAAACATGAGACCATCTGTAAAGACAGCCTCATCAAATGATTCAACAGGAACGTTGAAGTGATGCTGGATACCTGGAAGATCAGTAAAGCGAACGTCAACGAGCTTTACGTCTTCCTTCTTGATATATGCAAAAATTTCTGCAGAGTTCTTAAACATGCTTCTCCCAATTCACATGGATACATAAAAGGTGTATCAGCGCAGATTTTCTCGACTTTGAGCCCTCTGCTTCGTGGCCCAAGAATAAGTCGCAAAAGGCAAAATGGCCTAACTGCCCTGTTACATCCATGTTAAGAATTTTGGAGGCATTAGGCTTAGGCTCATGAGCTACCCATTCATCCGAACGACCTATGGGCGCCGCATGGCGGCCCTGGCCCTAGATTGGTTGGCTTGTTATGCGATCGTGGCCGCGCTCAGCGGAGGCATTAATCAGTTGAGCCCCGATAGTTCCCTGTATGTTCTAGCTCTGTTCTTTCTAGAAGTCTGGATTCTTACAGCCCTACAAGGAGCATCCCTTGGTCACCGACTTTTTGGAATGAAAGTAGTTCGATTTGAAGATGGAGCAGCGATCTCTCTGACGCAAGCGTTGATTCGCACCATACTTTTGGTTTTAGTTGTCACTGCAGTTACTTATGACGAGAACGGCCGAGGGATACACGAGCGCTTAAGTGGCTCAGTACTAACTAGAAGGTAGTCGAGCTTTGATTCAAACAAGTTAACGGCGCCTACACTTGCCACATGAATGGTTCGCTGGCATTAGTTGGTTCAGGTGAATACCTACCTGCGATGGCCCAGTTTGAGAATTCATTAATTCAAGATGGCGTTAATAACGGCAAAGAAGCTAGGTATCTACAAATCCCAACCGCTGCTGGCCGCGAAAGTAGTGAGCGATTGGAATACTGGAAAGCACTTGGGCTTAGACAAGCTAAAGCAATAGGCGTGGAAGCAACGTATCTACCAATCTTCACACGTGAGGATGCGTTCAATCAAAAATATGTCGAGCAACTATCTAATAGCGCGCTGATGTATATGTCAGGGGGAGACCCACATCATCTGGCTCAAACTTTAATTGATACGCCGCTTTGGGATGCAATTCTTGAAAATTGGAAAAGCGGAGCATCACTTGCAGGGTGTAGCGCCGGAGCTATGGTTCTTAGTGCGCATATTCCCAATTTTAGATTACTCAAGAAGGTGCCTACAACAGGTTTGAATTTACTTCCAGAAATTCGTGTAATCCCACACTTTAATAAGTTCTTTAAGTGGATTCCAGAGAGCGCGGCAAAGGTGTTGCTGCATGTTCCAGATAACTCAATTCTTATAGGAGTTGATGAACTCACCGCTATTGTGAAGCGATCAGGGGATACGCAGTGGGTTGTGATTGGTGAGGCAAAAGTGCACGTGCTTAAAGGTCTTCCAGATCAGCAATTACACGATGGAGAAAGAATTAATCTTTCGATTGCGTGATGTGTAGTTGAGTTAGCGAATCTTTGGGGCACGCGTTGGCATCGGACCCTTTGGAATTGGCATCGACAAACCGCCGACTGCCTTTAGGCGAGCACGCACTTCACGCATTTGATGGGCAGTTAGTTTCTTCGGCTGCTTTTGTAGGTGCTTTTGTAGTTTGCGGATTGGGACTTGACCTTCACCATCGCCAACGATGACTTCAATAACTGGAACTCCTGGTGCAAAACGTTCAGTTTTCTTATGCTCATCCTGCAGAAGTTGGCGCACGGTGTTAGGTGAGCCTTCCCCTGTGAGAACAATGCCTGCACGGCCAACGCTTCGGTGGACCATATCTTGGTTGCGAGAGACGGCAACTGCAGCTGTTGTTGTCCATCCTTTTCGAATAGCCATCAAGACGCTTGCACCAGCGCCAATTTGACCTTCAATTGATGAATAAGCCGCACGACCTGCAACGCGAGTAAAGACAAGAAGGGTTGCTAAGAAAGAAAGTGGGGTAAAAATAAAACCAACATAAACAGGATGATCAACAGCTAAGCCGATACCAATTCCTATTGAAAGTGTTGTTAGAAAGATTGCTACAAGTGCAATGCCGATCCAAGGCTTAACCTGCTTAGTGACTGCATAAGCATCACGGAAGGTTTGAAAGCGAGGGGTCTTGATCTTCTTTTCTTTAGCTTTTCTCTTGAACATGGATTTAGTTTAGTGGGGCAGGGGCAGTTCCACCAAGGCGGGTGGGAGCCCAACGTTGGCCTACATGGCTATCAGGGTAGTTTTCTTGCACCCGGTGCAACATGGCTAGCAAAGTTTCGCGCAAATGTAACTCGGCTTGCTCAACATCTGCTCCGCGTTCGTAAAAGATCGGCTCCCCAAAGACCACGGTTACTGGAAATTTATTGTGTTTAAGGTTTCGCTTAACGCCCTTTGTCCAAATTCTCTGACTACCCCAAATGATTGTAGGAACTATTGGCACTCCAGCACCCATTGCCAATCTGACCGCTCCAGATTTGAGTTCTTTAATCTCAAATGAGGTTGAGGTTGTTCCCTCAGGGAAGATGCCAATGATTTCTCCAGCCTTTAGCGCACGAAGAGCTGCGACAAAGGATGCAGAACCACTGCTGCGATCAACGCTGATGTGGTGCATGCCGCGCATTAGTGGTCCAGCAATTTTGTTTTCAAAGATTTCTTTCTTAGCCATAAAGCGCACGTAACGCCCTGCAGGCAGTGCTGCAGTTCCCGTGATTGCAAAATCCAGATAACTCACATGATTGATAGCAAGAATTGCGCCATCTTTACGCGGGATGTTTTCTTCTCCGCTAAAATCAAAACGAAGCCCAAGTACTTTCCAAAAAGTTTTGATCGCAACAATTACTGGGGGATAGACAAGATCAGCCACGAGCTGCCTTCGCATCCGTTGCCTGCTTATAGAGGCGACCTGCGCGATAGCTGGAGCGAACAAGTGGCCCACTCATCACTCCAAGGAATCCAATATCTGTGGCCTCTTTTGAGAGCTCAACGAATTCCTCTGGTTTAACCCAGCGCTCTACTGGATGGTGGCGACTGGTTGGTCGCAAATACTGAGTGATAGTAATCAAGTCACATCCGGCGCCGTGTAAGTCAACCAGTGCTTGAGTAACTTCTTCGCGAGTCTCACCTAATCCAAGAATCAAATTTGACTTGGTAACTAAGCCAAAATCGCGGGCCATAGAGATAACAGTTAAGGATTTCTCATAAGTAAAGGCTGGACGGATTCTTTTGAAAATGCGGGGGACTGTCTCCAAATTATGTGCAAAGACTTCAGGACGAGTTTCAAAGATTTCATTAAGAAGTTCGGCCTTTGCATGAAAATCTGGTGCCAACATTTCCACGCCAGTGCCTGGGTTTAGCTCATGCACTTTGCGAATAGTTTCGGCATAGAGCCAAGCACCTTCATCCGGTAAATCATCGCGTGTAACGCCAGTGATGGTTGCGTACTTAAGTCCCATTGCTTTAACGGACTCGGCTACCTTGCGCGGCTCTTCACGATCTAGAGCATCAGGCTTACCTGTATCGATATTGCAAAAATCGCAACGACGCGTGCACTTATCCCCACCAATGAGAAATGTTGCTTCTTTATCTTCCCAACACTCAAAGATGTTTGGGCAAGCTGCTTCCTGGCAGACTGTGTGTAAGCCTTCAGATTTAACAAGGCTCTGCAGGCGGGTGTATTCAGGACCCAAGTGCGCCTTAGTTTTGATCCATTCTGGCTTTCGCTCAATAGGAACCTCGGCATTACGAGCTTCAATGCGAATTAATTTGCGGCCTTCAGGAGCAAGTGTCATGCACACACCTTCTTTAACGATTCAAAAATATGTCGCTCAACTTGTGGGGATACCTCTTCAATGCTTATGGTACGACCAAGCTCTTTAGAAATAGAAGTGACATCAGCATCTGTAATCCCGCAAGGAATAATCTGGTTAAACGCGCTTAAATCTGGGCAAACATTGAGTGCGAAGCCGTGCATTGTTACGCCTTTGCTCACGCGAATTCCAATGGCAGCTATTTTGCGATGGCCCTTTTCATCAATGACCCAAACCCCAGATCGTCCTGAAACACATGTTGCTGTAATCCCTAAATCTTCACAGACATTTATCAGTCCACGTTCAATTTCTCGGACAAAGCCAACAAGTTCATGTGGTTGAGAAAGTTTCACAATTGGGTATCCAACAAGTTGCCCAGGTCCGTGCCATGTAATTTTTCCGCCGCGATCCACTTCAATTACTGGCGTTCCATCCTGAGGTTTTTCTGAATCCAAAGTACGACGACCGGCTGTGTAGACCGAAGGATGTTCAAGTAAGAGCAAAGTATTAGGGCGAGTTCCCTCAGCAACTTCTGAGTGAATAGTTCGTTGCACTTGCCACGCTTTTTCATAATCGATAAGGCCGTGGCGGGTGAGGGCAATTGCACTCTGGTTCGGCTGGGTTACAACGGGCACATCGCTAGCCTAAAGGTAGGCTTGCCTCCTTACCAATTGAAGCCAAATCAGACCTATAGGAAAGGCCGCCTTCACCATGTCTACGCAGTCAATTCAAAAAACCCGTAAACCCTTTGCCATCGCACTCTTGGTAGTAATCGTTTGGTTTGGAATATCAGGGGCAATGGGTCCTCTCTTCGGCAAGCTTTCTTCGGTTCAGGAGAATAACAACTCTTCTTTCTTGCCAAAGGGAGCAGAAGCAACGAAGGCTGCAGATGTAATAGCTACTTTCTCCGGCAAGGACAGTTTCAATTTTCCTACATTGATTCTATTTGAAGGCACATCGACTCCTGAGACATTTGCTGCGATCAATGCACACATGTCAACTGTTGGTGGGATAACACTCGATGGAACAACTTCCAAAATCTCTGAGTTCTTAGCACCAGGAGCGCAGATAACAGTTTTTCCTTCTCAAGATGGAAAAGCGATTTTGGCAAATATCCCTTTAGATGGAAATTCAATCTCCAAGGTTCTTCCAAATGATAAGCCTGTTTTACCAGAACTCATCGCAGCACTTCGTGCTGATATCAAACCAATTGCCGAGGCTAATGGTCTAGAACCATACGTAACAGGACCCGGTGGATTACTCGGCGACCTCTTCAGTGCTTTTGGAACTTTAGACTCCACATTGCTACTAACCACTCTTGCAGTTGTCGCAGTCATCTTGATTTTTGTCTACCGCTCACCAATTCTATGGATTATTCCTCTTTTATCATCACTATTTGCATTATCAACAGCTGGCGGAATTGTTTATCTATTAGCAAAAAATAACATCATCGATGTTGATGGACAATCTCAGGGCATTCTCTCCGTTTTAGTTATTGGTGCGGCAACTGACTATGCACTTCTACTCATCGCGCGATATCGCGAAGAGCTACATCTTCATGAAAATCGTTTTGATGCAATGAAGAGTGCATACAAAGGAGTGTGGGAACCAATCCTTGCTTCTGGTTCAACAGTTGCAATCTCATTACTTGTTTTGCTCTTTAGCCAGCTGACAAACACTGCAGGTCTTGGACCAATCGGTGCAATCGGAATTGTTTGCGCAATGTTTACCATTTTGACCCTGCTACCGGCACTTCTGCTGCTCTTTGGTCGCTGGATATTCTGGCCAAGACGCCCTCACTTTGATGGTGATGATCATGTGATGAGTGGTCCATGGTCAAAGCTTGCAAATGGGATTGGTCGCAACCCCCGCAAAGCATGGGTGGTTACAGGTTCAGTCCTGCTACTACTAGCTTTCGCTTCAACCACGCTCAAGGCTGATGGACTTGGAACTGTAGATACGTTTACTGGAAATCCAGAATCTGTCGTTGGTCAAAAACTTCTAGTGACGCACTTTCCGGGTGGAGAAGGCGATCCAACTCAGATTGTGGTTGCAGCTGACAAAATAGAGGCTGTAACTGCCTCCGTTAAGAATGCACCTGGAGTTAGAGAAATCATTCCTTTAGTTGATCCAATCACTAAGGTGATAAAGGTCGTTAATAACAAAGCTATTTTGAACGTGACACTAGATAAAGCTCCAGATAGCGTGGAGGCATCTAACGACATTCCAAAGATTCGTGAACTCTCTAAAGCTGCCGATGCAACATCATTAGTGGGTGGCACAAGCGCCGTCTACCACGATGTTCGCGCAGCTAATAACCGAGACAACAAGACAATCATCCCCATAATTTTGTTTGTTATAACGATTATTCTGGGTCTATTACTACGAAGCATCTTGAGTGCAGTGGTGCTCCTTGGAACGGTACTACTTTCATACTTTGCAACTCTGGGAGTTTGTGCGCTGGTCTTTAACCATGTATTCGGTTTTGCAGGCGGTGACAACTCATTCCCACTCTTTGCCTTCATCTTCTTAGTGGCACTTGGAATTGATTACAACATTTTCCTCATGACACGAGTGCGTGAAGAGAGCGCCAAGATTGGAACTAGGGCTGGAATTATTAAGGGTGTGACTGTAACTGGATCGGTAATTACCTCTGCCGGAATCGTACTAGCGGCGACCTTTGCCGTTCTTGGCTTGCTTCCCTTAGTGCCTCTAGCTGAGCTTGGCTTTGCCGTGGCATTTGGAGTTCTTCTAGATACCATCATTGTTCGCTCAATCTTGGTACCAGCTATGGTTCATGAGATTGGACCAAAGATATGGTGGCCATCAAAACTTCAACATGAGGAGATAAAGAGCTGATGCGAGTAGGCATTGCTGGATATGGATTAGCCGGCCGTTATTTCCATGCGCCTTTACTGAAGGGGTGTGGTTATGAAGTCGTAGCGATTCAGACTAGTAATGCCGATCGGGCAGAACATGCCCTAGCGGATTTTCCACATGTGAAAGTAGTTGCGACTATCCAGGAGTTAGTTGCTCACAAACTCGATCTCATTGTTGTTGCATCGGCAAATCTTGTTCATGCCGAACACGCTTTCGCTGCAATTAACGCGGGTATACCTGTTGTTATTGATAAGCCGATGGGACGTACATTTGCTGAAACTGCTGAGATTATCTCTGCAGGAGAGCGTGCAGGTGTTCCAGTCTCAACTTTCTTTAATCGCCGATGGGATAGTGATGCGCTAACAATTAAGAAAGTTTTAGCATCCGGAGTACTTGGAACTATTCATCGAATGGATTCACGCTTTGAGCGCTTTCGCCCAGAACTTAACAAGGGTTCTTGGCGTGAGAATATGAGCGCAGCCGATGGTGGAGGACAACTCCTAGATTTGCAACCTCACTTAATTTCAACTGCTATTGATTGGTTTGGTAAAGCAGAGTTAGTTACATCAACGGTGCGCACCATCCGTGGCGGCGCAGATGATGACGCTGTACTAGTTCTCAAGCATGACTCCGGTGTTCTTTCTATTCTTTCTGCAAGTGTGGTTGTCGGTGCACCAGGTCCACGTATTCGCATATTAGGAAGTAAGGGCGCTCTAGTAATTAACGAATTGGATCCTCAAGAGGTCTTACTTAAAGCCGGAAAAGTTCCAATGGGCGGCAAGTGGGACGTTCCTACAAAATCTAAGACATTTATTCATCGCGGTGATGAGGTGGAAGAAATTGTTGGAGAAGACGGCAACTACGCCACTTTCTATGCATTAGTCGCTGGTGCAATCGCTGGAACGAATCCTTGGCCTATTTCTAATGATGATGCACTATTAGTTGCTCAAGTCATTGATCAGGCGCGAAACAACGCACTTCATGTCTAAGAAAAGTGATGTTCTAATTGTTGGCGCTGGTTTAGCTGGATTAAACGCGGCAATCCAACTTCAAAGCTCTGGTCGCTCAGTAACTCTGATCGAAGCAAGTGATCGCGCTGGTGGACGAGTGGCAAGTGATCATATTGATGGGTATATCTGTGATCGTGGCTTTCAACTCATCAACTCCAAATATCCAGCATTAATTGCACTTGATGTTATTGATGAGATTGATTTCATTGCTGCACCACGAGTAATTGAAGTTAGTTTAGGAACAGAGCGAATAGCCCTGGGTGATCCACGCAGTGCTCCGTTTTCAGCTTTGCACCGCGGGACTGGTTCGATGAGTGAGAAAGTTAATTTTGCTCGATTCATTGTTTCCAAAATACAAGGTGAGCAATCACTTGGCCAGGCATTGCGAAAAGCGGGATGCGGCACAACATATGAGCGAGTCCTTCGTCCTTTTCTACAAGGAGTTTTCTTAGCTGATCCAGACAAAGTTGACGCGCATTACGGGCAAATCGTCATTCGTTCATTTGTCACTGGTTCACCTGGTATTCCTAAGTTTGGTGTTGGCCAACTATCACAAGCACTTGCGTCTCGTATTACAGATTTACAACTCAATGTACGGGCAGAGAGAATCCTTGGCAACACGCTACAAACTTCGGCAGGTGAATTTCAAGCCAGCGATATTTTGATCGCAACCGATGCGACTACTACAGCTCAGCTATTAGAGCTCGGTGAGGTGTCACGAATGCAGGGCTGTGTGACTTGGTATCACGCATCAGATAACAATCCATCTGGAACTGGACGTCTACTTATTGATGGACAAAATTGGGGACCAGTGATGAATAGTCTGGTTATTTCAGATATTTCAAAGGCTTACGCACCCACAGGTATGAATCTGATTTCAAGTACGACTGAACTTGGAACAACTGATTCAGAAGTTCGTCGCCATCTATCAACAATGTGGGGAATTGAAACCCGCGAGTGGCAGTTGATTGCAAAGTATGAGATTCCTTCAGCGCTGCCCTTTCATCATGTTGGTAAAGCTTTAACGCAGCCAACCAAGATTTCAGAGCATCTCTATGTTGCAGGTGATCACCGAACAGTTCCATCACAGCAAGGCGCCTTATTTAGCGGCAGCTTGGCTGCGCAATTAATCTTGAACTAGTTGATTGAGCGCTTCGGTGATGTGGGGATAGTCCCAAGTAAATCCAGCTTCTTGTAGGACATGGGGGATTACCTTTTTCGAACCGAGAACTTCAGAAGCAAAACCACCCAGAGCAATCTTGAGCGCGATTGCTGGCGCTGGAAAGAGAGCTGGACGGTGAAGTGCACGAGCAAGTGCTGAAGTAAATTCTTGATTAGTTACAGGATTTGGTGAAGTCACATTGACTGCACCTGAAATTGGATTTTCTAGTGCAAAGACGATGGCGCGAATTTGATCATGCAAGGTAATCCAAGACCACCACTGCTTACCTGATCCAAGTTTTCCACCAAAACCTAAGCGAAATAGTGGCAACATCTTTCCGAGTGCCCCGCCTGTTGGATCAAGAACTAAACCTGTGCGAATCTTGACAGTACGAACATCGCCAGCCAGATCGGCCGCACTTTCCCATTCACGACAAACGGCTGCAAGGAAGTCATCTCCTACACGATCGGTTTCAACCACTGCGCGATTTCCGCTTTCTCCATACCAACCGATAGCGCTAGCTGAGATAAAAACCTGAGGTTTAAGTTCGGCGACAGCTTTTGCGATTGTGGTTGTTCCGAGTAAACGGGAGTTGAGAATTTCTGATTTGTACTTTTTTGTCCAACGCTTATCGCCAACTCCCACACCAGCTAAGTGAATGATTGCATCTACCCCAGAAAGTGCAGCTAAATCAACAAAACCTGTTTGTGGATCCCACTGAACTTCATCGGGGGCAACTGGTGCCCGGCGCACTAGGCGCTGAACAGTGTGACCTTCACTTTTTAAATGACCAACGAGGGCAGTACCGATGAGACCGGATGAGCCGCTAATTGCGATTCTTTGTGGCACGCGCATTGCTATTTAGAGTCCCAAATCTGATTCGAAGGCGCTACCTTCTAGGCGTTCTTTCAAAGTAACGAGGAATCTGGCTGCATCTGCTCCATCAACCACACGATGATCATAAGAAAGTCCAAGGTAAACCATGGAGCGAATTGCGATTGTCTCTCCGCCATCTTCACCGCGCACAACCATTGGACGCTTAACAACTGCGCCTAAACCAAGAATTGCTACCTGTGGCTGATTAATAATTGGAGTATCAAAGAGTGCTCCGCGGCTGCCAGTGTTTGTAAGAGTGAAAGTTCCACCACCTAATTCATCTGGGGTTACTTTGTTATCGCGTGTGCGAGCTGCAAGATCTGAAATCTTTCGTGCAATTCCGCCCATATTCAAATCACCTGCATTGGCGATTACTGGAACAAGTAGTCCACGTTCTGTATCAACAGCAATGCCTAGGTGCTCTGAGCCGTGATAAGTAATTTGATCGCCTTCAACTGATGAGTTGAGCACTGGATGTTGCTTGAGAGCTTCACACACTGCAACTGCAAAGAATGGAAGGAATGAAAGTTTGACGCCTTCACGGGCCTCAAATGATGCCTTTGCTTTATCGCGCAAACGAGAAATCTTTGTGACATCAACTTCCACCACAGTGGTGAGCTGAGCGCTAACCTGCAGTGATTCAACCATTCTGGCTGCTATCACTTTGCGAAGTCTAGACATTGTCACTGTTGTTCCACGAAGTGGTGAAACGGCAACTGCTGCTGGTCTTGATGCAGAAGGAGCAGACGTTGTTGGCGCAGGTGCTGAATATGTTGCTACAGCAGGCTTTGATAGCCCTTCAACATCTTCACGGCGAATACGTCCGCCAATTCCAGTTCCCTTAACGTTGGCAAGATTAACTCCAAGTTCATTTGCAAGTTTGCGAACAAGGGGAGTTACATAGGCATCAAGAGGTTGTGTGACTGGAGCTACTGATGCAACTGGTGCAGGTGCTGCAACTACAGGGGCAACGCTAACTGGTGCGGCAATAACTGGTGCAGGCTTTGGAGCAACAGGTGCTGCAACTGGTGCTGCTCCACTAGTTCCAATCAATCCCAGGCGAGCTCCAACTGGAACTGTTGAATCAACTGCAACATCAATAGCCAATAAAGTTCCGGCAACTGGAGAAGGAATCTCTGTGTCAACTTTATCTGTTGAAACTTCTAGTAAAGCTTCATCAACGGCAACAGAGTCACCAATATTTTTTAACCAACGTGTAACAGTTCCTTCACTCACGCTCTCACCTAATGCAGGCATTGTGATTACTGTTCCGGCACCGGATGGTGCAGGTGCTGCAACGACAGGTGCAACTGGTGCAGCAGCAACTGGTGCAGCCGGCGGTGGCGTTACAGGTGCAACTGGAGCTACAGCAACTGGTGCCGACGGAGCAGGGGCAGCAGCGCCATCAGCGATGATTGCCAACTCGGCCCCAACTGGAACAGTTTGATCAACTTGAACAACAATCTTTGTAAGAGTTCCAGCAACAGGAGAAGGAATTTCAGTATCTACTTTGTCAGTTGAAACCTCCAGAAGTGGTTCATCAACATTGACATGGTCGCCTTCGGATTTTAACCAACGTGTAACTGTTCCTTCGCTAACACTTTCACCAAGTGCGGGCATCGTTACGGAAAATGTCATTATTTTCTCTCCTTGATTATCCGTGTGCGTGAAGCGGTTTGCCTGCAAGAGCCATATGAGCTTCGCCCATAGCCTCAGACAGTGTTGGGTGTGCATGGATCAGGGATGCAACATCAGTTGCACGTGCCTCCCAGTTAAAGATTAACTCTGCTTCAGCCAAAAGTTCGCCGACACGTGCGCCGACCATGTGAACTCCAAGGATGGGACCGTTTTTTTCACCAACAAGTTTGATTGAGCCAGCAGTACCAAGAATCTGCGCCTTACCGTTTCCAGCCAAGTCATAACTGAGTTCAACTACGTCATGACCGCGCTTTTTAGCTTCCGCAGTTGTTAAACCGACTGAAGCAACTTCAGGATCTGAATATGTGACACGTGGAATTCCATCGTAATTAATGGGGCGTGGATTCAACCCTGCAATTTCTTCTGCAACCAACATGCCTTCAGCAAAACCAACGTGGGCAAGTTGCAGAGTTGGAATCAAGTCTCCAACGGCCCAGATTCCTGGCACATTGGTACGGCACTTGTTATCAACGATTACATAACCACGATCCATCGTGATGCCCTGCTCTTCATAGCCAAGGTTTGCTGATACTGGGCCACGGCCAACAGAGACCATCAAAAGATCTGCAGTGAACTCTTTGCCATCTTCTAAAGTGATTGTGACACCTTTTTTACTCGTGCTAGCCGATTTGAATTTAACGCCCAGCTCAAAGTTGATTCCGCGCTTTCGAAATGCGCGCTCTAGCTGCTTACTGGAACTCTCATCTTCAAGAGCAATCAAGTGTGGCAAGCCTTCAATGATTGTTACTTCTGAACCAAAAGATTTCCAAACCGATGCGAACTCACAACCAATAACTCCGCCGCCTAAAACGATGACTGATTTTGGAACATAATCCATCTTTGTTCCATGGTCAGAGGTAATAATCTGCTTGCCATCAATTTCAAGACCAGGCAAAGTGCGTGCATAAGAGCCAGTAGCAAGAATGATGTTTTTGCCGGTGTAACGCTGGCCATTTACTTCAATTGTATCTTTAGAAACTAATTTTCCATGGCCTTCGATGTATGTGATGTTTCTTGATTTAACTAAACCTTGAAGACCTTTGTGAAGACGGGAGATGACGCCGTCCTTGTATGAATTAACGCCATCCATGTCGATGCCATTGAAAGAGGACTTAACACCGAACTTAGATCCTTCACGGGCACCATCTGCAATTTCAGCTGAGTGCAGAAGAGCCTTTGTTGGGATGCAGCCTTTATGAAGACAGGTTCCGCCAACTTTGTCAGCTTCGATTAATGCAACTGAGAGGCCAAGTTGTGCACTTCGCAGAGCGCAGGCATAGCCACCGCTTCCGCCACCCAGAATCACTAAATCAAATTGCGACACTCAACTACCCCTTTTACTCATGCTCAGGGCTCTATCTTGCCGTACCTACGCCTGTTCGACCAATCTCACGAGTGAGCGCATGCTCACACCTGTGCCACCGACTGGCGTATACCCATGGGGCTTACCCTCATTGTAGGCAGGGCCTGCAATATCAAGGTGGAGCCATGGCAGTTCATCGCTGACAAACTCTTTCAAAAACAGACCGGCAACCATCATGCCGCCGTTCTTATCTCCAATGTTTGCAAGATCTGCAACAGCTGAATCCAATGAAGCACGCAGCTCCACAGGCAATGGCATTGGCCAGAACTGTTCACCGGTTTCTTTAGCAATAGCAATAAAAGAATCACTAAAGCTTTGGTTGTTTGTCATTACCGCACCTGTACGAGTTCCAAGTGCTACGACTTGTGCTCCCGTCAATGTCGCAACATCGATGATTCCATCTAGCTTGTTTTTGCTAGACTGAGCTTTCATTAATCCATCTGCAAGAACTAAACGACCTTCTGCATCGGGATTGAGAACTTCAACTGTTTTACCGCCAAAGATCGTAATGACATCACTTGGCCGAGTAGCTGTATCACTTGGCATGTTTTCAGCAAGTGGAGCCCAGCATTCAATTGCTACAGGTAGCCCAAGTTCGGCCACAGCCAAAGTTGCTGCACACACGGCTGCAGCACCGCCCATGTCGCACTTCATCGCTTCCATACCTAGGCCAGCTTTAAGATTGAGCCCGCCTGTGTCAAAAGTGATTCCTTTGCCAACAAAAGCGAAGCGCTTAACATTTTTAGCTTTAGGTGTGTAAGAAATATGAAGCAAACGAGGGGGATTAGCTGATCCCTGCCCCACACCAATAATCCCACCAAAGCCTTGAGATTTAAGTTGTTTTTCATCCCAGATAGTTACCTTGAGGCCAGCCTTTAATCCGCCAGCAGCCTTGAAACTTGCAGTTAATTTCTTCGTGAATGTATCTGGATTCAAATGACTTGGAGGAGTATTAACAAGGTCGCGCACTAGATGTGTGTACTTAGCAATAATCATTGCCCGGTTGGCTATGACTTTAGCTTCACCTTTATCGGCTAGCTTTGAGAAAATAAGCGCAGACTTCAGAGCGCTCTTTTGATCTGCTTTGGTGGAGCCACGGAACTCATTAAAAACATATGCTCCTAGTGCTGCACCTTCTGCAACTGCGCTAACACCGGCAAGATCTCGGGTTGGAAGGGCAAAGGTTGCTCCAGCATTTCCAGCTAAGGCTCTAGCAGCACTACCTGCAGCTCTGCGCAAAACCTCATGAGAATAAGTAGAAGACTTTGCACCAAGACCAGTGAAGACCATCAAGCGTGCTGGGCCACCAGGCATCTTTGTTACTTCATCTGCTTTTCCCGTTGCACCCATCTCAAGTAAGGAGGCTAAAAGAGATTTTGAATCAAGAGCTAAATCACCTGATTCGATGGCGATGCCACCTTTTGTGTTGGTCGAAACCAGACCCACAACAAGGAGATCATCTTTAACGAGGCCATCTGAGATTTTGAGTGTTGTCATAGGTGCCAGCGTAATAGATGTATTGGTAGGTTCACACTATGAAGCACTCACCTTTGCATGACAAACACCTCGCCCGAAATGCCAAGATGGCCGATTTTGGTGGTTGGCTGATGCCCATCGAGTATCCAGGGGCGGGAGTACTTGCTGAGCACGCTGCGGTCCGAGAAAAAGTGGGAATTTTTGATGTTTCACATTTAGGTAAAGCCAGCGTTATTGGTAAGGGAGCTCTTGATTTCCTCAACGCAATGTTTACCAATGACCTTGGCCGAATTGGAAATGGCTTCGCCCAATACACCCTGCTCTGTAATGAAAAGGGTGGGGTCATTGATGATCTGATCGCATATCGAAATAGCGAGGATGATTTCTTTGTAGTTCCAAACGCGTCAAACACCACTGATGTGGTTGCAACTTTAAAAGCCCATCTTCCAGCAGGTATCAGTGTTACCAATCTGCATGAGCAATATGGCGTTATTGCGGTTCAGGGACCACTAGCACCACAGGTGATGCAATCTCTGGGTGTTAATACACATATTGATTACATGGCATTTGAAATTGTCACTATTGCAGGAGCAGAAGTAATTCTCTGTCGCACTGGTTACACCGGTGAACTTGGCTATGAACTGCTACCTAAAACCGCAGATGCTTCCACGGTCTGGGATGTAATCGTTGCTGCGATTGAACCTGTTGGCGGATTGGTTTGTGGTCTTGGTGCTCGTGACACTTTGCGCACAGAGATGGGCTATCCGCTCCATGGCCATGAACTCAATTTGGAGATTACTCCGGTAGAAGCCAGTGCAACGTGGGCTATTGGTTGGGACAAGAGTGAATTTTTAGGATCTTCGGTTTTGAAATCACAGAAAGCCAATGGAGCAAAGCGACATAGCGTCGCAGTTAAATCCTTGGACCGGGGAATTCCCCGCGGCGGAATGAGCGTGAAAACAAAGGATGGAGTGATGCTAGGTGAAGTAACTAGCGGAACTTTTTCACCATCTCTAAAGGTGGGTATTGGTATCGCACTCCTTGATGCCTCTGTAAAAATCGGAGATCAATTGATAGTTGACGTTCGTGGCAGAGATTCAATAGTGGAAGTGGTAAAACTTCCCTTTATGCCTTCACACGTTCGATAAATTCAATTGGTTCCAGGAAAGCTGCGCGAGTTTTAGTTCTACGCAGCGCTGATAAAACGGCTCTTCCTGAAAGCGCCAGAAGAATCGTCGTAAAGATGGCTCGGGGGATATCCCAGGCCATGGCCGTTGCAAAGTGAAAAGTAATAAAGCGTGAGAGATTTTCAACAATAGAACCATTTGCTAAATATGAGAGTTGCGTGTTGGCACCTAGCGCCCAAGGCCAAAACTGAAGATCCATCAATATGCCAAAGAGCTCAGAGGCGATAATGCCAAAGAGAATAAGCACAAGTAGTTCACGAATGCCACGAAGCTTCTTGCCTGGAATCATTCCAGCAGCCATACCAATCCATGCCGCTGCAAATACCTGATAACCAAGCCATGGACCAACACCACCTGTGAGTAGTGCTGATACAAACATAGAAGTAAGACCCAAGATGAATCCAAATGAAGGACCAAAGACTCGAGCACTAAGAATCAATATAAACCACATTGGCTCAATGCCAACTGCGCCAGCTCCTAGTGGACGAAGGGCTGCGATGAGTGCAGATAGGACACCTAGGAGTGCCACTGGTTTAGCATCCAGAGCTGAGTTTGATATCTGAACAATGACTAAAAAAAATGCGACAGTAAGTGCGGCCCAAAAGAAAAGCTGTGTGCGGGGTAGTGATTGGCCGTTATAGAAAAATGGCCAGAGAAATCCTGCAGCAGAAATCAAAGATGCCAATGTGAGCACTGCTGTGCCAAGTGGAGAGAATTTGACTACGTCATTGGTGCGCATTAGCTTTCGGCCTCTATGGCTCGAACAACATCGGCAACGGTTAACCACGGTTGCGGTGACATGATCTTGGATACTTGCGGTGCAAAAGCTGGGGAAGATAAGAGAACATCAATGGTTGGCCCATCTGCAACGATGTCACCATCTGCAACAAAGATTGTGCGAGTAGCTAATTCAGCAACTAGTTCAACATCGTGTGTAGCAATGATGACACTGCGATTGAAAACGCGAGCAAAATCTATGAGCATCTTCGTTAAGACGCGCTTTGCTTGATAGTCCAAGCCTCTTGTTGGCTCATCCAAGATGAGTAAGCGTGGATTAGCCGAGAGAACCACGCTTAGAGCTAAACCTAAACGCTGTCCTTCAGATAAATCACGAGGGTGCCTTTGTGCTGAAATTCCAGGAACAAGTTGAGAAAGAAGTGCGAAAGTAGTGCCACTGCCAACTTGATTGTCTTCATCTGCTTGCTTGCATTCTTCACTCACGCTTTGCCCATAGAGCAAATCACTTGGCTCTTGGGGGATATAGCCAATGTTTTCCCGCCGCTGCTTACTGTGTAGTTTCTGGGAATCAATACCGTTAACTATTACTTCACCTGCTGAGTTATCACTGACTCCTGCGATGGCTCGAAGCAGCGAGCTTTTGCCCGCCCCATTGCGACCCATGATCGCAACTATCTCATTTTCATACATTGTGGCCGAGAGTGAGTTGACGGCATTTTTGCCGCTATAGGAAATTGTTAACTCTTTAACTATCACGCACGGTTTAGAAGAGCTAGGTAATGCTTCCTGTTTAACAACTTCATGGGAATCCCTAAACTCTTGTGTCATTCGGCGCATTTCTCGGACCGAAACTCCAATTTCCTTTAGTCCAAGAGTTCTAGCAAGTTCAACGATGGGTGGGGCTATAGGGGAGTTCATCAGGATTTGCTCTGGAGTTCCAACAACTGCCGTGCCGGCACCATTGATATGAACAATGCGATCAGCAAACTGGATGACGCGCTCCAATTTATGTTCAGCGATTACAACAGTCAGACTTAAATCATGAACTAAGCGGTGCAGAATCGAGAGGACTTCTTCTGCAGCAATTGGATCCAGCGCACTTGTTGGTTCATCTAGAACTAAGACTTTGGGATGTGCAACTAATGCACTAGCAATTGCAACCCTTTGTTGCTCACCGCCGCTCAAAGTTGCAATAGTGCGATTTCGAAGGCTAGCCAGAGACATTAAGTCCAGTACTTCTTCCACGCGCTTTCGCATAGTTTCATGTGAAAGATTCAGCGCTTCCATTCCAAAGACCAGTTCTTCTTCAACTGTATCTGCGACAAAACCATTGATTGGGTTTTGTCCAACAATGCCAATCAAATGTGCCAGGCCGCCAGGCTTAACGTGGGCAGTTGATATTCCATCTACCTCAATACTTCCAGCCAGGATGCCGCCGGTGTGGTGCGGGACAAGACCATTTATTAGTCGTAGCAGTGATGATTTCCCAGATCCTGTTGGTCCAATAACTAGAACTAATTCACCTTCAGCGATTTCAAGGGTGAGGTCTTCAATCACTGTTGTCGTTGAGTTTGGATAGATGAGTGAAACGTTAGAGAACTTAATCATGAAAGACCCACAACCATTAGGCCAGCTAGAACTACAGCCACATCAATTCTTGCCCATTTAATGGGGCGGTACTTAGATCGCTTCTTACTGATTCCATAACCACGCGAATCCATCGCAGCTGCTAAATCTAGGGACCGTGCTAAGGACTCTTCTAGTAGAGGAAGTGCAATGCGCTTGAATGCTTTTACTCCGTGAGTTTTCTGGCCACGCAAGCGCTGCGCCATTCGAATACGTGAGACCGCAGAAACCAACTGAGGCAGAACTGAAGTGGCTATCACAACACTTATTCCAAATTCATAGACATACACCGGCAACACACGCAACAAACGATGGGGACTTGTTAGTGATGCAGCTGCACCAAAGACCACAAGAATTGCGCAGATGATTATTCCTTCAGAGATCGATGAATTTAAGCGCTCTAAAGTCACTGCACCACCTATGCGAATACCAGGCATCCAACTTGGTAGTGGCACTGTGGGAATTGTGAAAAGAGTTGTCCCTGGAATGGGTACTCCAATGAGCACGCCGATAATGGCTCTAATACCGATTATCCACATCGATAATTTCAACGTGGCATTAAAGGATCGTCCCCATGGGGCGTCATCGCGCTGGGCGAAGACAATTACTGACATGACACCCACTGCAGCAATGGCAAAGAGCGGGGAGTTAACACGGGCTATTGCAAAGGCAAGAGCGGCCGAGAAAATCCACCACGTCAGTGGGTGAAATGAAAGTTTTTTCATTGAAGCTTTATTTGCTCTTAACTAATGCTTTTGGCGTTGGGATTTCGACGCCGCATTCTTTAGCTGGATATCCTCCCAAACCACAGATTAAGCCGGATGAACCAGCGCGGATCTTTGTCACCTGTCCAAGAACATCAATGCCTTGTGAGGCTTTTGCTGTGCGAACACAGGTTGTGATTGTCTTTCTTGGTGATTCACCCTTTGGTGCCCAGGCTTTTGAGCCAAACTCAATTACTAGGCCGATTCGCTTAGTGTCTTTATCACCCTTAACTCCGGCGCAAATAGTTGCAAAGTCAGGTTTTACTTTAGGAGAAAGGGAAGGCACGTCATCGCTACTAAACACAAATGACCAACCTTCAACTGCGCCATCTGCAATATCAACAGTTGGGCCAGTCATAGCAGCGCTCCATTTAGTGGCTCCAGGAGCTGCTTGGAAATAACCCCAATAGCGCCAGCCTTTAGAAGCTGCCTGGGATTGTGGAATCAAGAAAACAGAAGTGATGAGAATAAGAAGAGAAATAAGTAAAGCTTTTAGCTTCATTGCTGTGGGGCCTCTCGAATGTGAAAGAGTCTCACAGGGAGCAGTGCCGCGCGAATGAGAGATGAAAAAGAAATCTCAAAGACATGTGGACCACACCCCGCAAACCTCGGCGGGTGTTTGTCTAGAACCATTCATTAGGTAATCCGACTTTACGGTTGCGGGTCAGTGTCGGATTTTCACCGAACTTCCCCTAATGAAGGGCGTATTAAGTTGTGTGCGTAGGCAACCACATTGCATTCAGGTTGGCAACAGGGCGCGCTTGGTCGTAGAGTTCTGAGCATGGAATATCGTCGCCTTGGCAGTACTGGAATGTATGTATCCGAGATCTCTTACGGAAACTGGATTACTCACGGCTCACAAGTTGAAGCCGATGCAGCCATCAAATGTGTGAAGACCGCACTCGATTGTGGAATCACCACTTTTGATACTGCAGATGTGTATGCCGGCACAAGAGCTGAAAAGGTTCTTGGTAAAGCCCTCAAGGGTGTTCGACGTGAGTCCTATGAACTCTTTACTAAAGTTTACTGGCCAACGGGACCAGGAAAAAACGATCGTGGTCTTTCAAGAAAGCACATCATCGAATCCTGTAACGCATCACTCAAGCGCCTTCAAACAGATCACATCGATCTTTATCAAATGCACCGCTTTGATTTTGAGACTCCATTGGAAGAATCACTGAGCGCATTTGATGATTTGATTAGAGCGGGAAAAGTTCACTACATCGGATTTTCTGAATGGACTGCAAGCCAAATCACGGCTGCACTTAAGATTCAAGATGCACGTGGCTATATCCGATTTGTTTCAAGCCAACCTCAATACTCAGCACTATGGCGCGTGATTGAAGCCGAAGTTGTTCCACTTTCACAAAAGGAAGGCATTGGCCAAATTGTTTGGTCACCTATGGCCCAAGGTATTTTGACTGGAAAGTATTTGCCAGGCAAGAAACCCCCTGCTGGCTCTCGTGCTACCGATAAAAAGGGTGGCGCAGGAATGATTTCTAAGTGGATGAAAGATGATGTTTTAACTGCCGTCCAAAAACTAAAGCCAATTGCTGATCAAGCAGGATTAACAATGTCTCAACTTTCAGTTGCCTGGGTCTTGCAAAATCCAAATGTTTCTAGTGCCATCGTTGGTGCTACAAAGCCATCTCAGGTCAAGGAAAACGTGAAGGCTGCTGGCGTAAAGCTAGATGCAGACACAATGAAAGCAATTGATGCTGCATTAGGAAATCTTCCTGAGAAGGATCCAGCTCAAAATATCAGCCCAAATCCAAGAGCTTAATTAACTACATCGCCCACTTTGGTTTGTGGGTGTGGTGCACGAAGGCGACGCATCTGTGTTGATCGAAGCCATGCATACATTCCTAAGCCCTTGGTGCTAGCAGTGGGGTATTTTGCATGAACAAGGCGTTGAATTTTTCTGCTTAAGAAAATTCCATCAACGACGGCAACAAGTAGAACCGCATACATCAGAGCAATAGCTCCGAACTGCACTGCAGGAATCTGAATCAGAGTAAGAACTAAGACCACGAAAATAATTGGTAGGAAGTATTCACCGATAGAACGGCGAGCATCAACATAGTTTCGAACAAAGCGACGTTCTGGTCCACGATCTCGAAGTGGCAGTGCGCTCTCTTCTCCCCGTAAATATGCAGCACGTGAGTTCATGCGATCTTGTCTAGAGGCCAGCTTCTGAGCCCGCTTTTGCTCCTTGGTCACAACAGGGGATAGAGAAGAAACCTTCACCTTTGCCTGAGCATCTCTACGCTTTGGGGTTGGACGGCCTTTGCCTGCTGATTCAGTAGTCATGGGGCAACTATAGAAGGGCGGGGCAAAACTACAAATATTCAAGGTACGTCAGAACTCGCGTGAGGGGTGGGGGAAAGGTAGGATTTACCTAAACAAGGAGAGAAAATGACTACAGAAGTTACAACCACAGGTCTTGCCCTAACCGATGTTGCTGCTGCAAAGGTAGCTGCGCTCTTGGCACAAGAAGGCCGCGATGATTTGAACCTTCGCGTTGCTGTTCAACCTGGTGGCTGCTCTGGTCTTCGTTATCAGCTCTACTTTGATGATCGCAATCAAGATGGCGACATCGTCCGTGAATTTGGTTCAGTTAAAGTAATCGTGGACAAGATGAGTGATCCTTACTTGATGGGTGCAACTGTTGATTTCGTTGACACTATCGAAAAGCAGGGCTTCACAATTGATAACCCAAATGCAGCAGGTTCTTGTGCATGCGGCGATTCTTTTAACTAATAAAGTCAAATAGAGGCCCTAGTATCGCTACATGAAAATCGGCGTAGCAGGCTCAGTTGGCTTAGATCACCTAATGACTTTCTCCGGAAAGTTTACAGATTCATTTGTTGCCGGTTCATTAGAAAAAGTTTCACTATCTTTTCTAGTCGATAGCCTGGATGTTCGCCGTGGTGGATGTGCGGCAAATATCTGTTATGGCATGGGAGTGCTTGGTTTAAATCCAGTACTCATTGCAGCCGTTGGAAAAGACTGGGCAGATTATGAAGTCTGGCTTTCACGCCACGGCGTTGATACATCTCACGCTTTAGTATCAACCACCCTATACACGGCCCACTTTATGGTCACTACAGATGATGATCTCAATCAGATCGCATCCTTTTTTCCAGGAGCAATGAGTGAGGCTCGCAATATTGAGTTGGCACCAATCATGGAAAAGAGTGGCCGCTTTGACATGGTTGTTATTTCACCTGATGACCCTGAGGCGATGTTGCATCACTCTGATGTCTGTCGCAAAGAAGGAATAGCTTTCGCCGCTGATCCTTCGCAGCAGATGGCACGAATGAGCGGGGAGGAGATCAAGCTGCTCATTGATGGCGCTTCTTACCTGTTCCTCAATGAATACGAACTAGCCCTTGCCATGCAAAAGACAGGCTGGAGTGATCGTGAGATTTTGGAGCACGTGAAAGTACGTGTGGTCACCCTGGGTTCAAATGGTGCAAAGGTGGAGAGCGCTGCTGGTGAATTTGTTCAAGTAGGCGTTCCACAAGAGAAATCAAAGACAGATCCAACTGGTGTGGGTGATTCATTTAGATCAGGCTTTATAGCTGGGCTAGCTTGGGGTTTGAGCCATGAGAGATGTGCACAGTTAGGTTCTCTGATTGCAACCTATGTCATTGAGACTATGGGAACCCAGGAATACCGCTTTACAAAGGATGAGTTTCTAGCCCGTTTTCAAGGCGCTTATGGGCAAGCCGCTGCGACAGAGATAGCGCCACACCTGAGTTTTTAACTCCTAAAAAATCTGTGACACGAACCACCAGGGTGGCCCCTTAAGCCGATGCCACGCAAGCGTGCTTTGCGCTCTATCCTTACCCCTATGTCGTCAACAGCGCTTAAATCTCTTCGAGGCCTGCTTTTTTTGAGCCCCGCACTCTTGCTCACGGGTTGCTCAAAAGTTTCCGGCCTTGGCTTTGAAGAGGGGTTAACAAGTGTTAATGATCAATCTCTCTCACTGTGGCAAGGGGCGTGGATCGCTGCCGGTGTTGTTGGAGTATTCACACTCATTTTAATTTTATGGCCAGCTTTCTTCCATCGCCTTAAAAAAGATAGTCCGGAGTTTCCAAAGCAGACTCAGTACAACATCCCTGTTGAAATTCTTTACACGATCATTCCCTTCATCATCGTTGCTGTTCTTTTCTATTACACAGCAAAGAAGGAAACAGTAATTTCAGCAAAGACGGATACCTATAAGCATGAGATTACCGTTGAAGGAATTCAATGGTCGTGGCAGTTCGGTTATCCAGAAGCAGGTCCTGCGGCTCTAGTTACAGGAACACCTGCTCAAGCACCTGTGCTCTATGTTCCACTTGGCGAAAAAGTTCGTTACACCATCACATCCAATGACGTAGTTCATGGATTCTGGATTCCTGCTTTTATGATTCAAATGCAGAATCTGCCAGGAGTCACTAACCATCTAGAATTTACCGCCAATAAATTGGGTGACTACCCAGGACGTTGCAATATTTTGTGCGGAAGAAATCACTCACAGATGCTGTTCACGGTTCGTGTTGTGACACCTGCGCAATATCAGGCTTATCTTGAGACCTTTAAGGGGAATGGCGCATGACAACATATGCAGATCGACCAACGGTTGCTCATTTCTCAGAGCCGGCACCTAAAAAGGGTAGGGCGTTCGTAAAGTGGATTACATCTACTGACCACAAGACAATCGGATATCTGTATCTGATCACATCTTTTTCATGGTTTCTTATTGGCGGCGTTTTAGCCCTCTTGCTTCGATCTGAACTTGCCCGCCCAGGAATGCAGTTTTTGAGCGCTGAGCAATACAACCAAATTTTCACAATGCACGGAACAATTATGCTGCTCATGTTTGCAACTCCGCTGTTCGTGGGCTTTGCCAACGTGATCATGCCGCTGCAAATTGGCGCAGCTGACGTTGCTTTCCCTCGCCTCAACATGCTTTCTTACTGGCTCTATCTTTTCGGCGGCATCATGGCATTCGCCGGATTCCTTTCACCCGGGGGAGCAGCATCATTTGGTTGGACCGTCTACGTTCCACTTTCAAATGCAACGTATTCACCAGGAATTGGCGCAGACCTTTGGCTATTAGGTCTAGCAGTTAGCGGTATTGGAACCATTTTGGGTGGCGTTAACTTCATTACAACAATTTTCACAATGCGCGCACCTGGTATGACGATGTTTCGTATGTCGATCTTTTCTTGGAACGTATTGCTAACTTCAATCCTTGTTCTCCTTGCCTTCCCTCCACTAGCAGCTGCGCTGCTGGGTCTTGAAGCAGATCGTATTTATGGAACGCATCTATTTGATCCAGCTAATGGTGGAGCAATGTTGTTCCAACACTTGTTCTGGTTCTTTGGACACCCTGAGGTGTATATCCTGGCGCTTCCATTCTTTGGTATTGCTACCGAGATCTTGCCGGTATTTAGCCGTAAGCCAATCTTTGGTTATAAGGGTCTAATCGCAGCAACAATTGCAATTGCCGCGCTCTCTGTTTCAGTATGGGCCCACCATATGTTTGCCACAGGCCAAGTTTTGTTGCCATTCTTTTCATTTATGACATTTCTCATCGGTGTTCCAACTGGTGTGAAGTTCTTTAACTGGATTGGAACGATGTGGCGCGGCCATGTAACTTTTGAAACACCGATGCTCTGGGTGATGGGCTTCCTCGTCACTTTCCTTTTTGGTGGATTAACAGGAATTATTCTGGCCTCACCTCCTCTTGATTTCGCAGTCTCTGCTAGCTACTTTGTTGTTGCTCACTTCCACTATGTTCTCTTTGGAACAGTGGTCTTTGCAATGTTTGCTGGCTTCTATTTCTGGTGGCCAAAGATGACTGGTCGCATGCTCAATGAGCGCTTAGGAAAGATTCACTTCTGGACTACTTTCTTCGGCTTCCATTTAACATTCCTGATTCAGCACTGGCTTGGGATTAAAGGCTTCCCTCGTCGTTACGCCGACTACCTACCAACTGATGGCTTCACATTTATGAATGAAGTTTCAACAATTGGTTCATTCTTACTAGCCTTCTCAATGATTCCATTCATGGTCAACATCTGGATAACACGTAAAGCTCCACTAGTTGGCGTCGATGATCCATGGGGTTATGGAGCATCACTTGAATGGGCAACATCATGCCCACCACCACGCCACAACTTCCTTTCAATGCCTCGCATCTCATCTGAGCGACCAGCATTTGATCTTCACTATCCACACATCAAGACTGAAGGGCACTAATAAACTATGAAGGTTTCTTGGCAGCTATTTATCGGTCTTTCATTGTTTTATGTTTTGATGACAATTATTTATTGGCAAGTGGGCGGTGAGCCAGTAGGAATTGGCGGAATGCTTCTGGCAGCAGCACTTGCTGGCATGGTTGGCTTTTATGTGTGGTTCACACAACGCCGCATCGGACAGATCCTTCCTGAAGATAATCTCACCGCTCTGATCTCAGATGGAGCTGGAGATCTTGGTTTCTATAGCCCGCACTCATGGTGGCCATTACCGGTTGCATTGAGCATGTGTGCTCTTACTCTTTCCTTAATCATCGGTTGGTGGCTAACAGTAATTTCACTAGGCGCTCTTGTTATCTCCATCATCGGAATGGTGACAGAGTATGAAAAGCCGATTGCGACATCTGCTCACTAATGTCACAAGTACGTGCAGAAATTCTCAATGTCGATTACCCCAATACTGCCGCTGCGCGCATAGTAATCAACGCTCCAGCATCAAAAATCTTTGATGTGCTAGCTAATCCCCGTGCTCATGCATCCTTTGATGGATCAGGCACAATCGAAGAAAGTATTTCAGGGCCAGAGCGTCTACATCTGGGTGCCAAATTTGGGATGTCAATGAAGATTAAGGTTCCATATCGAATCACAAATACAGTTGTTGCATTTGAAGAAAATACAAAGATTACGTGGTGCCACCTCATGAAGTGGACGTGGTCCTATGAGCTTAAAGATTTGGGTAATTCAACAACTCAAGTAACTGAGATATTTGATGGCAATTCAGTTCCTGCCTTTTCCCGTTGGTGGCTTAAAAAGACTGGATCACTAGCTAGAAATCCTAAGTGGATGGCAAAGAGTTTGGTGCAACTTAAAGCACTTTGTGAAGGTTGAAAACTGCACGTTTAGCACCTTACTTATTTGTATTTCTATGGAGTACCGGCTTTGTTGGTGCCAAGTATGGCCTTCCCTATGCCGACCCATTTATCTTCCTATCACTTCGCATCTTCATAGCAGCAGCTATTCTCTTTCTAGCAGCACGCATATTGAAGGCTCCACTTTCTTTAACGCATAGTGATATCAGTAAATCTGCACTCATCGGCTTCTTTTTGCACGCGTTCTATCTCGGGGGAGTCTTCTTTGCAATCTCCAAAGGAGTCTCAGCGGGCGTTGCAGCAGTTATCACGAGTTTGCAACCTGTATTTGTTTCTATCCTGGCAGTTAAGGTTCTTGGCGAGAAGCTACGTTGGAGTCAGTTTGCTGGCTTAGTTACAGGATTACTCGGTGTTGTTTTAGTTCTGGGTCCAACTTTTGATAGTTCAGTCTCTAGGGTGGGCATAACGGCCGTCTTTGTTGCACTACTAGGAAGCACCACTGCAACTCTGATGCAGAAGAAGTTTGGTGCGGGTATTCCTATGCTGACTGGAACGGCCTATCAATACTTGTCTGCCGGCGCAGTCTTGGGCGTTGCTGCCATTGCAACTGGTGGCACTCGTATTGAATTCACACCAAAATTTGCTGGCGCAATGATCTGGTTGATTCTTGCCCTATCTGTCGGTGCTGTGCTTCTTTTGCTGCGTTTACTCAATAGCGCTAGCGCAGCTTCGGTCTCATCTCTGTTTTATCTAGTTCCACCAGCCACAGCCCTTGAGGCCTATATTTTATTTGGGGAAAAAGTAAACACCCAAGGCTTCCTTGGAATAGGAATTACCGCCCTGGGTGTTTGGCTTGTAATACGTAAATCGAATTAGTGGTTCTCGATTTCCTTTAACTCTTGTTCGGTTACCTTCGGAACAGAAACAGCATGGGCCTTGCTCAGGCGGCGCTGAATCTTGCTCTTAATAGCACCTGGTCTGCGCACGCCACGAGCATCAACATCTTCAATCTCAAGTGGAGTGAGCTGTTCGTGTGATTGCAAAAGGAATGCCTTTTCAGCAGAGATTGGTGTGTGAACTTCTACGAACTCACCATGTGGCAAGCGAAGTAGGCGACCAGACTCTGCCCCGTGAAGAAGTAGTTCGCGATCTGCACGTTGCAGAGACAAACACAGACGCTTGGTAATAATGAAAGCTAGTGGTGGAAGAATAAAGATTCCTATGCGAGAGAACCACATGATTTGGTTAATCGATAGATCAAAATTCGTTGCGATGATGTCGTTTCCACCATTGATCAGTGAAATCATGACGAAAGTAATGGACATAACGCCAAGAGCTGTCCGGTTTGGCACATTGCGTGGACGATCAAGTAGATGGTGCTCACGCTTATCGCCAGTGATCCAACTTTCGATAAATGGATAGAGCGCCATTCCTGTGAAGATAATTCCAGGAACAATTACCGCAGGAAGCAAAATGTTCCAGGAGATCGTGTGACCGAATGCGTGAGTTTCTAATGGAGGAGCCATACGCACCAGACCATCAAGCCATCCCATGTACCAGTCAGGTTGGGAACCAGCTGAAATCTGTCCCGGCGTGTAAGGGCCATAGAGCCAGATGGGGTTAATAGATGCAACGGCTGATAAGAATGCGATGATTCCAAATACTACGAAAAAGAATCCACCAGCTTTAGCCATATAGACAGGCAAGATTGGGTGACCAACAACGTTGGTTTCTGTGCGACCAACTCCTGGGAATTGGGTGTGCTTCTGGTACCAAACCAACATCACGTGGATCGTAATGACTGCTAGGAAAATTCCAGGAATGATCAAAATATGTAGGGTGAAGATGCGAGGAATAAAGCCCACACCAGGGAAAGCCCCACCAAATAAGAAGAATGAAATATATGTACCAACCACAGGGATTGCTTGAATAATCGCAGAAGTGATGCGAAGTCCAGTTCCTGATAGCAAATCATCTGGTAGTGAATAACCAAGAAGGCCTTCGACCAAGCCAAGAGTCAGAAGAAGAATTCCAAGAATCCAGTTGAACTCACGTGGCTTTCTGAATGCGCCAGTAAAGAAAACTCGCAGAAGGTGAGCAACGATAGCGGCCATGAATATGTTTGCAGCCCAGTGGTGGATTTGGCGCATCAATAGACCGCCACGAACTTCAAAGGAAATATCTAAAGTTGAGGCATATGCAGCCGACATCTTTAAGCCCTTGAGCGGCTCATAGACACCTTCATAGATGACATCTCTTTGTGAGGGGTCAAACCAGAAAGTTAAGAAAGTTCCTGAGAGAAGCAAGATGATGAATGAGTACATACATACTTCACCGAGCATGAATGACCAGTGATCAGGAAAGACCTTGTTCAGTGATTTCTTTACCCAACCCGCAGCACCGAGTCTTTCATCAACGAAGTTAGCGGCATTACCGATTCTTTTTTCAGTAGATGTCATTGTGAGTTACGCTCCCAGAAACTAGGTCCGACTGCTTCATTAAATGGTGCTCGTGAAACTAAATATCCTTCTGCATCTACAGTGATATCTAGTTGGGGAAGTGGTCTTGCTGCAGGTCCGAAAATCACTTTGGCTCCGCGTGTTACGTCAAAAGTAGATTGGTGACATGGGCACAGGAGGTGTTTGGTCTGCTGCTCATAGAGTGCAACCGCACAACCCATGTGAGAACAGATTTTTGAAAATGCGATGATGCCTTCATGAGTCATCGCGAACTTTTCAGGTGTTAATTGGAAATCTTCTGGGCGCAATCGAATAAGTAGGACAGGATCTTTTGCGATGTCACTAAGAGGGCGCTCTTCTGGGTGATCAACTGCAGGCAAGACCTGAACTACAGAGCCTACTTCTAGGTCAGAGGCCAAAATTGGACGGTTACCCGGATCAGTTAAAAGGCGAGTTCCGGCTTTCCAGTTTGTTGTCTCTAATTGTTTTTTAGGAAGTGGGCCGAGGTCGCGAAGAAGTAACACTGGAGGAAGTGCAAAGAGACCGATGGCAGCTCCGAGTGAGCGCTTAATTAACTTACGGCGACCAAGTTGAACACCTGCCACGCCTTCCTTGACTGTCTTGACTAATTCCGCGCGATCTTCATCGCTAGAACGGAACTCATGGCGGTGATTAACAATTTCTTTATCAGGCATCAAAGTTTTCGCCCAGTGAATAGCAGCAATACCGATAAAGAACAGCGACATAGCCATGCCAATACCAATGCCAAGTTGCTGAGTATTTTGATTTCCCATAATTGGGATAAAGATAAAGACATCTTTAGAAACAAAAATATAGGAATAAATCAGCAGGACAGAGCCAACACCAGATAGTCCAAAGAGAATTGCAATTTGTTGTTCGGCACGCTTTTCTGAAACAGGATTTATATCTGTGGCACGCGGGGCATGTTGGGGTGCTACTGAGTCATCAATAGGAATCAATTCATTAGACACGTTGCGCCTACCTTGCTCTCGTAGTTAGCCAGACTGCAATACCGATAAGCAGTCCAAGTCCTAATACCCATGCCAACAAACCTTCAGAAACAGGTCCAATTCGACCCATTGTTGCACCGCCAAGATTTGGTTCAGCTTCTGCGGCTTTGATCCATTTAATCAAGGAGAGCTTTTCTGCCGGTGTAATAGTTTTATCACTAAAAACCGGCATTGATTGTGGACCCGTGATCATCGCTTCGTAAATATGCTTTGGTTCAACTCCCATAAGAGTTGGCGCGTACTTACCTTGAGACAACGCTCCACCTTGACCAGCGAAGTTGTGACACATCGCGCAGTTGTTTCTAAACAATTCTCCGCCTTGGGCTGAGTTTCCATCGCGTTCATAATTAAGTACTGATTCAGCTGGAATAGAAGGCCCTGGTGCAAGGGAGGCAACATATGCGGCAAGTGCAGCAGTCTCTTCCTCGTTATAGACCGGGGCTTTGCGCATAGCTTGTGTGCTCATATCAGCCATTGGCATACGACCAGTTCCAACTTGGAAATCAACTGAAGCTGCACCAACACCAACAAGCGATGGCGCAATTGCACCACCCTCAGCGTTAAGTCCATGACAAGAAGAGCAACCCTTAAGGAATATCTGCTTTCCCTCTTCGATGGATGCCGAGCGAACAAAAACGGTTTGAGATTCTTTCACTGTTGCACTGGCTACAGAGAATGTAGTTCCAATAGCAAGTAGGGCGAAAATAAGTAGCAACGGGCCAGCGGCCTTATGTCGACGGTAACGCGATAAACGCTTCACGAAGTATTTGTGCTCCCTTACTTAATTAGATAGATCGCTGAGAAAAGGGCGATCCACACGACATCGACAAAGTGCCAGTAATACGACACAACAATTGCTGTTGTTGCTTGCTCATGTGTAAAGCGACGAGCTTTAGAAACACGAATGAGAACGATAAGAAAGGCGAGAAGACCACCGGTTACGTGTAAACCGTGAAAGCCTGTCGCAATAAAGAAGATAGAACCGTAGGCAGTCGAAGAAAGAGTTAAGCCTTCCTGAACAAGTGCTGCATATTCATAAATCTGACCACCGATAAAGAATGAGCCCATTAAAAAAGTTAGGGCAAACCATTCACGCATTCCCCACTTATTTAGAGCAAAGATTGAACCTGTGCGGCGGTTCTGAAAACGCTCTGCGGCAAAGACTCCGAACTGACATGTAACAGATGAGAGAACCAGAATCGTTGTGTTTAGCGCTGCAAATGGAATGTTAAGAATGTGACTTGACTCTGTCCAAATAGTTGGACCTTGCACTGCGCGAGTAGTGAAATAAATAGCAAAGAGTGCGGCAAAGAACATCAGCTCACTTGAGAGCCACACGATTGTCCCAACGGCAACTGCGTTGGGGCGGGTGATCTTGTGGTGGGAAGCTACGGATGTACTCGACATGGGGATGATTATTCCCGAAAACTACGCCTGCGTCTTACGGGAGCCCTCTTTCAGAGTCAGTATTCGCCCTGTTCAGGAGTGAAACAGCCCACAGATATTTGACCGCAAAAATCAGCTCGCACACCCTTTCAAGGAGCCTAGACTTAGCCCATGGCAAAGAAGCAGATTCTGGTTTACGCAGATGATTCATCGGTGCGAAAGGCAGTTGTAGAGGCCTTGGGCACCAGAACTGCCGGCGATGTTGACGAACACCAGATTCACGAATTTGCAACAGCAGCTGCCCTTCGTGCATACGTTGATACCAACAAAAATATTGATCTTTTCATCCTCGATGGTGAAGCCGTTCCAGAAGGTGGATTGGGTGTTGCTCGTCAACTCAAAGATGAGGTTTTCAACTGCCCGCCTGTCCTAGTTATTACTGGGCGCAAAGAGGATGCCTGGCTTGCTGCTTGGTCTATGGCAGAGGCTTCTGTCGTTCACCCCATTGATCCTTTCACTCTAGCTAAAAGTGCGGCAGAACTACTTCGCGGCACAAGCCCTGCTGTAGTTTAAAAATGTCCACGAACTTGTGGGAGCAAACTTTTTCCATTCTTGAAAGCGGGCTAGATCTAGAAGCCAAAGATGTTCAATGGTGCATGAAGCAAATTCTCGAAGGTCAAGCAGATATTGAATTGATAAAGAAGTTCCTACTCGCCCTTAAAGCTAAAGGTGAAACAAGCGAGGAAGTTGGCGCACTTGTCGCCCAGATGTATGAACATTCTGCGCCGATATCAATTGCCCAAAGAGCCGTTGACACCGTTGGCACAGGTGGCGATGGTGCTCACACAATCAATATCTCAACTACCGCCGCCATTATTGCCGCTGCCGCTGGAGCTAAAGTTGTTAAGCACGGCAATCGCGCCGCATCCTCTAAATCAGGTGCTGCCGATTTGTTGGAGGCTCTAGGTGTTGCAGTAACACTTGATGGCAAAGGCGTGGAAACCACTTTTGCACAGCTTGGAATCGGCTTTTGTTTTGCACCGGTTTTTCATCCAGCTATGCGCTTTGCAGCACCTGCCCGCAAAGAGTTAGGGGTTCCAACTGTTTTTAACATCTTGGGCCCTCTTTCAAATCCAGCCCAGCCAAAAGCTGCTGCTATTGGTGTTGCCAATGATCGCATGCATTTAGTGATGGCCCAGGTGCTAGCTGATAAAGGAGTGGATGGCTTTGTTTTTCGGGGCGATGATGGACTCGATGAAATAACTCTTGCAACAACTACATCGGTTTTATCACTAGGTAATGGACAAATCTCTAGTGACCTAATGGATCCCCTTGATTTTGCAATTGACCGAGCACCTATTTCAGCACTTGCTGGGGGAGATGCTGCAGAAAATGCCGCAATTACAACGGCTATTTTTGCTGGTGAAAAGGGTGCACCTAGAGATGCCGTTGTTTTAAATGCAGCAGCAGCCATTGCAGCCTATGAAGGTCAGATGGATTTGAGCCTTCACGATCGTATGCAGCAGGGTATTGAAAGAGCATCGAAGGCTATTGATAGTGGAGCGGCAACAACCCTACTTTCACAGTGGGCAGCACTTAGCCAGAAACTAGCCGCTTCTTAACTTTCTTAAACTGCGGCAGAGTAGTAATTCCAAAACCACCCAGGCGTTCAATAATTCCATGCAATACATCCACCGTTGCACGGGCATCATCTAAAGCTCGGTGTGTAGGAGAAGTAGCTGCACCAAAGAACTCTGCCAAGGTCGCCAATTTGCAGTTGATGACATCATCTTTAGTTAAAACGTATCGAGCTAGCCTAGCTGTATCTGCCACATGATGATTGGGCCATGGGTAATCCAAATACAGCGCAGCTGCCTTTAAAAATCCCACATCAAAAGGTGCGTTGTGAGCAACTAGAACATTTTCACTCTCTGGCCCAAGGAACTCAATAAAAGAGGGAAATACTTGGCCAATAGTTGGAGCGTTAGCAAGCATCTGATCTGTGATACCGGTGAGCTGGGTAATAAAGGGCGATATCTCAACACCAGGATTTACAAAAGTTTCAAACTCACCAATTATTTCCCCGCCTCTGACTTTGACCGCACCGATTTCTGTAATGCCGGCTCCCGTTGATGGGGCTGCGCCAGAGGTTTCTAAATCCACGACAACAAAGGTGATTTGTGACAGGTGCATGGGGGAGATAGTAAGTGATTGCACCGTCATTGACATCGCCCGTATTGTGTTACCCATGGCAGTTGAAACAGCACCCCCAGGTTGGATGCAAGATTGGTCAGCGCAAGGCTCGGGAAAAAACGCTCGCATTGGGGTGTTACTCGTTCATGGTTTTACTGGAGCCCCACCATCAATGCGTCCATGGGGAGAGTTCCTACATTCCAAGGGGTACACCGTTCGCGTGCCATTACTTCCAGGCCATGGAACAAAGCCTGAAGATCTCAACAAAGTGAAGTGGCAAGAGTGGCCGGTGAAAGTAGAAGCTGAGTTAGATGAACTCTTTAAAAGCTGTGATCAAGTATTTATCGCAGGTCTATCTATGGGTGGGGGAACAACGCTCAACGTAGCCCAGTCGAATAATGATCGACTCTCTGGTCTCATTTTGGTAAATCCAATGATCCACGTTGCCTTTATGCCCTACCAATTGGCATACCTAGTTTCTCACTTTCAAAAGCTTCGCTCTAGCGTGGGTAATGACATTAAGCGTCCCGGTATAACCGAACATGGATATGACGCTCTACCTACCCGCGGCATTGCTGAACTTTTGAAGATGCTCAAAGTAACCAGAAGGAATTTAAGCAAAGTAACAGTTCCGGTTCAGTTATTTCACTCGGTAGAAGACCACACTTTGCCAGTATCAAACACCGAGATCATTATGGATGGACTTGGCTCTGCAAATAAGTCGCGGATCGAATTAGTAAATAGTTATCACGTTGCCACTTTGGATTATGACCAGGAATTGATTTTCCAGAACTCCCTTACATTCATAGAAGGACTTACCAAGTAGTTCTATAGCTCTAGCTGCATTAAGACAAGATCTAAAAGCTCTCCATGCTTTTGTGCAACATGTGGCATACGGGCACTTTCCTTAAAGCCATATGCAGCATGCAGGTTAATCGATGCAAGATTAGTTGAATCTATTGCTGCCACCATCACTTTTCGCTCTTGCTCGCGTGCCAATTGCATTAAGTGTTCAAGAATCTTTTTACCAATGCCTTGCCCACGATGTGATGGGGCAACGTGAACGCTGTGTTCAACGGTGTGGTTATAGCCTTCGCCAAATCGGAATGAGCCAAAGACTCCGTAACCCACTACGGCACCCTCGTGCTCGGCAACTATTACTGGGTAGCCATGTGCCCTTTTATCTTCAAACCACGCCAAGCGCTCAGAAACTTCTACTTGATCTTCTCGGTAAATTGCATTTGTCGTTGCGATTACATCGTTGTAGATAGAGGTTATTGCAGGGATGTCACTGGAAGATGCGACTCTAATCATCTTAAGGATTTATGGAGAACCAAAGAAGGGCCAAAACACATATTGATACCAAAGATATGATGGCGCCATAAATCGCGCGCATTCGCGTACTTGATGCAAACTCGCCCATTAAGCGTTCATCTTTAGAAATTCCATACATAAAGACCAGAAGAGGCAGTAACAATATTGCGTTGAGAATCTGTGTGAAAACAAGAACTTTAATCAGTGGCAATCCAGGAATGAGAATGAGTCCTGATGCAAAGACTGTCATCACACCAAATGTCGTGTAAAACAGTGGCGCCTCTTTAGGACCATCATCGAGTGCTGCAGGTTGCCCTGTTAGGTCGCCAACTGAATATGCAGTTGATAAAGGCAAGATAGATGCTGCAAGTAAAGCTGCTCCAACCAATCCGATAGCAAAAAGGGCTTTAGCCATTGATCCAGCTAATGGTTCAAGTGCACGGGCAGCTTGGGATGCATCGGTGATGTCTGTAATCCCTTGTTTATTCAAGGTGGCCGCACAAGTGACGATAACGAAGAAACCAATAATTCCTGTAAGAAGTGATCCCGTCCACACATCAATACGAAGAAGTTTTAAATCATCACGAGTTAAACGCTTATCAACTGCATAACTTTGAATGAAAGCTAGACCCCAAGGGGCAAGAGTTGTTCCTAATGTTGCTGTAGCCAAGTAAATAGCATCATGAGTAAAGGGCATCGATGGCACAAAGACTCCATGGGCTGCTTGACCCCAATCAGGATGGGCCATAAAGCCGGCAATCACATAAGAAATGAAGACAGCTGAGAGTAAGAAGAAGACTTTTTCAACGTTAGCAAAGGAACCGCGTAGTACAAGGAATGAAACTACGAGAGCGCCAGCAGGTACGGTTACAAAACGTGAAATACCAAATAACTCACCTGCCACCGCAATGCCTGCAAACTCAGCCGTGAGAGTTCCAAAGTTAGCGATGATTAAGGCACTTGCACTTAAAGTGCCTGAACGAGCGCCATACTTTTGGCGCACCAAACCAATCAGACCCTGACGTGTCACAACTCCAATGCGAGCACCTAAATCTTGAAAGATAACTAAAGCAATTGTGGAGAGAACCAGTACCCACAACATTTGATATCCAAACTTTGCACCCAGTTGCGAGTAGGTGGTGATACCGGCTGGATCATCATCTGAAAGTCCAGCAATGATTCCTGGACCCATAACTGCAAGTAGTGCAGCTAATCGAATTTTGCGAGTACTTGTCATGAGAGCGCACCGGTTCCCTTAGACAAGCCATGTTGTTCCTCAGGCTTGAGAGCATCTACTAAGTCATCGGCCAAAATACGACCCACTGGCTTACCTTTTTCATCAATAACAACGATGGAGGCTCCGCGGTTGTTTGAAAACTCTTCAATGACTTCCTCCAAGGGAGAATCGATATTCACAGCTGTTGGATAGGGAGGGCCAATTAACGTACTTAAGAGTGCACTTGGTTTAGCTGCGACAAGTTCAATAATTGCAATGTGATCCATCAACTTACCTTTTGAATCAACCATGATCACGCCGTCAGAGACATCTCGGTCCCGGTTTTCAACCAGGCGAACTAATGCTTGGCTCACGGTCTCATTTTCTTGAGCAAAAACCATGTGAGAAGTCATGATTCCGCCAGCCAGTGTTTCATCGAATGCGATGAGCTGGCGTAACTGCTTTGCCATCTTGGAATCCATGGCTTTCAAAATATCTTCGCGGTGTTCATCATCTAAATCACGCAGTACTTCAGCTGATTCATCTGGCTCCATACGGCTAAGAAGTTGTGCTGCGCGCTCTTCGCTTAAACCACGAAGCAGACCTTGCAACTCTTCATCTTCCATTTCCTCGAGTGCATCAGCTGCCAATTCCGGGTCCAGCATTTCAATGAGTGCGCTTTGTTCACGTCCTGCTAGATCTTCAATCAAGTCAGCCAAATCTGCAGGGCGAAGTTGTGAGAGTGCAGTCTTTGAACCAGAAGTTTTAACAACACCTGAAGTATCGGCAAGAGATGCCACTGTGGCCCAGTCCAGAACATGTTGCGGAGTGGCCCGGCGGCCGAGTGCACCAGGAAAGATTCGACGAAGAAAAGTAACAAAGGAGATATCCACGCCAACAACTCGGATCTCTTTATCCAGTGGCGCTAAATACAGATCTGAAGAGCGAACAACCCGTAGCCCATTCACGTCCACAATCTGATGATCTAGAACATCTGCATCAAGCAAGGATTCATCACTACGGCGCTTGTAGTCAGTTAAATTGATGGTTGTTGAAGAGAGCTGGATTTGGTGGCGCTCTAGTTTTGCAATGCGAGCACCATCAATAAAAGATCGACGCAGACCAACTTTTACAATCAACCCTGATACTGGGGGATAAGCATCTTGTCCGTGTTTAACAACAACATCTACCAATCGACCAATTTCTCGGCCATCTTCATTTGTGACTGGACAGCCGAGTAGTCCTGCAAGTGAAACGACAGAGTCACGAATACCTTTGCGAGCCAACACCAGATCGCGCCGTCCCACGGCGCGCTCAACCGTATTGACCACTCGGGCAATAGGCTTTTTTGTTGGGGCTTTCATAGGCGAAATTGTATCGGCTGGGCATTCGCGCATTCCGATAGTTTTCATTGCGCCTAGATGAACTTATTCAATAGCTCGATATCGTGGGCGATAAAGAGCCTAGATGTTCGTCTAGGACAATGAGCGCTTTAGTAAAACGTACTCAATCTTGGAGTCGTTCTTAAAGCACACGGCTATAGCTTCCCAACCCTCTTGCCCCAATGTGTTGAGTTCTGGAACAAGTTTTTTGTCATGTCCGCCCATGATGGCCATATTCTGAATTACGCGGTATTCCCATTTTTCGCTCATGGATGCACCGTATGATTTTTGGCCGAGGTTGTCTACCCTTTTTTCGATTCTAGAAAACGCTGCGCATCCGATGAACAATAGGATTGAAGACGAGGACTGTCACTGCTGTGTTCCTAAGTGGACCGTACTGGGATCGAACCAGTGACCCCCACAATGTCAATGTGGTGCTCTACCGCTGAGCCAACGATCCTTGCTTGAGTGAGAAATGATACCTCACGAAAATAAGTGATGCTTATCGGTTGTAGTCATCCTCGATACGCTCAATATCATCTTCACCAAAGTAAGAGCCGCTTTGAACCTCAATGAAGATAACAGGCTCACTGCCGATGTTGGCTAAACGGTGAAGCTCGCCTTGGGCAATATCAATTGAATCTCCTGCTGACATTTCAAATTCGAGACCTTCATGAGTGAGTTTTGCGTTGCCACTGACGATGAACCAATGCTCAGCACGATGTTGATGGCGTTGATAAGAAAAGCGAGCACCGGGATTAACAACAATTCGCTTTACTTTGTGATCTGAACTTTCAGACAAGATTTCATAGCGACCCCACGGTCTGACGTCTTCGTCCATGAACTCTTCCTTTTACTCGTTCTACTAATGGAGGTCGGAACGGGATTTGAACCCGTGTAGAGGGATTTGCAGTCCCTTGCCTCGCCTCTCGGCCATCCGACCAAAAACTAACGCCGTTCATTTTTTACGTGAACGGCGATAAGTTTTGAGAGCGGACGACCGGGTTCGAACCGGCGACCTGAACCTTGGCAAGGTTCCGCGCTACCAACTGCGCTACGTCCGCGAGGAGCCTAAATCTATCCTAGGTGAGGCCATAGCGCCAAAGTGGGAATTCAATGACTACCGTTACCTTGTGAGTTCATCGGAGAATGCGCCTGTTTTTTGGATGAATGGGCGGTTGGCAACTGGCCTATCGCAGCATTCAAATGATCCGTCATCTTTAGAAGATGGGGGATTCTGGGCAGTTTCAACAACTTTTGAAGGCGCATTCCAAGCTTTCAAGTTTGATCATGTTAGTGAAGCAAGTTTTCCATCAGCACCATGGCAGAAAATAGAAGGCCAATGGTCAAGTAGTTTAAATGAAAGTGAATACGTTGCATATGTAAAAAAAGTTCAAGAGCACATTGCCCAAGGTTGGGTGTATCAAGTCAATGCATGTAGAGAAATATCTATTGATGTTGATGTTGATAATCTGCGCGGTCTTTTTTCTAAGATTTTAGAGAGCAACCCCGCACCATGGGCTTCGTATTTGGAAGCACCAGGGATCACTATTGCTTCTGCTTCTCCCGAACTCTTTCTCAAACGTGAGGGTAAGCGAATTAGGACATCTCCTATCAAGGGCACCGCACCCGTTGGAACAGTTGATTTTGGCCTCAAAGACAGAGCAGAGAACGTCATGATCGTAGATTTAATGCGCAATGATTTAGGGCAGATTTGTAAGAGTGGAAGCGTCACTGTGCCTCGCTTGTTATCAACCGAAGCTCATCCTGGTCTGGTGCACCTAGTGTCAGATATTGAAGGTGAACTTACAGATGAAACTACGTGGAGCCAGATATTCACTCGATTGAGTCCTCCAGGATCAATTAGTGGCGCTCCTAAATCATCTGCCGTTTCTGTCATTAATGAAAATGAGGGAAAGCGCGGGCCTTACTGTGGGGCGCTGGGTTGGGTGCAAGGAGATAAGTGTGAACTTTCAGTTGCCATTCGAATCTTTTATAAAGATGACAAGCTGCGATTTGGCACTGGTGCTGGAATTACTTGGGCTAGCTCGCCAAGTGATGAGTGGGAAGAAACTCAACTTAAGGCAAGGCGCTTAGTTTCACTCGCCGGTGGTCAACTATGAAAGTTATCTACAACGCAGAACTCAAAGAGATGAGCAATGTGCCGGCTAGTGTTTCCGGTTGGCTAGAAGGTGAAGGCATCTTCGAAACGATAAAGAGCGTTGCAAACAAGCCGTTTTCATTATCTAGGCATATTGCTCGGGCTCAGAGCAGCGCATTAGCTCTAGGAATTTCTATCCCTAACTCTGAGCAGATTTCACAAAATGTAAGCGAGTTGCTTGCCGCGGTGCCGCAAGGTCTAGGAATGCTACGAATCTCATTTGATAATCACGGTAACTCGTTGGCAGTACATATGCCGTATACAGAACTGGACAAAAGTTGTGATGTGAGAGTGCATCCAGAGGATGTTGTTGGTGATGTATACAAGAGATTTCCGTACACAAAACGTCTAGAGATTCTTGAACAAGCACGCTTTGCTGGCTTTGATGATGCGATTGTCACCAATGCCAAAGGCAATATCTGCGAAGGCTCAGTTACAAATCTGATCGCCCACATAGATGGAAGGTGGGTTACGCCACCAACTTCTGATGGTGTTTTGCCAGGAATTATTCGAGGGCTCTTGATTGAAAATGAGCTTGTAGCCATTGAGAAAATCCCAGCCGATTGGCTTTTGGAAATCACGTCCGCCTTTTTTATTAGTAGTTTGCGTTTATCTCAAGCGATTTCTTCGATTGATTCACGGCCGTTGCATCTTTCACACGCCTTTGGAGAAGAAATAAAGGCGTTGGCACATAAGTATTCGGTAGGCTAGCCACATGATTCAGGTAACCGTTGATGGTGCATCGCGCTCCATAGAGGCAGATCAACGCCCCACCCATCTCTTTGCAGATAATAAAGAGGTAGTCGTTTGCCGTATTAACGGAGTACTCAAGGATTTATGGACCGACTTACAAGAAGGCGATGTGGTTGAGTCTGTTCTGATCAACTCTCCTGATGGGCTCTTTGTTCTTCGCCACTCAACTGCCCACGTTATGGCACAAGCTGTGCAAGAAGTTTTTGCAGACACCAAGCTTGGAATCGGGCCTCCGATTAATGATGGCTTCTATTACGACTTTGATCCAAAGACACCTTTTAATCCAGATGATTTAACCAAGATTGAAAGTGTCATGCGCAAGATTGTTAAAGACGGGCAGCGCTTTCGTCGTCGTGTTGTCAGTGAAAAAGATGCATTAGCTGAACTTTCTCATGAGCCATATAAGTGCGAACTCATTGGGATAAAGGGCCCAGCAGGAGAAGAAGCTAGTGTTGAAGTTGGTGGAGCAGAGCTCACCATTTACGACAATTTAGGAAGAGATGGAAATCCAATATGGGGAGATCTTTGTAGAGGACCACACCTTCCTTCTACTAAACACATCCCTGCATTTAAGTTAATGCGAAGTGCCGCAGCGTATTGGCGTGGATCTGAAAAGAATCCGATGCTCCAGCGCATCTATGGCACAGCGTGGCCGTCACAAGATGAACTCAACGCTCACCTTGAACTTCTTGCAGAGGCAGAAAAGCGCGATCACCGCCGTCTTGGAACAGAATTAGATTTGTTTTCATTTCCGGAAGAAATTGGTTCTGGTTTAGCAGTCTTTCATCCCAAGGGCGGAATCATTCGCCGAGCGATGGAGGATTACTCACGCAAGCGCCATGAAGAGGAAGATTATGAGTTTGTTTATTCTCCTCATTTAACCAAGGCAGCCCTGTTTGAAAAATCAGGTCACTTGGATTGGTATTCAGAGGGAATGTATCCACCCATGATTATGGATGAAGAGCTCCATGCTGACGGAACTATTAAAAAGCCTGGACAGCAGTACTACATGAAACCCATGAATTGCCCGTTCCACAACCTTATATTCCAAGCGCGTCAGCGCTCTTATCGAGAGCTTCCACTGCGACTCTTTGAGTTTGGAACTGTGTATCGCTATGAAAAGTCTGGTGTTCTACATGGCATCACTCGGGCTCGAGGTTTTACTCAAGATGATGCACATATCTATTGCACAAAAGAGCAGATGGCAGATGAATTAGATTCACTGTTAACTTTCGTGCTCAACCTATTGCGTGATTATGGACTAAATGATTTCTATCTTGAGCTCTCAACCAAGAACCCTGAAAAGTTTGTTGGGGAAGACGCAGATTGGGAAGAGGCAACTGAAACTTTGCGCAAAGCTGCTATTGCACAAAAACTGGAGTTAGTACTTGATGAGGGCGGCGCAGCCTTTTATGGCCCAAAAATTTCTGTGCAGGCAAAAGATGCCATTGGTCGTACATGGCAGATGTCCACGATTCAAGTCGACTTCCAACTTCCACAGCGCTTTGAACTTGAATATTCAGCAGCCGATGGATCGCGCCAGCGCCCCGTTATGATTCACCGCGCACTCTTTGGTTCCATTGAAAGATTCTTTGGTGTTTTAACTGAGCATTACTCAGGTGCTTTCCCACCATGGCTTGCACCAGTCCAGGCAGTTGGTATTCCAGTTGCTGAAGCTTTTGCTGATTATTTAGCTGATGTCATTAAACAGATGAAAAAAGCTGGCATTCGCGCAGAGCTAGATGCATCTGATGATCGCATGCAGAAGAAAGTTCGCCACGCCCAAATGCAAAAAGTTCCATTTATGGTTATTGCAGGTGAAGAAGATATGGCAGCTGGCGCTGTCTCATTCCGCTACCGCAATGGCGAACAAAAAAATGGAATTCCAATCAAAGATGCTATTTCCGAGATTCAAAAAGTAGTAGCAGAGCGCACACAGGTTTAGTAATGAATATTGATGGTGCAGGAATGCCCGATGGATGGCAACGCTTATGGGCACCACATCGCCTTGAGTATTTACGTGGTGAAAATCGCCCATTAGAGAGTAATGAAGTGGAATGCCCTTTTTGTCGCATCCCAACGTTAAGTGATGAGGATGGCCTCATTGTTCATCGTGGCAATAGTGCCTTTGTAGTGATGAATTTGTATCCATATAACCCAGGACACCTATTGGTCTGTGCTTATAGACATGTTGCAGACCTAACTGATTTAAGTGATGAAGAGCGAAATGAGATTTCATCTCTTTCTGCCCATGCCATGAAAACTATTCGCAAAGCTTTTTCCCCTGCAGGTTTTAACTTAGGTATGAATCAGGGAGCTATTTCTGGCGCGGGAGTTGCAGAACATATCCATCAACATATTGTTCCGCGCTGGAGTGGGGATGCAAACTTCATGCCGATTATTGGGAAAACAAAAGTACTCCCGCAACTACTTCATCTGACGCGAGAAGAGATTGCCGCCGCTTGGTAGTGCTAAGCCAGTTCTGATAAATATTGTTGTATTACATCAAGGCCAATTCCTTTTTCTATAACAAGTGGAATTGCGGGAAAAAGAACACCGGCAGCAAAAGCACCTTCACCCATGGATGTGACTAGTTCTAAATATTCATCGCGAAACTCTTGGACCAATGTTTCATGCTCGGGCTCGCAAGCATTATGCGTTGGGGGAGTTGTTGAGTAGTCGGTAATGATCATGTCTGAAAGTGAAATAAGAGCTCTCGTCGAGCCATCATCATCGTGGAGAACTAAGTACGGTGTGGAAACCTGATCAAAGACTCGATTAGCCAACATGACCGCGTCATCAAAGTCGGCGTTGTTTGCATCTAAGTGGGTAACAACAATCATTCGCGGTGTTAAAAACTCATCAAAGGACTGCCATTGATCAATGGTTGTCTGGTCTATTCCTGTATTGGGATTAACTACAAAAAGTGCGCAGGAAATATCGCCATTGGCGCCACTGCCACGTGTTGCCCCTATCGCTGAGGCAACTTCGTCGGGGTTGGCTGAAGGGTGGCCAAAGACGCAGAGATTGAGGCCGGATGTGGGATTCTGCACTGGGTCAGCCTACGATGTGCAGTGATGCTAAGTCGCTCTTTAAAACCAACGGTTACGAGATTAATAACACCCGTAGCCGCATTTGCGCTGCGTATTGGGATAACACCAAATGCAGTCACGTGGGTTGGGGCGGCAGGAGTTATTGCATCCGCGCTGGTTTTCTATCCTCGCGGTGATTTCTTTCTCGGCACCGCCCTCATTGCCTTCTTTGCGTTAAGTGACCTCTTTGATGGCACCATGGCTCGTATTTCAAAAGCCGGTGCAAGCAAGTGGGGAAGTTTTCTAGATTCCACAATCGATCGCGTCACTGATTCGGCAATCCTTCTAGGAGTGACTATCTATCTGATCAACAACAACGATCCATTGAGCTTTGTAGTGATTGCAACTTTGGTAACAGGAATGCTCGTTCCATATATTAGAGCCAAAGCAGAGAGCTTTGGTGTGGCATGTAGTGGGGGAATTGCAGAGCGCACTGAACGCTTGATCATGGCAATGTCTGCAATCGCACTTGATGGTCTAGGGGTTCCATATGTCTTGGCTGGTGGTATGTGGCTACTTGCAACACTCGGTGGCGTAACAGTTGTGCAACGCATGTTGATTGTTCGCAAGGCTTTTAAGTAATGATTCAAACTGTGAGCGCGTGGGGATATTTTGCTGCTTGGCGAATCCTGCGTTGGTTACCTGAGAGATTTGTCTATGCCAGGGCTAACTCTGTCGCCGACTACTTAGTTAAGCGCAATGGAAAGAGTGTGGCCAGATTACGTTCTAATCTTGCACGAACTCAACCTAACATCACGGCCCTTGATTTAGATCTACTTGTTTATGCCGGAATGCGTTCTGCACTTCGCTATTGGTGTGACACCTTCAGATTTCCTGACTGGTCTAAAGAGCAAATCCTGGGCACAGTTACTTTCAATGATGAAAGTATTTTGATGGACGCAGTGGCATCAGGCAATGGCGCAATTGTTACGCTGCCGCACTGTGGTAATTATGATCATGCAGCTGCTTACTTTTGTGCCCGGGGGGCAAAAATCGTCACCGTCGCTGAGCATTTAAAGCCAGAGAAGTTGTTCAAAAAGTTCATGCAATATCGCTCGGACTTCGGCATGGAATCACTGCCTCTAGATGGCAGAGTTATTCCCACGCTAATGCAGCGCATTAGGACTGGTTGCGTCATTGCACTTGCTGCAGATCGCGACCTTTCCAAATCGGGAATTGATGTGAATTTCTTTGGGGGACCAGCCAGAATGCCTGCTGGCCCTGCCCTGCTTGCTATTCGAACGGGCGCACCATTAATAAGTGCTTATGTGTCTTACACTCAAAGTGGAATTCATATTGATTTTACTCGCATCGATTTACCCACCGAAGGAACGGAAACTGAGCGAATTGCTGCACTAGTGCAAAAGAGTGCAGACCTATTTGCACAAGGCATTGCTCAATATCCTCAGGATTGGCACATGATGCAACGCATTTGGATTGATGGCGATTTCAAGGATCGTGACTAATGCTGACAAAGAAACTTAAAATTGGAATCGTGTGTCCTTACGGTTGGGACACACCGGGTGGCGTTCAAAACCATGTCCGAGATTTGGCAGAATTTCTTATTGCAGCGGGCCACACAGTTTCAGTTCTAGCACCGGCCATAGAGGAAGATCAGTTACCTGACTATGTAGTCAGTGCGGGTAAACCAATTTCTATTCCTTATAACGGCGCAGTTGCTCGTGTTCTATTCGGACCGATTGCATATGCGCGAGTACGCCAATGGATTGGTAGTGGAGAGTTTGATTTATTGCATTTGCATGAACCAGCTATTCCATCGATCTCACTTCTTGCCTGCTGGGCGGCGGAAGGGCCAATGGTTGGAACTTTTCATGCAGCGGCAAAGCGCCAAAAAGTCATTTTTGCTATTGGTCCAATTCTAGAACCTGCAATTGAGAAACTATCTGCGCGTATTGCTGTTTCTGAGGCAGCACGTTTAACTCTGACCGATCATCTTGAGACCGATGCAGTAGTTGTTCCCAACGGTATTTATGCCAAACGATATTCAGCTGGAACTTTCACAGAAAAATGGGCAGGAAATACCATTGGTTTCATAGGCCGTTTTGAAGAACCACGCAAGGGACTGCAAGTACTTGTTGATGCACTTCCCATCATTGCCCGCTTTGCACCTGATGTGAAGGTTTTTGTAGCAGGCCCAGGAGATCCAAAAGATTTTGAAAAGGAGATTGATCCAGAGTTGCGTGATCGATTTGAATTTTTGGGTCGAATATCCGAACAGGAGAAAGCAGATTTCATGTCATCTGTTTCGCTCTATGTTGCACCCAATACAGGTGGAGAGTCATTTGGAATTATCTTGGCTGAGGCATTGGCTGGTGGTGCATGTGTTGTTGCAAGTGATATTCCAGCATTTGATTCACTCTTGGGTGGGGGAGAGTTCGGAGCCCTCTTTGAATCGGAGAACTCAACAGATTTAGCTAAGGTCATTATTGATTTGCTTAGGGATCAGGAGAAGCGCAAGACATTAGCTAGTGCAGGAAAGAGACATGCTCAAATTTTTGATTGGGATGTAGTAGCCGAACAGATTTTCTCTATTTATGAAATGGCTATTGTTGGGGGCAAGGGAGTCTCCCTTAGCTCTGATGGACGTGCCTGGGGAAGATTCCTTTCACGGGATGAGGAAAAGAAATGAAGAGCGTCTTAATTCTTGGATTTTTCTTACTCGTTGGAATTTGGTATCTCTCCTTTTCAGCAACACGCCTAGATCGTTTGCATCATAGAGTTGAAACAAGTTGGGCAAATCTTGACGTGTTACTTCAAAAAAGAGCAGCAATTGCACTCGAAATTGCACACAGTGATTTAGCTGATCCAGCATCTTCCATGCTTTTAACAGGAGCGGCCTATCAAGCCCGTGATGCAGATGTTCAAAATCGATCCATGGCAGAAAGTGGTTTATCTGGGGCGCTAGGGCTGCTGATTTCAGATGGTTTAGCCCATGCTACAGATTCAGAGCAGGCTTTATTGCAAGAGCTTTCTGCATTAACGGCAAAGATCCGTGTAGCGATTTCAATTCACACTGACGCCGTTTCTTCCACTCAGATGGTGCGCCGAAAGTTTGTCGTAAAGAGCTTTAGATTGGCCGGTACTGCGCCACTTCCAGTGACTTATGAGTTTGAATCTGATGTTTTATAGACGCGCTGTTTTGGCAGTTTCTCTGGCACTTGTGCTTTCTGGCTGCTCAGCTATTTCCGATTTATTACCAAAGTCTGCAGAACACAACGTGCTTAGCGGCCGAGAAGGTATCAATGGTCCAGTTCTAGTTGTGAAGATAGATGATACAAATGCTGCTCATCCACAAATTGGTTTAGAGGATGCAGATGTTGTTTACATAGAACAGGTGGAAGGTGGCCTAACACGCCTTGCAGCAGTCTTCTCATCTCTTATTCCAGAGCGTGTGGGGCCTGTTCGTAGTGCCCGTATATCTGATATCGATATCGTGAAACAATATGGACGTGTGGCATTTGCCTATAGCGGTGCACAAAAGAAATTACTTCCCGTAATCGAGGCAGCAAATTTACAAAATCTTGGCGCTCAATCACAACCACCATCTATCTATACGACTGACCCCAACCGTGTGGCACCTGTTGCAATGGTGCTACGTGCAGATCTTTTGATGGCCAAAATTATCGAAAAGAACTATCAGATCACCACCGCAAAAAATGTTGGCTGGAGCTTTGGTGATGCTCCAGAAGGTGGCAAGCCAACACAATCTGTCATCATGCATTGGCCAGCGGCTAGATATAGCGCAGAGTGGTCACAGTCAGAATCTCGTTGGTTGCTTTCCCATAACTCGACTCTTGATGTTGCAGATTCAGGAAAGACACTTGGTCCTACGACGCTGGTGATTCAAATGGTTTCAATTACTGATTCTGAGTATCACGACAAAGTTGGGGGAGTAACTCCCTTTTCACAAACGGTTGGCAATGGTCGTGGTTTCATTTTGCGTGATGGCAAAACCTTTGCAGCGCTTTGGAATAGGCCCACAGATGCTGATGGCACGACGTGGACTTTGGCCGATGCAAGTGAAGTGAGATTTGCTCCAGGCCAAATATGGGTAGCTCTTACCGATAAAGAGCCTGATTTCACCTATTTATCTGCGAGCGCGAAGGCCACAAAGACAAAGTAGGATGTTCCCCTACACAGGCGAAGGCGAGTAAAGAGTAAATGTCAGAAGTAAAAGGCACAGGACGAGTTAAGCGCGGTATGGCAGAGATGCTCAAAGGCGGCGTCATCATGGATGTCGTTAACGCTGAGCAGGCAAAGATTGCCGAAGATGCGGGCGCAGTTGCTGTCATGGCACTAGAGCGCGTACCTGCAGACATCCGTGCACAAGGCGGAGTTGCTCGTATGTCTGATCCTGACATGATCGAAAAGATTCAAGCATCAGTCTCAATCCCTGTTATGGCTAAGGCTCGTATCGGCCACTTTGTTGAAGCTAAAGTTTTGCAATCTCTCGGTGTGGATTACATCGATGAGTCAGAAGTTCTCACTCCTGCAGATTATGAGAACCATATTGATAAGTGGGATTTCACAGTTCCGTTCGTATGTGGTGCTACAAATCTAGGAGAGGCTCTTCGCCGTATTAATGAAGGCGCAGCAATGATTCGCTCTAAGGGTGAAGCTGGAACGGGCGATGTTTCAAATGCAATGCAACACATGCGCAAGATCGGTGGAGAGATTCGACGCCTTTCCTCAATGCGTGAAGATGAGCTCTATGTTGCAGCCAAAGAACTACAAGCTCCTTATGAATTAGTTAAAGAAGTTGCACAAAGTGGCAAACTTCCAGTAGTTCTATTTACTGCTGGCGGTATTGCAACTCCAGCTGATGCTGCGCTAATGATGGCAATGGGCGCAGATGGTGTGTTTATCGGTTCTGGTATTTTCAAATCAGGTAACCCAGCACAGCGCGCAGCTGCATGTGTGAAGGCAACGACTTTTTGGCAAGATGCAAAAGTTGTCGCCGATGCATCACGCGGTCTCGGCGAGGCAATGGTTGGTATCAACGTTGCAGACCTTCCAGCCCCACATCGTCTTGCCGATCGCGGCTGGTAGTTCACTTTCTTTATGAAGGTCGGAGTTCTCTCCCTCCAGGGTGATGTTCGCGAGCATGTGAGTGCACTCATTGCTTGCGGGATTAATCCCGTTGAAGTGCGCAGAGAATCTGAACTTGCAGAGGTTGACGCTCTCATTTTGCCCGGCGGTGAATCAACAACTATTGCTCAACTCTCTGAGATTTTCGGCATCTATGAACCCATTAAGCAACGCATAATCGCAGGCATGCCCGTATATGGATCATGTGCAGGAATGATCTTGTTGGCCGATTCTATTTTGGATGCCAAACAAGGGCAGAAAACTTTCGGTGGATTAGATATCACCGTTCGACGTAATGCTTTTGGTCGCCAAGTAGATTCATTTGAAACAGATATCTCATTTGATGACGGGTCTAGTGATTTAATTAAGGCGGTATTTATCCGTGCCCCATGGGTAGAAAAGGTGGGGGCTGGGGTTCAGGTTTTAGCCTCTGTCGATTCACACCCTGTGGCCGTTCGCACTAAAACTCTGCTCGCCACATCTTTTCATCCAGAGCTAACGGCAGATCATCGAATTCATCGATACTTTATTGAGGAAGTAGCAAAGCCAGCGTTAGAGAAGGTAAAGTAAGTTTCATAATCAGCGGAGTCAGATTGAAGGTGTAAGCCATGTCCGGCCATTCCAAGTGGGCGACGACCAAGCATAAGAAGGCGATTATCGACAGTCGTCGTGCAAAGGTTTTTGCAAAGCAGATTCGCGCAATTGAAGTAGCGGCACGCAATGGTGGTGCAGACATGGAAGGAAACCCGACTTTATTTGACGCCGTAACAAAGGCTAAGAAATCTTCAATGCCTGCAGATAACATCGATCGTGCAATTAAGCGAGGTGCTGGTCTTGAAGCGGGTGCAAAAGACTGGATTACGATTATGTATGAAGGCTATGGACCAAGTGGTGTAGCCATCATGATCGAGTGTTTATCGGATAACCGAAATCGCTCTGCCTCTGAAATCAAAGTTGCTGTGACTCGCAACGGTGGATCAATGGCAGATCTTGGCTCAGTTTCATATCTTTTCAACCGCAAGGGTGTCATCATCGTTAACAAGGTTGATGGCCTCACCGAAGACCGAGTTCTTGAAGCAGTCCTAGATGCCGCAGCTGAAGAAGTAAATGATCTGGGTGAATCCTTTGAAGTTGTGTGTGAACCAGTTGATTTGGTTCAAGTGCGAACCGCATTGCAAAACGCTGGAATTGACTATGAATCAGCTGATTCTTCATTCTTGCCCTCAATGTCTATTCCGCTAGATGCCGATGGGGCTAAGAAGGTATTTGAACTTATTGATGCGATCGAAGAGCTCGATGATGTGCAAAACGTCTATAGCAACTTTGATGTTTCAGATGAGGTTATGGCGAGCCTGGAATAAGTTCGTCACAGGTAAGGCCTAGGCTAGAAACCTTGCAATGAACCTAAGGAAATGGTGGCAGTGATGCGCGTACTAGGAATTGATCCTGGTCTTACGCGCTGCGGTATTGGAATAGTTGAAGGTAGCCCAGGTTCACCGCTGAAGATGGTTGGAGTAGGCGTTGTTATGACACCGGCGGATATGGCACTTGAAAATCGTTTACTTGAAATTGATAAAGGTTTGAATGAATGGATCTCGCTTTGGAATCCAGATGTCATTGCAGTTGAGAGAGTATTTGCACAACACAATGTGCGAACAGTCATGGGGACAGGTCAGGCCGCAGGTATTGCTTTGCTTATTGCGGCAAAAGCTGGGATCCCTGTCATGATGCATACTCCGAGTGAAGTCAAAGCTGCCGTCTCAGGATCAGGCCGAGCAAATAAAGCACAGGTTGCCCAGATGGTTCAAAAGATTCTTAACTTGGATTCAATTCCTAAACCAGTAGATGCCACTGACGCCCTTGCTCTTGCAATTTGTAATATTTGGCGAGGTGGATCAACAGCTCGGATTAATCAGGCCGTAGAAGCTGAAAAGTCGCGACTAAGAAAATTGCGTGGCTAAATGATTTCAACTCTAACTGGAACTATTCGCTCTCTCTCACTCGACAAACTTGTCATTGAGGTTGGGGGAGTGGGCTTGAGTGTTCTTATCAATTCACCTACAAGTGCTGGATTAACTCTTGGTTCACAATCCACGCTTTATACCTCACTTGTGGTTCGTGAAGACTCCTTAACTTTATTCGGGTTTTTAAGTGAAGAAGTTCGTAACTTGTTTGAACTTGTTCAAACGGTCTCTGGAGTGGGGCCAAGAGTCGCTCTCTCCATCATGGGAGCACTCACTCCTGAAGATCTAGCTCGTGCTATTTCACAGGAAGACACTTCAGCAATTGAGCGCGTTCCTGGTATTGGTAACAAAGGCGCACAGCGTATGATTTTGGAGTTGAAAGGCAAGCTCAGTGACCTCTCTTCTGGTGCGACATATAAAGGACATCAACCTCCTTGGCGTGAACAACTCCTAAGTGCGCTGGTTTCACTTGGTTTTTCACCTAAGGAATCAGATTCTGCGATTAGCTATGTAGTCAATGATTTACACGGCAATGATCAAGATCCTGCTTCTATGCAATTAAGTGAGCTACTTAAGTTAGCGTTGGCAAGTGGAAAGAGTTCACGTGGCTGATAATCAAGAGCGCTTAGTGGGCTCCAATATTAAGGGTGAAGAGTCAGCGCTAGAACAAGCCCTACGCCCAAAAACTCTAAAAGATTTTATCGGACAACATCGCGTGCGCGAACAGATTGATGTTTTGCTAACAGCGGCCCGACATAGAAATACTCCAGCCGATCACATCTTGCTCTCTGGCCCTCCGGGATTAGGTAAAACTACTTTGGCCTTAATTTTGGCTAGTGAGATGCAAGCTCCTATTCGCATCACAAGCGGTCCAGCTATTACACATGCGGGGGATTTAGCGGCGATTCTTTCATCTCTAGTAGAAGGTGAAATTCTTTTTCTTGATGAAATACATCGTCTACCTCGTCCAGCAGAAGAACTTCTCTATTTAGCGATGGAAGATTTTCGTGTGGATGTCGTTGTGGGAAAGGGTCCTGGTGCAACTGCGATTCCATTACAACTTCCCCATTTCACGCTGGTGGGTGCCACAACACGTGCTGGTTTATTGCCAGGACCTCTGCGTGATCGCTTCGGTTTTACCGCGCATTTAGATTTCTATGAAGATTCAGAGTTGGCGCAAGTAATTTCTAGAAGCGCCCAGCTGCTTGAAATAGATATTCATGACGATGCAATCACTGAAATATCTGGTAGATCTCGTGGCACCCCTCGTATTGCTAATCGATTGCTTCGACGTGTTCGCGACTATGCACAAGTAAATGCAAGTAAATCCATCTCACTTAAAGATGCTCGCGCAGCACTTGAGATGTATGAAGTCGATGAAATGGGATTAGATCGTCTCGATCGTGGTGTGTTAGTGGCCTTGGTTGAGCGCTTCAATGGTGGGCCAGTTGGGCTTTCAACATTGGCTATTGCAGTCGGTGAAGAGGTGGAAACCGTTGAATCAGTTGCAGAGCCATTCTTAGTGCGAAACGGCCTTATGGCCAGAACTCCGCGTGGAAGAGTTGCAACTGCTGCTGGTTTTGCCCATATAGGACGAACACCACCTCCGGCAGTCGCCTCGCTTTTCGACACACCAGCACCTGACGCCTAGACTCTGCACCTATGTCTACAACTACTAAACCAGTAAAGACGACTGCCCGCCCAGCGCGATCATTGGCAATCCTGGCCCTAGTGCTTATCGCACTTACAGGCCTTGTTTTTGTACAAGGTGCTACGGCAGTACGTCTAGGTCTTGATCTTCGAGGCGGAACTTCAGTCACTCTTCAACCGCGTATTGCACCGGGTGAGAATGGAAAAGTTACCAACGAAGCAATCGACCAAGCAGTCTCCATCATCCGCCAGCGCGTTAACTCACTCGGTGTTGCCGAATCTGAAGTGGCTGCGCAGGGAAGTGGAACTAATCGTCAAATTGTTATCTCTGTTCCTGGTGATACCGGTCGACGTGTAGTTGAGTTAGTAGGACAAACTGCAGAACTTCGTTTTCGCCAAGTATTGGCAACTGCTGCATCTACCGGTGCTGCAGATCCTGCTGCGACTCCAGCTGCAGGCGTGAGTGCTGAAGTTAATGCAAAGTTTGCTGCCCTTGATTGCACGAAGGCAGAAAATCTTCAAGGTTCTGGAGCCGATGCACCAACGGACACAATTGTTGCGTGCGATCGCGCAGGATTAACTAAATATATTTTGGCACCAGCAGAGGTTTTGGGTCGTCAGATTTCTAAGGCATCGGCTGGCATTGATACACAAAGCGGCAGTGCTTGGTTTGTCAGTCTTACATTTAATGGTGAGGGCACAACTGCCTTCGGTGCCATTACTTCTCGTGTGACTTCTCTTGCTGCTCCACTTAACCAAGTAGCAATCGTGCTCGATGGTTTGGTTGTTTCAGCCCCAAGAATTACCGAAGCAATTCCATCAGGAAATGCTCAAATCACCGGAAGCTTCACACAGCTTGAAGCACAGGATTTAGCTAACGTTCTTAAATACGGAGCGCTTCCTCTTGCATTTGATCGCGGTGAAGTGCAACAAGTTTCACCAACGCTAGGTGCTGATCAACTTAACGCTGGACTATTAGCAGGAGGTCTTGGTTTAGGTCTAGTTCTTCTCTATTCACTTCTCTATTACAGAGGTTTAGGTCTAGTAACTGTAGGTTCATTAGCAGTGGCTGGTTCTCTTGTTTATCTCATGTTCTTGCTGCTAGGTAAGTGGATCGGCTTCACTTTAACTCTGGCAGGTATTGCAGGAGCCATTGTTGCAATTGGTGTTACTGCCGACTCCTTCATTATTTATTTTGAGCGTATTCGAGATGAAATTCGAGAAGGTCGTTCATTGCGTACCGCTGTTGAAACAGGGTGGAGCCGAGCCCGCAGAACTATTCTTGTGGCCGACTTCGTTTCGATTATTGCCGCGGTTTTGCTGTATTTCTTTGCGGTAGGTGGCGTACGTGGGTTCGCATTTACTTTAGGTTTAACAACACTTGTTGACTTAATAGTTGTCTTTGTCTTCACAAAGCCAATCGTGACAATCCTTGCGAAGATGAATTTCTTCACATCAGGACATCCTTTGTCAGGACTATCAGCCAAGAGCACTGGAACACTTCCAGTAGCAAAGGAGGCATAAGAAATGTCAAAGCTTTCAGGTCTAGGTGGCCGTCTCTATCGTGGTGAAACATCCATTGAGATTATTGGCCGTCGTCGTCGCTGGTATGCAGTTTCAGCTGTTTTTGTTTTGCTATCACTAGGTGCCTTAAGCATTCAAGGTCTGCATTTAGGTATTGAGTTCAAGGGTGGATCTTCTTTCACGGTAACTAAAGCTGGCGGATCTGTCGAAGATGCACGCTCTGCTGTTGCTGCCGCAGGAGTTCCAGGTGAGGCAATTGTTCAAACTATTGGTAGTGACAAGATTCGCGTTCAAACCGGTGCTCTCAACACTGCGCAAAACAACGCAGTCCAAGATGCACTTGCAGCAAAATTCTCTGTTGCAGTTGAATCAATTGACACTCAGATTGTTGGACCGTCCTGGGGTAAAGAAATTACTCGCAAGGCTCTCTATGGCCTCTTCGGGTTCTTGATCTGCGTCATGCTCTATCTGGCTATGGCTTTTGAACCAAAGATGGCAGTAGCTGCAATTGCAGCGGTTGTTCACGACGTGTTTATTACTGTCGGTATCTACGCACTTGTTGGATTTGATGTTACTCCGGCAACAGTGATTGGTTTTCTAACGATTCTGGGCTATTCGCTCTATGACACCGTGGTTGTTTTCGACAAGATCAGAGAGAACACACGCACGATCACAGCAACTTCTAAGAGCACTTACTCACAAGCTACAAACCTGGCAGTAAATCAGACCATCGTTCGCTCAATAAACACCTCTGTGATTGCCTTGTTGCCTGTGGGTTCAATTCTCTTTGTTGGCGCAGGATTGTTAGGTGCTGGAACTCTTAAGGATCTATCTCTTGCACTCTTTATCGGTTTAGCGGTGGGTACTTACTCATCAATCTTTATTGCTCCTCCTGTGCTTGCTCAATTGCGTGAAAAAGAGCCTGCAATGCAAGCGTTGGCAAAGCGAGTTAATGCGCGTACTGCGCCAGCTGGCGTGGCAACACCTGCACCTGCTGTCTCAGATGAGCGTCGTGGCCCACGCAATCAACCAAAGCGCAAACGTCGCAAATAGCGGTAGCTAAATGGATACTTTGATTGCACCAGTTATAAGTGCGCTCAAAGAACACCATGCAACGAACAATTTCGCCGATGTTGAACGCGCCTTTGTCGTTGCCGAAAAAGCCCATGATGGGCAACTCCGAAAATCAGGTGATGCATATATAACCCACCCTGTGGCAGTGGCAAATATCTTGGCCGAATTAGGGTTAACGTCAGAGGCAATCATCGCTGCGCTATTGCATGACACAGTAGAGGACACGGCTTATTCACTCAAAGAACTGCGCCATGATTTTGGCGATGAGATAGCTGGTTTAGTTGATGGTGTTACAAAACTCGACAAGCTCACATATGGTCCAACTGCTGAAGCCGAGACTGTGCGCAAGATGGTCGTCGCCATGTCGCGCGATATCCGCGTGTTGGTTATCAAACTAGCTGATCGTTTACACAACGCTCGCACATGGAAATACGTTTCACCTGAAAGTGCCCAGCGCAAAGCTCGAGAAACTTTAGATATTTACGCACCACTTGCTCACCGTTTAGGTATGAACGCAATTAAGTGGGAGCTAGAAGACCTCTCTTTTGAGGTGCTTGAGCCAAAAAAGTTTGAGGAGATTTCACGTCTAGTAGCAGAGCGCTCTCCATCTCGAGACAAGCTCACACATGATGTGATTGAGATTGTGACACAAGATTTATCAGGGGATGGAATCAAGGCAACTGTTACAGGCCGACAAAAGCATTTCTTCTCGGTCTACCAAAAGATGGTTGTGCGCGGGCGTGAATTTAATGATATTTACGATTTAGTTGGTATCCGCGTTTTAGTAGAGGATGTGCGCGATTGCTATGGAGTTCTTGGTGCGATTCATGCTCGATGGAGTCCGGTCCCTGGCCGCTTTAAAGATTACATAGCAATGCCTAAGTTCAACTTATATCAATCTCTTCACACAACGGTCATTGGGCCAACTGGTAAAGCAATTGAGATTCAGATTCGCACATTTGATATGCACTCACGTGCTGAGTTCGGTATTGCAGCGCACTGGAAATATAAGCAGGGGCATGAAAATAATGAGAGTTCACCCGAAATGCTCTGGTTACGCCAATTACACGAATGGCAGAAGGAAACCGAAGATCCATCAGAGTTTTTAGAGGCTCTGCGCTTTGATTTAGGAACACCAGAGGTCTTCGTTTTCACACCTAAGGGAAGTGTTGTGGCATTGCCGGGTGGTTCAACTCCTGTGGACTTTGCTTTCTCGGTTCACACCGATGTTGGTATTCGTTGCGCAGGTGCAAAGGTAAATGGGCGTCTTGTTCCTTTAGAGTCACGACTAAACAATGGTGATGTTGTTGAGATTGTTACAAATAAGGGCGAGCATGCTGGCCCCAGTAGAGACTGGCTTAATTTTGTTAAAAGTCCCCGCGCACGTTCAAAGATAAAGGCGTGGTTTAGCAAGGAACGCAGAGAAGAAGCAGTTGATGCCGGACGTGAATCTATTGCGCGTCAAATGCGAAAAGCAGGACTTCCGCTTCAAAAGATCTTTGCTGGTCACTCTTTACTCGAGTTAGCACATGAGCTTCGCTACCCAGATATCGATGCCTTGTATTCAGCGGTGGGGGATGGACATGTTTCGGCCGCTTCCATCATCGACAAACTTGTTGTGTCAATGGGTGCTGAGGATTCTCATCCAGAACCAACTATGGATACTTTTCCATCGCGTGTTCCAACAATAAGGCGCTCAAGTAATGCCATTGATGTTGAAGGCGCAGACGATGTCTTAGTTAAGCTAGCCAGATGCTGTACACCGGTTCCTGGGGATTCCATTATCGGCTTTATTACTAAGGGAAGTGGCGTCTCGATCCATAGAAATGATTGCGTGAACGCTGGTGATTTGGTTCAAAACCAAAATGATCGCATCGTCAATGTTTCCTGGCGTTTGGGTGCGGCAAGTATTTTCTTGGTAAATATCCAAGTCGAGGCCCTTGATCGTGAGTCACTGTTGGCAGATGTGACACGCACGCTCTCTGATCAACATGTCAATATTCTTAGCGCATCCGTTAGTACGTCAAAGGATCGCACCGCAATTTCACGTTTCACATTTGAAATGGCAGATGCAACGCATTTAGATGCGGTGATAGCTGCAGTCAGACAAATTGAGGGTGTCTACGATGTTTATCGAACCACCAACAATTAACTAAATTCAGCTAAACCCTTTTCAGCTTCAGCTAACCACACCTTACGAGCTGCAGCAGATTCACGTGCTTCAGAGGCTTTCTTTGCATTTCCAGCAGCCTCTGACTTAGCGGCGATCTTCTCATAATTCTCAATTGAGTCAGTAAGTTGCTTAACTACCTCGGCTGCACGAGCCTTAGCCGCAGGGTCTGTCTTGCGCCAGATCTCAGCTTCGGCTTCTTTGATAATGCTCTCGACGCTATGAACACGAGCATCAAGTGAAGCGCGCTTATCGCGATGTGTCATACCGACCTTGCTCCATGCGTTCATAAGATCGCGCAGAGCCTTTTTGGCTTGATCCAAATTAGTAATAGGCAGCAGTGCTTCTATCGCAACAACTAGTTCTTCACGCTTAATAAGGTTTGCGGCCATTGTTGTGTCGCGCTTTTCTAAATCAGCATTTTTAGCGGTGAAGAATTGATCTTGTGCAGCCTTAAATCTTGCCCACATCTTTGCATCATCACTTGGCTTTCCACGTCCAGCAGCTTTCCATGCATCCATAAGTGCTTTGAAACGCTTTGCAGTTGGGACCCACTCTGTCGATGTTGCCAACTTCTCTGCCTCTTCAATGATTGCCTTCTTCGCATCAACTACAACCTTTTGAACTGATTCAAGGGCTGCAAAGTGCGTGCGACGACGCTTATCAAATTTGTTGCGAGATGATGAGAAACGCTTCCATAGATCAGCATCTGCCTTCTTATCCAAACGTGGCGCAGATTTCCATTCATCTAGGAGCACCTTGAGGCGATCTCCAGTAACTTTCCAACTCTCAGAAAGAGCAAGACTCTCAGCCTCTGCAACAATCTTTTCCTTCTCAACAAGAATCTGTTCACGACGAGCAGCTTTGGCTGCAGTCTCTGCCGCCTTCTTAGCCTCATATGCTTCGCGATGGCCTTCGATAAGAGGTTCGATCTGTTCAACTGATGCAGAAAGAGCATCAAGATCGCCCACACCATTTAATTCCTTGACTTGCTCGCGCAATTTTTTGACTGCTGCGTATGCATCTGATGGGACAAGTGCGCCACTTTTAATTCGGGCTGCAAGGAGAGCAACTTCTGCTGCTAGGAGTTCAAATTTGCGAACGAAGTAAGCCAACGCTTCTTCGGCAGTCTTACCAGGATACGAACCCACTGCTTTTTCACCGGAGGAGGTGCGAACAAAGACTGTTCCATCTTCGCCCACTCGGCCAAAGGCTGATGGATCTCCGATTAAAGCTGATGCTGCACTTGCTTGTGGTGTTGGATTGAATTCGCTCATGGTGTGTTCCCTTTCAGCGCGTTATTCTGATCTAGAACGTCGCTATCAGTGTGCGTGCTCACTCAAGGCGCACCTTGGATGAGCGTGAATCGTGCGGAGGTAAAAGGTACCCTGTATAGGTGTGTGAGCGTCAATCGCTCCAGATTTGAGCGTGGGCGAAAGGGTGAAATCGGTGTTAGTCGACTCTTTTGCCGCCCCTATGTATGCAACTAACTGTTGGGTCATTGCTCCCAAGGCTGGAAGTGAGTGCGTTGTTATTGATCCAGGCATGCCCGATGTTTCACAACAGCTCGATGAGATTCTAAAGAGACACTCACTCAAGCCAGTTGCAGTCATAGCTACGCATGGACATCTTGATCACACCTTCTCTATTCAACCAATCGCAGATGGATATTCAATTCCTGCCTATATTCACTCCCTCGATCGGGTAGCTCTGGCTCATCCTGAACATATCCATGGTCCAGAATTTGTAACGACATTATCGGCTATGGACTTTGTCGAACCGGTGGATGTAAGAGAATTGCGCAATGAAGAAGTGGTGGAGCTCGTGGGTATGAAATTTAAAGCCATCCACGCACCTGGCCACACAGCCGGCTCTTTGGTCTTCGTTGTCGACGATGAATTATTAGTCAGCGGCGATGTTCTCTTTGCTGGTTCTATTGGTCGCACAGATCTGCCCGGCGGATCTGCAGAAGCGATGGAGACTACTTTGCGTAAAAAGATTATGCCTATGGCCGATCATTTACGAGTGCTGCCCGGACATTATGCCGAGACCACCATGGCGGCAGAGAAAAAGAGCAATCCATATTTAACTGCCCTGAAAGGCCGCTACTAATGGCCGGACAAAAGATTCAAGCACCCAAAGGTGTCAGTGAGTATTTTCCGCCTCGTTCTGCAGCTTTTGAATTTGTGCGCGAATCATTGATTGAGCCAGCTCGCAAAGCGGGATACCAATTAATCGAGCTTCCAGTATTTGAAGACACAGAGCTATTTACTCGTGGTGTTGGTGAATCAACAGACGTCGTTTCAAAAGAGATGTATACATTCCAAGATCGTGGGGATCGCTCTATTACTTTGCGCCCTGAGGGAACTGCTGGCGTGATGCGCGCAGTTATTGAACATGGATTAGATCGCGGTCAACTGCCAGCAAAACTTTGGTACTCAGGGCAGTTTTTTAGAGCAGAGCGTCCACAAGCTGGGCGATATCGCCAGTTTTATCAAGTAGGTATCGAAGCTATTGGCTTAGATGATGCTGCTATTGATGCTGAAGTGATAGCGATTGCCGACGCAGGTTTCAAAGGTATTGGTCTAAGCAAGTATCGTTTAGAGATAACGAGTTTGGGTGATGCCGATTCTCGCGCCGCCCACCGTGTTGATTTAGTGAAATTTATTGCTGGAATAAAATTGGATGAGGCAACAATTGCACGTGCAGCACTTAACCCATTACGCCTCTTTGATGACAAGCGACCTGAAATCAAAGAGGCCATGGCTAAAGCCCCATTACTTGTTGATTACTTAAGTGAAAGTTCACGCGTTCACTTCGAGCAAGTAAAGAAATACCTTGATGTACTAGGAATTTCTTACACACTTAATCCACGCATGGTACGAGGATTGGATTATTACACCGGAACTACATTCGAATTTGTCCACGAACTTCTAGGTGCTCAATCTGGAATAGGTGGGGGAGGCCGCTATGACGGACTTATGGCAGAACTTGGTGGGCAGTCATTATCTGGAATTGGTTTTGGTTTGGGTGTTGATAGAGCCTTGCTTGCTGCCGAGGCCGAAGGCATCATCAATGAAAGTTCCTTTGTCTCAGATTTATTCATCATTCCTCTGGGTGATGCCGCTAAAGAGATGGCAATGAAAATCGCTAGCCAACTGCGTAGAGCAGGAAAGAGCATTGAGATTGCATTTGGAGATAGGGCCTTGAAGGGCGCTATGAAAGGTGCCGATAAAAGTGGCGCGCGCTATGTCATCGTTTTAGGAGATTCAGAGATTTCTAGCGCAACGGTAGAGCTAAAAGAGATGAAAACTGGCGCCACTTCATCGGTTAAGATTGACTCATTAATCAGCGCACTTTAGTTATAGGGATGTAGAACCAAACTATGTTAAGAACTCACGACGCAGGCTCATTGCGCAAAACCGATGCCGGAACAATCGTTACTTTGGCAGGTTGGGTCTCTCGTCGCCGCGATCATGGTGGAGTTGCTTTTATTGATCTGCGTGATGCCTCAGGTTCGGTTCAGGTAGTTATTCGTGATGAAAAGATGGCTGGATCACTTCGTGCTGAATGGTGCCTCATGATTACAGGTGAAGTTTTAGCAAGACCTGCTGGAAATGAGAATACGAACATTCCTACAGGTGAAATCGAAATTATGGGCGACACTGTTGTTGTCTTAAGTGAGTCAGCGCCACTGCCTTTCCCAGTTGATTCTGGCAATGATGCAGATATCAGCGAAGAGGTGCGTCTTAAGTATCGCTACCTAGATCTACGCCGTGAAAAGCCATCAGCAAATCTACGCCTCCGTTCAAAGGTGACTTCAGTTATTCGTCGCGTGATGGAAGATGAAGCATTTCTTGAGATTGAAACTCCATATTTAACCCGTTCAACGCCTGAAGGAGCTCGCGACTTTTTGGTTCCAGTTCGCCTACAACCGGGTAGTTGGTATGCCTTGCCACAATCACCGCAGCTCTTTAAGCAGTTGTTGATGGTTGCTGGAATGGAAAAGTACTACCAAATAGCACGATGCTTTCGTGATGAAGACTTCCGTGCAGATCGTCAACCAGAATTTACTCAATTGGATATTGAGATGTCCTTTATTGACCAAGAGGACATATTGGCTGTTGCTGAAAAGATAGTTTCAAGGATTTGGAAGGAAGCTGTTGGTTATGCCATTCCACTTCCACTGCAGCGCATGACATATGCAGATGCAATGACGCGTTATGGATCAGATAAACCTGATTTACGCTTTGGTTATGAATTAACTGAGCAGACTGCATATTTTGCTCAAACAACTTTTAGAGTTTTCCAAGCGCCATATGTTGGAAGCGTTGTTATGCCCGGGGGAGCAGCATCACCTCGTCGAGAGTTAGATGCCTGGCAAGACTGGGCTAAAGCACGTGGCGCTAAGGGCCTTGCATACATCTTGGTTAATGAAGATGGAACTTTAGGTGGACCTGTAGCTAAGAATCTCTCTGAGTCAGAAGCTGCAGGAATTGCCTCAGCAGCAGGCGCAAAAGTTGGAGATGCAATCTTTTTTGCCGCCGGTGAGCGCACAGCGTCCTTGAATTTGTTGGGTGCTGTTCGTTTAGAAATTGGTAAGCGATGCAATTTGATTCCTGCAGATAAATGGGAGTTCCTATGGGTTGTTGACGCACCAATGTTTGAACCAACAGATAACGGTGGTTGGACTGCTGTTCACCATCCATTTACTGGACCTAAGCCAGAGTTTGGAAAGACATTTGCTAAAGATCCAGCGTCAGCTCTTGCATATGCATATGACATTGTTTTGAACGGAACAGAGCTGGGCGGTGGTTCAATTCGTATTCATGATCGCCAAATTCAAAAGGATGTTTTCAGTGTTATTGGTTTGAGCGATGAAGAAGCGCAAAGCAAGTTTGGTTTCCTTTTGGAAGCCTTCAACTACGGACCACCTCCACATGGTGGAATTGCTCTGGGTCTTGATCGAGTTTGCGCTCTACTTACTGGGTCTAATTCGATTCGTGAAGTTATTGCATTCCCTAAGACTGCAAGCGGTGGAGACCCATTAACCGGTGCCCCTACTCCTATTACTACGGCGCAACGCAAGGAGAGCGGTATTGATGGCGCTCCTAAAGCAGCACCTCAGGTAGGCTAACAACATGGGTCCAGGTGGAATTGCAACAATAATTGCTAGTTGTGCATTGATGGTTATTGCCATTGCAGTTGCCTATGTGATCATTCGCCTCGGTCGCTTTATTGATGAAGCAAAAGCATCTCTTAAAACAATTACCGATGAAACAGCTCCGTTAATCGATGAGGTTCACACAACCGTTACTCTGGTGAACGGACCTCTTAAGAGCATCAATCGCATTACTAAAAACGCCGAAGACCTCTCTGACAAGGTTAATGAGGCTACTACCTCATTTATTAGCAAGAACGGCTCAGCCGTCAAGGTTGCCGGAGCTTTGCTTTCTGCTGCATCGATGAAGAAATCTCGATCTAAGAAGAAGGCTGAGTGATCCGCACAAGTGGAATCCGCCGAGATCCGTTCGCGCTGGCTGCGCTTCTTTGAAACAGATAACCGTCAAGGTCTAACTCACACTGTTGTCCCATCGGCATCTTTAATCGCTGATGATCCCAATCTTTTGCTTGTTAACGCAGGAATGGTTCCGTTTAAGCCGTACTTTCTAGGTGAAATTACCCCGCCTTACAAGCGTGCAACATCAGTGCAAAAGTGTGTTCGTACATTAGATATTGATGAGGTTGGTAAGACAACACGTCACGCTTCATTTTTCCAGATGTGTGGAAATTTCTCTTTTGGTGATTACTTCAAAGAAGGTGCCATTGCACTTGCGTGGGAGTTATTGACGCGACCAATTAATGATGGTGGCTACGGATTTCCAGAAGATCGTTTATGGGTAACTGTCTATTTAGATGATGATGAAGCAGCTGATATTTGGCATACCAAGATGGGTGTTCCAAGAGAGCGTATTCAGCGCCGCGATATGGAAGATAACTTCTGGTCCATGGGAGTTCCAGGACCATGTGGTCCATGTTCGGAAATCTATTACGACCGTGGCCCTGCATATGGCGCAGAAGGTGGACCCATTGCAGATGAGAATCGTTACATGGAAGTCTGGAACTTGGTCTTCATGCAAAATGAGCGTGGCGTTGGTTCTGGTAAAAATGATTACCCAATTCTTGGTGAGCTTCCAGCAAAGAGCATTGATACTGGTTTAGGACTTGAACGCATGGCCGCCCTGTTGCAAGGCGTTGAGAATATTTATGAAATTGATACAACGATGCAGATTTTGACCAAGGCATCACAGCTCACCGGTGTTAAATATGGTTCGTCTGAGAAATCAGATGTCTCCCTTCGCATCATCGCAGATCATGCCCGAACTTCGGCGATGCTTATTGGAGATGGTGTAACACCAGGCAATGAAGGCCGTGGTTACGTCCTACGTCGCATGATGCGCCGCACAATTCGTAACATGCGCCTGCTTGGTTCTATGGATCCAATCATGTCCGAGCTGACGGTTGCCGCAATTGGCGCAATGGGCCCTCAGTACCCAGAGTTAGTAACTGATTCAAAGCGAATTCTCTCTGTCAGCGTTTCTGAAGAAGAGAGCTTCTTGCAAACACTTAAAAGTGGCACACAAATTTTTGACGTTGCCAGTGCCGCATTAAAGAAGAGTAAGAGTTCAGTGTTACCGGGTGAAGATGCATTCAAACTCCATGACACGTATGGTTTCCCATTTGATTTAACTCTAGAGATGGCCCGTGAAGAAGGACTAGAAGTTGATGAAGACGGATTCCGTCGCCTCATGAAGGAACAAAAGGACCGCGCAAAAGCTGATTCAAAGGCTAAAAAAAGTGGCCACACGGATCTTTCCGTCTACCGTCAAGTGGCAGATAAAAACGGCAAATCAGAGTTTGTTGGATATTCACACTTAACAAGTGAAGCAAGAGTTACCGCAGTGTTAGTTGATGGAAATCTAGTTGGCTCTGCCGCTGCAGATGAAGAAGTTGAAATTGTTTTAGATCGCACACCTTTCTATGCAGAAGGTGGCGGCCAGTTAGCAGATGGTGGAACGATCACTTTGGCTAACGGTGCTGTTGTTGAAATTGATGATGTTCAAACTCCAGTTCCGGGTGTATTTATTCACCGCGGCCGAGTTTTATCCGGCTCACTTGAGAGTGGATTACAGGGTCTTGCTGCAATTGATGTTGAACGTCGTCATGCTATTTCTCGTGCTCACACTGCAACACACATGGTGCATAAAGCTTTCCGTGAACTCTTAGGTGAGACTGCCACACAGGCTGGATCTGAGAATTCGCCAGGAAGATTCCGTTTTGATTTCCCCGCAACTGGAGCTGTTCCTGCATCAGTACTCAATGATGTTGAATCACGTGTCAACACGTTGTTGCTAGATAATCTTGAAGTAAGTGCCGAAGTAATGTCACAAGATGCTGCCAAGAAGCTTGGAGCTATGGCACTCTTTGGTGAAAAGTATGGCGACCAAGTTCGAGTTGTCAGTGTTGGAGATTGGGCGCGCGAACTTTGCGGTGGAACACACGTTTCTCGATCAGGCCAGCTTGGCGTTGTTAAGCTTTTAAGTGAATCATCTATTGGCGCCGGTGTCCGTCGTGTTGAAGCCCTTGTAGGTGTTGATGCTTATAAGTTCTTAGCGCGTGAACACATTTTGCTAAATTCTCTTACAGAAATCATTAAAGGCGCCCGAGTAGAGGAGTTACCTGATCGTATTAACGCTCTGATTAATTCTATGAAAGAGATTGAAAAAGAGTTATCACTGTTGCGCTCAGCCCTAGCTCTCTCACAAGTTGGAGAGATTGCAAAGAGTGCAAAGGTTGTAAACGGAACGACAATTATTACTGCGCTTTTGGGTGATGGTATCTCTGGAGATGATTTGCGTAAGATTGCACTTGAACTTCGCTCAAAGGCTGCAAATAGTGTGGTTGCACTCATCAGCGTTAATGATTTGAAACCTGTGCTTGTGGTGGCGGCAAGTGATGCTGCTCGCGCGAGTGGTGTTAAAGCTGGAGCATTAGTAAAGATTGGTTCAACGGTATTAGGCGGTGGCGGTGGCGGCAAGGATGACTTTGCCCAAGGCGGGGGAACCGATGCTGCTAAATCAGTTGATGCATTAGCGGCAATTTCACACGCTCTCGTTGGATAATGACTCTATGCAAAGAGGTCGCCGAATAGCTTTTGATTATGGCGATGTGAGAATTGGCGTTGCAGTGTGTGATCCTGATGCGATTTTAGCTACTCCCGTTTCAACACTCAAAGCAAACGGTGCGAAACTAAAAGAACAAATCTTGGAAATATTGACCGAATATCAACCTATCCATATCTATGTTGGAAAACCCTCGCATATGGATGGGCGAGAAAGCGAATCAGCCATTAAAGCGACAAATTTTGCGACCATGTTGCGTAAAGTGACATCTTGTCCCGTGACACTTATTGATGAGCGCTTGAGTACTGTCACAGCATCGCGCAACATGCAAGATTCAGGTGTTAACAGCAAGGATGCACGAGCGTCAATTGATCAAGCGGCAGCGGTGGCTATTTTGAATTTCGCACTTGAGATTGAAAAACATAAAGGATGAAGCTAGTTAGCCACCCTTTTGCTCGCATTGTTGCCGCTTTTGCCTTTGTGGGTTTGCTTACTATGTCTATTCACACAGTTCGATCTAATGTTTCAGTAGCACCTGATTATGCAACGGCGCTCATTAGTGAGATGTCACCCAAAGTGATCATAGAAATTCCAGCTGGTGCAAGTGGCTCACAAGTGGGGCAAATTTTATTTGAAAAGGATGTCACTAAGTCCGCACTTTCTTACTTTAGAGCAGCTGTTGCCGACCCTCGCTCAGCGCAGGTAGCACCTGGTGCACATGAGTTAAACACAAAGATTTCGGCTCGCCAAGCTTTGGAACAATTACTTGATCCGAGTCGAATACCAAACTTGATAAAGATTTTTGAAGGTGGATGGAAGAGTGAAGTTGTTGAATCTTTGCTCAAATATGGTTTCACAAAAAGTGAGATAGATACTGCATTCAAAAAGGTCGTCCTTCCTCAAGGTTTCACAAATGCCGAAGGATTACTCTTCCCGGCGCAATATTCCTTCACGGCCGGAACGACAGCACTAGAAGCTGTACAAGCAATGGTGGATCGCTTTTCACATGAGAGCACAGGACAAGAACTCTTGGCTTCAAATGGAAAGTTGACGCCAGCTGCCTTGCTAACCATTGCTTCCTTAATTCAAGCAGAAGGTGATACGAAAGATTTCGACAAAGTCTCTAGGGTAATTAGGAATCGGTTGGATATTTCAATGCCGCTGCAATTGGACTCAACTGTTCATTATGTGAAGAAAGTGCGAGGACAGATCTTTTTGAGCACCAACTCCACGTTGATTAAGTCTCCCTACAACACCTACCAAAAATATGGCTTACCTCCCTCCCCGATCGGAAATCCCGGCGCAAAGGCCATAGCTGCGGCCCTTAAACCAGCCGACGGGGATTGGTTGTTCTTCATTACAGTTGCACCGGGCGATACTCGTTTCACTAGATCAAATGATGAGTTTCTACTATGGAAAGCTCTCTACGAGAAAAACAGAAAGGCAGGGGCATTTAAATGATTAGGGCCGCTGTCTTGGGATCACCTATTTCGCACTCTTTGAGTCCATTGCTCCATAAAACTGCATATGCACAATTGGGCCTAAGTGCAAGCTATGAAGCGATAGAAGTGGAGGCAGATTCTTTAGCGGAGTTTATGGATGATAGAGATGCAACGTGGACTGGTTTTTCACTTACAATGCCGCTTAAGCAAGAAGTCATTTCTTACGCAAAGCATGTTGATAATTTGGCTCAACGAATCAATAGTGCGAATACTCTGTATAGAAGTGCGGGAGAGTGGCATGCAACTTCAACAGATGTCATCGGATTCACCAACACTCTTAAAATGCACAAGATTGCAATCAAGGGACATATAGTTATTTTGGGAGCAGGGGCAACTGCACGAGCTGCTGCAGCTGCTTGTGATAGTTCAAATACACAGATCACAGTTATTAATCGTTCACTGACAAGAGTGCAGGCGATGTCAGATGCCGTAATTGAATCTGAGTTGAGTTTTCTAAATTGGGATGACTTGAGCGTTTTATCTGATGCTGATTTGGTTATCAGCACGGCACCTGCCGGTGTTACCGATTCAATTGTGTTACCGGCTAAGACCATTGCTCCCTACTTTGAGGCGTTGTATAAGCCGTGGCCAACACCTGCTTCGGCGTTATGGGCATCACGTGGTGGGAAGGTACTCGATGGTCTGGATCTCTTAATTCATCAAGCTATCGCCCAGATCGCAATTTTCTCAGGTTTAAGCTTCGATGCGCAGCTTATGTATGTCAAACTTCGCGAAGTCGGATTAGCCGCTCTTAAATAATCCACAGCGCGCTTTTGTACAGGCAAAGAAGCTCTATTCTTTTTAGGTGCTCTATCTCCTATTCGCAATTCCAATCTCAATAGCGGATTTATCGGTACGAAAGATCCCTAACATCTATCTCCAGTTTTATGGCTATATGGTTATTGTTTTGTTGGTTTTTCAGGGCGTGCCAGAACCAACTTTTATGTTTCTGGTCGTCATGTCTTTAGGGTTATTGTTGGCCATCGGTGTTGGTATGGGTGATTGCAAGCTGGTGGCCGTGATTGTTCTGTTGCTTCAACTTTCCACATTTCGAGAATTTGAACTTCTACTGCTGGCAATCTTTCTGTGTGCTCTGATTGAAATTATGCTCATTTCGCTCTGTTCCAAGGTGTTTCCTCGAACAATTGCTATGGCCCCAGTCATTTTTATCGGAACAAGCCTTTATTTGGCAACGAGTCGGAGCTAACTTCTGCAAGAATAGGCACATGCGTTGGCTAACTGCGGGTGAATCTCATGGACAAGCACTCAGTGCGATCATCGAGGGAATCCCTGCCTCAGTGGGAATTACTACGGCAGATATCGATCGCCACTTGGAGCGCCGCCGACTAGGTTATGGCCGAGGCGCCAGACAAAATTTCGAAGCAGATAAAGTAACAATTCTTGGTGGAATTCGTTTAGGTCTTAGCCAAGGTGGACCAATTGCAATTCAAGTTGGGAATTCAGAATGGCCAAAATGGGAAAAGGTGATGTCTGCAAATCCTGTTCCCGAAGATGAGATTAGGGATTTAGCACGCAATGCACCTTTGACCAGACCACGCCCAGGCCATGCAGATTTAGTGGGAATGCAAAAATACGATCTTGATGACGCACGGCCAATTTTAGAGCGAGCAAGTGCTCGTGAAACAGCCTCCCGAGTGGCACTAGGCGCAGTTGCTCGCGCATTCTTGGAGCAAAGTGTTGGAATAACTATTTTGTCGCATGTTTTGTCAATTGGAAAAGCACGCGTGAGTGATGACTATGCACTGCCGGATGCTGCTGACATGGTGAGAATTGATAAGGATCCTGTTCGCTGCGCCGATGAAGCAACGAGTGCGTTGATGGTTAAAGAGATTGAAGCGGCCCATGCTGATGGAGACACATTGGGCGGAGTAGTTGAGGTCTTAGCTTTCAACATGCCGCCAGGTTTAGGTTCACACGTTCATTGGGATCGAAGACTTGATGCACGTCTAGCGGGAGCTTTGATGGGTATTCAAGCGATTAAGGGTGTTGAAGTGGGCGATGGCTTTGAAACTGCCACGCGCCGAGGTTCTGTGGCACATGATGAGATTGAAAAGAATGCAAAAGGAAAAATCGTTCGCCGTACTGATCGCGCCGGTGGTACCGAGGGTGGCATGTCTAACGGCGAAGTTCTTCGTGTTCGAGCTGCGATGAAGCCAATCTCAACAGTTCCTAAAGCGCTGGACACAATTGATGTTGCAACAGGGGAGAGTGCAAAGGCGATTAATCAACGCTCCGATGTCTGTGCAGTTCCTGCAGCTGGAGTAGTTGCCGAGGCAATGGTCGCCTTAGTTTTAGCCGAGGCAGTTCTAGAAAAATTCGGTGGTGATTCAGTAACCGAAACTCGCCGTAATTTCACTAGCTACATGCAGAACCTGAACTTTTCATAAAGATGCCACGTCTTGTATTGATTGGACCTCCAGGTTGCGGCAAATCAACAGTGGGTGCGGCGGTGGCCAACAAACTATCGATTGAATTCATTGATACTGACGCTCAGATCGAAAGCTCATACGGTCATAAGATTTCAGATATTTTTGTCGATAAGGGTGAGGAATTCTTTCGAGATTTAGAATTTGAAACTCTAACTAGAACTTTAATGATAAGTGATTGCGTCCTAGCGCTAGGTGGTGGCGCCCCAATTGCACCTAGAGCCCAAGACCTGCTAAAAAGCTCCGCGGCTCCAATTTTCTTTCTGGATGTTTCATTAGCTGTTGCAGCTCCGCGTGTTGGCTTTAATCGCGATAGACCTCTTTTACTAACAAATCCACGAGCACAATGGCAATCACTCGCAGAGACACGAAGGCCAATCTATGAATCTTTGGCTAGCCATGTCATTAAAGTTGATGCCATGTCAGTGCAAGAAGTAGTGGATGAGATTGCAGCAAATTTATGATGCACACAATCCGCGTCCATGCCGAGCATGAGTGCGAAGTAGTAATTGGTTGCCAATGGCAATCCACACTAACTCAGGCTTTGGATTCTTATACTCGCGTTGCACTTGTGTATTCCTCTGCAATGCGCGATCAAATTCAACAGTTTAAGCCTCTCAATACTGAGATACATTACTTCGAGGTCTCTGATGGGGAAGGGGCCAAGACCTCTCAGGCTTTGCAATCTTTATGGAATTGGTTAGGGGCGGCCGGATTCACGCGATCGGATGCGGTTGTCGGCATCGGTGGCGGAACAATTACGGATTTAGCTGGCTTTGCAGCGGCTTCCTGGTTACGTGGCGTTGATTGGATTGCCGTGCCAACCACTGTTGCCGGAATGGTTGATGCAGCAATTGGTGGAAAAACAGGAATCAATAGTGACTACGGAAAGAACCTCATCGGTGCATTTCACTCTCCGAAAAGGGTTCTGATTGACACATCTTGGCTGCTCACACTGAGTGATCGAGATTTCGCTGCCGGTCTTGCCGAAACAATAAAGTGCGGATTCATTGTTGATGCTCAGATTCTTAATCTAGTAAAAGGAAAGAGTCTGGCCAACATTCGTAGTGATGCAGCACTAGTTCAGGATTTAATCACTCGATCTGTTGCAGTCAAAGCCCATGTTGTTGGTACCGATTTTAAGGAATCATTTGGTCGAGAAGTTCTCAATTACGGGCATACGCTCGGTCATGCTATAGAAATCCATAGCAAGTACTCTCTTCGCCATGGGGAAGCCGTAGCGATAGGGCTTGTCTTTGCAGCCGAACTTGCCGGAGTTAAAGGCTTATTGGATTCAGCGAGTATTGATCTGCACAAGCAGACTCTAGCTAGCCTAGGATTACCAACCACATATCCGGCAGATGCTTGGCAACATCTATATCCTCTTCTTGCTCTGGATAAGAAATCGCGTGGGCATCAACTGCGCTTCGTAGGCTTACGTGCCATAGGAGAGACCTTGCGCATTGAGGATGCAAATGAAAGCGAACTAGCAGCTGCTTATGAGAGAATTAGTTCATGAAGATAATGGTTATTAACGGCCCAAATCTGGCGCGTTTAGATATTCGTGATTCTTCTATTTATGGTGACCTCAACTACGGTGAATTACAATCGTTGATTGAATCTACTGCGGTTTCAGCCGGTATGCAGGCTGATGTTCGACAGAGCAATGATGAGGCAACGATTATCGGCTGGTTGCATGAAGCCGCAGACGCAAAGCTTCCAGTCATCATTAATCCGGCAGCATTTACTCATTATTCATATGCAATACGTGATGCGGCAGAACTTTTGAAGGCACCACTTATTGAGGTTCATTTATCTAATCCAATGGCTCGTGAAGAATTTCGCCACACTTCAGTTATCTCTGGTGTAGCAACAGGGACAATCGCAGGATTTGGTCCAAATTCCTATGTTTTAGCGATTAACGCCCTTAAATCCTTGCTCGGCTAAGTTGAAAAATAGCCCGCCAAATACGGGTATCCTTAACCCCTTGTCGTTGACAATCAATGACCGTAATTAATCACCTACAGACATGAGTGGAGCTTGAACCGTGGCAACTACAGCTGATCTAAAAAATGGAATTACTCTTGAAATTGAAACCCAGCTTTGGACCGTCGTCGAGTTTCAGCATGTTAAGCCAGGTAAGGGTCCAGCATTCGTTCGTACAAAGTTGAAGTCAGTTTTAACTGGAAAAGTTATTGATCGCACATTTAATTCAGGCGTAAAGATTGACATCGCTATTCTAGAAAAGCGCGATATGCAGTATTTGTACAAAGAGGGCGATGACTTCGTATTCATGGATAGCAAAACTTACGATCAGATGACTATCTCTGCAGCCGTTGTGGGTGATATGGCCAACTACATGCTAGAAAATACAGATGCAGTAGTTGCTGTGAACGAAGGCAATCCGCTATACATTGAATTGGCAGCATCGGTTCCTTTGCGTATCACGTACACAGAACCAGGCATCCAAGGTGATCGCTCCTCTGGTGGAACAAAGCCGGCAACAGTTGAAACAGGAATTGAAATTCAGGTCCCACTCTTTATCAAGCAGGACGAAATTGTCATGGTTGATACGCGTGATGGTTCTTATCAAGGTCGCGCCAACTAGTGTCTGCTCGCAGTAAAGCAAGAAAGCAGGCGTTAGACCTTCTTTTTGAAGCTGATATTCGTGGAACTAATTCTTTAGAGATTCTCAATGATCGAGATAGTCTCGAAGAGGGACCTGATGCCAGACCAATTCGTGAATACACGCGCGCACTTGTTGTTGGCGTTAATGAAAACACCCGAAAAATTGATGAACTGATAACAACCTATGCCCAAGGCTGGGATATGGACCGACTTCCAAATGTGGATCGCAACATTTTGCGCCTGGCAATTTATGAGATTTTATGGGCTGTAGATATTCCTGACAGCGTAGCTATTGATGAAGCTTTAACTTTAGCGAAAGAACTTTCAACCGACGATTCCTCTGGCTTTATCCATGGAGTTTTAGGTCGTATCTCATCACTCAAAGAGAACTTGTCTCTGTAATCTTAAAAAGTAGTTTGTTCTGCTTTAGATAGTGCTCAAGGTCGTCCTTACTGCAACCGATTGTCGTGGTAAGAAAATCGATATCACTCTTCCTCATAGAGAGAACTTCGCCGTTGTAATCTTGGCGTTCTTTAATGATGCCCAAGAGAAATGAAAACAGGACTCTCTGCGTAGATGTCTCATTGGATGTGGCAAGCGAGAGGACTTTAACTCTGCGCAGATCAATAACAATACGTGTCTGCATACTGGCGGCGGGAGAATGGCCTGTTAATAGATATGACAAAGGAACGTCATAAAAATTCGAGAGTTGGATCGCTTTTAGAACACTGAGCGATCTATCTCCTCGTTCGTAGGAGCCCAATGCGACAGCCCTAAGCTGTTTGTGGCTCGTGCTTTCCACTTCGGCCAGAGTGAGATTGCGAGAGAGACGTATTGAACGAAGGCGTGCGGCGATTTCTTCAATTTCTGTATGCATGGGGCAAGGCTAGGCATGTGATGCCACACCCATTTTTGGATATCCACAGGTTTAGCGGGTTGCTGATATAGTTCGCGACGCATCCTTTAACGACCTATCCTGCGAGGTGGGGAAGGAGATTTACATGAGCGTAGCCCTGTCCGCACAGGATATTTCACGTGCGTTGACCCGCATTTCCCATGAAATTCTAGAAAAGAATCATGGCTCTTCAGAGATCACCGTTTTAGGTATTCCCACTCGTGGTGCTCACTTGGCTGCACGTATTGCAGCAATTATGAGTTCTATAGAAGGTAAAGAAATTGCACATGGAACGCTCGATATCACCTTATATAGAGATGACCTGCGTCTTAGAGCTCCGCGTCCGATCATGCCTACATCGATCCCACCGATAGGGATTCAGGGAAGAGATGTCATCTTGATTGACGATGTCTTGTATTCGGGGCGCACAATACGCGCAGCCTTGGATGCTCTCGGAGAAGTAGGTCGTCCGCGCACTGTGCAGTTGGCCGTCCTAGTTGATAGAGGCCATCGCCAACTTCCTATACGAGCTGATTTTGTGGGCAAGAACTTGCCAACTTCAGAAAAACAATCAGTAAAGGTCTCTCTCACAGAGATCGATGGCGTCGATGAAGTCGCTATTGAAGGGGAGGCAAATTAGTGCGCCACCTACTATCCATCAACGATTTGAGTGCAAGCGATGCGATCGGAATCCTTGATACAGCAACAGAGTTAGCACGCATCAATGATGGGCAAGTTAAGAAACTTCCGACACTGCGTGGTCGCACAATCGTTAATCTTTTTGCTGAAGACTCCACACGAACAAGAATCTCTTTTGAGGCAGCAGCCAAGCGTCTGTCAGCCGATGTAATTAACTTCTCAGCTAAAGGTTCAAGTGTGAGTAAGGGTGAATCCCTCAAAGACACAGCACAAACTCTGCAAGCTATGGGAGCAGATGCAGTAGTTATTCGTCATTCAGCATCCGGGGCGGCCCAACGCTTAGCAGATCTGGAATGGATGTCAGGAAGTGTTATTAACGCTGGAGATGGAACGCATGAGCATCCAAGCCAGGCACTCCTTGATGCTTTCACTATTCGCAAGCACCTTGGGAAGGGTGCAAGTGATTTAGCGGGATTGCGAATTGCAATTGTGGGTGATGTTTTGCACTCTCGAGTTGCACGTTCAAATGTTTTGCTTCTATCTATGCTTGGAGCAGACGTAGTACTAGTTGCGCCACCAACATTGTTACCGGTTGGCATTGAAAGCTGGCCTGCAACCATCTCCTACGATTTTGACGCAGTAATACCAAATGTCGATGCAATCATGATGCTACGTGTTCAGCAAGAGAGAATGAGCGATCTCTTCTTTCCTAACTCACGTGAGTATTCACGCTACTTCGGACTCAATTCTGAAAGAATGTCAGCAATGGCCAAACACGCAATAGTTATGCACCCAGGTCCTATGAATCGTGGTTTAGAAATCGCAGCAGATGTTGCTGATAGTGCTCGATCAGTAATCGTTGAACAGGTAACTAATGGAGTAAATGTTCGCATGGCAATCCTGTATGTATTACTTGCCGGTGGGCCGCTAGAAGTAGGGAGTAACTAATGAGTGAGCAAAGGTTCCTACTAAAAGGCGGAAAAGTTTTAGGCGGCGCCGTGACTGATCTCTTGATTAGCAATGGTCGAATAGAGGCAATGTCCCCGTCATTTTCTGATGAAAGCTCAACAGTCATCGATCTTAAGGGCAGCGTTGTTTTGCCTGGTCTAGTTGATCTTCACACTCACTTGCGTGAACCTGGTCGTGAAGATAGTGAAACCGTGGCAAGTGCTAGCAGAGCTGGTGCTAAAGGTGGCTTTGTGGCGCTCTCGGCAATGGCTAACACCTCACCTGTTGCAGATACTGCTGGAGTAGTTGAACAGGTCTATCGCTTAGGGCAAGAGGCAGGATTTGTAGATGTATTTCCAATAGGGGCGGTCACACAAGGGCTCAAGGGTGAACAACTCTCTGAAATAGGTGCGATGGCTGATTCAGTTGCCCGAGTTCGCGTCTTTAGTGATGACGGCAATTGTGTCTTTGATCCTTTGGTGATGCGCAGAGCGTTGGAGTACATCAAGAAATTTGACGGCGTCATCGCTCAGCATGCGCAAGAGCCGCGCTTAACTGTTGGCTCGCAAATGAACGAAGGAATTATCAGCTCAAAGCTGGGCTTAAAAGGATGGCCAGCAATTGCTGAGGAAGCAATCATCGCAAGAGATGTTTTGTTGGCAGATCATGTTCAATCACGACTACATATTTGTCACGTCACAACAGCTGGGGGAGTAGAGATTATTCGCTGGGCTAAGGCAAGAGGTATTCAAGTCACTGCAGAGGTAACACCTCATCACTTGTTGCTAACAGATGATTTAGCTAGTTCTTATGACCCAGTTTTTAAGGTGAACCCACCACTTCGCACAACCCGTGATGTGATGGCTCTTCGTGATGCTTTAGCAGACGGAACAATCGACATCGTCGCTACCGATCATGCACCTCATACTAGTGAGACGAAAGATTGCGAATGGGCTGAAGCATCATTTGGAATGATTGGTTTAGAAACCGCGCTTTCCATTATCACCAAAACGATGGTTGAGACTGGCCTACTTGATTGGAGCGCAGTGGCCCAACGTATGTCCATTGCTCCGGCAGAAATCGGTCGTTACTCAAATCACGGTCAAAACTTAGCAGTGGGCTCTCCCGCTCATATAACTGTGATTAATCCAACCAAGAGTTGGGTTGTAGATCGCGATTTGGTTCTATCTAAGAGTCGTAATACTCCATACCATGGCTATGAATTACCAGGAGTAGTAACGCATACATTCTTTGGTGGACAGGCAACGATGATTGATTCAAAAGTTATAGATAAGGCGGTGCAGTAATGGCACAGGCCTACCTTGTCCTCGATGATGGTCGAATCTTTGAGGGTCGCTCGTGGGGAGCAACTGGTCGCACCTTTGGTGAAGCTGTATTTCAAACAGGGATGACGGGATATCAAGAAACTCTGACTGACCCTTCTTATCACAAGCAAGTTGTTGTCATGACTGCTCCACACATTGGTAATACAGGTATAAATACTCAAGATAATGAATCTTCAAAAATTTGGGTTGCCGGTTTTGTCGTGCGAAATCCATCAACTTTGACGTCGAATTGGCGTTCGGAGAATGATTTAGAGGCTGAATTAATCTCACAGAATGTGGTTGGAATTCAAGGGGTTGATACTCGCGCAATTACGCGACACCTGAGAGACCGCGGGGCAATGCGAGTTGGAATCTTCTCTAACCTAGAACTGACACGTGAAGAAATGGTGGTTGAAGTACGCAAGTCACCTCAAATGGCAGGTGCTTATCTCGTTAAAGATGTCTCAACACCAAAGACCTATGTTGTTCCTGCTGTCGGTAAGAAAAAGTATGTCGTTGCTGCCCTGGATCTTGGAATCAAGGCTGCAACACCGCGAATGCTGGCTGAACGTGGTGTGGAAGTGCATGTCATGCCACATGATTCAAGCTTTCAAGAAATCCAGGCAATTCATCCAGATGGTGTTTTCCTATCTAATGGTCCTGGAGATCCAGCAACCATGACCGAGACAATTGAGCTCGTCCGAGAAGTTTTGGCCGCACATGTTCCAATTTTTGGAATATGTTTTGGTCATCAAATTCTAGGTCGCGCACTGGGTTTTGAAACATATAAATTGCAGTTCGGCCATCGTGGGATTAACCAACCGGTGATTGACAAGAACACTCAAAAGGTTGAAATAACGGCCCACAATCATGGCTTTGCATTGAAAGCACCAACTGATACTCAGTTCACAACAGTTTATGGACCGGGTGAAGTAACACATGTTTGTCTAAACGATGGAGTAGTTGAAGGCTTGCAATTACTAGAAGGTGCGGCGTTCTCCGTGCAGTATCACCCTGAAGCAGCAGCTGGTCCACATGATGCTGCCTATCTTTTTGATCGCTTCATAGAATTGATGGGAAAGAAGGTGAAGGCCTAATGCCTCTGGATCCTTCGATTAAGAGTGTTCTAGTAATTGGAAGTGGTCCAATTGTTATTGGCCAGGCATGCGAGTTCGATTATTCTGGAACGCAAGCTTGCCGCGTGCTTCGAGCAGAAGGTATTCGAGTGATTCTCGTTAATTCGAATCCAGCAACGATCATGACTGATCCAGAGTTTGCTGATGCGACATATATTGAACCGATCACTTCGGAGATTATCGAAAAGATTATTGCTCTTGAAAAACCAGATGCAGTGTTAGCAACCTTAGGCGGTCAAACAGCTCTTAATGCCGCGATAGGTCTTTTTGAAAAGGGAATTTTGGAAAAATACGGAGTGAAACTCATAGGGGCAGATATTCCTGCGATTCAACGGGGCGAAAACCGTGAACTATTTAGAGGCATTGTTGAAAAAGTTGGAGGGGAGTCAGCTAAATCCGTGATTTGTCACACGATGGATGAAATTTTTGCAGCCGTTGTTGAATTGAACTATCCAGTGGTTGTGCGCCCATCCTTTACTATGGGCGGACTTGGGTCAGGAATTGCCTTTAATGAAGAAGAATTGAATCAAATTGCCGGAGCTGGATTACGTCATAGTCCAACCTCTGAAGTGCTTCTAGAGGAATCGATTTTGGGGTGGAAAGAGTACGAGCTTGAGGTCATGCGTGATCACAAGGACAACGTGGTCATTGTTTGTACTATTGAAAATCTTGATCCTATGGGCACTCACACGGGAGACTCCATCACCGTCGCACCTGCAATGACGTTGACTGATGTTGAATATCAAAAGCTTCGCGATCTCTCTATCGACATCATCCGAGAAGTAGGCGTTGCGACCGGAGGTTGCAATATTCAATTTGCGGTCAACCCTGAGAACGGGCGAATCATTGTTATTGAGATGAACCCGCGAGTTTCACGCTCTAGTGCCTTAGCGTCAAAGGCCACCGGTTTCCCGATTGCCAAGATTGCAACAAAGCTAGCAATCGGTTACACCCTCGATGAGATACAAAACGACATCACCAAGACAACACCCGCCTCATTTGAACCAACTCTTGACTATGTAGTTGTGAAAGTGCCACGTTTTGCTTTCGAGAAGTTCGCCGATGCTGATCCGCGTTTAACAACAACGATGAAGAGCGTTGGAGAGGCGATGGCTATCGGACGTTCATTCTCAGAGGCACTCATGAAAGCGCTGCGCTCACTTGAGCGCAAGGAAGCGATTTTTAGTTGGCCGCAGATAAGTGAGCAAGAGAAAGCTAATCTCTTAGTTTCAATGAAAATTCCTACGGAATATCGACTTCAACAAGTACAGAAGGCTATGTGGGCAGGGGCCTCCATTGAGGAAGTCTTTGCTGCAACCAAAATTGATCCCTGGTATTTGAGGCAGATTCAGATGATCAATGAGCAAGCTTTTGCACTTACACAACTGGGTGAGTTAACTCCTGAAAAACTTCGTGAAGCTAAGGCAAATGGTTTCTCAGATAACCAGATCGCAACTGTGCGCGGCATTCAAGAGGAAGATATTCGCCGTGAGCGTCACCACTTGGGTATTCGCCCGGTTTATAAGACTGTCGACACATGCGCAGCTGAGTTTGAGGCTTTCACGCCGTATCACTACTCATCCTATGAGGAAGAAAGTGAAGTGAAGCCCCGTACAACGCCTGCAGTGATTATTTTGGGTAGTGGTCCGAATCGAATTGGCCAAGGAATTGAGTTTGATTATTCATGTGTTCACGCTTCTTTTGTTTTGCGTGAAGCAGGGTATGAAACAATTATGGTCAACTGCAACCCAGAGACCGTCTCGACAGACTACGACACAAGTAATCGTCTATATTTCGAACCTTTGACGTTAGAAGATGTTATTGAAGTAGTGCATGCAGAATCACTTGCTGGCCCAGTACTAGGTGTAATCACGCAATTGGGTGGACAAACTCCCTTAGGCCTTGCTGCAGGGTTGAAAGCTGCAGGGATTACGATTCTTGGAACTTCACCGGATGCGATCAACTTGGCTGAAGAGCGCGGAGCATTTGGAAATATTCTCAGTGAGCAAGGCTTGACTGCTCCAGAGTTTGGAATGGCTGCATCGCAGTTAGAGGCAATAACTATTGCTCAGAGAATTGGCTATCCAGTTCTTGTTCGTCCTTCATTCGTACTTGGTGGGCGCGGTATGGAAATCGTCTATGACGATGCTGCATTGGGTGGTTTCATCACACGGGCCACCGATATAACTCCAGATCATCCAGTTTTAGTTGATCGGTTCTTAGATAGTGCAATTGAGATAGACGTAGATGCTCTCTTTGATGGCCACGAACTTTTTCTGGGTGGCGTGATGGAGCATATAGAAGAAGCAGGAATTCATAGCGGGGATAGTGCTTGTGTTCTTCCATCAATGACTGTTACTTCTGAACAACTTATTCAAATCCGAGAGGCAACTGAAAAGATTGCTCGTGGGGTTGATGTTAGAGGCTTAATCAATATTCAATTCGCAATTGCTGAGAATGTTTTGTATGTATTAGAGGCCAATCCTCGGGCATCTAGAACGGTTCCCTTTGTTAGTAAGGCAACAGGAGTACCTTTAGCAAAAGCTGCTGCCAGAATTGCAGTCGGCTCAACAATCGCCGAACTTCGCAATGAATCACTTCTTCCAGCAAGTGGTGATGGGGTTGCTAAAGGAATATCAGTTAAGGAAGCGGTCCTTCCCTGGAATAGATTTCGCAGAAGTGATGGTCGTGGAGTCGATGCTGTGCTCGGACCAGAGATGAGATCTACTGGTGAAGTAATGGGTATTTCTCCGACATTCGGTGAGAGCTATGCCAAGAGTCAGATTGCAGCTTTTGGCCCTCTGCCAAAGTCTGGAACGGTCTTTATCTCTTTGGCAGATAAAGACAAGGAGTCCGGGATCCAAGCAGCGCTGGGTCTACAGGAATGTGGATTTAGAATCCTAGCCACGGAGGGAACTGCCGGCTTTTTAAATAAGCATGGCGTAACGTGCGTGACTGTGCGAAAGAATTCTGAGGGAACTGGGCCGATGGGAGAGAGAACCATCGTCGAGATTATCAACTCTGGGGATATTGATTTAGTAATCAATACTCCAGTTGGAAGAGGAACGCGCCAAGATGGTTGGGCGATTCGCACCGCATCAGTTCAGCGCTCAATTCCAATCATCACAACAACAGCTGGCTTTAGCGCCGCAGTTGAGGGAATTCGGTTCTTACAAAGTAATAGTTTGTCTATCAAATCTCTTCAAAAGTGGTTGGATTAAATGGCTGGTATCAACAAGAATGCGACCCAGATTCGTGCAAATGTTGTTAGCAACAAACGCGTAGGGCAATATCACCAACTCATTATTAACATAGGTGACTTGGCACAAACATGCCGTCCTGGAAACTTTGTAGCTATAAATGTGGGTGGCGAAAATTCGCGTATGGTTCTGCGCAGAGCATTTGCCATATCTCGAGTTTCGGCTAACTCAGTCTCTGGTGGGACGATGGAGTTAATTGTTGCACCACATGGTCAAGGCAGTAAGTGGTTATGCGCCCAAGGTGAAGGTGCGATTCTAGATATTGTTGTTCCACTTGGAACTGCTTTTGGAATACCAACAGAGCCTGTGCAAGTTCTACTCGTGGGTGGTGGATATGGGTCAGCTCCGCTATTTGGATTGGCTGAAGTTTTAAATGCTAAGGGTTGTCGCGTTGACATGTTGCTTGGTGCAAGCACTGCTTCAAAGATTTATGCACCCATGGAAGGTAAGCGCGCGGTTAATTCACTGCGTATTTATACAGAAGATGGCTCTATGGGACAAAATGGTCGGGTAACCGAACCGATAGCCGGGCTCATTGAAGATCTCAACATCGCGGTTATCTATTCGTGTGGTCCGATGGCGATGCTTGCGGCAATTGATGAAATAACACGAGGAACTGACGTTGTGCATCAATGCGCAGTAGAAGAATCGATGGCATGTGGCATAGGCATATGTATGACATGTGTTCTACCAGTATCAGATTCGGCCGGAAATATTGCGATGCTACGCTCATGCATCGATGGTCCAGTTATGGATGGGTCATTTGTTCAGTGGGATAAAGTTGGTAAAGCACTGTGACCGCTCTAGATTTTTCTACCACCTTAGGAAATGCATGGTTTCCAGCCCCAACTTTCACAGCAAGTGGTTGCGCAAGCTCTGGCCGTGAGTTGTCCCAATTTTTTGATATCAAGGACATGGGCGGTGTCGTAACGAAGTCAGTAATGCTTAAAGCACGCAATGGGCGTCCAACGCCGCGTATGGCTGAAACTCCAAGTGGAATGCTCAATTCCATCGGATTACAGGGCCCAGGCATTGATGCATTTTTAGCCAAAGATGTTCCCTTTCTCGTTGAACAAAAGGCCCGCATCATCATTTCAATTGCTGGGGAAACTGTTGAAGAGTATTCGACTTTGGCCCGCAAATTACGCTCTGTTTCAGGGATAAGTGCCATTGAAGTAAACATCTCGTGTCCTAACGTTGAAAATCGAGGCTTGGTTTTCGCATGTGATCCAGAAGCCTCCAGGCGCGTTATTGATGGAGTGCGCAGAACTATTGGTGGCGAGTTACCGATCATTGCCAAACTCTCACCGGATGTGACGGATTTAGTCTCTATCGCTAAGGGTGTAGTTGACGCCGGTGCTGATGCTTTAGCACTCATCAATACGGTTTTAGGAATGGTCATTAATCTCGACACTATGCGTCCACACCTTGGCGGCAAAACTGGCGGATTATCAGGACCTGCTATTAAACCGATAGCAGTTAGAGCGGTTTATCAAGTTCATGCTGAAATGCCGCAAGTTCCCATACTTGGAATGGGCGGTATTTCAAATGGACGCGATGCATTAGAGATGATTGCGGCAGGTGCAAGTGGTGTTTCAATCGGTACAGCAAGTTTTGGTAACCCAACGGCAATTATGTCTATCCAAAACGAACTCAAAGATCTCTTGATTGACAAGGGATTCACTTCATTGCGCCAGGCAATTGGTTATGCACATAGGCCGGAAAGTGAGTAGGCAATGAACAAGCCAGCTCCCATTGTTTTAGCTGTTGACACAAGTGATTTAGAAATTGCTAAAGCTTGGGTTAGTGCCACTGATGGAGTGATCTCAGTCGTTAAATTGGGCTTGGAGTTTTACACAACATTTGGCAATAATGGTGTCAAAGCAATTGCAGATAGTTGCAACACAGATATTTTCTTGGATCTCAAACTTCACGATATTCCACACACTGTTGCAGGTGCTGCCAGAGCTGTTTCAACATTGAGACCTAAGTTTCTAACAGTTCACGCAGCCGGTGGGAGCGCAATGGTGCAAGCAGCCGCAGATGCAATGCCTTCGACGCACATTACCGGCGTCACAATTTTGACCTCTCTGTCAGAAAAAGATGTAACCGATATTGGGTTCAAGTCTCATGCTTTGGATTCAGCGGTTGGATTAGCAAAAATGGCTATCGCTGGAGGAGCTCGGGCAATCGTGTGCTCACCACTTGAAATTTTGGCAATTCGGCAAAGTGTCGGTAACGATATAACGATCATTACTCCTGGCGTAAGACCGGCAGATTCTTCTAGCGCTGACGATCAAGCACGAACAATGACGCCGCGGGAGGCGATCGATCGGGGTGCAAATTTAGTTGTCATAGGACGCCCAATCACGCAAAGTTTTGCCAATGGAGCCCAAGCCATGCGTGAGAAAGCTATTGAGCTAGCAGAGCAAATTCTGAATTAACTTCACATGCAGTTAGGGTTAGTGCATGGGAGCACCTCCAGTACTTACGCCGCAGCAGAGAGCTGAAGCATTAGCTAAGGCTGCAGCTTCTAGAAAGCGTCGTGCTGAGGTTAAATCGAAAATAAAGTCAGGTGATTACACCATTGACACTGTTTTAGAGTTAGCAAATACCGACGATGCGGTGGCGAAAATGCGTGTGAGAGAACTACTCGAGGCCTTGTCCGGAGTTGGAAAAGTCCGAGCACAGAGCCTCATGGAGAGATTAAATATCTCACCAACACGTAGAATTGCAGGACTTGGTCGACATCAAATTAAGGAACTGCGTAGCGAATTTATGAAAAATACACACGCGGCACGTCCTGGAAAGCTCATAGTTCTTTCTGGTCCAGGGGGAGTAGGTAAAAGCACTATTGCAGCTCTGCTGCGCAAGTCGGGAGATTTTTGGGTCAGTGTTTCAGCAACTACTAGGCAGCCTCGCAACAATGAACTTAATGGTATTGATTACTTCTTCATCTCTAACGATGAATTTGACCGCAGAATTAAAGAAGATGAGTTTTTAGAGTGGGCTGAGTTTGCCGGAAACCGCTATGGCACACCTAGTGTTGAGGTGCAGGACGCACTATTGCGTGGTGAAAATGTTTTATTGGAGATTGAAATTGACGGTGCAAAGCAGGTCAAGTCGCATCTACCTCAAGCAATTCTCGTCTTCTTAGAACCACCATCCTGGGAAGAGTTAGTTGCACGTCTTGAGGGACGAGGCACTGATGATCCTGAGAGAAGGGCTCATAGGTTGCAATTGGCCCAAGAAGAGCTTGCAGCAGCCTCCTTTTTTGACCATGTCATCGTAAATGACGCCGTCGAGCGGGTGGTTGCACAACTGGTAGCATTGGCCTCTTGAGTCCGCAGACGGATTCTCACAGAACACTAGAACTGAGCGGGGTATAAACATGGATGGCATTACAAATCCACCTATCGATGAACTTCTTGATAAGAGCGGTTCTAAGTACAGCTTAGTTTTGTATGCAGCCAAGCGTGCCCGTCAGATTAATGCTTACTATTCACAACTAGGTGAAGGTCTTCTTGAATATGTAGGACCACTAGTTGAGACACATGTTCATGAGAAGCCATTATCAATCGCACTTCGCGAGATAAATGAAGGCTTACTCACGATCGAAAATCTAGAACCAACCGCTTAAGTACTACCTCTATGAGCGCCACTAACCGCGAGGTTATCCTCGGTATAGGTGGTGGTATTGCAGCATATAAATCAGCAGATCTTTTGAGGCGTCTGCAAGATAATGGTTTTGCGGTAACTGTTGTTCCAACTCCAAATTCACTTAATTTCGTTGGGGCTGCTACTTGGCAAGCACTTTCCGGTCGTCCCGTGACTACCCAAGTTTGGGAAGATGTAGATCAAGTCCGACACATATCTCTGGCCAAGTTGGCTGACTACTTCATTATTGCCCCAGCAACTGCAGATCTCATTGCACGCTTGGCTATGGGTAGAGCCGATGATTTACTGACGAATCTTGTTTTAGCTAGTACGGTTCCAAAGTTGATTGTGCCAGCAATGCATCCTTCAATGTGGCTGGATCCTGCAACGGTTGCAAATGTTGCAACTCTTAGAACGCGTGGTTTCATTGTGATGGAACCCGAAGTGGGTCGCTTGACTGGTTCTGACTCTGGTCAAGGACGTTTTCCACAGACCCAAGTAATCATTGACCAATTCTTTGCAATGAGTGGAATTAAGCGCGATCTTATTGGCAAGAAGGTTTTGGTAACAGCTGGCGGAACACGCGAAGCAATTGATCCCGTGCGATTCATTGGAAACAAATCATCTGGCAAGCAAGGTATCGCCATTGCAAAAGCCGCAGCTCAACGTGGTGCCACGGTTCACCTCATAGCCGCAAATGTTGATAGTCCTAATTGCGATGGAGTGGTAACCACACACGTTGAGAGCGCGCAGCAAATGCTCGCTGAGTTAGAGATGAGTTTTTCTGATACCGATATTCTTGTTATGAGTGCCGCAGTTGCTGATGCCAGACCTACGGTGAGTTCATCGGAAAAGATCGAAAAGAGTGATTTCACCTCTATCGAGCTTCAGGTAAACCCTGATCTCTTAGCTACCTTATCTTCAAAGAAGACTAATCAAGTGATGGTGGGATTTGCAGCACAAACTAGCGAACTCATCGCATCTGCGAAATCTAAACTCATTGCCAAAGGTTTGGATTTGATTTATGTTAATGATGTCACTGGAGGAGCAATTTTTGGCCAGGATGAAACAGAAGGTACAATCGTGCTTCGAAACGGGGATTTGGTCCCTATTGCACGACAATCTAAAGACACGCTTGCCCATCATCTACTTGATTACGCCCTTGAGCAGTTAGGTTAGGACAATGTCACAACGCCTATTCACATCTGAATCAGTCACAGAAGGTCACCCAGACAAGATTGCCGATGCAATCTCCGATGCGGTTTTGGACTCATTACTCTCTCAAGATAAAAAGTCTCGCGTAGCTGTTGAAACCCTTATTACCACTGGTCAAGTTCATGTTGCTGGTGAAGTAACTACGGATGGTTATGCCGATGTTATGGGAATAGTTCGCGACACTGTTTTGAACATAGGTTATGACTCATCTGATAAAGGTTTTGACGGCAATAGTTGCGGAGTTTCAATTTCAATCGGGCAGCAATCTCAAGATATTGCGCAGGGTGTTGATGATGCTTATGAGCATCGAGTTGGTTCACAGGTGGATCCATTAGATCTACAAGGTGCTGGAGATCAAGGTTTAATGTTTGGTTATGCATGCGATGACACAAAGGAGTTAATGCCACTGCCTATTTGGTTAGCACACGCACTTGCGGCGCAGTTAACTAAGGTTCGTAAGTCGGGATTGCTCCCATACCTGCGTCCGGATGGGAAGACTCAGGTCACCATTGAGTATGACGGTGATCGTGCAGTAGCTCTGAATACGGTTGTAATCTCTAGCCAACACACTGAAGAAGTTGATGTCGCCAAGAAACTTACCCCTGAAATCATTGAACATGTTATTGATCCAATTCTTGCAACGATTGATTTACCTCGTAAGGATTTGAAAACATTGATTAACCCAACTGGTCGTTTCGTTATTGGTGGACCAATGGGAGATGCTGGATTGACTGGTCGCAAAATTATTGTCGATACATACGGTGGAATGGCCCGTCACGGCGGGGGAGCATTTAGTGGAAAAGATCCATCAAAGGTAGATCGCTCCGCAGCATATGCAATGCGTTGGGTAGCCAAGAACGTTGTCGCAGCCGGGTTAGCCCGACGTTGTGAAGTACAGGTTGCTTATGCAATTGGTAAAGCACAGCCAGTTGGGGTTTTTGTAGAAACATTTGGAACCGAAACCGTTCCTGTATCAAAGATTCAAAATGCAGTAACAACGGTATTTGATCTACGCCCAGCTGCCATCATTCGCGATTTAGATTTATTGCGTCCTATCTATGCCCTCACAAGTGCATATGGACACTTTGGTCGCGAACTTCCAGAGTTTGCTTGGGAACGCACTAACCGCGTTTCAGAGCTACAAAACGCAATTAAGTAATCACTGTGGCAGCGCCACGGCTCTTTAGACTCAAGTCTCAGGTTGCACCTGCGCCAAGTGGTCCTGTCGCAACAAATTTACCCTACGCCCGTGTCTATGTTGATACGGGTGTTTTTCATTTAGATACACCCTATGACTACGAAGTTCCACAAAAAATTTCAGATTTTGTTAAAACTGGGGTACGGGTTCAAGTTCCTTTTGGAAATCGTGAAGTAGAAGGGCTCGTTATCGAACGCGTTCTTGCTCCTAGGGTAACGAGTGGGTTGAAATCGATCACCAAGCTTCTCTCGCCACATCCTGTTGCATCTATGAAATCTCTCGAGCTGATAGCCCAATGTGCTCAACGTTGGGCAACTAATCCTTGGGACGTTATTAGAAGTGCTATCCCACCTAGAGTTGCAGCAGTTGATAAAACCTATGAACCATCTAATGCAAAAGTAGAAAAGAACAATGGTCAATCAGATATCTGCTACAGAGCCTTTGAACCCCAACTTTCGCCATATGAACAAGTCGCACAGATTGCACTTGAATCCAGTCGAAAGGGCTCCGTATTAATCGTTGCCCCGGATGAGCGTGACATTGTCGCTATTTGCGCCCAGCTTGGAGATTGTTCTCAGAATGTTTTGCGCATCGATAGTGGTCTATCACGTAATGAAAGATACTTGAATTTTCTGCAAGCGATGGATTCCGCTAATCAAATCATTATCGGCTCACGTAATGCCATCTTTGCACCATTGCCCTCAGGGGCAACGGTAATAGTTTTCAAGGAGTCTTCCCCAGATCTCTACGAAGTGCGTTCTCCGGCTTGGAATGCTCGTGATGTTGCAATGATGCGAAAATCCATCGATTCTGCGAGGGTTATTCTGTGTGGGTATGTTCCCTCGCTAGATGTGGCTGCCCTTATTGATTCAAAGAGAATTGCGTATTTTAATACGAATACAAAGATCGCGGTTAAGGCCTTTACACCAGTTGATTCCTCTCTCTTACCTGGGCGAATCTTTACGGACATACGTTCAAATATTTCCCAGGGTCCAGTCTTGTTTTTGCTTCCAAGAAAGGGTTATGCGAATGGAATTCTTTGTGCGCACTGCAAAAATATTGCACTGTGCGCATGTGGTGGGCGACTCCATCTGACGAGCAAGAATGCTGATCCGGCTTGTCGAATTTGTGGAGCGACGATAAAGCAATGGAAATGTAGTTTTTGTGCAAGAGATAAGAAGTTTGTTGTCTCGAGAGGAATAGATAGGGCACAGGAGGAAATCTCGCGAGCTTTCCCAAATACGCCGATAGTTCTATCTTTCGCAGACGTGATAAAGAGCAATATTGATAATAAGCCATGCCTGGTTCTGGCTACTCCTGGCGCTATACCGCAAGTAGAGCGTGGATATAGCGCGGTAGTTGTGCTTGAAGGTCTTTCCTACTTTAGCCACGATGATTTGCGTGCAAATGAGCGAGCCAATGAACTGTTTTTTGAAGTTGCAGGTGCGGTAAAGAAAGGGGGAGTAGTGCTATTGGCTATAGAGGATTCGCATCCTATAGTTTCTAGTTTGATACGTTGGAATCCCTCAGCGATTTTGAAAAGGGAATTAGCGCTACGTGCTGAAATTTCTTTTCCGCCATCTGTTAACAGCGCTGTGATGATTCTTCCCACGGCCCAAGCGAGCCCCTTAGTTGCTGGAATAAGCAGAGCGATCTCGGATGCACGTTTGGCTAGTGACACACGAGTATTGGGCCCGACAAAGATCGATAGTGAATCAAGTAAGGTCGTGGTCCTCTCATCATCGGATTCAAAAGCGGCTTTAACTGCTTTTCTGCATGAGTTAATGCGACGCAGGAGTATTGCTAAGAAGAGTGATTCCAGCCTTCGAATTGACCCATATTCACTTTAGTATTTTTGATAGACTTAACCTATGTCGATTCAAGAGATTCGCTTATTCGGTGATCCGGTGTTGTTAACTCCGGCATCACCTGTTGTCGACTTCGACAAAGAGTTGCGAAAGCTTGTTTCAGATCTTACTGACACGATGCTCGAAGCTCCCGGGGCCGGCCTTGCCGCCCCTCAAATTGGCGTTGCATTGCGAGTTTTTACCTGGCACGTTGACGATGTTCTTGGCCATTTGATTAATCCAACGTTAACGCTGGGAGAGGAAATTCAGGATGGGGAAGAAGGATGTCTCTCATTTCCTGAACTTCGCTATGACGCTAAGCGGGCGATGAATGCCGTTGCAAAGGGTTTTAACATGTTCGGGGAACCAGTTGTTATCGAAGGTACTGAATTCTTAGCCCGAGCTTTGCAGCACGAGACCGATCACTTAGATGGAATCCTCTTTATTGATCGGCTGTCGCCAGAAGATCGCAAATTAGCTATGCGCGAAATTCGCGAATCTGAATGGTTCAATGCGCAGAGCGAATCTGGAATGACACCAACTATTAAGACTTCTCCGCACACTGTTTTCGGACGGAATACTTAATGCGTTTAGCGGTAGCCGCTACGCCTGAGGTTGCTGTGCCAACTCTGCAATGGTTACACACAAGTAATCACGATTTGGTTCGAGTTATTAGTCAGCCTGACCGACCTGCTGGGCGTGGACAGCAAGTGCACTCATCTCCTGTTAGTCAGTGGGCTAAGGCTAATTCCATTGAACTGCGCACACCTTCCACTATCTCAGATATAGATGTGGCGATTTCAGATGTAGAGTTACTAATCACTATTGGTTATGGTCGAATTCTTCCTGCGTCAACGATCTCTATACCTAAATTCGGTTGCATCAATCTTCATTTCTCTCTTCTACCCAAGTATCGAGGAGCAGCACCAGTTCAACGTGCGATCGAAGCAGGAGAGACTGAGAGTGGAGTGAGTGTGTTTGCACTTGATCCAGGGATGGACACAGGACCCATTTACACATCAATCACAACACCAATCGAAACCACGATGCGCAGCTTTGAATTGCTAGAGAAGCTTTCACACGTTGGAGTAGATGCCATCAAGGATGCATTGTTGGCAATTGAAAGTGGAAGGACACCCATTCCACAGACCGGCTCTTCCAGCCTTGCCTCAAAGATAACTCGAGAGGAAGCACAGTTGAACTGGAGTTCATCAGCCAATGTCTTGGTTAATAAGATTCGAGCTTTCTATCCGCAACCTCAAGCTTGGACAGTATTTCGTGGACAGCCACTAAAAATCTCCAAGGCACGAGTTGCTGATTCAGTTCTGGATCTACAACCAGGAGAACTACGAATTACTGGTTCTGATTGCCACATTGGATGTATTGACGGTTCAGTTGTCTTGGAGAAGGTAACTCCAGCAGGTAAAAAGGAAATGTCAACGTTGGATTGGTCCCGCGGAGCTCGCTTTGAGAGCACGGAACGCTGTGGTTGAAGCTAGACGCAACACATTTAGATCTCCTAAACCAGATGCAGTTCGCCTCTTGGCATTTGATCTGCTTACTGAAGTCAATCGCAATGACGGGTACTCAAATCTTCTGCTTCCTGCAGCTCTTAACGCTTCTACATTGGAAGATCGAGACCGTAATTTAGTTACCGAACTTGTTTATGGGACTTTGCGCATGCAAGGAAAGCATGACTGGATCCTCTCTCAAATCTCAGATAGACCCTGGGCAGAAGTAGATCCAGGAATCGTAGATGTTGCCCGCTTGGGCGTTCATCAAATTCATGAGCTGCGTATTCCAGATCACGCTGCCGTCTCTGCAACTGTTGAAGTGGCTCGAAAACGTCTGGGCGAGTCTAAAGCTAGTTTTGTTAATGCACTGCTTCGCTCTGTTACACGTAAGAGTTTCCAGGAATGGTTTGCACCTTTAGAGCAAATCAGTGACAGGGTTGAAAGACTATCTATCCAATATTCACACCCAGAATGGATTATCTCCGCCTACTTTGATCTGTTAAAGGATTGGACGGACGTAGAAGCCGAACTTGCTACAAACAACATTCCAGCACTTCCAACCTTAGTTTCATGGCCAGGATATTCAACGCAAGCAGAACTAGTTGCACTTGGGGCAGAAGCAACAATCTATTCCCAGTTAGGTGCACGTATGAAGGGAAATCCAAGAAATTTGGATCTCATTAGACATCGTCTAGCCGGTGTGCAGGATGAAGGTTCACAATTAGTTGCAACAGTATTTGCCGCAGCATCGTCTGGAGATTCTTGGCTGGACATGTGTGCCGGCCCTGGTGGTAAAGCAGCGCTGCTTTCAAGTATTGCAAAGGAGCGGGCTATAGATTTCACTGCAAATGAATTCTCTGCCCCTCGTGCCGAATTAGTGAAAAAAGTTGTGCATGGTGCAGCGGTATGGTGTGGGGACGGCCGTGAGATCGCCAGTCATGGCAAAAGTTTTGATGCAGTTATAGTCGATGCTCCCTGCACAGGTCTTGGGGCATTACGCCGCAGACCTGAAGTGCGATGGCGCAGAACATTAACTGATCTGCGGGCGCTGACCTCATTGCAACGAGAGCTACTTGATAGTGCAGTAACTGTCATGAACTCTGGTGCGATTTTGGGCTATGCCACGTGTTCTCCGCACCTGGCCGAAACAACAGTGCAGATCCTAGACATCTTAAAGAAGCATCCAGAACTAGAGCAATTAGACATTAGTGAGTACTTACCCAAAAACTTGAAGGATGCAACGCGAGGTAAAGCCATGTCACTGTGGACCCACAAACACGGCACAGATGCGATGTTCTTGGCGCTTCTACGAAAGAAGTAGGACAATGAGAGTTAGGCTAGGCAAATGAACCGTGAGATTCGCATAACACCCAGCATTCTCAACGCTGATTTCGATCATTTAGGGCAAGAGATTGCCAAGATAGCAAAAGTTTCAGATTTGATTCACTTGGATGTTATGGACAATGTTTTTGTACCAAATTTCACCTTCGACTTTGAGAGCGCCAGTGAAATCGTCAAGGGATGTCCCATTGGTGTCGATGCACATTTAATGGTTGCAGATGTTGATCAGATTGCGCCGCTCTATGCCGAGCTAGGGTGTGAGAGCGTGACTATTCACGCCGAAGCTTGTAACGACATCTCAGGAACATTGCGTGCGATTAGAAGCAAAGGATCGCGCTCTGGACTAGCACTCAAGCCAAATACGCCTATAGGTGATTATGAAGAATTTAGTGAGCTTGTAGATATGTTCTTGATCATGACAGTGGAACCAGGTTTTGGTGGACAAAAATTCATGGGCCAAATGATGGATAAGGTTCGTGCCACAAGAGCTCTCATCGGTAATCGTCCTATTTGGTTGCAAGTTGATGGTGGAATCTCATTAGAAACAATTGAGATTGCAGTCGATGCCGGTGCTGACACATTTGTAGCTGGAAGTGCGGTGTTCAAATCAGATGATCCAGCCGCAATGGTTCTGGCTTTGCGTACTCTTGCAAAAGGCCTTTGATAGCGGGAACACATAAATAGGGGACGGCGGAGCACATCTGTCTAGTAAACTAGAGACATGAAGACCTTTGAATCGCTGTGGGCTGAGTTAAGTGAAAAAGCCTTACAACGCCCTGACGGCTCAGGAACTGTTGATGCAATAGATGCTGGAGTCCATGCAATCGGTAAGAAAATTTTGGAAGAGGCTGGGGAAGTCTGGCTCGCTGCAGAGCATGAGAGCAATGAAGAGCTAGCGGAGGAAATTAGCCAATTGATTTATCACGTGCAAACATTGATGTTGGCTCGCGGGTTAACTCTTGATGATGTCTATACCTACTTGTAAACGAATCGAGTACATATGCTGCGCATAGCCGTCCCAAACAAGGGCTCACTAGCTGAGGAGTCAATTGCTATCTTGAAAGAAGCTGGCTATCGCCAGCGAACAGATAGTCGTGATTTGGTCTTGATTGATAACGATAACGGCGTTGAGTTCTACTACCTTCGTCCGCGAGATATCGCGATTTATGTTGGGTCTGGGGAGTTAGAAGCAGGAATTACTGGTCGAGATCTTTTGATCGATTCGGCGGCAAGTGCTAAAGAGCTAATGTCACTTAATTTTGGTGCCTCCACATTTAGATTTGCTGGTCCATCAGATCGAGAGTGGAAGATTTCTGATATCGCAGGAAAGCGCGTTGCAACGGCATACCCCGGCTTAGTTACCCACCACTTAGCCCAACTCAATCTTAAAGCTGATGTAGTGCGACTTGACGGCGCTGTTGAGAGCAGTGTCAGATTAGGTGTTGCAGATTTGATTGCAGATGTAGTGAGCACTGGAAACACTTTGCGACAAGCTGGTTTGAAGATTTTTGGTGATGCGATACTAACAAGTGAAGCCGTAGTAATTTCGAGAATGGATGTCGAAATTCCTGCAGAGCTGGAGATTTTGATTCGCCGACTACAAGGCGTTGTCACCGCTCGCATGTATGTGCTGCTGGACTATGACATTCCAAAAACTTTAGTTGAAAAAGCATGCGCTATTACACCGGGCTTAGAGTCCCCAACTATTTCACCGCTGCAAAATGCTGATTGGGTGGCAGTTCGTGCCATGGTGAAGCGGCGAGAAACTAATGATGTTATGGATCAGCTATGGGCGATAGGTGCTCGTGGAATCCTGGTCACCGATATCCACGCCTGCCGTCTCTAAATTTTGTCTGACTCTATTTCTTCTACAGATATTCCAAGCAAGTAGAGGACTGAATCCAAAAAAGGTTGTGAAAGTGAACTGTCCGCTGCAGCTTTAACGGCGGGCTTTGCATTAAATGCGATACCAAGACCTGCAGCAGCGATCATGTCCAGATCATTTGCTCCATCACCAATGGCAATTGTTTGAGCCATGGAAATAGATTGCTCTAAGGCGAACTCCCTTAGTGCTGAAGCCTTAGCGGCTCTGTCTATTACAGGACCGGTTACTTCTCCAGTAAGAAATCCATTCTCTATTCCTAGGTTGTTTGCCTTGAAATATTTGATTCCCAAATCGCTAAGTAGCGGAGCTATAACATCTATAAAACCCCCTGAAACGACTGCAACTGTGTGACCTAGTTTGTGTAAAGTTGAAACCAAGGTGCGAGCACCCTTAGTTAAGGTAATTTCTTGTTGGACTTCAGCTATTGCGCTTATAGGTAAACCTTTAAGCAGAGCTACGCGGGCTCTTAAAGATTGTTCAAAGTCCAATTCACCTCGCATGGCCTTCTCGGTGATGGCAATTACTTCTTCGCCGACCCCGGCTTTAGCTGCAAGAAGTTCTATTACTTCTTGTTCAATGAGAGTGGAATCGACATCTAACTGGACAAGTTTGCGCGCATGGCGCTGCAGACCACCTGGTTGCACCGCTATATCGACACCGTTGCTAGATGCGATTGGCGAAAGAATCTGGCTGATTTTTTCCTGCGGTGCACCAGAGAGAACAAATTCAATTGCCGTGACAGGTGTTGAAGCCAGGCGAGTGATGCGCTCAATATTTGCACCACTCTGACTTATTCCGGTGCTTAATTCGAAGATAGCTCTCGGGTTCATTTTGGTGGAGAGGATAACCACATGCACAAGAGAGGCCTTTGTAAAAACTGCCGACTTTGTTTCATAAGAGAAAAGAGTCGCGATATCAACACCTAAACTGGACGCGCAGCTCTCTAAATCAGCCGCTATAGCCTCCTCGTGGGCCGGATTAAGAGCAAAGAGCACGGTCAGGATGAGTCGATCTTTGATTACTACTTGCTCAATATCCACAACAGTTATCGCAAAGGGAGCAAGGACTTCAAATAGATCAGCTGTGATACCAGGCTTGTCTACGCCGCTCAGAAGGAGCAGACCTGTGTATTGCTCTGTATCTGCGCTAGTACTCATGATGTGGGCTAGATTATCTTAAAATCACATCGCGTAATCGCCATTAATTAGGCAATTACAGCTCTCTAACCAGTATCTTCTTGCTCTATGACTACATCACCCGTACTCGAACTGAGCGATGTGTCAGTTCATCGTGGTGAAAAGATCATTTTGGGGCCATTGAATTTTCAAATTGCACAGGGGGAGCGATGGGTCATTCTTGGGCCAAATGGCGCGGGGAAATCAACCCTTCTACAAATTCTTGCGACCAAAATATTTCCAACGCATGGGGTTGTAAGTGTTTTAGGTAAACAAATGGGCCGAGTGGACCTCTTCGAATTGCGCACTCGTATTGGCATATGCGGGGCACCAATTGCTGAAGATATTCCAGGTGATGAAAAAGTAAAGGATGTTGTTCTTACTGCCGCCTATGCAATTTTAGGGCGATGGAATGAAGATTATGACTTGTGGGATGAATCTCGTGCAATAGCGTTGTTAACTACTTTTGGTGTGCGTGAATTGGGCGATCGACTCTATGGTTCGCTTAGTGAAGGTGAAAAGAAGCGTACTCAAATAGCACGAGCACTCATGGCAGATCCAGAACTGCTTCTGCTCGATGAACCTGCAGGAGGCTTAGATGTAGGTGGACGAGAAGATCTGCTTCGCCGCTTTGCCAACTTTGCTGCCGATCCCAGCGCACCAGCGACGATCTTGGTCACCCATCACATTGAAGAGATTCCTATAGGCACCACACATGCCTTACTACTCAAAGATGGTCAGATAGCAGTCTCTGGTCCGGTTGGCGAAGTCATTACTTCGCAACACATCTCTGCGATCTTTAATGAAAAAATTTCGGTCACTCAAGACGCGGGGCGATTCTTCGCACGTTCATATCAATAGCTCATGAGCCTTTTTCACCAGCTCCATCCTGATTGGCAAAAGGTACTGGCTGAATATCGCTCCTTAGTTGACTCAATTGATTTGATGATTGATAGAGATAATGTGACGCCGGTTTATGAAAATATTTTCGTGGCATACCAGCTCCCGCCGAGTGCAATAAAGGTTGCAATTTTTGGGCAAGACCCTTACCCAACTCCAGGGTATGCCCATGGTTTAGCTTTTTCTGTCGATGCACAAACGGTTCGGCTGCCAGCGTCATTGCGCAATATCTTCACCGAGTTAGAGAGTGATTGCGGCGTGAAGGTAGCTAGTAATGGAGATCTTCATAGATGGAGTGAGCAAGGAGTTTTATTGCTCAATCAGATTTTAACAACCAAACCAACTCAATCGCTGGCCCATATAGATTACGGTTGGCAAGAGTTCACTTCGGCCACTGCCAAAATTGTTGGTGGGGCGGGTGCAGTTGGAGTCTTCTGGGGTGCAAAAGCACAGGAGCTCTCGAAATATTTTGACTCTCGCTATGTAATCAGTTCGCCTCATCCAAGTCCACTTTCGGCTTATCGAGGTTTCTTTGGTTCCAAACCATTTTCCAAAACTAATAGGCTCCTACAAAGTCAGGGCAAAACAGAAATCAACTGGTAGAAACACTAAAGCCCCGCAGAATTTTCTACGGGGCCTTAGTGTTCGACTTACCTAGAACTTATCCGATCCAGGCGTTAATAGGTGAGGATAAGAAGTAGACCATGAATAGTCCTGATACAAGAAGTAGCAAAGGATGTACTTCTTTACCACGGCCCTGAACTACACGAATAACTACGTGAGTTACAAATCCAGCTCCGATACCAACAGAGATGTTGTAAGTGAACGGCATTAAGATAATTGTTAAGAATGCTGGGATTCCAATACCCAAATCATCCCAATCAATGTTTTTGATCTGAGACATCATGAGGAAACCTACGATGATCAGAGCAGGAGTTGCAGCTTCGTAAGGAATTATCGCTACAAGAGGGGCTAGGAATGTTGTAAGAAGGAATGCAATTCCAGTCACAACTGAGGCTAGGCCAGTACGAGCACCTTCACCCACACCAGCTGCAGATTCGATGTAGCTGGTATTTGATGAAATACCCGTTGCGCCACCTGCGGCAGCTGCGATGGAGTCAACCAAAAGAATCTTCTGGATGTTATCGACGTTTCCATCTTTATCAGCAAGACCTGACTCATGACCGATTGCTGTAACTGTTCCAACGGTGTCGAAGAAATCAGATAGCAACAAAGTGAAGAGAAGCAGGATTGCTGCGATTAGGGAAACATTGTCGACGCTAAATGCGCCAAGAAGATCGAATTGGCCAGTGAAGTCAAACTCTGGCACTGCAACAATCTCCTTAGGCACTGAAGGAATATTGAGTCCCCAACCACCATCAACGATAGTAGGTGGATTTCCTGGTGTGAATCCTGGAGCGATGTTGTACATCTTCTGAAGAACAATCGCTAGGACTGTAGCTACAGAGATGCCAATGAGAATGGCTCCCTTTACCTTGCGAACCATAAGTCCAATTATTAGGAGTGTTCCGAACACGAAAACTACGGTCGGCCAGCCAACGAGGTTTCCATTAACGCCAAGACCCACTGGAACTGGCCCGCTAGCTGTGCGGCGAACGAAGCCTGCATCAACAAGACCGATGAGAGCGATGAAAAGGCCAATACCTACGGAGATCGCAATCTTGATTTGTGGTGGAACCGCCTTGAATACTGCTACGCGGAATCCGGTGAGAACTAGTACCAAGATGATTAAACCTTCAAGAACAACAAGACCCATAGCTGCAGCCCATGTCATCTTTGATGCAATACCCACTGCAACGAAAGTGTTAAGACCTAAACCAGTAGCCAAAGCTAATGGATAGTTGGCAATTGATCCCATAAGAATTGTTAGCACACCAGCAACAAGGGCAGTAGTTGCAGCAACCATTGCAGGTGCAGGTGCAGCACCTCCGAAGAGGAATTGACCGTTTGCATCTGGTGAGTACGCCAAGATGATTGGGTTAAGAGCCACGATGTAGGCCATCGTGAAGAAAGTTACGAGCCCGCCTCGAACCTCTTGGGCAATTGTTGAGCCACGTTCTGAGATTTTAAAATACGAATCCAGCATGAGTAACGCCTTTCTAATTTTGTTAACGGGGGTGTTTGCGACCCCGTGCGAAGAAAACGGCCAACGCACGCCGAGGGAATGCTTTTAGAGTAGTAGTTACTTGCTCGTAAGTCGGGACACGACACCTAAGGCAACGGCTATTGACTGCCCAATGAGTAGGGCAAATAGGAGTGTTCCTAGGCCTACCGTTCCGCCCAACAGCCATCCAAGGCCAAATACGGTGGCTTCAATGGCCAATCGGACTCTGCCGACTCGAATCCCAGTTTTGAAGTGAATTCCAGTCATTAATCCATCGCGTGGTCCAGGTCCCAGACCACAGGTGATGTAGAGAGCCGATGCTGCACCGACCATTGCAATACCAAGCAGGGTGTAGACAATGCCAAGGAAGTAATTCTCCTGCAATGGAATGTAAGTCACACCTATTTCAATAGCTAAAGCGATTATGACAATATTTGAAATAGTTCCAAATCCTGGCTTTTCTCGAAGAGGTATCCAACCTAAAAGCACCAAAGCACTGATTCCAAAAGTTGACCAGCCCATCGTGATATCTAGATTTCTAGAAATTCCCTGCGCCAACACAGACCAAGGACCATTTCCAATGTTGCTCTGAATGACGAATGCATCGCCGAGACCGAAGATAAAAAGACCTACCCACAAAATCAATACACGTGTGAATCCTAGATCCCACTTTGATTGAGCAGTCCATGGAGTTATCGGAACTGTGCGGTGGGGACGAAGAAACTCCATGAATGCATTTGATGACATTGTGGGAGTCTAATGCAACGCAGTAGATGCTGTCAGGCTATTCTTGAACAATGTTTCCAGGTATTGGCACGCTCATCAATGTTATTGCAATCATTGGGGGAGCTGGGCTAGGTATTTTTGTTGGGCATAGATTTAGTTTAAAGACAAGAACACTGCTAACAGATGTTTTGGGTCTTGCAACACTGCTAGGTGCCGCATCTGCATTAATTCCATTGTGGTCATCACACTATGTTGATTCATTGCCTTCAGGATGGCCATTGTTGGTGGTCCTTGGTTCGCTCATTTTTGGTGGGCTTATCGGTTCAGCATTGGGGTTAGAAGATCGCCTTGATCATCTTGGAGAGAATTTACGTAAGAGGTTTAGAGCCTCAACAGAAAGTTCTTTTGTCGAAGGATTTGTCACAGCTTCCTTGCTTTTTGCGATAGGCCCTCTAGCGATATTGGGTAGCGTGAGCGATGGAATGTCTAATGGAATTGATCAACTATTGCTCAAGAGCACGTTGGATTTTTTTGCAGCAATGGCTTTCGCCTCATCCCTTGGATGGGGAGTTGCAGTTGCAGCGATTCCTGTTGCTGTGTATCAGGGTTTTTGGACCATTATTGGTTTAGCTCTAGGTGAGATTCTTGCCGGATATCAGGTTGATGCAATGACAATTGTCGGCGGCGTTCTTCTCATCGGTATTGGCTTGCGCCTACTCAATGTCAAACATGTCGCAGTTGGTAACTTACTTCCAGCTTTGGCGATAGCACCGCTGTTGGCAGTGCTGGTTCATTCCTTTACTTAGAACGTGGCTGCATCAATAACGAAGCGGTACTTCACATCACTAGCAATAGTTCGCTCGTAAGCAGTATTTGCATACGATGCAGCAATAACTTCCACATCGCTAACGATTGAATGCTCGCCACAAAAATCCAACATCTCTTGCATCTCTGGAATACCACCGATCATGGAACCGGCTATGCGTCTGCGACCATTGAGCAGGGCCCCGGCGCTTACTTCATAAGGCTTTCCTGGCAGACCAATAACAACCAACGTGGCATCCAACTTGAGAAGATCAAGATATTCATTGATGTCTAGATAAGCACTGACTGTATTGAGTACTAAATCAAAGCTCTTAGTAAGGCCTTTGAGTGCATCAGGAGCGCTGGTATCAACGAAATGTTTTGCTCCCATGGCCAAAGCATCGGCCTTTTTAGAAGGTGAGTGCGAGAGCACAGTGACTTCAGCTCCCATTGCAACGGCAAACTTCACACCCATGTGACCCAATCCACCCAGACCCATCACGGCTACTTTGCTTTGTGCAGTGACGTTCCACTTTCGCAGTGGTGAATACAAAGTAATACCAGCACAAAGAAGCGGTGCAACACCATCGAGAGGCAAGTTAGCTGGAACATGAACGGCATAGTCTTCATTGATCACAAACAGGTTTGCATAGCCACCGAGTGCAACAGTTTTCCCGTCACGCTCCATTGTGTTGTAGGTGCCGGTCATTCCCTCTTCACAGTATTGTTGCAATCCTGCTAAACAGCTTGCACATTTTCTGCATGAATCAATAAATACGCCAACCCCGATGCGATCTCCAACTTTAAACTTTGTAACTGAGTTACCAATTGCACTCACAGTTCCAGCAATTTCATGACCTGGAACCATGGGAAAAATAGCTGGGCCCCATTCTTCGCGAACCTGGTGGATATCTGAGTGGCAAATGCCTGCAAATGCGATGTCTAGGGCAACATCATGAGGACCAAGCTCACGTCGTTCGAACTCATATGTTGTGAGTTCTGCTTTGGCCGATAACGCTGCTAAACCACGTGCCTGCATTGGTACTCCTTGAATCGATTATTGATTGAACGGTAGAGGTTGTGAAGATACATGACCAGCGCGAGAAGCGCGCGCTGTAACCTGGCGCATATGGTGGCGGCGGCACAGAACTTCATAACCAACTTCACTGCCAGGTGAGACGTCTCCGACAACAACTTGTTCGCCTTCAACCACCATCACGCCACCCACAGTTCGTGCATTATGCGTGGCACGTGATCCGCACCAACATAATGCCTCGACCTGCAACGTATTTACGCGATCTGCCAATTCAACTAAGCGTGCTGAACCAGGAAAGAGCATCGTGCGAAAGTCGCTAAGAATCCCAAATGCATATACATCAATGCCAAGACCATCGACTATGCGAGCCAATTGTTCGATCTGCGCTGGCTCATAAAATTGAGCTTCATCGCAAATAATGTAATCAATACGATCACCTGCAGAGAGGGAATCAACAACAAATTTATGAATGTCTAATGCAGCAATCACTTCTATCGCTGGACTCGATAGGCCCAAGCGTGATGAGATGATTCCGCTTCCAGCTCGATCTTTATTGGTGAAAATCAGACCCGTCCGCCCGCGACTTTGATGATTATGGGCGGTCTGCAAAGCAAGAGTGGATTTTCCGCTATCCATTGTCCCGCAGTAATAGATCAGTTCAGCCATGGAATCCATCTTGCCACAGAGTTAGGCAAAGAGCCCCTTGGCAATAAGGGCTTCTTCGAGTTTGGGTAGTAATTTCAATGCCATTGCAACTGAGATGTGAGATGCATCGCGATAAGCAACTGTTCCATCAACGATGGCAGGACAGTAAGAGGAGCACAACCACGGGGTTGGGTCGATCACCTCAAAGCCAGAAATAATTGAGACTCGGGATTTCTCGGTGGAATCACAGACCTTGGAATTGCGCGAGGCTAAACAATTGGGAATATCGCGCAAAGGTCGTGGAGTGTCGCTGATGTAAATCAGGTGATCAGTCGAGCCCCTCAAATCATTGAGAAGTTTTCTTTGACCGTCTCTCCACCAAGTTGCGCGACTTACTCCCTCATTTGCAGGAGTGAAGTATTGAAAACTGCTAGTGATAACAGCCATCGGCTTTATCTTCGCGATTCTCTCAATTGAATTTTGACGCCATTTTGTGCAGTGCACCATCTTGAAAGCACCTTGATCTGGACGTTTTGAGTCAACTGCAGGGCAGGCAGATTTAGTCAGTGAAACTAACTTGAAACCTCGTTCATTAGCTAACTTCTCTAGAGTTGGAAACCATTGTGCAGCATGTGAATCTCCGTATAAGACGATTGTTGTAGAGGAGTTCTTATCTCCATAGGTGCAATACCCCGATTTAGTTTCACCATAGTTAACATGACAGTCATCACCGTATACGGCTGGTTTTTCCATCACCTTGACCAGGTCGAACTTGTAAGACACATCTCCTTTGGTGGTAATGATGGAGGATGCGCTAAAAGTGATTAGAACGCCTGCAACAAGTGAGAGGGCTGTTGTAATAGCTGCGCCTTTATATATCGCCTTAGAAGCAAGTTTTTTATGCCGCAGCGGCTCTTCAATGTATTTACTGGTGAAATGAGCGAGAACGATCGTAAGCAAGATGCACAAGAAACGCTCGTAATAGCGCAAAGGCCTTCCGAGGGCGCTACTCGGTAGAACTAAGGCGGGCCAATGCCAGAGATAGAGCGGATAAGAAATAGCACCCAACCATTGGCTCATGCGCGAATTAGCTAGGTCACTAAAAATTGGTGGCCAGTAGGTGATTGACGCAATCAGAACAACGGTGGCTAAAACAGGGAGTAAGGCATTTTTACCTGGAAAAGCTGTGTTTTCGTTGAAGTTAAGTGCAGAGATCGTTATTGCGATAAAGCCCAACCAGGGAAGGATTCGTATCTTCTTTTTCGTTTCCGGAATAAAGAGAAGCAGTGCTCCAAAACCTAATTCCCAGGCACGAGTTGGCAAGGAATAAAAAGCCCAGATAGGAGCAACTTGTGTGAGGTAGATTGAAAATAGTAGGGAAGCTACAGTTGTCGCCGCTATTCCTGCGAGTATTGCTTTCTTGCCATAGCGCGCTAGGAATAGAAGCAAGAGCGGCCATACGAGATAGAACTGCTCCTCGACAGCTAGTGACCAATAGTGGATAAATGGTGAAGGAGTCGCATTCAGATTCTGGTAATCGTTTTGCCACCATGCAAAGAGATAGTTAGATATGTAGGCGGCAGCGGCGAAGAGATCGCGCCCCAGAGTGTTGCGCGTAATCGGTGGAAAAAGAATCCAGGCGAGAATGGCAGTTACAAAAAGTACAAATACTGAAGTTGGTAGAAGACGTTTGATGCGTCGTTGATAAAAAGAGCGCAGATCCAGAGTTCCTGTCTTTTCTATCTCTCGCAGAATGAGTCCGGTGATTAAATAGCCAGAAATGACATAGAAGATGTCTACGCCAATGAATCCACCTGGTACAAGACGTGCGTGAAAAACAGTTACCAATATTGCAGCAAGAGCACGAAGGCCCTGAATTTGGGTAATGCGCATTATTAAGAAACTACCAGTGAGTGAACTGGAATCTGTGGGTATCTAGAAGCTAAACGAGAACGGCCCTCAAGCCCCTGAATCTCAAGTAGTGCCAATATTTGATAAACAGTTCCGCCAGCCCGGTTTACAAGTTGTATGGCAGCATCTAAAGTTCCGCCAGTTGCTAACACGTCATCAATGAGCAGGACTTGGCCGGCAAAAGGTATGGCATCAACATGTATCTCTAGAACATCAGTTCCATATTCGAGCCCGTAACTCTGCGAAAAAACAGCGGCGGGGAGTTTGCCTGCTTTACGGATAGGAACAAATCCAGTTTCCATCTTGTTTGCTAGAGCTGATGCAAAGATGAATCCTCTGGCTTCAATGCCTGCAATCGATGTTGCCGGTTTGGCGAATTCTGCAAAGTGATCGGTAACTGCCGTGAAGGCCGCGCCATCAGCCAGAAGAGGGGTGATGTCTTGAAAAAGGATTCCAGGTTTTGGATAGTCCGGGATTGCTCTGATGAGTGAGAGCGCCTCATCAATGTTCATATGCTCATCCTAACGAATGTGTCCGAGAGGGGACTTGAACCCCTAATCCCTTACGGGAACTAACACCTCAAGCTAGCGCGTCTGCCAATTCCGCCACCCGGACTAAGTGCTGGGAAAGGATAGC